>Ga0210005_1000440_pt1 | contig 33955 bp, 32 predicted proteins | sample CryGey02umfilter_3_FD_183961 | JGI IMG/M metagenome (GOLD analysis project Ga0210005, IMG submission 183961) | Groundwater microbial communities from aquifer in Utah, USA - Crystal Geyser 4/9/14 0.2 um filter (SPAdes) (version 3) | ecosystem: Environmental > Aquatic > Deep subsurface >... | reverse complement strand
GGTGCCAAAATTATCCCGACAATACCCAAAATTAAAAATATTACTCCGGCCTTACTATCGCGATCGCGCCCTCCCCACATCATTGAACGCATAAATATATCAGAAATAATGGCAATAAAACCGGCCAGTACCACCGCCACGGTTGATACTAAAATATCGCGGTTACCGACATGTGATAATTCGTGAGCCAAAACACCCTCTAGTTCGCTTCTATCCAAAATTTGTAATAGACCGCTAGTTACAGCTACCGCCGAATGCTCGGGATTTCGCCCTGTAGCAAAAGCATTAGGAGCCGGATCATTAACTATATACACCTTGGGCATTGGTAGTCCGGCAGTAATGGAAAGGTTTTCAACCACATTGATAAGCTCACGATGTGCTTCCATGGTTGCCGGTACCGCACCAGTCATTTTAATAACCAGTTTGTCTGAATACCAATAACTGCCAATATTCATTACCATGGCTACTGCTACCCCAATATAAAGAATGATCGGATCACCCATGACCACCGAGATAACATAACAAAAGCCGATTACAAACACAAAGAACACCGACATTAAAATCCAGGTTTTGCGTACGTTTTGCCCCTGATGCGTGTATAGCGTTGCCATATTCGTATTATTTTATCCCCTGTGGTGTCTCGTTGCTTTTGTATTTTCCATCTTCTGACCAGTGTAGGAAATGGCGATTCTTGTACAATCCTTTTTTTTCAGCATTTTCTGCAATTGCGGTCTTGATATCAGCTTCAGAAAACTCCATCAGAGCGGTCAAAGCATCAAGCACAATCATCAAGTCAGCATATTCTTGCAAAAATTCACCCCGGTCGCGTGTGTGGGCCAATGCACCAGCTTCCTCAATCACTTTTTTTAGTAACTCTTGCTCATATTCCTGACCATCAGTTATTTCACGCACTTCACAATCCTCACCATTGCCATCAATTTTGGCTTTGATATTGTCGCGAACCAATTTGTTGTAATAGACGCGTCCCATATTTTATTTTGCTTAGAAAGTAACCTTGACTGGTTCCCGTTGTTCACTATCCTGCTCTAATTCAAAGTATTCCATTGGCTTGAAGGCGAACATATTGGCAATCAAATTTGATGGGAATGATTTAATCATAATAATCAAATCACGGACATTGCCGTTGTAAAAACGCCGAGCGGCTTGAATTTTATTCTCCGTATCGGACAATTCAGTCTGCAGTTGTGAAAAATTCTGACTAGCTTTTAGGTCTGGATAGGCCTCAGCGATAGCCAGTAACTTGCCTAATGATGCACCCAAGGCCTGTTCTGCTCCTGCCATGGCCTTAATTTGCTCTGGAGTAATGTTGGTTGGATCAACGTGTATTTGGGTGGCAGCAGACCGAGCAGCGGTCACTTCATCAAAGGTGCCTCGCTCATGACTGGCGTAACCCTTCACTGCTTCTACCAGATTAGGAATAAGGTCATAGCGTCGCTTCAACTGAACATCAATATCCGCCCAAGCTTCTTTAGCCCTTTGGACCAGCTTAACTAATCCGTTGTAAATTGAGATTGTATAAATAGCTACTACAGCAATAACTCCAATTAAAATCCATGACATAAAATGAAAATTACGTATTAAGCTTCCGTTTTTGTAACGGTTATATTTTACCATACTCAATCCCTAGTACAATGATCTTTTTGCAAACTAATAGTGAAAGGTTTTTTCCGAAGCTGGCATAAAATATACACCAAACAACCAAAAACCTTTCGGTTCAACCGAAAGGTTTTTGTTATTTGAACACCAAAGAAACATTGAGTTTAAATAAAATAACTTCGCACGTACAAAGAAAGTTTTGAGAAAAAAACTAGCGATATATCGCTAGGTTTTACTCAACTGCCCTATCGAGGTGAGTTATTAAACCACAAACCTACCTGTTGGCAGGTAGGTTTGTGGTTTTTGTAGACAAATTTATATCTGAATCCAAAGTTTTTTCTAGTACATTCCTCCACCCATCCCCCCCATTCCACTCATATCGGGCATTCCACCACCCTTTTCTTCTTCTGGTTCGTCAGCAATAGCGGCTTCGCTAGTTAGTAAAATACCAGCTGCTGAAACAGCGTGTTCAACCGCCGCCCGCTCTACTTTGACTGGGTCAATAATCCCTGCTTTGATCATATCCTCTACCATAATACCTTTAGCGGCATCATAACCGGTATTTCCGCCGGCAATTTTGACTTTATCCACTACGACCGCCCCATCAATTTTGCCAGCATTATCAGCAATTTGTTTAAGTGGAATTACCAACGCCCTAAGGACAATGTTGTAACCAACCATCTCTTCAGCACTTAAATCTTTTCTGACTGATAAATTTTTCTCCACCACAGCTGCTGCTCGTGCAAGCGAGGTTCCGCCACCGGCCACAATTCCTTCTTCTATCGCCGCTTTAGTAGCATTAACGGCATCTTCAATTTTTAGTTTAAGATACTTCATTTCTGTTTCAGTGGCTGCTCCGACTCTGATAACTGCCACTCCGCCAGTTAGTTTAGCAATTCTTTCCTCAATCTTTTCTTTATCAAATTTTGAGGTGGTATTTTCAAGTTGCGCTTTGAGCGCCTTCACTCGTTCAGTAATTGCTGATTTTTCACCAGCTCCGCCCACAATTATAGTATTGTCTTTAGTTGAAATCACTCTATCAGCTGACCCCAGTTGTGATAATTCGGTTGTTTCTAATTTCAACCCAATGTCTTCAGTAATAAGTTGGCCACCAGTCATAACAGCAATATCAGCCAATACTTCTTTTTTACGGTCTCCATAACCAGGTGCCTTGATGGCTAATACCGAAAATCCGCCCTTTAATTTATTAACCACAAATGTCGCCAACGCTTCGCCTTCCACATCGTCAGCTATAATAACCAGTTCTTTTTTCCCCGTCTGGGCAATTTTTTCTAACAACGGAAGAATTTCCTGAATAGAGGAAATCTTTTTATCTGTAATAAGAATATGAGCATTTTTATATTCAGCTTCCATCCTTTCAGGATTGGTCACCATGTACGGTGACACATAACCTTTATCAAATTGCATTCCTTCAGTCAGTTCGGTTTCAATTCCAAATGACTGAGATTCTTCCACAGTTACTACTCCATCCTTACCAACTTTATCAATCGTCTCGGCAATTTTTTCACCCAATTCGGCACTTTCAGCCGATATGGTTGCCACCTGCTTAATTTCGTCAATAGAAGTGATTTGTGTAGCCATCGCTCTAAGCGCTGCTACAGTATCAACCGAGGCATGCTCCATCCCATTTCTAACTGCCATGGGATTTAGTCCCATGGTGGTTTGTTTCAATCCTTCATTAACCAAGGCCTGCATCAAAACAGTGGCAGTGGTTGTCCCATCACCAGCCAGTTCATTAGTTTTATTAGCCACTTCCTTCACTATCTCTGCCCCCATGTTTTCAAATTTATCCTTAAGAGTAATTTCCTTAGCAATTGTAGCTCCATCATTGGTAATAGTTGGACCACCAAAACCTTTATCAAAAACTACGTTCCGTCCGCGCGGGCCTAAAGTGACCTTAACAGCGTTTGCCACAGTATCAACCCCGCGTTGAAGTTTCTTTTTTACCTCCTCTCCATAAATTACTTGTTTTGCCATATTTTTATTGTGTGGTTAGTTAGTAAAAATTCCTAAAATACTTGATTCAGAGACAATAAAATATTCTTGATTGTTGACCTTGACTTCATCATAACCATATTTTGAGAAAATAATCTTATCCCCTACTTTTACTTCTAGTGGTAGACGATGGTCGGCATGTTCATTCCACTTACCAGCTCCCACTGCCACTATTACTCCTTGTTCTGGTTTTTCTTTTTTGGCCGTTTCCGGAATAATGATACCAGAAGGTGATTTCGTACCCATTTCGGCTTCTAAAAACGGTCGCACGACTATTCTATCCCCTAGTGGTGTAATCGGACTTCCGCTCAATTTTGTATTTTCTGACATAATTAAAAAGTTAGCGAAAAATTGTGATAATTCCAAGGTGACGGGGGAAATTTTTGCAAAAATTTTCCCCGTCACTGAGACGGCCATTATACGACACCTAGACAAAAAATCAAAATCGAGTATGATTTCTGATGAAAAAGGAGGAGGGGATGAGGAACTGGATGAAGAAAAACCTATCCTGGTTTTTTGATTGGCTTGAAGCCAATATCAATGTCCAGGATGAAGATATGTAATACAAAAAATCCACCCTCAAACCATTCGGTGGGAGTTTTTGAATTTACCATGATATTTTTTATAAAATTATTTCTCCCACGACTGCTATTGCCAGTAACTTCATTTTCTGATATTATCTTTCTCACATGGAAATCATACAAACAGTGCAACCGGTGCTGCCGTACGTACAGATTATTCTCTCCGTCCTACTAATAGCAGCTATTTTGTTGCAACAGCGTGGATCGAGTCTCGGTGGTGCTTTTGGAGGCGACAATTTTAGTTCCGCATTTCACAAACGCCGCGGCTCAGAGCTTTTTCTGTTCAAGTTTTCAATCGGAATCGCGATTCTTTTTGTACTTTCAGCTTTTCTAAACATTCTGATCTAACCGCATAAAGATATTTTAGTTTAGTACAAATTAGGCATCACGTTGCAACCTTAATTATTTAATTCTGCCAATTTTGGCTGTAGTAATAACTTATGTTGTTTTCAAAATCTAAATCACCTCGTAGTATACGAAATACCATCTCTCGACTAATAGGGTTGATTGAATCAAAACCAATTACTGAGCGTATAATTTTACGCACCCTTTTTTTTGTAACCATCGGTGGAATCTTAATGATTGGATTAATCATCAACGATACCTTCCTCGCCACCACTCCAGTGGAGGGCGGAAACCTGGTTGAGGGTATTGTGGGAATTCCGCGTTTCGTCAACCCGGCTCTGGCTGTTACTAAAGCTGACCAAGATATGACGATGTTGATATATTCCGGAATAATGAAAATCAATCCAGATGGTAATCTTGTACCAGATATTGCTGAAACAGTAACAATTTCAGAAGACGGAAAAACCTACAACATAATAATCAAACCAGAAATATTCTTTCATGATGGTACTCCTTTAACGTCCAAAGACATTGCTTTTACTATTGGTTTAGTCCAAAATCCAGATCTTAAGAGCCCCCTGCGTGGTAATTGGTCTGGTGTAACTACTGAAATCATTAATGATCACGAACTAAATGTAATGCTTGAAGAAGCCTATGCTCCCTTTATAGAAAACTTTATTCTAGGTATTTTGCCACGACATATTTGGGGCGAGTTGCCAATTGAACAAATTCCATTCAGTCAAAGAAATACCAACCCAATTGGTACTGGACCATTTTTTATAAAAAATACTGTCCGTGGTGATACTGGTTTAATAACCAATTACACCCTAAATCGTTTTACAAGAAACCAGCCAATACCAAAATTGGCCAGCATCGAAGTAAAGTTCTATCAAAATGAAGATTCTCTGGTAACGGCTTTTAATAAAAAAGAGATATTAAGCACTGCATATTTGCCAACTAATACACTAGTAGAGATTATGGAAAATCCTAAATACTCAACTATTCAGATACCGTTACCTAGAGTGTTTGCAATTTTCTTTAATCAGAACCGCTCTCCTGCATTTCGTGACATCAGCGTCAGGAAAGCTTTAGCGGTAGCCATCAACAGGGACAACATAATTGACTTTGCGTTTAGTGGTTTTGGTATCCCCACCACAAACCCTATACCTCCTACCCAAAATACGCTAGAATCGCAGAGATTGAATGAAGGTGGCTCAGTAAACACTGACAACAAAGAGGACGCTGTTAAACTACTAACTGACGCTGGTTGGACAAAAAATGACAATGAATTATGGGAAAAACGAATAAATAAGGAATCGGTTATCCTAAGTGTTATTATCAAGACAGCTAATGATCCAGTACTTGATAAGACCACCCAAGCTATCGCTGATTTATGGCGTGAAATAGGGGTAGATGTACAAATAGAACAGTTTGAACAGACCGATCTATTACAATCTGTCATCCGCCCACGCGATTTTAACGCTCTTCTATTTGGTATTGATATGAGTCGAGTTGTTGATCTTTATCCCTTTTGGCACTCATCACAACGTGAAGATCCAGGACTGAATATCGCCAATTATGCCAATATTGAAGTTGACTCATTTTTACAAAAAGCTCGTACCACTCAAAATATAGAAGAACGAATTGAGTTGACTGGCAAGGCGGTGTCCATTATTGATGACGATATTCCGGCCATTTTCTTATTTGTACCAACTTTAACCTATGTGGTTGATAGTAAGGTTACACCAACACCAATTACTAAAATAAGTAAGCCGAGTGAACGATTTATGAATATAACTGATTGGAACATGAACACTGATAAACTTTGGAATTTTTTCAGATAGAACAGAACGACTTATAACTTAATAAAATAATTATGAACAACCAACCCCAACCACAGAACGCTTCAGTTGGTGCATCACGTACCAATTATGGAGTTTCTGCTAAAAAAAGAACTTTTAACCACCCAGGACGAGGTAATTTTCGACCACGAACCACCACTTCCTTCACTAACCCAACCTCAAGCGGAATAAAACGAACCGCTACCACCAACAACAAACAAAAACGTACTGGGCGCAATAGTAAACACAGCGGACGAAGACCAATGACCAGCCCAGCTCTCAGTCACCGTATGACCATAACTGACGAAAAAAATCCCATCATACCTGAAATTCTTGATGACGATACTGTTCGTATTATTACAGTATCAGGTGTAGAAGAAATTGGACGAAACATGAATATTATTGAAACAAAGGATGACATCCTTATTGTCGACGCTGGTTTTCAATTTGTTTCCGAAGGTAGTAATGCCCCTGGTATCAATTATATTCTTCCCAACACTCAGTACCTGGAGGAGCGTAAACACAAAATTCGCGCCCTGATTATTACTCACGGTCATCTCGACCACATCGGCGGTATTCCTTTCATTATGGAACGTATTGGTAACCCGCCAGTATACACACAATACCTGACATCATTAATGATTTTGAAACGCCAAGAGGAATTTCCTCATCTTGACCCGATTAACATGCAAATCGTCAAAGAGGGAGAGAGTTTTACTGTTGGAAAATTAAAGGTGCGAACCTTTCCTGTCACACACTCAATTCCTGATGCTATGGGACTAGCAGTAGAGACAAAACACGGCGACATTGTTGTAACTGGTGATATAAAAATCGTTACCGAGGACGGCAAGGTAGTGGTTGAAGAAAGAAATGCTTGGGAAGAAGTCGGCACTCACAACAATATAGCCCTTCTCTGTGACTCAACTAATGCTGACCGGTCTGGTTTTTCTGCGCCTGAGGCCAGAGTATTCTTGACCCTTGACGAAATTATCCGTACCGCTAGCGGTCGTATTATCATTGGTACTTTTGCTTCACAATTTGATCGATTGGTCTCAATTATTAAATCTTGTGAGGCAGCTGGAAAGAAGGTCGTAATGGAAGGTCGCAGTATCAAAGTAAATATTGATATAGCAATTACTGCGAAATTAATTGAGGTCAAACCAGATACTTTTATTAATACCAACGATATGGCTGATTATCCAGCTGACAAAATAGTTATCCTTTCAACTGGAGCACAGGGAGAAGAATTTGCTGCCCTAATGCGTATGGCAACCGATAAACACAAATCTGTAATACTGAATGAGCGCGATACTCTTGTATTGTCTTCTTCTGTTATCCCGGGAAATGAAATCGCTGTTCAAAAACTGAAGGACAATATTTATCGTCGCAATGTTAAGGTAATTAATTACCAAGGTTCACATGTCCACTCTTCTGGTCACGGTAACGCTGGTGATTTGGTTTGGGTTCATCAAACGGTAAAACCACGTTTCTTGATTCCTGTTCACGGACACCATTATCACCTCAAGAGTCACATGTTTGCGGCTATCGAAAATGGTTTTCCTAGAGAAAACATTGCTGTGCCAGACAACGGCACAATAATTGACATCAAAAACGGCACTGAGATGATTCGTCAAAAGGTTAAAATCCCAACTGAATTAGTAATGGTGGACGGCTTCACAGTTGGTGTTAGACAAGAAGTAGTACTTCGAGACCGGATTTCATTGTCAACCGATGGAATGTTTGTCATCATCGCTACTGTTAATAGCAAGACAGGCAAGCTCCGTAAGTCACCAGATATTATTTCACGCGGTTTCGTCTATCTACGCGAAAACCAGCAACTACTGTCTGAGGCCCGCGTCCTCATCAAGCGTACAATAGAAAATAACACTGAACGGATGAACCCGATTGATTTAGACTTGGTTAAAGATGAACTAACTGATGTTGTCAGTGGATTTCTGATGCAAAAGACACAGAAGTCACCAATGGTGATTCCAGTCTTGATTGGAATTTAATTTTCTGACTGCAAGTTCGAACTCGGTAGCGTTTTCGTCTTTGCAAGTCAGAGTGACACAACAACGTCCCTCATCGTCTTTGCAAGTCAAAGCGGAGCAATCCACACTGTCATCACCACCGTCTTTGCGAGCGAAGCGCGGCAATCCACGTCCGTCACGTAACCCTGGATTGCCACGTCACTCGCTTGCCAGCTCCCTCCTCGCAAAGACGGCCAGCTACGCTGGCCGTCGACGACTAAAACTTTAGTTTTAGTCGTCTTTGCGAGCGAAGCGTGGCAATCCATGTCTTTACGCCAAAGTCATAAATCGCCACTTTCATCTGCTATCATTCCACTTCTCGTGAGACGATAATCATGAGAAAAATGAGCCGTTAGTAGAAATCTGATATTGGTTGTATATTTACTTAATTTCGACGTTGTTTTCTACAGCCATTTTCACCGCAATCAGCAAAAATTTAGTACACTAACTGGAATGGATTTTTACAGAAACACTCTCTTTTTTTCTACACGACATAACCCAATTCGATTTTGGTTTGTTTATTTAATATCAATCGTTTTTACCTTTCAAAATTTGCTGGTCGCCTATAGTAGTTCAACCTACATCGGACAATTCGTAAAATCAGAACAAATCGGTATTCTATTTTCACTTGGTGCTTTTAGTTCCATAATAATATTTTTTTTACTACCGACAATATTAAAAAAATATGGGAATGTTTTTACGACTATTGGTTTGATGTTGATAACCATTACTACCCTTGGTCTGGTTGGAACAGCAGTTAACTTTAGCATTACTGTAATTTCTTTTGTTTTGTTTCTTACTATTAGCCCAATAATTTATTTAAATATTGACATTTTTTCGGAAACATTAATTGGGAAAAATGATGTTGGCACTGGTGGCAAGCGCGGGTTAGCACTATCATTAATGAGCGCCGCTGCGGTTTTTTCAACTATATCTATGGGCTGGCTAGTTGGTGACAATTCAAACCTATCAGTATTATTTTACACCTCGATGTTAGTGGGGATATTTTTTATTGCCATAATTGTTTTTGCTTTTAGACATTTTTATGATCCTATTTATCGTCAAATTCAATTTATTTCTTTAATAAAAGATAGTTGGAACAACTCTGACATAAAAACTGTTTTTACCGCTCACTTTTTACTGCAACTATTTTTTTCTTGGACAATAATCTATATTCCTTTATTTTTAGCCACTGAGGTGGGATTTAGTTGGCAAGATATCGGCTATATTATTTCTGTTGGCTTATTTGCTTATGTATTGTTTGAATACCCGATTGGTATTATGGCTGACCGCTACATTGGTGAAAAAGAGATGATGGCTGTCGGCTTTCTTGTTCTGACACTAGCTACTGCCAGTATTTCGTTTGCTACTAGTATGGGTATTGTTGGTTGGATGATACTGATGTTTATGAGTCGGGCTGGAGCGAGTTTGGTAGAAGCCACCACTGAAAGCTACTTTTTCAAAAAAGTACACGGTGAGGATGCTAATTTAATGAGTTTATTTCGACTACTTCGTCCATTGGCAAATTTGGCCGGCGCTCTTCTAGGAAGCGTTTGTCTTTTGTTTTTACCTTTCAATCTGATATTTTTATGCTTGGCTTTCTTTATGGTTGGCGGTATTTTTATTACTACCTATCTCCATGATACAAAATAGCCTTGATTACTTTGTTATGCATTTTACGTTACAGTTATTCAATAATGGCATAGTCAGCTTTAGGTTTACGAGGTAAAACCACCCAGGCAATTAAGTACGTAATTAAACCAGATAAAACTCCAGTGGCTATTAAGAGAAAGATGGACACTAAACGAAATATTACAGGGTCATGGTTGAAGTATTATTCCGCTAAACCAGCTAAAACTCCGGACACTATGGCCATTTCTTCATCTCTGTGTAATCTTTTTCCTGTCATCTTTATAAATAATATATTACATCCTTACGCTCAACCACCACTTCCCAACCCATCAACTTCGCGTGATTGTAGAGAGCTTGATTGGGATTGAAACAAATTGGTTGCTCTACACCATCAAGTAGTGGGATGTCCCCCTCTGTGTCTCCTACCGCCATGGAATTTTTGGTAGTTAGATTGGGATTATTCTCGAACACTCGCTTAACAATTGTTGCTTTATTCTCAATTAAATGTGCGTCAGTGATTGCGCCCGTGAATTGATCTTGGGGGCCGATTTCATAAATTCTTCCATATACTTTATCAAATCCATATTGCATGCAGAATTGATCGAGAATTGTTTTTGGTGATTGTGATATTGCCACCACAAAATAGCCATCTTCTTTGAGAGATTTTATTAGATCTCGAGTATAACGGTAGACATGCTTACTGTGAATAGCTACCAAGCGCTTACCGATATCAGCGAATGTACCATAGTGGACACCCTGGATATGATGAAGAAACGCCTTAATAACAGCATCAATATATTCCTCGTATGTCCCTTCACGATTACGCCATTTTGTATATGCTGACCGATATTCATCTTGTACCTCAACTGGAAAAAATCCTTCTTTGACCAAATTCTCCACTAATTCAATCAATAAACTGGAACGAAAGACTGTTCCGTCAATATCAAAAAAGGCGACTGGTTGCATTTGTTTATTCTATACTAAAAAACCTCGGACAAGAAGTCTCGAGATCTATGATTTGGCGAGGGGGTTGCTAGGCCCACGTCGCCCGTTGGACACATCGGGAAATGTGATTAATATTATTTATTATAACATAAATTCAGTGATTATACAACTTCAATAAAAACTGGCCGTAATTCACGCCACACTGACTCGGCCATAACCAACTCAGTGAAAATTCCTATCTCCGTCAATCCTACTGATGTTAGGGCGAGGGTATTTTCTGGCGACACGAATTCCACATACGCTAGATAACCTTCACCACTTTCATTTATCCACTCCATTATACTGTCTGCTTTGGGAGACACTGACATATGGATTCCGTTTTTCCCTCTTAAGATTTGTTGCCAGGTTCCTGGAGTGCGCGGTCGTATACTCGTCCACACTATTTGACGATTATCAGTCATTAAGCGATATAAAATGTACTCACCTGGTTGTAAAGATAAGGAAAAGCGTCCGGCATTAAAAATATCACTAATCAACACCCGAATCTTTTTTGTCTCATCCGCATCACAATCATAAACCATACCAGAAATCAAAGAAGGCCAAACTGAATTTTTATCTGGAGTAAGTACATCTTTCAGAACCCATCCCTCGTTATTTGATTTCCAAACCCGAGCGTAGCGACCCTTGAATGATAAAACCGTGACCGCAGTGCCATAAAGGAAATTATCTATAACCATATCAAATTCCTCATGTGGTGCCCCAAGAAAGATACTTCCATCGGATTCACAGACATACATTATGATTGGCTCATACAAGAGTTCAGATTTTGCTTCGTCCATATCCATCCGCCCCGGCTGGGTAATTACATTATTGGATGAGAGCGTCTGGGAATTCAATTTTTCCAACCTGGTCAACGGCCGTATTGGTAATATATCCATTCTTGGCGTAATGGCCGTATTGAATTTGGTATCAGTAAAACCAAAGACAAATTGAAATAAATCTTTAATGACTAACCAAAATATTCTCATGCAACAATCATAACACTAAATAGGAAATGACTGCTGCCGAATAAATATACAGCTAATAATCAATGTTTATTAGCGTATATAGAGATAGATTATTGATACAATACTACCCAGCGTTCCAAGTAATAAAGCTATAAAAACAGGCATACCAAGAAATGGTATAAAAAGCAACAACTGAACTATCAGTGTGCCCAAGGATACCCAAAGAGCACTTACTTCATAGCGCTTTAAAATAAGTTTTGCCATCATTGCTCCAAAAACTACATTCATTAGCGGTAGAGCAACAAAGAGTCCAAGCAAAAAAACAAACAGCCCAATTAAACCAATAAACATTCCCAATACACTAACCAGTAAAATACTGATAATAATTGGTGTCAAAACAATAACTGCAAAGCCGATTAAAATCTTAATGCCAAAAGAATTAATGCCAGTGGAGACAAATTGCGTTAAGGGACGACGAAATACTAAAAACAAACTGAGGGTAGCAAATAGTGACACTAGGAAAGAAGTGGCAAGTGTTCTCACTGGAAAACCAGGATTTGATTTCGACTCAGCATCATTTCGAACAATATCTCCAGTTATCACTGCACCCGTTGCCCTCACTAACTCGCTACTACTAATATACTGAATGTTAGCTCCAATATCCGCTCTCTCTCCCAAAGTGATATTTCTCGCTGTAACATTAATCCCCCCACTGACTGCCCCGTCAATCCTAACAGAGTCGGCATTACCTATAACCTGACCGTTGATATTTCCGTCAATGACGGCCTCTCCACCATAAAATAAAACATCCCCACCAATATTTGCAGTAGACAATATTGTTAATCTACCACCCAAAACGGCCACATTACCACTAACTGAATCAGCAATAGTGACGTCTCCAGCCACGACTCTAACATCGCCTAAAACTGTTGCATGAATGGATACGGTGCCCCCAATCACTAAAATATCATTATCAACCTGACCATTAAGGGTGACGTTCCCAGCCAAAACCTGAAAATCGCCTTCTATTTTCCCGGACATAGTGACTGAATTACCAAGGGCATAAAAATCACCCCCGACCACCTGCTGTTCACTAATAGACACAGACTGTCCGGTTCGGACAGTCGTTGATGCCATAGCCGGAAAACTACCAAAAGTGGAAGTAATTAATAGAACAAAAAGTAAAATAATTATCTGTTTCATAAATTTAATAATTATAGTTTAATGTCATGAGTGACTTTATCAATTGCAAATTTTTCATCAACAAGCTTCCGGTCTTCTTTTTAAAATAATCAAAATCAGGAGTTCCATTCTGCATTAGTTTTCGTACTAAAGAAGCTTTATCATTATCTGGTAGAGCGCTAAAATGAGCAATCACTGGCATAAAATTTTGATTAAAACTTAACTTTCAGTTATTATATCATAATAATACCCAGTTCTTGACATTAAACTACTGTATGCGCAACAACTGATTGCAAAAATATAATCAAAAACAAGGGTTAAAATTACTAAAAAGATAACCATAAAAAATTTACAATCAAAACTTAGGGGTTTAACCCCTAAGTTTTAGTAATTCTTGATTTATTCAATCTCCTCCTCAAATAATTCTTTTCCTCTATTCCACATAGACGAATCTCCCTGCAATAAGAGCCAATACCACCATTCGGCGCCCCAAAGATACTGCTTATCATACCGTGTTTCCTCGGCATAATTCAAAATATCGTTAAACTTTTCCAAATCCATTCGGCTATACTGAACTTCAAGAGGCACTTCAGTTAATGGATTGATTAACCACGGTTCAGCTGAAAGCTCAATCAAAAATGTTGGCTTAACTCCGTATAGATAGGCCATTGTTTTTTCTTTGGCGCGATAAAACCACGGTGGTAAAATGGTTTTGAATTGTCCCAAATCCGGATTCCAGAAATACACATAGACACTGGTGCCAAAAGCATCCCCTTTTTTGTATGAGCCAAACCAGGTACCGAGATTACCACTGTCTGTAATCAAAACTGGTCTTGATGGATCAAGTTCATGTACCAAGGCAATTTCCTCTCGAAGAAAATTATCATCTAATTCACCGCAATGCTCAAGAGCAAACATACTTAGATATGGCTCGTTTTCAACTTGCCAATAGACAATTGCCGGACTATCACGATAACGCTCGACTACATTGGTTATATAACTTATAATTTCTGATTTTTGTTCATCCCAACTTTTTTCTTTTGCCCAATCGGGAATATGACATTCCGGCCATCTCGGCAAGCGTCGCCCAAGTGCAAAAATAATATCAGCACCCACACGTTCAGCTTCCTTAACCTGGTAATCCATCTCAGAAAAATTATAAACATCTTGCTCTGGTTCAATCATTGGCCAGTGTGCAGCCAGTCTAAGGTGTCTGACAGCCAAATCATTAATAATGGCATCGTAGGTGGTTTTCCAATCCAGACCCAGCTCAGTAGCATAAAAGGTATTAAAAGACATACCATAATTAATATGTTCAGGCACTGGTTTACGAGCCATCCACCATAAAGCAACCGCCAAACAAAGTATTAGAATACTAAACCAAAACAGTATTTTTAGGAGCAAACGCATAATCTAAATAAATAAAATAAAATATCCAACAGTAATAACCAATATGTAAAGAAGACGTCTCATTACTACTTTTGGATTCGTCACATGAGTAACAGCACTATCTGGTAATAATGATCCGAACAGAACACCGATTAAAAGAATAAAAATAAATTTTATTCCATCTAGTGCCTGAACCACAGTCACATCTCCCATGTCGGTGGCCTTTAGTAACATAAAGGCAGCCACACCAGCCAGTATCTTGGCCACAACAACCAAACTACCGGCATGAACTGATGTATTTCCAGTCTGTTCACGTATTTTAACAAAATAAGACGGCACCAAAAGAAGCGAGAGAGCAAATAAGACAAGGCCTATTCTCGACCAGAAAAATCCGTTGTCGAAATTTGTCTCCAAGAACAAACCCTTCATGGTTATATAATGAAGGGCGAAAAATAAACCACTATGAAAAACATGAGCTATAGTATCAATTTTTGGTAGCGTTTGAGCCACCAACAGAGTTCCTAGTGACAAAACAATTACCCCCCAGATAAAATTTGGGGTTAAGGGTATCTGAAGGAATAAATAACTCATACCAAACGCGGATAAGGCCGAAATTGTCCCAATCACTGGCATGACATTTACGGCCTCCGCCTTACTCAAAGCAGCATACATGGAGACAAGTGCCATAAAAAATGTATATGCTGTTAGGAAGGCCATGGACACCACCTGAATATTTGGCGAAGTGACATTTTCAAAATGAGGAAAACCAATGTCGGCTAGTCCGGGTATAAAACCAAATGTATAAATGACTATCCACCCACCTGTTAAAATACAGGAGTAAAATGCATACACAAAAGGGCGTGGTAAACATTTATCATCTGAGACAATATATTTATCAATATACGCCACAATAGCGTTAATAAATTGTCCAGCGGTTGCAAGTAAAATCCAAGCCATTACATGCCTATTCTACTACAGCATTTGTTTCACAAATCTGTTTATACACGTAAGCCGAAGGACGAATAGTTCGCTCAAGAGTGTCGTAGTTTATTTCCACCAAGCCAAACCTTTTTTCAAATCCCAAAGCCCACTCGTAATTATCGAGAAGTGACCAATACATATGGCCCCTCAAATCCACCCCGTCACAAATTGCTCGTTGCATCGCCTTCGCCTCTACCTTGATATAGAGCGCTCGCATATCATCGTCTTCATCAGCGAGTCCGGCCTCAGAAATAATCACTGGTAGCTTATATTTTTTTAGACTCATTAGCGCTCCGTACAAGCCACTTGGATATGCTTTCCAGCCCATATCAGTAAGTAGGTAATTCTTATTATCACCAAACATAGTGTGTCGGTAATAATTAAGCCCAATTTCATCAAGATGTCTTCGTACTTTATTCAAAAATCGTCCAGACTGTAGGTACGACATCACTCCGGCCTTAAGACGGTTGATTATTTTATCATCAGAGGTAAACCAGCGTACATGTTTAACAAGACTGATTTTCACTTGAGGCGCAATTTTTTTAATAGCGTCATAAGACATGATATGTCCATTGATTAAATTTTTTTCCACCTTGAAGTAAAGTAAAATGTTTTTGTTTTTAGCAACAGCCCCCACTCTTTTTGTAGAACCGTCATCTTTTCCGAGTTGCTTATTAAAAATTTTACCTCGTTTAAAGGGTGGCCAAGCTCCATAAAGCCAGCCGTGGCCTGCCCATACATTAGGTTCATTGATGGTCGAAAAATGAGTACATAGATCTTGGAGTTCATTGACCACAAATAAACAGTAGCGGGCAAAGATTTCGGGTGAATCTTTCCGTTCAAAGCCGCCCGATTCAGAAAACCATAATGGGAGTGTAAAGTGCCACAAGGTAACAAATGGCTCGATGTTTTGTTTCTTCAAAGATAATAATACCTTCCTGTAGTGTTCTATCTCAACCGTATCAAACCTTCCTTCCTCAGGTTCAATTCTGGCCCACTCGATAGAAAAACGATGAGCATTGTGCCCGAGTGATTTGGCGATATCAAAATCCTCTTCATAGCGATGATAATGGTCGCAGGCCATGCCACAAACTGGTACCCTGCCTTCACTCGCCGCCTTGGCCCAATCGCAATTATCAATTCCTCCCTCTACTTGATAACTAGCCGTGGCCGCCCCCCAATAAAACCCCTCAGGAAATTTTTTCATGACTTTATTATAACAAACTTATTCTTTTAGCAAGGACTGCTAAATAAACACCGATTATTCTGTTACAAAAACAAAATATAGGAGCACTTTTTCTCAGTTATTTTGTACTTTTGACACAGAATGTATTAATTATTATTTTGAAGATAATAGGTACCATTTGTAAAAAATTTCCAGAAGTTGTTCTGTTTTTTCTCAATCACTGTTAGGTTTAATTCATTGAAAACACGCTGCCACTCCTCACCTGTCATATTGGTATGGGGATGTCCGAAAAACTCTAGATTCAGTGTTGAATCCATCATAAATGTGAGATATTTTTGAAGCATGCCAGTGTAAATATCTTCCATTATTATTATACGGTTTGCTACTCGTTTGGCCTCGCGCAATATTTGCACAGGATCTTTTGTATGATGCAATACCGTGATCAGCAAAGCAACGTCAAAGCTTTTGCTTTCAAAAGGTAAATTTGTACCATTATAAACAACTGGAATAATATCAGGAACTTTGCTTTTATTTTCTATATCAAGCGCTGTTACCTTAAATTGTAATGAACGTAAACGTTCAACTAAAAAACAATTTCCACTTCCGATATCAATTATATTATCTTGCGGTTGTAGATATGTTGATATCTCATTCATTCGTGAGTCTACTAATTTTTTACTGAATTTATTCATGGTGCTTGAATTATAACAGAAAGCCGCGCCCCTTGGGTTGGGGCGCGGCGGTTTTTTCGACTTACACCCACGTGTGCAGGCCAAGGGTTGTTTGTTGTAAAAGCGACCCTGTTGAGTTGCGACGTAACCCAATTCTGGGTACAACAACACCAGTTCTCGACAACTCGCCAACATGGCCATTTTTGTTTTCAACCCAAAATTCAACCGGGTCTGGGCCTACCCGCACCATAAGGTAACGAGATGTCAGCAGACGTCTAAATTGCATGGTCACAAAACCGGAATGGAAAAAAACGTAGTAACCGTCAGTAAATTCCCCACATCTTGGAAAGTCACCAACCGCCAGAGAATAACGGTCTTGACCGAAACGCCAAAGGACTGGCCAATCCTTTGATATCGCCGATGGATCTCCATAAAACCAAACGGTGTTTGATTTTATTGGAGGTTTTTTATCGACTATCTTCCACCAAAGTCCCATTTTCGTTCCTCCTTGAACTGCGCCAGATTGAAGTAAACACTAAACTGTCTTAAAAATCAATGGTTTCGTCTACCAACTGTGGGGCAAAGTAAGTTTGCCATTTTTTGTAGAGCTCGGTGGTGGCCACTACGTCACGCGTGTTATAGCGGGCGATGTCGCGGAACTTTTTGCTCGCAAAAAGTTCCGCGACATCATCACCTGACACTCCAGCCACCTTGGGACTTTCTATTCCATACGCTCGACAACACAAATGCAAACTAGGTTTACGATACATTGCTCCAAAAAAAGTCATCTCATCCTGTAAATCAACATGCCGACATGATTTTTGCTGATAAGGGTAACGACCCTCCAGCATATTTACCGTTGGCTTAATACCATGTATGGCTGACCGGTGCATAAGAAATGGCACATCAAAACCACGACCGTTGTAGGTTACAAATGTATCGTATGCTTTCGCTCCCTCCCAAAAATCAGCCAGCATGTCGGCTTCGGAACGTTGCTTTAATATATAAGTGCCGTCTGGCTCATCTGACTCATTACCTTTGCCAGAATAATAAACGACGCCCTGCCCTCTCTCAATATCATAAACACCAATTGCTACCACTAGGCCAGTAAATGGTGAAAACCCCAAACCATTTTTTATATCTTCCACCATAGCAAAATGTTCCGCTTCTCCCTTGGCGGTTTTGTTTGCCCAGCGCGTTAAGACACCCCGTGTTGTTTCATCAAGCTCATTCCAAGATTCTCCGACTGTTTCGATATCAAAAACGAGAGTGGCCATAAAAGTTATAAAGTAACAGGAATACCAGAGAAACAACCAAGTATTCCATCACGTTTTTTGTCTAAATAATATCGGTACGAACTTTCTACAATAATTCCTCCACAGACATCTGTATCTTTTGATGAAGCGACTCCGTAAATAGGGAACCCGTCTAATGCATAACCAATCATAGTTGCTTCACCAAATACTCCATAGGTTTTTTGTTCAGCATTTCGTATCAACGAACCATCAAGAGCAATACCGATCACATCACCATTGATGCAGGTTGATTTGGTTAAGGGTAAACTACGAATTGGCAACACAGCATAAACCACTTCATCGGATACAGTAGAAGTTAAACTGGGTTCATGTAAAGATGACTTAGTAAAGAAAATTCGTACCCCTTCACGCTCTTCACTAAATATTTTATCGGTTGTCCAAGGAACAAAGCCGGGGCGATAGTTTTTACAAAGCTGAATTACCACTTTAGCCGGCGCTACTACTGTAGTGTCAGGAGGAGGAATAATCTCATCTGCCACAACTTCCTCTTTTAGTGGAGCAGAAATAATCGAATCGTATTCCACTAAAGCCAGTCGTAGGGCGGCTAATTTTTCAGACTTAGTATCAGGAACAGCAATAACCTCGGCCGAATATGACGTGGGCTCTTGATCAAAAAATGTAAAAATCTCCGGCTGATTTTCCACCAAATCAATTTGGGCATTTTTCACCAACTCCGTTCCAATAGCCACCAATAAAAAGGTAACCGATATAAGAAACAATAAAAAATCTCGAGTCCTAATCATCCCAATATCATAGCAAAGCGGAGCAAGCTTTGCTCGTCTCGCTTCCCCATGTCCACTCCTTCAACCTAAAACCTTAATTAAAACAAAAACTCGTTAATTCTAATCAAATCTTTTATTGACCAGCATTAAATGTTTTTCTGATCCGGGGTCGAATTTACCTGCATAAATATTTTTAAAGGATTCAGGACTTTTTTCAAGCAAAGACCAGATGTGGATGTTCCCCTCTCTATATATTTTATCTTTTAGTAAGCAACTACCTGGGATACTTGGATTTCCACCCCTAAAGATACGCACACATGTCCCCCAAGCCCGTTTGTTAGATATGTGGTAAGCATTTTCCCCATGATGTTTTTTCACTAAGCGAGCAAAATAATATTTTTGCAAAAAATCGAAGGTAGTGCGGAAGTCTTTTTTTTCACCATCAATGTAGCCACCTGCGTATGCAAGTGCTAAATACTTATCATGTCCACCATAATTTAAAAAACTACCATTACACAACTGTTCGCGTACAATTGCTAAACCTTCTTCAGCCATAGAGTATCTGGCCAAGCCAATACTCAATAGTTGGAAGGGATGTTTTTTACCCTCTTCACGCCTATAAACATGTGTGCCAATTTCGTGGACAAAAAGTTTTCTTACTTTACTACCACTAATATGCAAATTGGACGGGATGCTTACCATTCTCTCTTTACTGTTCACAACCATATAATGTCCAGAGTTATTATCGGACACACTCCAGCCAGGCATGTTCTTGGTCAAAAACTCTTGCCAAAGTGAGACAATCTCATTACTAGAATAAATTTTATCCGCCTCCGCATAAATATCCGGTCCTGCAAGGATTACCTTCGCCATGTTAAAAGTATCTTGAGTGACTCTTTCTAATGAATCAACAAATATATCTCTTGGGACATCTTGTAAGAGGTGGTACCTGTTCTGTAAGTTTGTAATTATGGAAGAAACTATATCCTTTGACAAATTTCCATATAGTTTATTATTCAAAAAATCAAAAGTTTTGTAGTCTTTCTCTTGCGTAGATTTAATAATTTGGAGCTCAGTTAGTATCTCATCCAACTTGTTGATATAAGCATCACGTATTGACTCTTTGGCTTCTTCTTGTAATACTTGCAGTCGCATATTACGGAGACTCACTTCTTCCTGTCTTATCGATGTAATATCAATATTAGAATATTCAAACACTGGATTATATGCTTTACTATCAAGCATTTTTTTCATTTCTAAATCCTGAATAGGATTTAGAATACTATAAGAATTAAGAATGAGTTGTCGTTTTATTGATTTTAATTGCAAAAACCAGCGCGCGTCAACTGCATTATTTTTAATAAAATCGTTCCTAAGTGACATATAGCACATACTTAATAACATAAATCTGGCTTTAATCAAAACAAACATGGAGACTAAAATCGGTAACCTACAAATTTTAAAAAAGTCTGCTAAAAAAGCCGGCTATTCTTTTGGGTTTGTTGACCATCCATATTCAGAATCAATATACGTCACCAACGGTGAAAAATACTTTATTTCGAGATCGAAGACAAAATACGGAATGTATCCGATTAACCCAAAATTTGCTGAACATCTAGCTGATGATAAAGCAGTGACAAAACGATTCCTAAAAAAATTTGGGTTTAGAATTATTCGAGGAAAGATATTTCATATTTCAAGTCCAGGAATACCCGGAAAACAAATAAAACCACAGGATACTGTAAACGCTGCCTATAAATATGCTCGCAAAATTAGCTACCCTGTATTTGTAAAACCAAATTCTGGGTCCAGGGGTTCCAATGCCAGGATCATATTTAATCAAGCTGGTCTTAAAAGACATATTACTAAGATGAAGAATAATAAGATAATCTCGTTTCTGATTGAAAAGTTTACTGCCCGACCTGAATACCGAATATTTGTTGTAAACGGTAAGGTTCAATTCATGTATCGCAAGCAACGTGTCACTATTACCGGGACCGGCAAACATACAATTGAAGAATTACTGGCTGAACAGAACTTTAAACCGGATCAGGAATATCTAGACGGTCTTTTACGTAAGGAAAAAAAGACAATCTCTTCAGTACTTGCCTCAAAACACGAACTATTTATGCAAGAGACCGCCAACATCAGTATGGGTGCTAAGATAACTGATTATCGCGATAAAATACCTAAAAAAGTTCACAACTGGGCCAATCGTATCTACAAGACAACTGGTCTGGGGGTATTTGGAATTGATGTTTTTACCAAGGGTGGGTGGGACGACCCTCAAAATTATCTTATTATCGAAATAAACTCCAACCCTGCCTTATCAGGAATTTACTCTAAAGGATATAAAGATAAAACATATAAAATATGGAAGAACATCATGGATCGATTTTTTAATGTATAATCTAATTTATTTATTAGTAATTTAAATAATTCATCAAATAACTGTAGTCGCCTTGTGAAAAATAATAAGCAAAAACCTGCCACAATACACAGAAGACTTCGCTATACATCAAATGCTGCTTTATTGCACGATGCCGCTCTAAGTCTTGGTTATAAAATCACTTACATAATTATCAATGGGAAGAAAAATATTAATAGATTTGGTTTTTATGTAGAACATAAAAACCGACGTTGTTACATATCTGCTAAAAGCTATTTTCCTGGGGTTCCTAGATGGCAACTTGCCCTTATGGATAACAAGCTTATAACTACTGCGGTACTTGAACAAAATTATTTTTCTGTTATTAGGACTGTTTCATTTACCTCACAGGACACCATTACATTAACAGCATTACATAAACAAATATTTAATCAACCATTACCGATTTTAATTAAACCAACTAACGGTAGCGACGGTAGTGGTGTACAGCTTTGCTATACAAAAAAACAGGCGGTAGAGCTGATTAACGAATATTATTACGCAAATACCAGTTTTTTGGCACAACCATTTATAGAAAAAGACGAATACAGAATTACTGTTGCTAACAAAAAAATTGGATACATCCACCTAAAAAAATTCCCCACGGTAACTGGTGATGGTATCAAGACGATAGCCGATCTAATTAGTAAAGCAAAATATTTGGACGATGAAGTAGTGAGACAAGAATGTAAAAAACTAAAACTAACCATACAATCTGTTTTGCCAAAAGGTAAGAGTATCAAAACTCATATCACTAAAAAAAGTGACCCGTCATTCTACATCACCGATAATTTCCCTCCTGAAATAATTGCATGGGTCACCAAGCTGTGCGACACCTTAGGAATTGATAGTGTCGGAATTGATGTGTTCATTAAGGGTACACTCATTGATCCATCAAAAATAATTGTGATTGAATTGAATAGTAAACCGAACCTATGCTATGTCACACAGTATTACGGTGACAGCAAGGCGTCGTTTACTATAGCAACTGAAATACTAAAGGCCTATTTCGAGAAATAAAATTATTGAACAGCGTCCAAAATCTCAGCAAGTTTTTCGTCAGTAATACCAAGCTGAACCAGCCAACCGACGTGTCTGGCATTATAAGCATCAAACTTGCCGACTGAAAAGTATTGGACGATATTGGAATCAGTATTAACGAGAGACCAAGTCTCCTTATTGCCTACAAAATAATTAAGATCCTTTGTAAAAACTGCCCCTGGGGTTGTACCGGTAGTTCCCCTAAAGACTCGGACTGCCAAAGTCCAAGCACTATTTATTGCCCTTTCTTCTAAATCAGAACCTGATTTAAGTGTCGAAATATAATACAACTTCAATATTTCAAAAGTTTGTCTGAAATCTCTTTTGATGCCATCAATCTCTCCTATCGCCAGCGCGATAGCAAAATATCTCTGAGGATGAGAAAAATGCTCAGCTCCTGTCACTTGTTGCTCTAAATATGTTGCGACACCCTCCTCACCTTTCTCTACTCTATCAAATCCTAGACCCAATAATTTTAATTTAGTTCTTTCGCCCTCAACCCTTCTTCGAACGTGTCCAAAAACTTCATGTTGTATAAAACCCTGTAAAAGCCGATTGAGCATAGTGGATGCTTGCTCTAAAGGAATCGATACTTCTTTATTCTTTTGTGACACTCTCAAATTTGTAATACTAGTATTACTATGTAAAACAATCTTCCAGTCTGTAGCCCCGATTTCATCAAGGGCGGCTTGAAATGCAGATTCCACCTCTTCGACTGATGAAACACGGCCTTTAAGTCCAGCACCTCCCACTAATGATTCTTGCTCAAATCCACTAGGCGGAACGTTTTCAAGTAAATTAATAAACTCACTTACAGAAGAATTCTTATTTTCATCACCAGACCCCAAAGAAACTTTGTCACGTAAAATACCCGACATAATCGAGACATTCTCAGCACTTGGTCTACCATAAACAAATTTTGAATAAGCACAAAACTTGTTGTCCTGACCACCACGCGCCATTCTCAACATTCGCAATTCTGCCAGAATCTCATTGATTTTTGTTTTATAAATTTCAACGACAACGGAGTCTTCCTCGTCCTTTAAGATATCAAATTTTAGATTCATCAATGCGGCTTCATGCTCGTCAAAAGGAAATTCTGTCAATTGAGGATAATCGAGTGTCGGATTAACCTTTTCACCATTTAGGAACTGGGTCTTTTCCCTCGATCGAGTTTCCTTATCACCATCAAGTAACTCAAAGGCAGAGATTGATAGCTCCGCAATTCTGTCAAACCACTTTTCATCAATGGCCTCGGGTGTTGTCTGACCTATTTTATTTGCTTCAAGAGACATAAATGATTTATTTCTTTACTTATTCGATTAAAGACGGACTATTTGACGTCTTTATGGTGTGGTAGCATCAAACTTTACACTCGGATTAACTGCGGCGGCTACTTGGGCTTTAAAATCCTGATAGGTGGTGATGTTCATCTTTTGTCCATTGAGGAAGAAGGTTGGGGTACTAGTCAGACCAAGGTCACGAGCGGTATTGTATTCTGCGCGAACCTTATCTTTAATAATTGACGAACGCACATGGCGATTGAATTGAGACATATCTAAACCAAGTTCCTCGGCATATTGAGAAAAATATTTTGACGGGGCAGGGTTAGGCGGCGCCCAATCTTCTTGATTCTCAAATAATAGTTCTTGAAATTCAAAAAACTTTCCCTGTTGTCCAGCCGCCTCGGCTGCCCAAGCGGCCGGCTCAGCATAAGGATGAATCTGAATCAAAGGAAAATGTTTGTATTCAAATTTGATACCGTCACCATATTGTGCCAAGACTTCAAGCACTATTGGTTCAAACTGCTTACAAGCTGGACACTCAAAATCACTATATTCTGTTAAAGTAACTGTCGCATTAGGATTGCCTTTGATGTGTTCAGTTAGAACAACGCCTTCATTATATGATTTTGAGACCTGGTTTGAATACCAAACCGAGCCACCAATCAACACTACTACAACCATCCCAATTACTAACCATGGATTTTTCATATGTTAGGAATTATACCAAATTAAATTTTATTTTGTTGATTTCTAATCCTCAGTGAAATTGTCAGTGAAATAGCCACTATTAGTGCCAGAGTGTACTCATAGAATGAATTCAAACCTTTCGGTTAACCGAAAGGTTTGCACAGGAATATTTCAACCATTTTATTTCTATAAAGAAGCCCGACTAACCTTTCATTCGAATGAAAGGTTAAAGTTATCAAGCGGTGACAAAAAATGGCTCATTGGTAGGAGTTGCTAGAACCAAAAATAGAAATATTGTTCCCGGCGGGGTTAACAACGACGCCATTTACCGTCTTCGCGAAAAACGAAGCAATCCACATCGTGGACATTCTGGATTGCCACGTCATTCCGCTTTCACTCCATTTCTCGCAATGACGACCTGTTTCAAATCGCATCCGTCACCATCGTTTTCGTCTTTGCTTGTTTGCGCAGGTAGGCGAACCGCAGTGTGGGAATCCATGTTCTTATAAACGATATTTAACTTGTAAAAAAAAATCAAATCAATCGCTATTCAATCCTACTGATACTGAATAAAGCTTGGTTTTGGTGATAATTTCAATACTTCAGCCGGTGTCAGCATATGGGTACTTGGTGGTTTGATATCATTTTTATAAAATAGTTTAAAGCCCGTAAATTGTACTGGCTCTGGCTCAATTACTTGATTGTAGGTGCCAAATTTCTTGGCCGGCTCTCCCCAACCATCCATATCCATAACTATTTGTACTTCTGGCAGTGGTTTAATTAGATTTGAATTAGTGACCATGGCATGAGTAAACCTATGTACAATCAAAATCTTTGGTGGAAGATTGTTTTTTTCTACCAAACTTGCCAAATATTTAGCAGCTTGATTGATTTCACTAGCATCAACTGTCCCAATAACTGTTCCTGGTCTAGCGCCTGTTACCATATGAAATTCAGGATCAATTGCCAGGTGGACTTGTGGCATACTCAGAAATGGTTCAAGTGACTCGATTTCTTTCTGCAAGTTTGCTAGGCCCACCTGTACTTCCAAAATCACAATTCCGTTAACTCTATCAGCAAGCTCAATCGCATGTTCAATCTGATCGTCCGGCATCCGAAAACGATACATTCCATCCGCTCCAGCACTGGCCTGGGCGGTGCTGGCAATATAATCAATTGCTGGAATAACTGAGGTGTCTGGATCAACAGTCTCCCAGTTTTTTATTTCGGCCGTCAATCGTTGTATCATTTCATCAGCCGGGTATTCTCCCAAGGCACCCATCTTGGTTGAATAAAAATTTCCATAATAAGCAACAATTCGATTGAATGGTAGCAGTGCACCAACTTTTGGATATATCGCTTTAGCTGGCCAATTCTTTTTGGCACTTGATACCAGCTCCGAAGCAGTAGGAGGAATTATAGTTTCAACCTTCATTTCACTACTGCTGGCAGTGGTTGAAGCAACCACCACTGTTTTGGTTGTAATATCTAGTAGCTCTAACAATCCGTTATTCGCCAAAAATAATAACTTTCGATCGTAGGCCTCAGTATCCAATACTGGCGGTGGAGGGGTTAGCAACTCAGCTATTATTGTGTCCTCATTATCAGCAATAACCGACAAAACTAGTGGTTGGTAAGTTACAGTAAATACCGCCAGGTAATCAATCAGAAAAAAACCCGCAACCATTAAAATTCCAGCCACAATAGCCGTGGGTATTTCTCGCTGTAGTTTGATTCTCGGCTTATCAGGCAAAGAAATATTTGTTTTTGGTGTTTTAGTTTCCTCTGCCATAATTTAGAATTACATTTATTCTACTACAACAGAGCATTATTATTCTAATCTTTCCAGCATCTATGCCCTTGCTAATTTAGTAAAATAATGCTCTAATTTTGAATCAACAAACTATATTATATGGTCAAACGCCCCTTTATCCGAAAACAAAAAAAGAAAAAGCACGGGACGACTTTTTGGGATAACGAATATAAAAATTCTGACCATCTCCAACTCTCTACTGAACATAGTGAGGATTTGGAAAAATTCACCCGTTGGATCATCCGTCGCAAGCGGGGCGATATTTTAGGTGTTGGACAATCGGCTCTTGATGTCGGTTGTGGAAACGGGCGCAATCTCATTTTTTTGAGTAATACTTTTTCAATGCAGGGTGTTGGTTATGACATATCAGCAGAGGCCATCAATCAAGCTACCTTGGCATCGCGTGACCTACCGCTCACCTATACGGCTCGCAGTATTGCTGGCCTCCTTGAGGTTTCTGACAACTCACAAAGCTTGGTGCTCGATATGATGACCTCTCACTTTTTAAATGAAAAAGAACGGCTAGCGTTACGTGACGAAATTCATCGTGTCTTGATGCCAGGAGGTTTTCTTTTTATGAAAACATTTTTGGCTGATGGCGACCTGCACACCAGACGTCTACTACGAGAATTTCCCGGTAAAGAAAAATACACATATATCCACCCCGTTATCGGAGTCCCAGAATATGTGTACACAGAGGAAGTTCTGACTGAATTTCTGGCTGAAAAATTTATCATCCATAAAGTCTACCGCTCCCACAAACATGTGTTAAAAGGCAAGGCGCGCAAACGCCGAACAGTATCCATTTACGTTGAAAAAGATTTCCACTAGAAAATATCTGCGACAGTTTAATAGAGTAAGAGCATAAGCATTGCCACTGCTCTCACTCTATTTCCTTTTATCCTCTACTGCACTTGAGGATTATCATCCGCTATCGGATACTCCATACCATAATCGTTTGGGCTATTTGATTGATCGCCGGTATCGTTACCCATGGTGGTACTTGACGTCTCAGCGCCAACCTTAATTGATTCGTTACTGATTACTGATCGCTCTGTTGTGGTAGTTGCAATATCATTTGACTCTATAATACTTTCGGTATCTGGTACTGACAACAACACAAAAATATAATAAGAACCAGCTAATATTATCAGTGCTTGTATAATTAAAATGATTCGCATATTTGTTTGCTATAATTTTACCATATTAGAACAATGAAATAGTATTTTTAATCCTTCTAAATATCAAGCATACATACCCGCCACATATCCAGTACTCCAACAAATTTGCAAACTATAGCCGCCTGAAGGTCTGTTAATGTCGAGTAGATCTCCAACAATATACAATCCAGGCACAAGACGCGATTCCATAGTTTTAAAATCAATTTCTGTTAGGGCTACTCCACCGTCTGTGATGATGGCTTTTTCTGCTCCTAGCAGATGATCAACGGTAAGAACAATGGACTTCATTCGAGCAACCAAGGATGTGCGGACGGCACTGCGCACACTATGAGAAAGAGTTTCACCATCAATTTTTGCCAAAGTAAGTAAAGGTGTAACTAACGCTGATGGAATAAGTTTGGCTAAAACATTTTTTAGTTTCCGATTTGATTCAGTCACTAATAATTCTTGTAGCTTGATGCGCAAAGCACCAGCATCTAATTCTGGTATAATATCAAGAGCCAGAGTCGCCGTACTATGCTGTAGCACATCACCAACCGTACGACTCATATTTAAAATCATTGGTCCACTAATACCGAAGTGAGTAAATAATAATTTGCCGGTATAGACACTGTGTTTTTTATCATCAGCCAGTAATGTCAATTTGACTTTTTCCAAACTGACTCCGCCAAGTGACTTTACCCATTCATCCTTAAGAGCGATGGGAACCAGAGCATAATCATTAGTGCGAATGGTGTGCCCCAAAGAAGCCAACCACGAAAAACCTTCACCGGTCGATCCAGTTTCTGGGCGGGAGGTGCCACCAGTTGCTACCACACATGAATGAGCCAAAATTGAATTTTTGTTACTAAGCTGAATAGTAAACTTGTGTTCATCATCGCCATAAATAATTCCCGTCACAGTTTGTCTGGTTCTGATTTCAACATTAAATTTTTGTAAGTCTTTATACAAAGCATCCCAAATTGACTGAGCTAAATCACTTACCGGAAACATCCGGCCAGAATTTTCCTCTTTTAGAGATACAGCACGGTTGGTAAACCATTCTATTGTTTCAGTAACTCCGTGTTGATCAAACGTTGAAAATAAAAATTTTCCTGCGGTTTGATAATTCTTTAACATCTCACGCACCACTGGCTTATTATTGGTCACATTACATCTACCTCCACCGGTAATTAAAAGTTTTTTACCAAGAGAATTATTTTTTTCAAGTAGCAAGACTTGCTTCCCCCTAGCGGCCGCTGTGGCGGCCGTCATCATCCCCGCCGGGCCACCACCGAGCACCACCACGTCCCAAACTTTTTTGTCTTTTGATTCCTTTATTTTTTTAATTAGTTTAGTCATATTCAGGACCAATTCTAGCGATAAGCCAACAATAATCTAAGTCCATTACCGACCACCAGTAAAGTGCCACCTTCATGTCCAATGACACCAAGTGGCAACGGTAGATGTCCAAAAATAGTTATTGTCACCATTACCATCATAATTCCCATAGCAAAAATTAAATTTTGTTTGATGATACGGTTGGCTTTCCGGGCTAACTGATAAGTATCCACTAACTTAAACAAATCGTTTGACAAAAGGGCGACATCGGCGGCTTCAATGGCCACATCAGTTCCAGCCACGCCCATAGCTACCCCTACGTGCGCCGTCGCCAAAGCCGCCGCATCATTAACACCGTCGCCGACAAAGGCAGTCATGTTATCATTACGAAGTTGCTGAACAATACTGACCTTATCCTCGGGCAAAAGTCCGCCATAGGTGTCTTCACTCAAAATCTGTAACTCGGTCCCCACTGCCAAAGCTACTGTCTTTGTATCTCCCGACAACATCACCAGACGAGTCACGCCCACATTTCGTAGCGCAGTCAAAGCAGTGATGGCTGTCGATCGCACCGTATCAGCAATACCAATTATGCCCAAGACTTCGCTCTCTCGACCAACTATAATGGTTGTCTTGCCACCACTTTCCAGACGCGACAAGGCCATCTCCACAGATTCATCTAGGATAATTCCCAACCCCAACAACAAGCGACGATTACCAGCCCAGTGATGAATATCGCCAATCTTGGCCATGACACCCTTTCCAGGCAAGGATGTTCCCACAGTGAAGGCACGGCTCTTTATACCAAGGTTAACGGCGTGAGAAATAACACTCCGAGCCAGAGGGTGTTGTGACTGAGATTCCAAGGTCACGGCCACAGCCAACAATTCGTTGTCGTCAACCGCTAGCGACACCACATCTGTCACTTGCATTTTTCCCTCTGTCAAAGTCCCTGTCTTGTCAAAGGCAATGGTTTTCACATTACCAAAATCCTCCAAAGCTGCTCCACCCTTGAACAATACACCAGTCCTAGCAGATGCCGCCAAGGCCGACAAAATCGCCGCCGGCACACTGATCACGACCGCACACGGACTAGCTACTACCAACAAGGTGGCCGCCTTGTAAAATGCCTCATCCAAAGGAACACCGATTAAAATAAAAATAACCAAAGCCAATACACTACCAACCAACACAAAAATCGTATAGCGCTGACCAAACCAATTACTAAAGTGTTCGCTCGGTGAACGTTTTGACTGGGCCTCTGTCACCAACTCAATCATGCGTGCCAAGGTTGATTGACTGGCTGGTTTAGTTACCACCACTGTCAAAATAGCGTTCTGGTTGACTGTGCCAGCAAACACGGCGTCAGTCGATACTTTATCCACCGGAATTGATTCCCCGGTGACAGACGATTGGTCAACTGCCCCTTCTCCACTCTCAATCACCCCATCGACTGGAATTCGTTCTCCCGGTCGAACCAACACTAACTGACCAACTATCAATTCTTCAACGGCTACCCGCGTGGTCGAGCCATCGCCATGAAGCAAATTTGCCTCATCTGGACGCAACTCCATCAGAGCGGCCACAGCTCGTTTGGTGTTGCCCATGGCATATTTTTCCAAAGTCCCGGCTAGACTAAAAAGAAACAACAGAATTGCCCCGTCGCGTACCGCCCCGACTCCAGCCGCCGCCAACGCGGCCAGTATCATCAAAAGATTTATATCTATCTTAGCAACTATGATATTTTTTAAGGCATTAATAGTTGCTGGTATTCCACCCGTCAAATAGGAAAGCAAAAAAGCGCCACCGATTAACCAGCCAGATACGCTTAATAATTGGAAAGCAATTCCCGCCACCAAACCCAAACCGGCCAAGAAAGTAAGGGAGGCATTTACCACTAACTCCTTTTTTTCATTCTGAATTTCAGCCAATATTTTTTCCGCAGTCATTTCCATTACTCTATCATAGCGTGACTAAACACTTAATCAAAACCGTCCTGCAGTATTTCTCAATCGGGAAGATGTGTCCTCTATATATTTATTTACTAAGAAATCTGTAGGCCTGAAATCCCATCGCCGCACCTACAATAGGAGCAAATAGATATGCAACAGTAATTGAATTTAGAGCAAATGCTACTGCAGGATTGAGAATTCCCGTCGAACCAGAAAATACCGCGATTAAAATTCCTAAAAGGAGAGAACTACCAACTACCACTCCAGACATTTGTTCTTTCACTTTTCCAAAGACGACTGCTGCAATACCGAAGGCAAAGAAAAATGCTCCGAGTGCTTCGGCCACAAAATGAGTCCCGTTAAAAGATAAAGGCATGGCAGAGGGGTTTGTAACGCCAAGGCCATTTGCAACCATTATTGCAACGGCCGCACCAAATATCTGGGCCATAATGTAGCCAAAAGCATTACGCGCAGATATTTTTCCAACCGCCCACAAACCAAGTGTGACGGCTGGATTAATATGACAACCAGAAATTGGACCAATGGTGTATACAAAAATACCTAGTGTTAGGCCAGCCACAACCGGCACAACTAAAACCGAAGAGTCACCAGCGGTCGCTGTCATCAAAACTACAAAAGATAAGGCAAAGGTCCCGATTATTTCCGCCACATAAGTTACATAAGTTTTTGACATACTATTTTGATATAAAATAAATAATAATCTGATTTTGTCATCTCCGAGTTTGTTGTTGACCTTCTATTCTAAAGAAAATCCTGCTGTTTCCCAACCTATAATTCCCCCTTCAACATTTACTAATTCGGCAGTAACGCCGAGAGACTCCAACTGTGCTATGGCTATCTGGCTTCGGCCTCCACTACGACAATGAATATAGACTGTCTTTTTTTCATTAAATTCCGGCACGTGGGCTGCGATTACATCAAGTGGTACACTACGTACGCCAGGTATATGCGCCTCATTATATTCATCTGTAGTACAGACATTAATAAAGTCCACCGTAGGGTTACTTGCTTCGGCATTAATTACCTCTTGAAACGCTTGAACTGATATATGTTTCATTGATTTTGACTAATATTTAATAAATAACCCAAATCATCACTTCTGCCAATCCCGAACTATGAATTCTGGTCTTTTTCCATCAAAGACTATTTCGAGTTTTTGGCGCTCTTTCCATTTGAATTGTCGAACCAATTCTTTTGGAATCGTGAGAACATAACTATGTGAACTGGCCTTCGTGAGTTTTCGTACAAATTTTTCTGTCATATGTATATTATACCACGTCAGTACGTGCGTACTGACGGTCACCTTAACATGCGCACATTACTGACTCCACAAGGGTTTCTTTATCAAAACTTTTGCATAAGTGGGACAATCGTTTGTATGAGCGCCTTTTAGGTATCCAGCGCTCATCAGAAACTCTCCAACAATCTTACCGCCAGTAAACTTAAAATTTTTTTTAAATATCCTCACCCACTCTTCTTTTGTTTTTGGATGGTGTAATTCTAGCCATTTTTCAAAACTTCCAAACTTTTTCTGGATCTGGGCAATGGCTTTTGCATTTTCAATAACAGCGTTAATTTTTAATCGGTTACGAATAATGCCCGAATCACTCATCAGTCGTTCTCTATCCTTGTCTGTATACTTGGCGACTTTTTTAATATCAAAATTGTTGTACGCTTTCCTAAAATTTCCCTCCTTATTTAAAATTGTCTCCCAACTCAAACCAGCTTGATTTATCTCAAGCACCAGTCTGGCAAAGAGCTCATCGTCATTATGAATGGGAAACCCGTACTGAGTGTCATGATAAACCTTATGAATCACCTTTTTCATATCAGTATTCATGGCAACAAAATCACAGTAAGACATACCATGAGTATATCAAAACACATAAAATAATCCCCTCAACATACAAAAGCACTTCTCTAATGGGAAGTGCTTTTTGTATGTAATCTTGTTATGTATAGCACCCGTACTAATTACCACTAACTATCCTTTAGAAGATCACTCATAGACTATAGGTTGCTTCGTCGCAACTCCTTGCAAAGAGGACAGTGAGGACAGACGTGGATTGCCGCGCTTCGCTCGCAATGACGAAGTTCGTTCGTCTTCGCCGTCCACCACCCGTCTTTGCGAGTCGCAACGTGGCAATCCACGTCTGTTGTGTCTTCATGGATTGCCGCGTCACTCCGCCATCGCTCCACTCCCTTAACAGGGACTGTATGCCTTGTCGCTCTTTTTACAAAAGAGCTGGCAAGGTCTTGCAAAAGTTCACTGGACTTTCTCACCCACGCTTTCTCACTCGAGAAGACGATGGTGGAGTGGCATCCCAAGTGTCTGGCTTTGCTCATTCTTTCTCAGTAATAATTCCAACATCGACTGTTCAGCCAACGATTCTTGTTTTTTATGTTCCCGTTCTTTTGGGAGAATTGACTGCTCTGCAAAAACTAATCAACTACCACCGCCAGAGGCGGTGGTATGACTCCGGCCTAGAAGGCTTATTTGTTAATGAGTAATGTTACCCTTTCCCTTCACGTTCTTGTTGCCACTTCACATACTTATTAATTTGTTCCTCGTTTAATCCCACCGTTGATACACAGTATCCGCGACTCCAGAGGTGTTTGCCTCAATATGTCTTCGTGGGTTCTCGTTGTTCTTGGAATAACTTGATGGCTATCTTGCCCTTGAGGAATCCCATGATTTCTGAGACAGCATACTTTGGTGGAATAGAGATGATTAAGTGAACGTGATCCGATTGGATGTTTACTTC
>Ga0210005_1000438_pt1 | contig 34095 bp, 42 predicted proteins | sample CryGey02umfilter_3_FD_183961 | JGI IMG/M metagenome (GOLD analysis project Ga0210005, IMG submission 183961) | Groundwater microbial communities from aquifer in Utah, USA - Crystal Geyser 4/9/14 0.2 um filter (SPAdes) (version 3) | ecosystem: Environmental > Aquatic > Deep subsurface >... | reverse complement strand
AATAAAATTTAAGATATCCGGATGGGTATAATGTAAAATTCCCATATTGGCTCCTCTTCTTGTTCCTCCCTGTTTTACAACTTCAGTTGATTTATCAAATATCTGCATAAAAGAAAGTGGTCCAGAAGAAATTCCTTTAGTAGATAAAACTGCGTCGTTAGAAGGTCTGAGTTTCGAAAAAGAAAATCCAGTTCCACCCCCACTTTTATGAATTAATGCCATATTTTTTACTGATTCATAAATTTCTTCTATTGAATCCTCGACTGGGAGAACATAACAAGCACTTAATTGTTGTAAATCCCTTCCAGCATTCATCAGGGTAGGAGAATTTGGAAGAAAATCAAATTTAGATAAAAGCTCATAAAATTCATCTTCTTTCTCTTTAGTTATTTCGGGATGTTTTTTGTTTATTTCTTCTAAATTTTTAATAAATTTCTTGAAATTTTTCCCTCTTTCATTATGGTCTAAAATATTTTTATGAAGTAAATAAGTTTTTATTTTTTTATCTTTAAATTGATCTTCTATAATTTCACAATTAATATCCTTAAAAATTTCTTCGTCAGAAATCTTCTTTGAATGCAAAATTTCAGAAAGAGAAATATTGTGGCAAACAGTTCTAATCCATTCTTCTATAGTAGGAGAATTTTTTAGATATTTGTCTCTAATCACTTTCAATTGATTTATATTCAAATCAAGTTTTGTTAATTTTCTCAATTCGTTATCTAATTCGTTTTCCATTTACAAGCTTTTTATTTCCTCCTTAAAATCTTCAATATCCTTAAAATCTCTATATACCGACGCGAATCTAACATATGCAACTTTATCCAGTTTTTTTATTTTTTTCATTACAATTTCACCGATAGTTTGACTTTTAATTTCTTTTTTTCCTTTTTTCATTATTTGATCTTCAATTTCAAAGATAGTTTTGTCAATTTTATCTTTTGGAACTGGTCTTTTTTCAAAAGCCTTGTCAAGACCTCTTTTTAGTTTTTGAAGATCAAATTTTTCTCTTGAATGATCTTTTTTAATCACATAGATTTCCGTTTCTGCAATTTTTTCGTATGTTGTAAATCGTTTTCCGCATTTAAGACATTCCCGCCTTCTTCTTATTCCTTCAGGAGAATCTCTTTTATTAGTGACCTTAAATTTTGTATCATGACAAAATGGGCAGTTCATTTTTTAATTTAAGTACAATATCTTGTATATTATAACCTCTTATATTACTACAATCTGTATATAGCAAGATTATTTAGAAAAAGTTCTTTTTAAACTTTGTTAACTATTTTTTAATGAACAACTTTTAGGATTTAAAATTCACAATCTTTTTAAAACCGGTTGTGTTTAAAATTTTATGTTCGAAGAAATAATTGCCAATTCGTTTTTTCAATCAATAATCTCCTGGGGATTACTTGCATGGGGATTAACGTGGGAATTGCTTGCGATGTGGAAAGCAGTTAAAAAAAATCATGTTTTCTGGTTCATCGTTCTATTTGTTGTACAATTACTAGGTTCAATTTCAATTATATTTTCAATAGCCGGAACATTTGGAATTCTTGCAATCTTATACTATTTTATTTTTTCTAGGATAAAAATAGAAAAAGACAAATTCCAATTTGAAAAGTGGAAAAAGAAACAGAAGATAAAAAACAAATAATTTTATTAACCTTTTTGAAATATTCTTCTTATGGATTTTAATGTGTATTGGCTTTTGAAAAAAGAAGATTCTCTCAATTTGAAATATTGTCTAGAAAATTTTTCTCCAAAAAAATTTCATGTTAGAAATATAAATGGATTGAAACCAACAATTGTAGATGAATCTGTTGAAGGAAAGACTTTAACTTTTAAAAAGAAAAAAAATAGTCTGTTGTTTTTAATTGATCAAAAAGAATGTTATAATCTCAAAACTCATGAAAAACCTTTTAGTTTAAGATATACTTTAAATGAAAAATTAAAAGAAGATACTGAATTAACAAATGCAGATTATGAAAATGGAGATTATTTAGAAATCACATTTAATGGTAAGATCGAAGTTGAACCTTCAGAATTTGAAAGAGCTCCAGGAATTCCGTTTTACAGAATAAAGAAGTCTTAAAAAACTAAAAGTCTTTCTCATTTTATGAAAAATAACAAATTTGAACTTTTAGCTCCAGCAGGTGATTTTTCTATGCTCGTTGCAGCAATAAAAGCAGGAGCTGATGCAGTCTATTTTGGATTAAAAGAGTTTTCCATGAGAGACAACGCAAAGAATTTTAATATTGAAGATTTAACAGAAATAAATAAAATTTGTGGAAAAAAGATAAGAAAATATCTCACACTAAATGTAATTATTTATGAAGAAGAGATAAAAAAAGTTGAAGAAATTTTAAAAAAGATAAAAGGGAAAGTTGATGCAATTATTTGTTGGGATTTGTCTGTAATAAATCTCTGTAGAAAATTAAAAATTCCTTTTCATATTTCAACACAAGCTTCAATTTCAAATTCGGAATCGGCAAAATTCTATAAAAAATTAGGTGCTGAAAGGGTTGTTTTAGCAAGAGAATTAAATTTAGATCAGATAAAAAAAATCTCCAAATTCGTTTCAGTAGAATGTTTCATTCATGGGGCAATGTGTGTAGCGGTTTCTGGAAGATGTTTCATGTCCCAAGAATTATTCAAGCGAAGTGCAAATAGGGGGATGTGCACACAAGTATGTAGAAGAAGTTATACTCTTAAAGATGATGAGGGAAGAGAACTAAAAATAAATAGAAATACCGTGATGTCTGCAAAAGATTTGTGTACATTGCCTTTTATTGAAACATTAAAAGATGCAGGAATAATCTCATTTAAAATTGAAGGGAGAAACAGGGACGCACGTTATGTAGATACCGTTGTTAGAATTTATAGAAAAGCATTAGATAAAAAATTAAACAAGGAAGAAATTGCTGATGGATTAAAAGAATTGGAGAAAGTTTATAATAGAGGATTTTCTTCAGGATTTTATTTGGGGGTTCCAACAAATGATGATTTTTCAGAAGTTGAAAATTCTTCAGCAACAACAAAAAAACAATTTGTCGGGAAGGTAACTCATTATTATCCAAAATCTCAAGTTGGAACTATCTTTATTTCAACTGGAGAAATTAAAATTGGAGATGAATTAAACATTATAGGACAAGTCACGGGAATAGAAAAAATAAAAATTGAAAGAATAGAGATAAATAAAAAGTCAGTTAAGAAAGCAGTTAAGGGTGAAGAAATTGGGATAAAACTTCCAAAAGTGAAAGTCAATGATGAAGTTTATATTATAAAATCTTTAAACTAGTTCTTGGCTTTCATTGTTTCCTCTAGCCTCTTTTTCTAAAAACTATAAAAAAATAAAAAAATAAAAAAACTTACAATGTAAATTCTTTAGTGGTCTTAGTATCACAAAGTTTTTGTTTTCCATCAGTATCAATGTAATATGGAGTAACTTCCACTTTTGTGGCATTTGATATTGTGGTATTTGCTGTGATAGTCTTTGGTTGTAATGGGGTAAAAAATTCTAGCGGATCAATGACCTCACTGGGCTTTCCAGCAGCATCAAAAAAGACTAGTTTAACACCAAATGAACCTTCTCCCGCAGCACTTCTTTGTAACGTTACACTATAATTCATATTTTCAGCATTTAATGCACTCGCATTTACTACTTTTATTGCTTTGATATTTACATCAAGACATTTTGTTTTATCAATTGAACTTTCGCCCTTGGATAGAAGATCACTTATTGGTCCCCAAATAATTCCAATTGCGGCGAGAGTCAATAGTACAATAATTAGAGTTGTTACAACAGTAGACAATCCCTTTTTATTTATCATCATTTCACCTCCTTCTCAATTCTTTGTTAGCATCACTGCTATTCTATAATAATAAAAAACTAGTATAAAAAGGTTATTGTTCTCGGAGATTAATAACAAGATTTTATTTGTTAAATTTATCTAAGACTTCAAAAAGATCTTTCGAACTGATTACTTTATCAGATTCTGTAAGACCTCTTTGTTCTACAAATTTTTCAATAGACTCTTTTTTGTAGCCCCGTTTTTTTATTGCGGAGACAGTTGCAAGTTTAGGATCATCCCATCCAGAATATTTGCCTTCTTTTACTGCTTCCACAATTTTTCTTTTTGAGAGTTCTAAATCACTAAATTTTATCCTTCCAATAAAAAAAGTCCAAGGAAACTTTTTTTCCATTCCTAAAACTTTGTATATCATTTTTTGTCTTTGAGCATTATCTTTATGATCTTTGCCTCTTATTACATGAGTCATTTCAAGTTCAATATCATCAACTGAAACTGAAAGGTTCATTAAAGGCCAGACTCGGTATTTTTTTTTCTGTTTAGGATGTTCATGGAGATTTATTCTTGCTAAAGGAAAATCTCTCATTGCTGGATTAGGATTTTCCATGCCTTTTTCTTCTTTTGGAGTTTTAAATCTTAATACGGCTTCTCCTTCTGCAAATCCGTCTTTTTTATTAAGCATTTTTTCCCAATCTCCAGAATTTTTTTGAACTGTTTTTTTTCTGCAAGGACATTCTTTTTTCTTTGTGGCAAGCTCTTTAAAACTCTCGGCAGAGCAATTACAAACATAAGCATTTTCGGATTCAATAAGTCGTTTTGCATAGTTATAATAAAGTTCCATTCTGTCAGAAGCGTAAAGATATTCGGTCACATTTCCAAATGCCCAGGTACAATCCTTTTTTATTTGGGTGTAAGATTCTTTTATCGTCGATTCCGGATCAGTGTCGTCAAAAATAACATAAAATTTTCCCCCATATTTTTTTACATAAAGAGAGTTATACATATTTGAGATAACGTGTCCTAGATGAAGAGGTCCAGAAGGTGCAGGTCTAAATCTCATCACGACATCTTTATCGGAATTTGGAAGTTCAGGCAAACCTTCACGTGATTCCCGTTCAGAAAGAATTTCTTTAAATTTCTCATACTCTTTTTCTTGTTCTTCTAAACTTAATTTAGAAATTTCATCAACTAATTTTTGAATTTTTGGCATAACTGTTTTTACCTCTGATTTTTCAAGGCCTTCATTAAAAAGAGCAGAAACAATTGAGCCAGGATTTGGTTTTCCTCCATAATGTATTGAGTTCTTTAAAGCATAACCTTTTATTTTTTTATCTAAATTTTCAATCATATAAAAAAATAGAATGAGAAGTTTATTAATTTAATCAGTAGCCAATTTTCTGTTTTCTTTCAAGGACTTCCATTCTTTGCTTTAAATGGTAAATTTGATTTTCAAGGTCTTCCATCTTAGTAGTTATATCAGAAATTATTTTTGTTAATTTTTTTCTTCTTTCTTCTGGATTTTCAGTAGGTGATTTTTCTGAGGTTCCAGCGCTAGAAGCAGAGCCACTTCCTCCAAAAAAGCTAAAAAATCCCCCAGAGTTTTCTTGTGTTGAAGGCTTAGAAATTGGTTCTTCTTCCATATTTAACTTAAAGTTTTCAATTCTCTCTTGTTGCTTTCTCATTTTATCAGAAAGATCAACATATTTTTCCTTTTTTTTCCATATTGTCATAAAGAATTTAACTCTTTTAATTATTTAAATTTATCTTGAACTTTAGAATATTTTTTAAATCTATATTCCCATTAAATTACATGGTGAAGACTATTGCTGAGACAATTAAAGAGGTAACAGGAAAAGATCCAGTAAATGAACACAAACTCGTTTATGATTCTCCAACCGAAACTCTTGAGCCAATATATTTTTTTATATTAGACTTAATGAGTGATTTAGGATTAAAACCAGAAAAATTAATTGATAATTTTGTTTCAAGTCCAGGTTCGCAGCATTTCGGGGAGATGGGTCAAAGAACTTCGGTCATGCAACAACAAGGGGCGAAACTCCTTGGAGATATTAATACTGTTTTAAGAAGTATACTAAATCTGATTTATGATCTAAGAGAATTTAAAATTCGTTTAGTAGCTTATGAAGATTTAAAAAATTCTTCAAAAAAAGCAAGTGTAATATTAAGTTTAAAACAAGTTTGGATGGATAAAGTAGATATTCAAAAAGGGAATTCTTCAATTAAAGCAATGGCACTTGGCCAAGCAGGATTTAACACCCTCATTGACGCGTTTTTGGTTGTGAATAGCGAAGAGGATATAGACAGGCTAGACTTGAATCAAATTGTTAAAAGAATTTTAAAGCCAAGATTACACGATTTTAATATTTGGTTAAAAGAATCTGAAGGAGAACTAAAAAAAAGATATGACATTGAAAGAACTTATTTGAAAAGTCAAGTGAATTCACTTAAAATTTATTCTCGATGGGCAAAACCCTACTTGAAGGCCGCCCAAGATTTAGAAATGTCTGGAAATTCAAAAGATCCAACTTTAGTTAAAATGTTTAATACTCTCCTATTGGAACTTACTCTTTTTGGAAAGCAAGAACTTAGGGTAAAAGACGAAGCTAAAGCAGGAAACTTTCCAGAATTTTTTGCAGGAGAAAAATTTTTGGGATCACTAAATGAAAAGTATTATTCATGTGTTTTAGTTGATTTTAATTTTAGAGGAATTCCTTCGAGAACTCAGCAGGGATATGTTGTAGGTGGGAGGGCAGAAGTCGTGTTTAGAGGATATGCTCTAACCGAAACAGAAATAAAACAAATTTACGAGGAATTAGATAAATCGGATTTAAACGACGCTTTAAGTTTAATCGAAGGGTCTACCACAGAAAGTTTGGGGACTCTAAAAGAAGATATTGATGCTTATTTGAACAATGAAGAAGAAGCAGAGGAAAAACCAAAAAAGAAAATTGGTTCAAATCCTTTCTTTGCACTTTTAGGAATGTATAATGAACCAAAAGAAAAATCCAAAAAAGAAAGCAGTGTAAAAAAGAAAAAAATTTCAAGTCCTTATTCAAAAAATCTCAAATGGTACGAATCGGAATACTTTTTTCCGACAATAGAAGAAAACGCTGCAAAAACGACAAAAACACTTTTTGAGACTTATAAAAAAGCACATGGGATGGCTTCTCCTGCTTAAGTTAGTGTTAAATATACTTCTTTCCTAATTTGCTTATGAAAAAAAAAGAAAATAAGAAAGATGATGAAGAAATTTCTATAGACTGGTTTGAAGATCATGAAGTCTGTGAAGATAAAGAAGAGGAAGAACTTGATGAAGAAGATCTTGAGGAAGGCGAAGAATATTTTGAAGAAAACTTTTTTAATCGAAGACTAGACCATTTTTTGGCAAATCAAAAAAAAGATGTTTCTCTAGAAAAAATGGTGGCACCAAAAACAAATTCTCTTGAAGAAAATTTTTCTATTCAAAAAAAAGATGAAAAAAAAGATGAAAAACCAATTGAATACGTCCCTAAAAACGAAGAAAATAAGATGTCTTATAAAGCAGTTAGTGTCGATACACATTTCTCAAAACCTCAAATGTCTACTTCAGAGAGAATTTTAGAAGACCAGAAGGCTCTTTACAAACATCTCGAAATGTCCGGAAATATAATTGGAAATAATAAATCCGAATTAGACCCAATCACACCAGAAGAGACTATGAAAAAAGATTATCTCACTAAAAAGAGAATTTAAAAATTCCATCAATACTTTAATAAATATCATTTTCTTGATTTCTGCGAGGTGAAAAATGAGACAATCTGATTATAAAATTGAAAATGTTTATGAATCTGGATATGATTCTTTCAAACCAAATGAAGATTCTCCTTATCTCGGAAAACAGGGGATGATTCCATCACATCAATTAGGTTTAACAACTGATCCAAGAACAGCAAATCAAGTTGCAGCTTTAAGTCAAGCTTTAAATCAAGGAATTTCGGTTATAGAAATTGGGACTATTAAACCACAAGATTTTGAAACAATTCCCAAACAACATTTTGTTGAGATGAGAAGAAAAGCAAAAATTGCAGGTGCTGAATTGACTCTCCATGCTCCAATTGTTGGAGCAGATCCTTCGGGATTTGGACAACAAGGTTACGAAGAGTCAAATAGATTATCTGTAGAGAGGCAGTTAAGAGATGTAATTGATAAAGCAATCGAGATGGACTCAAAAGGGAACCTGCCAATTACAATTCATGGTTCAAATGCCGCCGGTTCTACCTTCAAGTATATTACAAATGAGGAAGGTGAAAGAGAAAAAGTTACAGATATGCTCGTCGCAGTAGATAGAGAATCAGGGCAATTAAGGCCTCTTAAAGAAGATGTAAGTTATATCCCAGATTTTGGAGTTTCAAAGATAAAATATTCTCCAGAAAAGAAACTCGAAGTTGCAAACAGAACTATGTGGGAAGATCAAATTGACAAAATTGAATTTCAAAAAGTGAATGTAGATAATATTCTTTCAAAGATTCCAAAAGAAGTTCAAATAATGGCTCAAAGAGCAAATCAAGATAAAGAGTATTTCAAACAACTTGCTCCAAATGAAAGAGATTTGGTTTTGAAAGTTAATTCTGCTTCATCGTACCTTGAGGATATTCATCGTTCATTAAATAGCACTTTTTCAAAAGCCTATGAATTTGGAAATGAAGATCAAAAAAAAGAGCTTGAAAAATTGTCTAAGGAATTTGCTAAAGATCTTTATGGAGTTGATCCAGATAAATTTAAGAGTGGGAAACTAAGTCGAGAGGAGGAAACGTTAATGAGTCGAACTTATCATGATTTTCAAAACCAAGCAAATTCTATGCAAATTTTCGCGGAAAAATTAAAAAAAGTGAATCCTGGAATGCTCCAAGATATAGAATCTTTTTCAGTAAGCAAAGCTTCAGATACATTTTCAAATGTTGCGTTTTATGCTTATGAAAAAAAGGGAGATAAAGCCCCAGCACTTTCCATTGAAAATTTATACCAAGAGATGGGATTCTCTCAGGGTGACGACTTAAAAAATTTAGTTGTTACTTCAAGAAAAAAACTTATTGATAATTTAGTAAAACAAAAAGGGCTTTCTGCTGGAAAAGCGGAAGAAGTTGCAGTAAAATTAATTGGAGTAACTTTTGATGTAGGGCATTTAAATATGTCTAAAAAATATGGCTACAAAGATGAGGACTTAGTTAAAGAAGCAAAGCAGGTTAAAAAATTTATAAATAAAGTTCATTTGACAGATAATTTTGGATTTAATGATACTCATCTTCCTCCTGGAATGGGGAATGTTCCTTTTCAAGCTCTTTTAGAGGCAATTGGGGAAGAAGGTGCAAAAGCAATAAAAATAAATGAGGTTGGAGGATGGTTCGAACATTTCAAATCTTCCCCTTTCCCACAGATATTAGAAGCCTATGGTTCACCAGTTTATTCGACGGGTTCTGGACCATCTTGGTCTCAAGCAGCAGGATTTCAACAAAGCTATTTGGAAGGTTATGGACAAATGCTCCCTCCGACGCATTATCAACTTTTTGGTGCTGGATTTTCTCAACTTCCGGAAAGTCTTGGAGGTCAGCAAGGACAACAAGGTGGAGGAAGAATGGGAGGCGGAGGTTTTTAAACTTAATATTTAAATACCTAAAAATATATATTAGAGTATAAAGATGGTGAAAAAGAAAATTAAAAAAAGTTCTAGAAAAAAGCCTTCTGAAAAAAAGGAGTCTCTTTCTAAGAAAGTTCAGACTTTAGACTTAAAAACAGATCATCAAATTGCAACCGATTTTGCGGTTAAAGCTTATGAAAAGTTTAACAAAGTAATAAAATCAGTAATTTTATTTGGCTCTGTCGAAAAAGAAAAAACTACTGTTGGTTCGGATATAGATCTTATCATAATAATTGACGATGTTTCTTTGAATTGGGATCAAGAATTAATTGCTTGGTACAGAGAAGAGCTTGATAAAATTTTACAAGCAAATCCATATTCTATAAAACTTCATATTAATACAATTAAACTAAGCACATGGTGGGACGATCTTATGAAAGGTGATCCAGTAGTGTTAAATATAATTCGAAGTGGATTTCCAGTTTTAGATTATGCTGGATTTATAGAACCCTTGAAATTTCTTTTACTTAAGGGAAAAATTAAAGGAACTCCAGAGTCAATTTATCAATGTATTCAGAGAGCACCGGGTCATCTTGCAAGAAGTAAAGCTGCTGAGCTCACTGCAATTGATGGAGTGTATTGGTCAATGGTTGATGCTGCGCATGGAGCATTGATTGCAGCAGGTTATTTTCCACCTTCTCCAGAACATGTAATGGTGGATTTAAAAGAAGCCTTTGTGGATAGAGGGATTTTAAAAATGAAATATGTTGAATGGTATAAAAATATGTATCACCTTCACAAAAAAATAGATCATAGAGAAATTTCTGATTTGAAAGGTGCTGAAATAGATCTTTGGCAAGAACGAGCAGAGGAATTTTTAAAAGAAATGATTTCAATAATAGAAAAAATTGTTAATTCTAAAAAAAGATAAATAAAATTTATTCTTCTTCATCTTCAGGAGTTTTTTCTTGAGAATGAACTTCTAAAGGTTTTTTATCTTCTTCTTTTTTAGGAGCATACTCTTCAGAAAGTTGTTTGAATAAATCGTTATATCCACCAGCAAGAGACTGACCTAAAAGAGAGTAACCTGCAAATTCTTCATAAGCTTTTGTTAGTGTTTCATGGTATGCGAAAAATGCTTGTTCTTGTTTAGTTGGAGTATATTTTTCCTTGGCTTCTTTTGCTTTGAGAGACTTTTCTTGAATGGATCTTCCAATCTTTTCATAGATTAAATCTTCTAATTCTTTAGGAATTTCGATTTTTAATCCAGGAGAAATCTTTTTAACAATTGAACCAAGATCTTTTAATTTTAATCCCCTTTGAGCGTCATGAATCAAATCTAAAGAGGCTTTTTCAAGTTCATAATTAGAAGTATATTCTGGTTGTGAAATTGTTCCATAATTTTGAGCTTCTTCAACTTTTGTGTTATAAACGTTTTTTCTTATTTGTTCTGCTTTACTTCCAGTTAAGAATTGATTAAATGCAAGGCTTCCTGCTTGTGTTCCTTTAGCCCCATAAGGTGTTCCTGGTCCTTTAAGATATTTAGCTCCATTGTATTCTAAAAGAGATTCTAAATTATTCATTCTATCTTTTCTTAAATTTTCAGCAGCCTTAATTTTTGCTTGTTCTTCTTTGTTAATTATTGTTTTTGTCATATAAAATCAACAATTTTAAAGTTTATAAACCTTTCTACATGTAGTATCTGAAGAATAGTAACAAAATTTTATTCCTTTTTTAAAGAGAGGTTTTCGTAGTCAGCTCTAATTCTTCCTGGAAGCTTAGACTTAACTTGAACTACTAATTTTCTCGTGAACTGAACAGCCTTTTCATTAGGAAGATGGAAAATAAAAAGTTCTTTCCCAGGCTTTAGAATTGCAGCTTTACCAATTGCCTTTCCAAACGCTAACTGCATTCCAGTCTGCATACGATCAGCTCCTGCACCGGTAAGCATTTTATTTTCTCTTTGTATATGGTGTGGAAAAGGAACAACTTTGAAAGTGTATTGCCCAGCAAGCTCTTCATCTAATTTTTTATTCAAGAATTGTCTGCAAGCTTCAAGTGCATTATGTCTTATTTGGACTTTTTCAGTCGAAATAATTTTTAAAACGTGAAGAAGTTTTCCATCCCGAATTAAAGATGGTTTTCCCATTTCAAATTTGACAATTTTTTGAGGAGGAACAGTCTTGATAAAAGATTTTTGTCTTTTTTTAGAAACCCTTGTGTAAGGAGTAACTTTTCTTTTTGAATATGCATTTGCTTTTCTAAGTGATGCCATTTATTTTATTTCAACCTCTGTTGTAACTGCTTGACCAGGTAATCCTTTTTCAAAAATAACTCTTAAAACTCCCTTTTTTCCATGAGGAGCAGAAATTTTACCTTTGATTATTTTCCCTGCTGGAGATTTCCAAATAACTTCTTTTCCAATCATTTTAGAAGCATTAACTCTCGAATCTACGTCCTCGGCTTCAATCAAAAAATGCTTTTCATGAACAGTATGTCTGCCCATTCTGAATTGAACTACTTTGCCTTTTACCATAATGATTATCAATAAAATTAGTTTAAAAAACCTTCGTTCAGGATTTAATTTATTCGTTGATGAATGAAGAATAATAATTTATTAATTCTTCTCCAAGATAATTTATTTCTTCAGATTGGGCCTTAGGGAAAGTTTTTCTGTCAGAATTAAGAAATCCATCTTTAGTTTTATAAAATTCTTCAACACAATTTTTCCACATTTCTTATCCAAATTTTATCCATCTTTCAATTATTTTTTTATCTGCAAAATCTTCTTTTTGCCATTTTCTATTAGCCAATTCACTTCCATTGGGATTATCGATCATATTCAAATAATACGATTTTTCCATCTCTTCTTATTTTTGAGATAAAGATTCCATTAATTTTTTCTAGCGGAAATTTATATTTTTCTTGAACAATATAAACCGGTTTATTTTTGAAATTCCTATGCTAAATATGGTGTTCTAAAAAATTTTCTTCCATAAATTCATTCAAAGGACCTTTTTTTATCAAGTTTTCTTTTGCTTTATTCATTACATAAATTTGGGCAATTGCATCAACCCCATAAATTAAAACACTTTTTCCAAGAGCATAATTACCTAGTAAATTCTCTCTTGTCAAATCATTCAATCGATTTTTAACTTCACCACTTAATTCTTTCATAATAAAACTAAGTTGGACAATTTTATAAATTTTTTTTCTTGTAACTACTAAAGAATTAATCTATCTTTCTAAAACGTAAATCATTCTCCCGACAATTTGGTTCTCTCTAAATTCTGGAAGTTCATAAATTAATTTATAATCAGTTTTTTTCAAAATTTTTTCTATTTCTGGATGAATCCTTTTTTTTCCAATTCTAATATTTGGGGAAGTAAAAACAACACGTCCAGAGATTTTTTCTCTAAAATTATTTAAAACATTTACTATCAAATCTTCAAACTTTTGTAGTGTCTCTTTTGCTTTATTCTTTGTGGGGATCTTTTTAAGAATCTCCCCCAAATCAGGTTCGGTAGCAATGGCATAAACATAATCAATTTGGGTTTTAGTAGAATTTGAATTGATTAATTGATAGTCTTTTTTATCAAATTTGGACCATTCCAGGTTTTGTCTTGCTCCAATTATTGCCTTTTCATCTTTATCAATTCCCATAACTTTAATTTTCTGCAAAAGTGCTTCTGAAAGGATAGTCCCTATTCCACAAAAAGGATCCAAAAGAATTTCATCTTCTTTAACCTTTGAAAGATTTATCATAATTTTGGCCAAACGGGGAGATATTGCAAGAGATGCTCTTCTAACTGGTTTGTTCATGTCTCTTTCTTCTATAATCTCGTAATTACAAGTTTGAAAAATTTTTCCAAAATAGAGTTCTTTATTCCCAAAAATAAAATATTCTTCATTAATCAATTTTGAAGAAGGAACATTTGCCCTTTTACCTTCCTGCAGTTTTATTTCTCTTGTCAAATGTTTCAAAGTTGCCTTAAGTTTTTCTTTCTTAAATCTCTCCTTCAAATAGTCTCGGATGACTTCTAAACTTTTTGAAAAGTTCCAAATAGTGTAATTTAATTTATTTTCAGTTCCAAAATATAATTCTTCTTTGTCTATATTTTTTAGCAACTCTTCTTCTGTTCCAGAAGCAATAACTTTTCCAATTGAAATAACTCCCCCTAAAAAATCAATTTCATTTTCTTTAATCGGGTTTTCTAAATCAAGGAATAATCCATTTTTTTCTAATTCATATTTTAAAATTCTATTTCCGAGCTTTTCAAAATAAGAAAAAACCTCCGCTTTAGAGAGTTCAATATTCCTTCCAAGGATAAACAAGTATTTCATAAAAATAGGATAGAACTTTAGTTTTTAGAAGTTTTGATTAAAACAAAATATCAAATTTCCCATACTCTTTTTTTAGAATTTCAAAGATCTTAGGATCAATTTCCACTTCGTCTTTTTCTTTTTGCTTTAAAAGTGCTTTTTCAAGTTCCTCAAGAGAAGATTCTTCAACTTTCTCCTCAACTTTTTTAATTAGATTTCCCTCAAAAATGAATGTTTTTCCATTGGCATTTATAATCTCAATTTTCTTATCTTTTGTTTTCAAAACCATCTTTCCCTTGTTAAGAGCTATCAATTCTTTTCTTTGTACAAATTCAGTTAAATCTTTAATCAAAATATCAGCATCTTTTCTCACCCTATCAATTTTGTGTGATTCAGATTTTCCCTTTTTGAATTCTTTTTTCGATTTAACAACATCCTTTAAAATTCTTAAATGTTGATTTGTAAATTTAGATTTTTTGATATACTCTTTTTCAAACTCTTGAATAAGCTTTTCAACTGATTTATTTCCAAGTATATTTTTCAAAAGTTCAGTTATGTCTCCATAAATTTGATCAATTGTTTTTTGCTGAGCTTTCTCTTCAATTTCCTTTCTTAATTCTTTTAATCTTTTTAGATAATCTTCAGTTTCAGTCAATAATTGATCAATTTCTTTGCCAGAAACCTCTTTGATTCTTTCATGTTCATAGTCCTTCCAAGTTTTCACAATTTTTTCTAAAAAATCAACGTATTTCTTTTCAATCATCTTTGTATCCAAAAATGCTTTTCTGAATGAATTAACTAACTCTTTAGAAGTTGGAGGGGGAAATCCTCCTAACATTAATATTGCTTGAGCGGGAGTCGTAACTCCCCAAAAAATATTTGTAAAAACATCAGAAAGAAGAGTTTTTTTACTTCTTGAAATTACTCCATCTCCCATGCTCATGAACATATCGATAGCCTCTGGACTTGGTTTAAGTTTACCCATTCTAAGAAGAGATTTCCAAGGCATGAAAGTTCCACGATCATAAAGAGGAACTCCATCACGAATAAATGTGAACATTACAGGATGTGCATCTTTAACTGCATCCCAAAAATCTGTCAATAAATAAATTTGGGGTTCTAATCTATTTTTAACTCCTGCAATTTGTGTTGCTTCTGCAACATATTGATAAATTATTCCCCTAAGTCTTTCAAGAAGTTCACGTCTTGGCATTCTTTTAACATCAGTATCGTTGATAATCACAAAAACATCGACATCACTACTCTTAACGGCATCTCCTCGAATTAAACTTCCACCAATTACATAACTTACAACATATTTTTCAAATTTCTGCAAAACAAGAGACTTATGTACTTCTGCCACTCTCAATGCTCCAAGGATTCCTTTGTCGTAAAGAGGATAGCTCATAGCAATTGCCCCTGAAAGTTCAAACTTTTGATCCATGCAAATTTCCCAGATTTCGGAAGGAGTCATAATATGAACCCAAACTTTTTCTTTAGATTTTTGTATTTCTTTTAAAACTTCTTGTTTAATTTTTGGAATTTCTTTACTCTTTTCATCAGGAATAATAATCTCAATATGAACATAATCCTTGGAATCTTCAGGAGCCTCTTCTTCTTCAATAAATTTAGGGATTGCTTGAGGGGGTAAAATACCAATAGCTAAGATGTACTTAAATTTTTTAGTCAAAAAAACTTTAACTTTTTCTATTTCCTTTTTAGTTTTATCAAATTTTTTTCTTTCTTCTTCAGGATTTGGGGTTGGAATCTTTGGCTTAGAATAATTTAAATCCATGCCCGGAATAGAGTCGGTATTTTGAGCCATATTCTAAAAACATTTATCTTGTTTATAAAAGTTTGGTGGGGTACTACTTTTTAAGAGTCTTCAAAAATTAATATAATTCCAAGAGCAAACTTTTAAATTAAGAAAATTACCAAGGCAATAACTATAAGGTTGATTATTGAACCAACCAAAGCGCCCAATCCGATAACGATTGGACCAATTAAAAAGATGCTGATTGCCAAGCTCCTCCAAGAATAAACGGAGTAATTAGAGGCATAATTAAATTGTTAACAATCGAATTAACAAATGAAACCGAGGCTAAACCTATTATTAGTCCAACTGCAAGTCCAATTATTTTATATTCTTTTAAAAATTCTTTAAATTCAGAGATTAAAATAATATTATACTCTAATTGAATTTAATTAATAAATCTTCATTTAGGAATCTTCAAAAATAATCTTTGATTTTGACAACTTTTTGTAGAACTCTAGTTTTGATGACTTTTCTTTTGATTCAAAAATCATAAGGTCAAGTCCTTCCCAGAACAAAAACCATCCTGCCGGCTCAAATAAAACAGCTAGAAATATTATAATTGAACTTTGACTTTCTCTTGTAGTAAAAAACGTTGCAAGAATCATAAAAAAAACTCCAAAGAATGAAAACAAAAAACCTTCCATAAGCACTTTTCTTTTGGCTCTCTTTGAAAGTATAAAATGTTTTTTAAAATAAACTTTTATTCTTTTTTTTATAATACTCTCCGTCGAAATGTTTCTTTTTTCTTTTGGGACAAAAAATTTCAATTCTATATTATCATCTTTTTTGTCCTTTGTTACTCTATCCATCTCATTCAGAAGATCTTCAGAAAGAAGTTTTTGTGAATAGGGTCGTGAATCAAAATCTGAGAAAATGTCATCATAATCATCTATGAAAAGACCAACATTAGAAAACCCCTTTCTTTTTTCACCTTTATGCATTAGTTATTAAGGATTCTATAATTTTTAAATGTTAATAAGTGTCTAAAATTAAAATTTAGGAATATGGGGTTATTACATGTCCAAAATTATGAACTGTTTAAATATGTGCCTCTTATAGGTTTCTTTTTCTTTTCAACTACTACCCAAACTTTGTTTCTATAATCTGAAGTAAGCGCAGGAAGAAGATGCGATAAAAACTGTTCCGCAGTTACCTTTCGTATAATACCTCTACCGCTTTTCTGTTTCCAGCCTTCTTTATCCTTATACCAAATTTGTTTTCGTCCATTCTTAGTTATAAAATAAGTTACACATTCATAGTTCTTCATATAAAAGATAAAAATACTTAATTTAAATAATTAATCCAGAATGGTCCATGAAGGAATTTAGGCAGTTGTAAATAAGATTAATGAAAAGTTAGATTATTTGGTAATAAGATTTATTTTTTCTTTTGAATTAGACTAAAGATTAGATAAACAACAATCAAGACAATTATTCCAACAAGAATTGATTGACCAAATGGTCCGGGACCTGGCGCCCAAGACACTCTCCAAAAAAAGAATCCTAAAATCCCAAAAATCAGTGAAATAATTATTTTTATTGATGTCAATCGAAAATTCATAAAGTCTGTAACTTTTTATTATTTATAAAACTATTCAAAAAAATGGTCCATGGAGGAATCGGACCTCCGCCTTCTCGGTGTAAACGAGATGTTCTACCATTAGACTAATGGACCCAACATAAAAGAATTGCTTTATAGTTTTAAAAAGGTTTTTATCTGCTTTTTTTCTTAAGCTTAATGTAAACTATTAGGCTGATTACAAATAATATCAAGAGTCCTGAAAAAACTAAACTGAAATGACTCCAAATAAACTCTTTTTTTGTTCCAGCAAAGTATCCAATCAAAATTAAAAATGAGTTATAGATTCCTGATCCGATTAAAGTGTAAATTGAAAATTTTAAAAGATTCATTTTTGAAAATCCTGCTGGGAAAGAAATAATATGTCTAAAACCAGGAATAAATCTCGAAAGGAAGATGGTTAAAGGACCATTATTCTTAAAAAAAGATTCTGATTTATTTAAATGCCTTTTATTCAAAAATGTAAATGTTTTATATCTTTTTAATAACTTTTCAGTTCCCTTTCTTCCAAATTTAAATGCAATAAAATAACTGATAAGAGATCCTACAAGGCTCCCAATAGTTGAAATTAAAATCAAATAAATTAAAGAAAATTTTCCTTCAGCAACCAAAAATCCAGCGGGAATTAACACAATTTCTGCAAGGAGAGGAATCGCAAGACTTTCAATGGCAATTATAATAAAAATTCCAATGTAGCCCCAACCCTCAATAGTAGAGATTACTCCATTAGCAATGCCAAAAAAATCCATCATTTAGGAAGAAGATTTTAATTTATATTCCTTTGTTTTGATTATTCTAAGCTAATTCTTGTTTCTTCTTCTGCAATGGAATCCAAGTATAAAAGAACCATTTCATAACTTTTTGGAAATCCTTCCATTTTCTTTTCAATCCAATCTTTTTTCTGGGTATCTACAATTTTTCTTACTATATTTTTCTTCATTAATAAAATATCTAAGCCCCTTCTCCGATTTTCAATTAAGCTACTTCCCAAATCAACATAACTTCCTTGAGACGATGGATTCCAATAAATATGGACTGTTTTAGAATTTAAAATTTCATCACAATGATCTGTTACAATCCCATACCCCCCAGTTTCATCTTCTTGAGGAGTTTCTGCAGAATAATGAACTTTGAATCCTTTTTCTTCGAGCTTTTTCTTATATTCTAATAAATATTTTTTTTCTTCATCAGTCGCATTTCTAACTGGACATAACATATAAACATCATAGAGATAATCTTTTTCCATTTTACAATATTTATTATCTAATTTAAAAAGTAATCGGTAATAAAAAATATATTTCAACATGCAAGGTCAAATTTTTAATTTATATTACTTTGTTTTTATTAATTTATTTAAGGGAACTCCCAAATTATCTCATTAGGAGTTTGAGAAAATCTTCTTTGGAACCTTTTTCACTACTCATAGAATCCAATTTACTTTCTTTAGAAGTATGTACCAAGAAAGTTTTACTTAAGATTTGCTCTTCAAATTCTTCTTTAGTTAGGTTTTTTCCATCAACTTGTATTGGAGCAAGATACTCATAATTAACAAATTTTTTAAAATCTTCTACAGAATCAAATGTTAATTGATAACCTTCTTTTCCGTTCAAGAGATCTCGGTTATAATAAGCATGCCCTCCTAGATAGTCAATGTACCCACCCATTTGAAACTAAAAAATTAATTCTTTATAAAAATTTATGTTCAAAAAAATAAAGAATGCGGAAACCGGGAATCGAACCCGGGTCACAACCTTGGCAAGGTCATATTCTACCACTTAACTATTTCCGCATAAACCTACTCTAGTTTTTTCAATTTAAAAATATAACTAGCCTCTCATAAAACTTTAATTAAAGAATTAGCAACCTTTATATTAGTATTTTGCTTAAATAACAGATGGTGACGCAAGGGTATGGAATGCATCATTTTCATAAACGAAAAAGGATTCATTTAAAAAAAGAAGAATTTCCAAGCAAAAACAAAAAAGTCAGATTCTTAGACGGATTAATTTATGTGGTAAGTGTGATTGGACCACTGATGACTCTGCCACAGATTTTTAAGATTTGGGTTCTAAAAAATGCAGAGGGAGTTTCTTTCATCTCTTGGGGAACTTATACCATTTCAGCAGCGATATGGCTTTGGTACGGAATTGTTCACAAGGATAAACCAATTATTATTGCAAATATTCTTTGGATAATTATCCATTTAATGGTGGTAATTGGAATTTTAGTTTACGGAAAAAATCTTTTATAGAAAATGATTATTGATGTTCATGCTCATGCAGATTTTCTTTCAGAAGAAAAGTTAGTAGAAATTCAAAAGAATAAAAAAATAAGGTTGGTGATCTCAAATTCAGTTAATTTAAATTCATGTAAAAAAAATTTAGAGTTCTCTAGAAAATATTCCAAAATCAGATTAGCTGCAGGGCTTTATCCAGAAGAAGATTTAACCCTCGCCGAATATTCTAAATTTGAAAAGTTTGTTCGTAAAAACAAAAAAGAAATTATCGCAATTGGAGAAATTGGAATTGATAAAATAGAAAAATTAAATTTCGAATTGCAAAAAGAAATTTTTATTAATCAATTAAATTTAGCTAAAGAATTGGACCTTCCAGTAATAGTGCATTCCAGAAAAGCTGAAAAGGAAGCTCTTGATATTTTAGAAGATTATAAAGACAATTTAAAGATCATTCTTCATTGTTTTTCTGGAAATTTTAATTTAATTAAAAGAGCCGTTGAACTTGGGTTTTCTTTTTCAATCCCTGCAAATATTATGAGAAGTGAACATTTTCAAAAAATGGCTGGAGAGATTCCTCATGAAAGAATTTTGACTGAAACAGATTCCCCTTTACTCTCTCCTTACAAAGAGATGAAAAATGAACCTTCTTTTATTAAAGAGTCAATAAAAAAGTTTTCAGAAATATGGAGCATTTCCGAGGACAAAGTTGAAAAAATTATAGAAGAAAATTTTAATAAAATTTTTTCAGTCTAAAGATTTATAAATTGCGAATTTTAAAAATTAATATGATAAAACTTCAACTTACAGAACACTTAGGAGAAGGAACTTTTTATGAGGTAAGGGAAAAATTAAAATCCCAATATGGAGATTTATGGTTATATAGGTGGTCTAAGAAGGGAACTGTTGTTAATGAATTAAACGAAGAAATTTATACAGGAAGTTTAATATTAAGATATACCCAAATAGGTAACAAAAAAATTGGGTTTATGGAGTCCTCTGAGAATTTGGAAGTGAAAGCATTTAGTTTTAAATTGTTAGAAAATAATGAAGACTGGTTTTAAGGAATAATTTCTGGACCAAAATATTTTTCGTATTCAAATTGTTCTTTTTTAACAATTCCCTTTTTTAGCAAATTTTCTATCTCAGGAACTTTTTCTTTAATTGAATTTATTAAATATCCAATCGTTTCGCAAATTAATTTATCTCCTTCTGGAGACCAAAGCTTAGCATTTCTCCAATACAAACAACGTCCTCCACAAATTTTAAAGTTTAAACATTTCTCACATTCATCGTCTTGGACATGAATCTCTTTTTCAATTCCTTTTTCGATATCTCCGCAATAAAATTTTTTAACAGAATTCATAATGGGGCATGATGAAATCTTTCCAGAGGTAGTGACAGTAAAATTTTCGTATCCGGAACCGCAAGGTAATTTAGTTTCTTTATCCCAACCAATGATTCTATTAAAAATTCCTAGAAAAGGGTATATCAAATATACTTTCCCATTTCTTATTTCATTAGTCCACCAATTAACTAATTGGCTAATGTTTTTATTATACTCTTTAACAAATTCAGAAAATTTTTCTTTATCAAAATCAAATTTGTAAAAACCAGCGTCAATTTGCCAATGAATCGAATTAATTATTTCTTCTTCAATTAAAGAAATTAGATGTTTTACTTGTTTAAATAAATCTGGAAAAAGTAATGTCATCCTTACAACAACCTCTCCTGAATATCCTCGAGAACGCAATTCTTTTAAATTTTTTATTACAATTTCATAAACTCCTTTACCCCTATTAAAATTTGTTCTTTCAGAATCTCCATCAATTGAAACAAGCATTTTATCAATTCTTTTAATGTATTCAATTGGAAGTCTTTTCAATAAAATTCCATTAGTTTGAATTCCAAATTTGCAATCTAAGTTATCCATAATCTCTTTTATTTTCTCAACCATAACTAAAGGTTCCCCCCCATAAAAAATAAGTCGATCTTCTGGTTTGATAAATTTTTTTAGTTTATCAATTGAAACTTCAGAATCAAAGGGAGTATCTTCATCGTAATCCCATTTTTCTCCAAGGCCATTATCAAATTCTTGCATTGATTTTTCATAACAATATTTACATTTAAGATTACATCTTTCAGTTAAGATTATGTGATATTGCATGAAAGTAAAAATAAAATTATTATTTAAAAATTTAACTTAAAACCTTTTCTCCTAAAGAATCCATCTCTACAAATTTAAATTCTTGATGTTTTTCCATTTCTTTAAAATGTTCATGATTGGGCCTTAAATCATAATCATAACTATTAGGATAATATCCAATTTTTCCTTCATCCAGCACCTTGAATTTTCCAGCCCCAACAATTTTATAAGACCCATTTTTATTCTCAATGGGAATTGAATATTTTCTCTCTTTACCCATTCTTGTTTCAAAAGAAATTTTGAATTCTCTCAATAATCTTTCAAGAATTTTAGAATGGTTAAAATCACTTACCCTTATAATTGGTTCTTTAATTAACCCATTTATAAGATAGACCTGAACAAATTTAAAATCGTTTTTCACTTTGTTAATTCTTTTCTCAATTTCCCTTATTAGCTCAAACTTTCCATATAATCTGGAAGTCTTCCAAGATCATTCATCCTTCCTTTTTTTGAAGGCTTTGAAGCAATTACATCATCAATTCTCAAAATCATTGTTGCAACATCTGTGGCTGAATTAATTGCTTGAACTTTTATTTTTGCAGGTTCAATTATTTTTGAGTTTAAGACATTTTCAACTTTATTTGTAAAAAGATTTAATCCTGCATTCATCTCTCCAGCGTCGTGTCTTGCTTTTAGTTCAGTTAAAACATCTATTGGATCAATACCTGCATTTTCAGCAAGAGTGATGGGAATAAACTCCAACGCATTTGCAAATTCTTCAACTGCAAGTTGTTCACGTCCGGCAAGAGTTTGACCAAACTCTCTTAATCTTTTTGCAATTTCAATTTCAATTGCACCTCCTCCAGGAACTACAAGTCCAGTTTCAAGTGCACTTGCAATATCTAAAAGTCCATCAAGAAGAGCACGACCAATTTCATCCACCACATGTTTTGTTCCACCATGGACAAGAATCGTAACTAATTTGGGATTTTTACAATTTTTCAAATAAGTCATAGGCTCACCACTTACTTTTATCTCTTCAACTTCTCCAGCTTCTCCAAGTTCAACGGAATTTATTTCATTTAAATTAGAAATTATTTTTGAATCAGTTGCTTTAGAAATTCTTTCAAGGTCAGTTCTCCCAACTCTCCTACAAGCATAAACCCCAGATTTTGAAAGCAAATATCTTGCAAAATCGTCAATTCCTTTCTGACAAAATAAAACATTGCATCCAGTCGAAATAATTTGTTCAACCATATGTTTAATTGATTTCTCTTCTTCATCTAAAAAGTTTTGCAATTCTGAATGACTTGAAATTGAAATCTTTGTATCCACCTCTGGCGTTTTAATTTCAAGAGGGAAATCAATAACTAATATTTTTGAGTTAAATACTTTCTGAGGCATATCTTTAGAAATTCTTTCTTTATCAATTATAATTCCTTTAATAAGTTTAGTATCCTTTATCCCTTCTCCCACAACCTTTTCAATTTTGACATCTTCCCTATCTACTTTGTTATTTGTTTGGACAATTTTAACCGCCCTAACCAAAATTTCAGAAAATCTCTCTTTTTCATCTTCAGCACCTTTACCAGTCATCGCAGTCATGGCAATTTGTTTCAATAAGTCTTCATTTTCAGGAGAAACTTTTAGAGAGATCTCTTTTAAGATTTCTTGTGACTTCTCTTGAGCAATTCGATATCCTTTAACAATGACTGTTGGATGAATCTTTTTATCTAAAAGTTTTTCTGCATTTTCTAGAAGTTTTCCGGCAATCATAACCGAAGTTGTAGTTCCATCTCCAACTTCTTTTTCCTGAGTTTTGGCAATTTCAACCATCATTTTTGCTGCAGGATGCTCAATTTGCATTTCATCTAAAATTGTAACCCCATCATTTGTAACAATTATTTCATTAGTAGGACTAACAAGCATCTTATCCATTCCTTTTGGGCCAAGAGTAGTCTTCACAACCTCTGATACAAGCTTTGCAGCAAGAATATTGTTCCTCTGTGCATCTCTTCCAATTGTTCTCTCCACATTCTCAGACATAAAATCCCCTTTGTTTACCATTTAATTTGAACTTATATCAATTATTTAAAGATTGTTACAACAGAAGAATATTTAAAATAAAAATTCATATTATTTTCATGTCAGAGCAAGATGAGGTGTACTCAAGTAAGATTTCCTACAAAGGTTATTTTACCTTTAGAGATTTTTATCAGTTTTGTTATAATTGGTTATCCGAAGAGGCCGGCCTAACTGTTGAAGAAACTGAGTACGGAGAAAAGATTGCAGGGCCAACAAAAGAAATAAAGTTCAAATGGGCTTGCACAAAAGAAGTAACTGATTATTTTCAATTTGAAATTAAACTAGATTTTAGAATAGATCAATTGGCAGAAGTTGAAATAAATAAAGGTGGGACAAAAGTTAAGACTAATAGTGGTTCAGTTGCTATTAAATTAAAGGCCTCCTTGGTTAGAGATTACGAAGGAAAGTTCGAAACTTCTTCAAGAATGAAACTTTGGAGGGGAATTTATGAAAAATGGATCATTTCTCAAAGAGTAGCAGAGTTTGAGGACAAACTTTCAGGAATGGCAGACGAATTTTTAGGTCAAGCAAAATCCTTTCTAGATTTAGAAAGTGCAGAGAAGTAAAATTTTCTCTTTTAGATTATTTTACTTTTTTATACAAAATTTTATATGCTCTTTATTGAATCTTTTTAAGATGGTTGACAATATGTATAATATAGTCTTTGAATATACAAAAGAAGTTAAAGGATACAAAGGAATGATTTTCTACACCTCATTTGCAGATGAAAAAACTTTCGAAAAAGGGTATTCTCCTAGTTTACAGAAAAAACAGAAAGTGATTGCAAAAGGAGTGACTCCAGAAGAAGCAGTTAAGACCGCAGATAGAACACCCTACGAGTGTAAAATAAATGCTGCTTTCCAAGATGCTATTGATTTAAATACTGGAAAAATAAATCCAAAAATTCTTGAAAAGAGAGTTGCAACAGTAATAATGGCAGAAGAATTGAAAGATTAACTTAAAAAAGCATCCCTAAATTTTTATAAACTTCTTTTTTATTAAGATTTTATGGAAGAATTAACTATTTCTTATAATGGTTTGTCATATTTAATTTTGGGAAGTGATGAAGATTCTGGAGCCCTATTAGAAACAAACAGCGAATGTATAAATTATTTGTTAAGCTATTGTAACCCAATTAAGATTAAGTTTGATGAAACTATTGGAAACAATAAATTTTCAGAAGAAGATAAAAAGATGTTCGAAAAGGTCATTTCAAACTACAACAATTTAAAAAATTTAGAATCAGCCTTAAATAAATCGCCATAGAAATATTTAAATAGAAAATTTGCGACTGTTTATCATGAAAAAAATATATCTCCTTTTTATTTTAGCTTTTTTTATAATTCAACCTGTTTTTGCAATTAATATAAATGTCCAGAAACTTTCTGATCAAGAAGTTATGATTGTTGGCTTGAACGATCCCGCAACTTTCAGATTAAATGTTACAAATAACGGACCTTCAGATACTTTCGCATTTTACACTTTTTTCAGCCCACTTCTCTCTCCAAATGAATCTATACAAATAAACTCTAAAGAATCAAAAATAGTTGAGTTAAAAATTGCCCCAAGGAGTGATTTAAAATTGAGAGGATATGTTACATTTAGTTATTTTATTCAAGGAAAAGATAAATCCGAGATTGAACAAAAATTAAATGTAAAAATAATTGAATTAGGAGAAGCATTCAAACTTGGAGCAGATTCAATAAATCCGGAATCAAGTTCCATTAATATTTTCTTGAACAATGAAGTAAACTTTGAATTCAAAAATTTGAAAGTTCATTTTTCTTCACCTTTCTTTGAATTAGACAAAATAGTAAATGTGTCTGCTTACGAAAAGAAAAATTTCAACAATATTAAATTAGCTAAAGAAGATTTCTCAAAACTCACCGCTGGATTTTACACTCTTGGTGCAGATGTTGAGGTGAGGGATATTTCTGCACATATTGAAGAAAGTATAAATTTTAAGGAAAAGAATATTTTAAAGGAAGAAAGAAAAGATTATGGGTTAATTGTTTCTACAACTATAATTGATAAACTAAATGAAGGGAATACAATTCAAGAATCAACCATAATGGTTAAAAAGAATATTATCTCGAGGGTTTTTACAACATTTTCTCCAGAACCAACTCTTGTTGAAAGGAATGGTTTCATTGTAAATTATGTTTGGAATAAGCAGATAAGTCCAGGAGAATCTTTTGAAGTTCAAGTAAAAACAAATTGGTTAATTCCATTTTTAGTTATCTTCTTAATCTTAGTTACGATAATTCTTTCAAAGAAATATTCTGAAACAGATTTGGTTATAAGAAAGAGAGTCGGATTCATAAATGCAAAGGGTGGAGAATTTGCACTTAAAGTAATGATTAATGTTGAATCAAGAAGATTTGTGGAGAATGTTAAAATCTTCGATAGATTACCTCCATTAGTTAAAATTTATGAGAAATTTGGGGGAGATCTTCCAAAAAGATTCAATAAGACAAAGAGAGTTTTCGAATGGGAATTGGGTAATTTAGATGGAGGAGAAAGAAGAATGTTCTCATATGTTATTTATTCTAAGGTTGGAGTTTTGGGTAGATTTGCCCTTCCAGCAGCTTATTCTATGTTTGAAAGGGAAGGAAAGCAAAAAGAAGTTACTTCAAACAAGGCATTTTTCTTGGCTGATCAAAAGAGTGATTAAGATTTCAAATTAGAAACATTTAAATTTTCTTAGGAAGATAATAATAAGATGTCAGCTGAAAAATTAGAATTCCTTGTAGTTGTTGTTCCTGGTTTAGTGAAATCCGATTCATTAGAACATTTCCATGAAATAGCAAAACTTGGAACAGATCTTTCTGAGGAGATAAAAAATGCAACTCATAAGTGCAAATCAATAACTCAAATTGAAGGGCATCAAGCTTCAATTATAGGGCTAAAAATGATGGGCTATATTTCTGTTAAGAACATTGAAGTAACTTATTTATCTAAAGGAGAAACTCATAAAAAAATTTATTCTAAGGAAAAATTTTATGAATTATAATTAAGACATTAAAGATTCATGAAGGAATGAAAGAATAGCTCCCTAATTATTTCATCCAAACTTTTAAAAACAAATTATTCTTGAACTTTTCATAACCACCCATAGCTCAGTGGTTAGAGCGCCTGGCTGTAGATAATCTAAGGTGGAGAGTCAATTTCGACATTCTATGAAACCCCAAAAGCCGGTAAATCGCGTGGCAAGTTAATAAGCAGTGCCCGGGAGATCCCCAGTTCGACTCTGGGTGGGTGGATAAAAGAGTATCCGACGAAAAAAATCGGATACTCTACTTTTTTAAAAATTATTTTTTCTGAAAATTACCTTTTTAAATGTTTTTATAGACGATGAATTTGGACATATTCCCAAAATAATAGAAGAATTTATATACTATTTTCTTTTTAAAAAAATATAAAAATGAGGTACAAGTAAGACTTGTAAACTACAAAAAGATGGGTGTTGACAAAGGTTTTTCGGAAGACGACGACTTTGAATCGAACATTGATGATCTTAACTTAGACGATTAATTTTCGGATAAAGTTGTAAGAATTAGCTGATTATTTGCTAGGGACAGCTCGCTTTCAGGAGTTGAAATAGCAATATTTAAATTTTTTATATCTCTTTTTGAAACCCAAATATTACTAAGAAAAATACTCAATCCATATCCAATTTTTATTTCTTTAATATTCATCTCTTTAATCAATTCATCATCTCCATAAATTTTAAGTTTTCCATCTGCTGAATCTTTTAATCCTATATTTTTTATTGAAAGATTTACATTCAAGTATCTTCCGGACATTGAGGCAGAAACATTCTCAAGTTTAAGATCTGAAAGTTCAGGAAAACTATAGAGCGTGTCTATTTTGTCTTTAATTTCATTTCCAATAGTTTGAGAGCATTTACTAATTGGGTACATTATATTATTTCTGTTTTCCGAATGATCAAATCCAAGAACATGAAGAAGTTCGTGAATCTCAACGTTCGGTCTTTCACAAGAGGATTCTCTTAATAGAAGAATTTTTCCACTGAAAATCACATCAAAATTTTCTCCAGAACTAATCTTTACAGGCCCCCCTTCTCCAGCAATAAACATCCCATTCTCTGTAGTTTTGGACTCTTCTTCGCAACTAATTGTTATCTCTTCATTCTCTTCAACGGGATAAAATTTTAGAACAGTTACATTTTGCATAAAATCAAAAGCACTGATCATCTCACTTTTCTTTTGAAGTGAACAACTTGGTTCAATCTTATATGAAATCTCTGAACTCGAAAATCTCATATTTGGATAAAACTGCATATTATTTGAGAGATTACCCACATTAAACTCTGGATTTTTATTTGCTCCAAATTGGACTTCATTAAAAGGTAAAAACCAATATCCAAAAAATAAGGCTATTAAAAAGATTCCCACAATTCCCAAACCTACTTTTTTCCAAGACATTCTTATTAAAGGGAATTTTCTTATATAAAACTTCTTTAAGTTCAAATCCAACAATTTATATAAAGATTTTAACCCTTGAGAAATAATGGAAAAAGAAGAAATAATAAATTTTATGAAAATCGATTTTAACATAAAACCAATCGATGAACTAAACAAAAGGATCTCTTTCCCGAATTCTCAGATTAAAAAAATAATCTTCAGGGAAAGATCAGGATTTTTTTATAAGTTCACCTTTAGCACAACTTTTGATTATCTTGAAAATAAAGAAGTTATTTTTAATGAGATTTACATTTTTAATCTTAAATCAATCGAAGGAGACCTATCTGAATATGTTCTTTTAGAAAGCAATCTCAAAAAGGAAGAAGCTCCAAATTTTAAGAATGCCTATTTTGTTGCAAAAGAAGAACTAAAAAAAAGGATTCAAGAAAAAACAAATAATCTTTCAAAAGTTCTTATTTTAAATCTTGAAAAAGAAAAAGAAAAAATAGAAAAACGGTTTGGAATTGAAACAAAAGGATTTCAAAAAGAACTTGAAGAAATAACCAACAAATTAATGGAATTTGCAAGAAAAGGAGAAGTTGAAAAAATTTCAGAGCAAAAAAAATTAATTCAATCTATCAAAGAGAAGTCAAATTTTCTTGCATTTGAACAAGATAAATTAAGAGAAATTCGGTTAGAACATCAAAAACATTTGTTAAATGTTGAAAATAAACTTGAAAAAACTACTGTAATTCAATATCCAATTTATGTGTTCACTTTAGATGTGAAAGCAGAACCATTAAAAAAATCTTTTGTTGTTGAATTTGATCCATTAGCCAAGGAAATTTCTGGTTTAACTTGTGAGAGTTGCTCAAATAAAGTTAGAGAAATATTTATCTGTAGCTCTGGACATGCATCATGTAAAAGATGTTCTCTAAATTGTGAATCTTGTAATAAAGATTTTTGTAAAAAATGTTTGAAAAATGTTTGTGAAGTCTGTTCAAAAAAGATATGCAAAGATTGTTCAGTTAGATGTTTTAGATGTTCAAAATTAGTATGTAAAACGCACACTAAAAAAAATTTGATTTCTGGAAGATTTTATTGTAATTCTTGTCTAAAAAGATGTGAAAGATGTGCTGAGATAAAAGATCCGTTTACATTCAGAGTGAGTAAGAAAACAAATGCGGAAATTTGTGAAGATTGTTTTAGAAAAGAGATGCAAGGAAAGGTAATCGGAGAAGTATTTAATTAAAATTCTTCAAAAAAGAAAGATTCTTTCACTTCTTTATTAATAAAATAAGTATAATTTTTTCCAGAATATGTTAAATAAAGATGATTTTTTGCACGGCTTATAGCAACGTAAAAAAGTCTTAGTTCTTCTTCTTCCAGATTATAGTTATACACATTTATTTTTTCAATCACCGGATGATCACTTACCTTGCATGGAAAATTTGAAAGAGTGCATCCAATTACAAAAACAAGTTCAGCTTCAAGTCCTTTTATTGAATGAATTGTTGCAAGCGTGACTTTCCCTTTTTTAATAGAAAAATCATTAGATCCTTCTTCTTTAACAGAATGATTTATTTCTGCTGCTTTCAAAACTTTTGAAAGTTCTTCTATTTGTCTATTTGTCCTAGATAAAACAAAGATTTCCTCTCTTGGAATTTCAGAAGAAAGAATTTTAGACTTTACAAAATTGAATTCTTGAATTTCATTATCAAATTTGCAAATTTTAAGATCTTTTTTATTTTCAAATGTTGATTCCAATGGAGAAACCTCCATTTTTTTTGCTAAATCATTCATAACTTTAACAATGTGATTATTACTCCTGTAATTTTTAGTTAGATTAATTATTTCAGAGTCTGGATATTTTTCTTTGAACTTTAAAATATGATCAACTTCTGAACCCCTCCACCCAAATATTGATTGTCTTGGATCGCCAGTGCAAAAAAGATTTTTAGAATTTAACAAATCTAAAAGTTCTATTTGCTCAGAATTTACATCTTGAAACTCGTCAACCAAAACGTGATCAAAAATAGGAATAAATTTTTTGTAAACTTTAAAAAAGTCGATGGTGTTTCTTACTTGATCTCCGTATGTTCTGAGCCCATTAGTGGCCATATGAAAATCAAGATATTTTACTATTCCAAAAATCATTTTCAAACTTTTTAGGGTTTCATCAGAATAGTTTTTCTCAAACTTTTCAAAACTTAGTCTCGTAGACTTAAAATATTCAAATACTTGAAAGCAATCAAATACAAACATGCTCTGTAATTGATAGATAGTTTTATTCTTGTTTCCGTATATAAAATAATTTTGAATAGCTTCTTCCATGCTAATTCCAAGATTATCTAATGCTCTCAAAACTGCAAACATTTTATCTTGAAAAGTTGCAATTTTCATCTTTCTTCCATATATTTTCCCACCATATTTTAACAAAATTTTTTCTGAGAATGAATTAAATGTTTCAACAACTGCATTTACTCCAAATTCTTGAAGTCTATTATTCATCTCATCTTTTGCTTTTCTTGTAAAGGTTATTGCAAGAATTTTATCGCTCTTCACTCTTTTCATTTTATTGAGAAATTCTATTCTTTTTGTTAAAACAAAAGTTTTTCCGGATCCTGCTCCCGCAATGCATAGAATTTTTTCCTTTGGACTAACAATTGTCTTTTTTTGCTCTAGATTAAATCCCTTCAAAAAATCTTCAAGTTCTACAAAAGATGTCATCTCTTCTTCACTAATTTTTGTTTCTAATTCCCAATATTTTTGAGAGAACGATTTAGAAAAAAAGGTAGGGTTAATAATTTCAGCTCTTCCATTTTTTCCAATTGAAAGAACCTTTGAGAAATTATTAAATACAGAATTTGAGACTTCAATAAGTTTGTTAGTAACTAATTTATCTATAATTTCAAAAATTCTTTCTTTAGTCATAGCAGACATAGAACCAAAACTTTCAAAATCAAATAATTTATTCTTTTCAATTGAATAATTTTCTAATTCACCATAAAGAAAATCAACTAGTAAGTTTTTACCAACTGGGAAAGGGATCTCATTAAGCCCTTTAAGAACAAACAAATAGTCATTGGATTCATCTCTTTTATATTCGGGAATTTCCGCCATAAAACTTTAAGAAAAAGTAGGTTTAAATTATTAATTGCAATATAATTCTTCTTTGCAATCAAAAAGTTATCTACTAATAGGTGACAACAGAACGGAAGATTTATAAATTCTAAATCTATGTAATTTTATGGTATTGGAAGACTATCTACCCTCAAATAGCATTGAAAGAGAAATTTATCAAAAGGTTTTAAGTGAAAAAGAACTTTCTAAAGAGGAAGCAGGTTTGATTGGGAGAGATGGAGACTCACACGGAGATTATCCATATCGATATGCCTTTCTAAAAAGCGATGCTCTTGGAGGTAATGGGACCAATTCAGTAGTATTTGCTATTTCGAGGAAGGAATCAAATTTAGTAGGAAAATTTCCCTGGAATCCCAAAGATTGGTGGAAAGTTCAAAGAGGTCAAATTATGCAAGAAAAAGCGTACAAGATGGGAGTTAAAGTTGCTAAACCTGAAGGTTTATACAAGGTTTTTAATTTAGATACTAAAAAATTTTATTCTGGATTTGTTATGGAACACCTGGGAATGTTACCTTTAAATGAAATAAGAAAATTAAAGGAAAGCATTTGTAAAGATGGAAGAGGAGATTTTAATTCAGAATTAAAGGAAAAAATAAGAAAGGCTGGCATTACGACTAAAGCACTTCATGATAAAGCACTTGAGGAATACGAAAATGCAAAATTATGGGCTGAATTAAATGGTTTTTCCAAAATTGATTATAGAGAAACAAATGCATTTTGGGTTCCAGAACTAGATGATATAAGAATGATTGATTGTGATGAGTGGGATCATTTACCAAGGAATTAATTTTAATCTTTCTTATCAAAAATTTTTTTGCTTAAAACATAAAAAAAGATTGAAGGAATTATAAGAAGAATAATTCCAAAGCCAATTGGAACAATTCTTGAAAGAACAATTAAATAATTAATTTGAGAACTTAAAAATTCAACTGCTCGTGTAATATTCAAAGTTAAAGCTTCTCCAGGACCATTATAGGAAAGTTGGACTGCAAATAAAGTTAATATAAATCCTAAAAATCCAATTAAGATATTTCTTCCTTCTTTTTTATAAGATTTTTTCTTAGCTGGAACTACAATCTTTTTTACACGTGATTTTTTTTTCATTTTAAATTATTTTAGAGAGGATATTCCCCACAAAGTAAGCTGCAACTGCCGCAATACCTCCAATTAGAAATGTAATCATTCCGGATTTGAACCAATTTTTATTTGTAATTTTAGATTTAAATCCCCCTAATAAGAAAATTGATATTCCAGAAAGAATAGATGCCCAAAAGAAGGAATTCTTAATTGTAATATTAAAAACAGTTCCAATAATAAAGATAATCAGGGGAAGCATTCCAAAAATTAAGAAAGCAATAAATATTGAAAGGACATTCTTTCCAGGATTAATGTTTTCATAAGCAAGACCAAGTTCATCATGAAGCATAGTGTCAGCTTGGTAATTTTTATTTTTTGAAATTAAAAATGAAATCTTCTTCGCGTCGTTTCTATTAAATCCTTTTTTGATTAATAGTAATCCCATTCGAGTTATTTCCTCCCTAGAATTCTTTTTAGTTTAATTTTCTTCTACGCCTTTTTCAGCTTTGTAATATTCTCCTTGGGACTTTGTTGAAAGGTAATCCCCAACAGCCATTGAAATTCCATCAGCAATCAAGTTTGCAAATCCTAAAATTAATATAATTGCTGAAGAAAGGTTTGCCCCAACAACTCCCGCAACTACTGCAAAAGTTGTAACAACTCCATCAAGCCTTCCATAAACCCCCCTTTTAAGATATTTTCCTCCAGAAGAAGAATGTAATTCTTCATAATCCTTCTTCTTTATCATTAAAATATTAGGAAACAAGTATCTTTAATGTTTCCCAAAAGATAACTTAATAAATATGTTTTTCTTTTAAAGAGTAGCAAGGAAGTGTATCATGAAAAACGTTTTAGACATGGTTGCTATGGTTCTTGTACTCATAGGTGGTCTAAATTGGGGACTAGTTGGAGCTTTTAATTTCAACTTGGTCGAGACAATTTTCGGATCTGGAGTAGTTTCGATGGTGGTCTACATTTTAGTAGGAATTTCAGCAATCTACGGCGCATTTGTATTTTTCCAAGAATAAATTAGCTTTTAATTTATCTTTTTCTTTCTTTTTTGATTTAATATATTTGTAAATTTATAAAAAAGAATATAAAGGAGAGCTCTTCTGATTTATTATGAAGAAAATTCTCTTAACCAGTCTTGCAGTCCTTTTATTTGCAAATCCCAACTTAGAGTTAGATAAATTTGCTAAGATTGAAGATTTCAGCCCAACATCAGAAAAAAAAGGATCTTTGTGGGTTTCTCAATTTTCTTCGGAGTACCTTTCAAAATTTAATCTTTCTGAGAATTTCAATCTTGAAAAAAACAAAGAAATCACTTTAATAATTCCTCCAAAAACTTTAATTGATTTAGATAGCAAATGCTTGAATTTAAATTCAACAATTTTGGAAAGTGTAACTTATCCTTTTGAGGCTCCAACCGAATTTAAAAAATTCGCATATATTTTTAATAGTTCAAACAAAGAAAGTAGAACGACAATAAAATACGATTCAAATTCTGTTCTGAATATAAAAACAGATTTCTCTGAAGTTCGAAACGGCCCTTTTTTGATATCAATTGAAAATGAAAATCTTAAAGTAAGAAGTTTCTATAACACTTCAGATGTGATTCCCATGAAAGTATCTTCATCTAAAGATGAAGTTGAATTCAAAAATGAACAAAATTATCCTCCTTATTTTGTTTCTAAAAGATTAAAGGAAAAAGATTTTATTTCTATTGGGACGCTAAGTGGATCATGGATGCATATGAAAATCTTTATGGAGATTATTTCAAGGTGAATTATAAGGGACTTGTATGTACGGATGCTGCAACTTT
>Ga0210005_1000435_pt1 | contig 34346 bp, 30 predicted proteins | sample CryGey02umfilter_3_FD_183961 | JGI IMG/M metagenome (GOLD analysis project Ga0210005, IMG submission 183961) | Groundwater microbial communities from aquifer in Utah, USA - Crystal Geyser 4/9/14 0.2 um filter (SPAdes) (version 3) | ecosystem: Environmental > Aquatic > Deep subsurface >... | reverse complement strand
TAAAGGGGTTAAAATTTTTTTCATATTAGTTTAGTATATTAAATATTACTAAGTTGTTTGTTTAGTTTTCAAGACGTGGGATTATTATTATGGTTGCCTATGTTTACTTAATCTATAAAAATAAGTTTACTTAATCTATAAAAATAAGTTGTTGAGCGATAATATTATTAGGTTCAAAAAAAACCAAATTACATAAAAGAATACGAAACGACCAAAAAGAAGTTGGCCTAATTGAATTTGTTTTTATTAACAATATCTTCAGTTGTGTTAATAACTTTTAAATAAATGACTCTCTTTCAAATAATCATCCCAGCTCCAACTGTTTCGTTGGTTGCCTCATCAATAATAATTAAACTTCCAGTTATTCGATTTCGAGAATACTTATCAAATAAAAGTGGTTTAGTGGTACGAATGGTTATTCTTGCTATATCATTCATTTTTAATTCTTTATCATCTTCCATTCGATGAAGTGTATTGATGTTTATTTTGTATTTTATGTCTTTAATGATACAGCGAACATCATTAGAAGTATGTTTTATGGCATACTTACCTCCCAAAAATATTTTTTTATCACTTAACCAACACAACATTACATCTAAATCTTGACTAACATTGGGTTGGTTGTGAGGTCTAACAATCATATCTCCTCGACTAATATCAATATCATCATTTAGTGTAAGCGTAACTGACATTGGGGCAAAAGCTTCTGATAGACTACCATTAAAAGTATCGATAGATTTAATGGTTGAAGTAAATCCTGATGGTAAAACAACAACCTCATCTCCTTGTTTAAAAACACCTCCAGCAACTCTACCTGCATAACCTCTATAATCATGAAAATCATCAGATTGAGGCCGAATAACATATTGCACAGGAAAACGACAATCCACATGATTGTAATCGCTTCCAATATGAATATTTTCTAATAAATACATTAGCGTTGAGCCTCCATACCAATTCATTTTTTCTGATTTATTCACTACATTGTCTCCATTTAAAGCACTTATTGGAACAAAATGGATATCTCGCACTTCTAGTTTGGATGAAAATGCTTCTAACTCTTTTTTTATCGTTAAAAAAACTTCTTCAGAATAATCAACTAAGTCCATTTTGTTGATACAAAAAACTACGTGAGGGATACCCAATAATGAAGAAATAAAAGTATGTCTGCAAGTTTGTTCTATTATTCCTTGGCGTGCATCGACTAATATTATTGATAAGTTTGAAGTGGATGAACCCGTAACCATGTTTCGAGTATATTGAATATGACCAGGGGTATCAGCAATAATAAATTTTCTTTTTGGTGTAGCAAAATAGCGATAAGCAACATCAATTGTGATACCTTGTTCTCGCTCGGCACGCAATCCATCAGTTAGTAAAGCAAGATTTACGGTTGCATCTCCTTTTCGTTTACTTGATTCTTCTATTGCTTCGTATTGATCTGCAAAAATTGATTTAGAATCATATAATAAACGACCTATAAGTGTGCTTTTTCCGTCATCAACACTTCCAGCAGTTGAAAAACGTAAAAGTTCCATGTCTAAATATGAATTTTTTTCCATTTTTTTAAATTTTGTTATTTCACATTCCTTGTTTACCGCTAATTATTTTCTCACAAAGACATACAGGCTCGAAGTTTTTTTATTTCTTGTTTTGTTCATCTATGAATCCATCTCTTTGAAAAGGTTGGGTATGTTAAAAATAGCCTTGTTTTTTTCTATCTTCCATAGCAGCTTCAGAGCGTTTATCGTCAGAACGAGTGCCTCTTTCAGTAGTTCTTGCTGCTGCAACTTCTTCAATAATTTTTTCTATTGTATCAGCATCTGACTCAACCGCTCCAGTACAAGTAGCATCACCAATTGTTCTAAAACGTACTTGCATTATTTGAGACGGTTCCGTTTCTCGTTGTTGAATAAAATCTGAAGTACTCATAATAACACCATCCCTAATAAATACATTCCGTTGGTGAGCTAAATAAATAGGAGGAATTTCTATTTTTTCTTTGAGAATATATTGCCAAACATCCATTTCAGTCCAATTGCTAATAGGAAAAACTCTAAAGTGTTCGCCTATATTTTTTCTTCCATTAAAGATATTCCACAATTCAGGTCGTTGATTTTTTGGATCCCATTGCCCAAATTCATCTCGATGAGAAAAGAAACGCTCTTTGGCTCGGGCTTTTTCTTCATCTCTTCTTGCTCCTCCAATTGCACAATCAAATTTATGTTTTTCAATAGTATCTAATAAAGTAATTGTTTGCAATACATTACGACTGGCATTGAATCCTTTTTCTTCCACTGATTTTCCTTCGTCAATAGATTGTTGAACAGATCCTATAATTAGATTTGCACCTATTTTTCTAACAAAATCATCTCTAAACACAATTGTTTCAGAAAAATTATGCCCTGTATCAATGTGAACTAAAGGAAATGGAATTTTTGCAGGCCAAAATGCTTTTCTTACCATGTGAGCAACGATTATAGAGTCTTTTCCACCGGAAAATAAAAGGGCAGGTTTTTCGAACTGAGCTGCAACTTCACGAAGCACATAAATAGCTTCTGCTTCTAGTTCTTCAAGATGAGTTAAGTTATATGATTTCATTAAAATAAGTTAAAAAAGAACAAATTTAATTATATAGAATAGAAGTGAAAAAAAAGAGCGTAAAATATAAACGCTCTTTTATAAATATGTATAATTAAAAAGTTAGAATTTAGCTCTTGATTTTCTTCGTTTAGGACCTTTTTTACCAAGAACCCAACCATGTCTAGCTTTATAATATTTACTTTTACTTCTAATAGCCCAACTAAAATTAACCGTAGCGGTTAAATAACTGTCGTTATGAGATGAATCGCCTCTTTTCTTGCCAGGTCCGTAAGTTGTTACTTGAGGGGATCCATTATTTAATTGAGGATTTTCTGCATGAATTTGTGTAATAATCTCTTGATTTGTTTTATTTGCTAAATTAGCTGTATTTGGGTCTGAATGAGCAATATAATCTGTGCTAACATCATCAATATAGTCTGTAAAGGTAGTTCTCCAACCTATTTCCATCCCTAATCGATATTTTCGATTAATGGTATAATAAAAGCCTATTCCTGTTGGAATAGCAAATTGAAATTTACTGTACGAAACACCTTCTGTTTGAAGCGGTTGTAGTGCAACCCAATCTCCACTAGCTGTTTGTCCTTTTGGGTTGTTGTAAAATAATCCTGCTCCTGCAAATAAATAAAGATTAAAATCTGAAGTATATCTACCAGTTCCACCTACATCATTTACTTTATAAATATAAAATTCACCAATTGCAGCAAATTCTATTATATCATTTTTAAAGTTTAAATTTCTTCCTCTACGAGCAGGATTTGTTGTGTTAGCATCATCACCTGAAAGTCTAATGTAATTTAAAGTTGCTTTAACTCCAATTTTAGGAGAAACTCTGTAACGATAAAACCCACCTAAATTCCATCGTGTGGCATTAAATTTCATATCTAGTACAAAATCTCTTCTAGTTCCATCGCCTCCTCCAATATCTCCTAAATAATTAGAAGCACCCACAGAGAACCCATAATCAGTAAGGTATTGACTATACCCTCCCAAAGAAGATGCTATAAAAAATGAGATGAAAAACAATTTACGCATAAGAGCAAAGCTACAAAAAAGAACAAAAGTAATACAATAAAACTTTAAATAAAAAAATATTTAAAGTTCTATCAATTCGTTTTGTAATTTCGCAAATATACAAATTAGCTATTACCAATGAATAAAATAACACAACTTTTTAATATTCAGCATCCTATTATTCAAGGAGGAATGATATGGAATAGTGGATGGAAGTTAGCTTCAGCAGTTAGTAATGCTGGTGGTTTGGGTTTAATAGGAGCTGGCTCAATGTATCCAGAAATTTTTAGAGAACACATTCAAAAATGTAAAAAATCTACCAATCAACCTTTTGGAGTTAATTTGCCTATGATTTATCCTCAAATGGATGAAATGATTCAGATTATTTTTGAAGAAAACATTAAGATTGTATTTACCTCTGCAGGGAATCCAAAAACTTATACTTCTATCTTACAAAAAGGAGGAATAAAAGTAGTGCATGTTGTTCCAGGAGTTAAATTTGCTTTAAAGGCTCAAGAAGCTGGTGTTGACGCTATTGTTGTGGAGGGTTTTGAAGCAGGAGGACATAATGGAAAGGATGAAACTACTACTTTTTGTTTAGTTCCTATGGTTAAAAAAGAGATCCAAATTCCTATTATTGCTGCAGGCGGAATAGCAACAGGAAGAGGTATGTTGGCTGCCATGAATTTAGGTGCGGATGGTGTGCAGATGGGAAGTAGATTTGCTGCATCTGAAGAAGCTTCTTCTCACATCAATTTTAAAAAAGAAATTGTGAATGCTAAAGATGGATCGACTATGCTTACCTTAAAAGATGTTACTCCTGTTCGATTAATAAAAAACAAATTTTTTCTACAAATTAATAATGCAATATTAAATGGAGCAACTCCTGAACAACAAAAAGAACTACTTGGAAGGGGACGAGCAAAAAAAGGAATGTTTGAAGGTGATTTGGAGGAAGGAGAACTAGAAATTGGTCAAGTGGCTGGGTTAATTGATAAAATTGAACCTGTTAGCAAAATTATAGCTGATATAATAAAAGAATACCATCAAGCGATTGATGAATTATCCTCCCCAAAATTTAAATTTTAACCATGATTGCTTTCGAAAAATTTACATTAAAAAACGGATTAAAAGTTATTGTACATAAAGACATAACTACTCCTATAGTTGCATTTAACTTATTATATGATGTAGGAGCTAGAGATGAAAGTGAACATCAAACTGGATTTGCACATTTGTTTGAACACCTTATGTTTGGAGGCTCTGTAAATATTCCAAATTTTGATGAACCCTTGCAAAAAGTGGGTGGGGAGAATAATGCGTTTACATCTAACGATATGACGAATTATTACATCACGCTACCCAAAGAAAATATGGAAACTGCTTTTTGGTTAGATTCTGACAGAATGTTAAGTTTAGCTTTTACTGAAAAAAGTTTGGAAGTTCAACGGCAAGTTGTGATAGAAGAGTTCAAACAAAACTATCTAAATCAACCTTATGGTGATGTTTGGCTGTTACTTCGACCATTAGCTTTTAACGTACACCCTTATAAGTGGGCAACAATTGGTAAGGAAATTTCACATATTGAAAATGCTAAAATGCAAGACGTTAAAAATTTTTTTTACAAACACTATTTACCTAATAATGCTATTTTATCTGTTGCTGGAAATGTGGAAGTGAATGAAATAAAAACATTAGCGGAAAAATGGTTTGGAAGCATCCCTGCTGGTGATGTTCCAAAAAGAAATTTACCAAAAGAACCTCAACAAATTGAAGCAAAAAGGTTAAGAGTTGAAAGAAATGTTCCTGCAAATGCTATTTATAAAGCCTATAAGATGTGTAACAAAAAACATCCTGATTTTTATGCTACGGATTTATTAACAGATGTGCTTTCATTAGGAAATTCTTCTAAATTATATCAAAATTTAATAAAAGAACAAAAATTATTTAGTCAAATAAATGCTTATCAGCTAGATAGCTTTGATGAAGGTTTGTTTATTATTAGTGGTAATTTAGCAGAGGGTATTTCTTTTGAACAAGCTGAAAAAGGGATAATTGATGAAATTAAAAAAATAAAAGAAACACTTGTGTCAAAAAATGAATTGATGAAAGTCAAAAACAAAATAGAATCCACACGTGCATTTGGCGAAACAAGTGTGTTAAATAAAGCTATGAATTTAGCTATAGAAGAATTGTTAGGTGATGCAAATAACGTAAACAAAGAAATAGAACACTATCAAAAAGTTACTTCTAATGATATTCAGCGAATAGCAAAAGAAATATTAAATGAAAGTAATTGTTCTACATTAATTTATGCTAAAAAAGACTAATTTCATCTTTCTACTGACAAGTTCATTCATTAGATATAGATAATTTTACCATTTAAAAGAAAAGCACATGAAAATAGGAATAGTTTGTTATCCCACATTTGGAGGAAGTGGTGTTGTTGCTACAGAATTAGGAAAAGCATTGGCTGCGAAAGGAAATAAGGTTCATTTTATATCATACCAACAACCATTTAAACTAGACTTGTTTTCCGAAAATATTTTTTATCATGAAGTAAAAGTTACCGATTATCCATTGTTTGATTACCCACCTTATGAATTGGTTTTGACAAGTAAATTAGTTGATGTTGTGAAATTTGAAAAGTTAGATATTTTGCATGTTCATTATGCTATTCCGCACGCTTCTGCAGCTTATATGGCACAACATATTCTTCAATCAGAAGGAATTAATATTCCTTTTATAACAACACTTCATGGCACTGACATTACATTGGTTGGAAAAGACAAATCATTTGAACCTGTAATTACTTTTGCAATAAACGAATCTAATGCTGTAACGGCAGTTTCTGAAAGCTTAAAACAAGATACATTGAATCATTTCAAAGTGAAAAGGCACATTGATGTAATTCCTAATTTTATTTGTTTAAATGAGTATGAAAATATAGGAGACGTTAATTCCATCCGAAACACCTTTGCTCCAAACAATGAAAAAATTTTAATCCATGTTTCCAATTTCAGAAAAGTAAAAAGGGTAGAAGATGTAGTGAAAATCTTTGATTTGGTAAGAAAAAAAATTCCTGCTAAACTTTTATTGATAGGTGATGGCCCAGAAAGATACCGTTTGGAAGAATTTTGTAGAATACGAAATACTTGTCACTTGGTTCATTTTTTAGGAAAACTAAAAGATACAGAACGCATTTTATCAGCTTCCGATTTATTTTTACTTACTTCTGAATCAGAAAGTTTTGGGCTAGCGGCTCTAGAAGCAATGGCTGCAAGAGTGCCTGTAATTTCATCAAATACTGGTGGTATTCCTGAAGTAAATAAACATGGATTTTCAGGTTTCTTAAGTAATGTTGGAGATATTGAAGATATGGCTAAAAATGCGATGTATATTTTATCTGATGAAGAAATATTAAATCGGTTTAAGGCTAACGCTTATGAACAAGCTAAAAAATTTGATATTTTAAAAATACTTCCATATTATGAATCTCTTTATAAAGAATTGATTACTAAAAATCGAGCTGCTGCACTGAATAATCATTAATCAGCAAGGTTTTTAAAAACTTTTCTAAAACTTTTTTGTTATTTCCGTTAGTAAAAAATTGATGTTTTTCAGTGTAAGGTTGAGTTGCTAATAAATGTAGCTGAGTTAATATATTTTTAGTTTGCTTTGCTACAGCTCCTCCAGATTCTATAATAGTTACGTTAGGTGGAATAAGTTTTTTAATAATTGGAATCAACATCGGATAATGAGTACAACCTAACACAATATTATCAACATTTTGTCTTAGCATTGGTTTGAGATATTGCCTCAATAATTCTTCTGTTTCATTAATTTTTCCCGCTTCTACTAATTCTACTAACCCATTACCTTCTACTTCAACAAATGTATGTGTGTTTCTATATTTTTCTGAAGTGATAGCAAACAACTCACTACTCAATGTTCCTTTTGTTGCCAACACTCCAATTTTTTTGGTGGTAGATGTTAATGTTGCAGGTTTTATGGCAGGTTCAATACCTATAAAAGAAATATTCGGATAAGTTGCTCGTAAAATTTTTATGGCATTGGTTGTTGCTGTATTGCATGCTACAACAATAATTTTACAATTTAATGCCAACAGTTTTTCTGTATTTTTAATACTCAACGCAATAATTTCTTGGTTGGATTTTTTACCATAAGGAGCATTTTTACTGTCCGCCAAATAAATAAGATGCTCGTTGGGGAGTAAATGATAAATTTCAGAAAGTACAGTTAAGCCGCCTAAGCCTGAATCGAAAAAGCCTATTGGGTAATTAGGATATGTTTGAATTTGATTCTGCATAAAAAAAGCTCCATGTGGAGCTTTTATTTATTATTGAATATTTAGTTTCTTTTTTACCAAAGGTAAAATATCATCTGAATCAATGGAGTATAAAACAACTCCTAAACTTGAATCTAAGATGTAAGTAAAGTTATTTTCTTTAGCAACATCATCAATGGCTTTTTTAGCTTTATCAATAATTGGTTGCAACAAAGTTTCTTCTTTTTTTTGCAAATCTGCTTGAGCGGTTTTTTGAAATTCAGTTATTCTTTTTTCTAAATCTGTAATTTCTTTGATTTTGTTATCTCTTATAATATCAGTCATCACATCTTGTTTAGCCTGAAATTCACCTACTTTTGTGTCGTATTCTTTTCGCATAGCATCCATGGTGGCAGTTAATTGAGCCGCATGGTCTTCAATTTGTTTCTGAACAGTTTCCCTTTCAGGCATAGCTGCTAATAGTTCATTGGAATTAATATGACCAATTTTTACTGATTTTTGGGCAAAAGTAAAAGTTGATAATGTTACAGCAACAACTAATAGTATTGATTTTAATGTTTTCATTTGTTTTCTATTTGATTTATAATTATTTATTTTAAAAATGCAAATCTATATTAAATTATTTAATTTTTTATCACTTACCAGGATCATATCCTAATTTTTTTAATACAGCATCACTTTTATTAAGTTTTGCATTTGTGTAAAGCATAGTTAGACCGCTTGATTTATCAAAGATAATATCAATACCACTAACATTAGCAACTTCACTAATTGCATTATATATTTTATCTTGAATAGGTTTAACTAGTTCTTGTCTTTTTTGAAAAAGTTCTCCATCCACTCCAAATTTTTGTTTTTGATATTCTTTTGCTTCTTTTTCTTTTTTAATAATTTCTTCTTCACGTTTTGTTTTCATTTCATCAGTAAGTAATATTTGCTCTGCCTGATAATTTTTATACAGCTTATCAATTTCAGCATATCTTCTTTCTAATTGTTTTTGCCACTCAATAGATAATTTATCTAATTCTTGTTGGGCTTCTTTATATTCTGGAATATTTTCTAAAATATATTCTGTATCCACATAGCCAACTTTTTGACTATAAGTTAGTGTGGTAAAACCAACTAATAGTGAGACTAATACATATTTTTTTAAATTTTTCATAATTATATTGAGTTAAAGGTTTATAAAGTTGAATGTTATTAAAGTTTAAAATTTGTTTTTACCATCCGTTTATGCTTCCACCAATACTAAAATGTATTTCTGTTCTACTATTGGGGTCTGTTCTTCCTGGTATTTGATCAAAACGATACCCCCAATCTAATCCAAGCAACCCAAACATAGGCATAAAAATTCTGACTCCAACTCCAGCTGATTTATTAACCTGAAAAGGATTTGCATCTTTAAAATTCACCCATGAGTTTCCCGCTTCTCCAAAAACTAAGCCATAAATTGTTGCACTAGGATTTAAAGAAAAGGGATAGCGAAGTTCTGCTGTATATTTAGTTACTGCTGCAGCTCCTGTTCTGGGAGAAAGTGTTCCGTTTCCATAGCCTCTTAATGCAATAATTTCTCTACCATCTAATGCAAAACCTGTTAACCCATCACCCCCTAAAAAGAAACGCTCAAAAGGAGAAGTTCCTAATTCGCTGTTGAATGAACCTAAATATCCAAACCCTAATTTTGTATTTAGAACCAATGAATGTTTTTCGCCAATTATCCTAGTAAACCAAGAGGTTTGGAAAGTCCATTTATGGTATTCAACATATTTATTTCTCTCTTGATCGGTCATCGCTTTATAATCTGTGTCTGAAGGTCTGAACCAAGAATAAGGGATGGTGTGTTTTAAAGTTAATGAAACACTAGACCCTGAACGAGGGTAGATTGGTTGGTCGATAGAGTTTCGAGAAAAAACATGTCTAAAACTTAGGTTATTGGCAAAACCATCTGAAAAAACAAAGCTTGAACCAAAATTCTGAAGTACATAATATTGATAGGAGGCCTCGTTATATAATGTAAAAAAATCATCGGGAACTTTCAATCTTCTACCTAGTCCAGCAGAAATTCCATACATTTTAATGAAGGAACGTGTTTCTCCTCTTCCAAAACTTTGAACTGAATGAGATAAACTCACACTAAGAGAATTGGGTTTTCTTCCACCTAACCAAGGCTCTGTGAATGAAAAATTGTAGCTTTGAAAACCAGTTCCGCTTGACATGGCTCTTAAACTTAATCGCTGTCCATCTCCTGCAGGCAGAGGCCTCCAAGCACTTCCTTTAAATAAATTCTTTGCAGAAAAATTGTTAAAAGAAACACCTAAGGTACCTATAACTCTTCCAGCACCCCAACCTCCAGAAAGTTCAATTTGGTCTGATGGTTTTTCTTCAACAACATACTCTATATCCACCGTTCCATCTTCCTGATTTGGTTGAGGTTTAACATCCAATGTTTCGGGGTTAAAATAACCTAATTGTGCTAATTCTCGTTGTGTTCTGATAATATCTGCTCTACTAAAAAGTTGACCAGGAGAGGTTCTTATCTCTCTTCTTATTACATGGTCTTTTGTTTTTTCATTTCCAACAACAGTAATTTTATTAATAGTGGCTTGTTTGCCTTCATAAATTCTTAGTTCTATATCTATAGAATCATTTTGCACACTTACTTCAACAGGATTTACTTGAAAAAACAGATAACCATTATCTAAATAAAGAGAACTTACATCTCGTCCTGTTTGGTTCATAAACAATCGTGATTCGAGTGTTTTTTTGTTATAAACGGCTCCTTTCTTTATGTCTAATATTTTATCTAGTTCATTAGAAGAATGTATGGTGTTTCCAACCCATTTAATGTTTCTAAAATAATATTTACTTCCTTCTTCAATAGTTATATCAATTGCAACTAATTTATTATTTATTTTATAAACACTATCTGAAACAATTTGAGCATCTCTATATCCTTTTTCATTATATTTTTTTATAATGTTAGGCTTTTCTTCTTCATATTTACTTGGGATGTATTTTGAAACAGTAAAAATATTGTATATACGTTTTCTTTTTACATCTTTCATACTTCTTCTAAGTTTTCCAGATTTTAAAGAATTGTTTCCATAAATGTTGATGTCTTTGATTTTTGTTCGTTTATTTCTATCTACTTCAATTGTTAAAACCACACTATTTTGGCGCACAGTATCTGATTCTTGAATGATGTTAACTTGAGTGTTTAAAAATCCTTTTGCAACAAAATAAGATTTAATTTTATTTTCAGTATTTATAATTAAGTTTTCGTTTACAACCATCCCTGTAACTAAAGAAATCTCTTCTCTCAATGCCTTTTGTTTTCCTTTTTTAACACCTTTAAACTTAAATTTATATAACCTTGGTAATTCTTGAACATTAATATTTAAGAAAATTTTATTCCCTTCAATTTTAACAGCTCTGATTTCGATATCATTAAAAAGTTTTTGTTCCCATAGTTTAGTAATGGCTTTTGTTATCATATCGCCTGGCACTTTAATTTCTTGACCAACAATAAATCCTGTTAAAGAAATTATTGCTTGTCCACTAAAAGATTCTGCTCCTGAAACTGTTATCCCTCCAATTTCATACGTTTTTGGATTAGCATAGTTAATGTCATCAAGTGCATTGTTTAATGAAAATTGAGCGGCTAATGAAATTGGTAATAGAAAAAATAAAAATAATCCAATCTTACTAATTTTTATTTGTTTGAGTAGTTGTATAGACATTGAGTAAATTTGATAAATCAGTTGTTGATGGATTGTTAATTTTTTATTTGTTCGCTTATCAATCCAAATCGTCTTTCTCTATTTTGGAAATCGAAAATAGCTTCAAATAAATCTTCTTTTCTGAAATCTGGCCAATGTTTATTGGTAAAATATAATTCAGCATAAGCAATTTGCCATAATAAAAAATTACTTATCCTGTATTCTCCACTTGTTCTAATCAGAAGTTCTGGATCAGGCATATTAAAAGTGTTTAGGTAATTGTCTAACGTGCTTTCATCAATAGAATCAGAAGATAGTTTTTTATTTTCAATTTCCCATGCAATTTTTTTAATAGCATCGGTAATTTCCCATTTTGAGCTATAACTTAATGCTAAAACCAGACTTAACCCAGTGTTGTTTTTTGTTTTTTCTTTAGCATAAAGTAATTCATTGTAGCAATCTTTTGGTAGAGATTCGATATTACCTATTGTTAATAATCTAACATTATTTTTGTCGAGATCATTAATTTCTTTGCTAATGGTGTTTACTAATAATTGCATTAATGCTGTTACTTCTAGTTTAGGTCTTTTCCAGTTTTCTGTTGAAAAAGCATATAATGTTAGGAATTTTATTCCAACTTCTGCAGCACCTTCCACTACACTGCGAACAGATGTTACTCCATTTTTATGACCAAAAACACGTGGCTTATGGTGCTCCTTCGCCCATCTACCATTGCCATCCATTATGATTGCAATATGCTGTGGCAGTTTGGATTTATCTATTTTATCAACTAAATTCATTAGCAATGATTTTTTTAGCAAACGGCAAAGATAACAATCTACTAATTAACAGGCATTGCACAGACGTCTCTTTTTCTTAAAAATTTATAACTCAATGTTAAATTGATAAAAGAATACCAATCTTTGTTACCTGAATTACTTAGTTGAACACCGTTATCATAGGTTTCTTTTATTCCATCAAATTTATCTGTAAATGTTTTTCTGTATGTCCATTCAATGGTCATTCCAATGTTTTGAACGAAATTAAACTTTATACCTGCACCAAAAGGTAAAGCAACTGAAGCCAATGAGTTTTCTTGTGAAGCATTTGTTTTAGTGTTTTCTACTTTTGGGGTTGCAAAAAAGCCAGCTATCCCTATAAATACAAAGGGAGTGAATTTAGATGCTGTGTTATTAATTTGATAGGGAATGAAATTAAATTCTAAAATTCCATATCCATCAAGTAAATTACTTGAAAAGGAAAGGTTTCTAGTTTCAAAATTTTGGTAAAATTCGCTTGTTTTTTGTTTATCTTCAGCAGCTACTTGAGCTGCGTTTATTCCAAACCTTAAGGAATATCTATGACTAAGATTTTTTCTATAAAAAACACCCAACATTGGTCGGATTTTATTTTGAGGATTAGGTGAAGGGTTTAGTTCTCCACTATAATAGGCTAAACCACCCATAAAACCAAATTCTGAATGTTGAGCGTGAGTGGTTTTTAATGTAAAAAAAATTAAAATTAGTATTATAAAGTTGATTTGGATTTGTTTCATAACAACTCTAGTAACGAGAAAGAATATAAAAAATTATGTGAAAAGTTAATGAGGAACTAAAATTTAGGAAGATTTCTTCTCCTTTTACTTATTTTATAATTAACAGAAATCATTCCCAACATATAAGCATCGTTGTCATCTTTATCTCCTCGTTGTTGGGGCTCTCCAAAGGCATTATGATCAGTAACTTTTCCTGATGGGTCTGCAAAATAAGCTGCTTTTTCACCATATGCTTCTCCAATAAAATCACTACCATAATAATAAGTACTCACATCATCAATATAGTCAGTAAAAGTTTTACGCATACTCAATTCTAAACTGATACTCCATTGGCTAAAACTACGCATTCTTGCTGAGCCACCTAAATTTCTTCTTATCCCTACTCCATAAGGAATTACTAACGAAAAACCGCTGTATTGTTTTGGACCACCTGGTAATCCTTGACCTTCGGTGTGAAGGGGTTTTAACCGGTGCCAATTACCATTTTGATCTTTTCCTTGTGGGTCGAACCATATTCCACCAACTCCACCAAAAAGATAAACTTCAAACCTAAACCAACTTTTCCCTCTTACGCCTCTTAATTTATACAAATGACCTGATTTTTGTTTTATCAACATATATTCAAGTTGAGCAGATAGTTCTATAACATGAGATCTGAAATTAAGTTGTCTTGCATTACGAAAAGGTTCTTTGGTAAGAGCATCATTACCAGAAAACATCATGTAACCTAAGTTTGCTTTAACAAACCAATCTTTTCCTAATTGATAACGATAACCTAAACCCAAAGCAAAGCGAGTGGCTGAAGGCTCTAAATCTCGCAATCCATTCGTGCCAATTTGATTAGCACCACCTAAATCACCTAAAAAATTGGTGGCTCCTAGCCCAAAAGTATATTCAACCCGTTGGCGTTTCCATGTTTGAGCATCTGCAATTGAAAACGTCAATAATAATAAGGTAATTATAAGTAGTATTTGTCGTGTCATTTCGGTAAATAGTTTTTACTCAAAAAAATAAAATCAAACGCAAATATATTTCTTTTATATTTAAAAAAACAACTATTTACTTGTATTTTTACTATTTTTTTAACTTTTACAGTTTAATCAAGCCATATAACAGGTTAAAAATAAGTGAAATACTTTCTGTGTTTTATTTTTTTTATAAATTTATTTTGAATATTAAATAACTGTTGTACTTTTGGCGAATGATTATGAGGGTCATCATAAATAATTTATAAAAAAATTATTATGGAAATGCTTTTATGATTTAAAAAACAAAAGAATTCTTTTTTTAACCTGATTAAGTAAATATTTATGATAGCTTTAGTAGCCATAGTAGCAGTGTTATTAGTTATAGCAACTGCTGTTCAAATTTTGAAAATTGCCGAATTAAGAGCAACAGAAAGTGGTAAAGAAATTTATGAAATTTCAGCAAAGCAAAGCAAAGCACAAGCATTTTTACTTATGGTTTTTTTGGTTGCTTATTTTGGGTTTTTCGCTTGGCAAGTATGGAAATGGGGAGGTTTAATGCTGCCTGTTTCTGCCTCTGAGCATGGCGTTGGTGTTGATGAATTAATGAATATAACCTTATGGTTTATTATTCCTGTTTTCATTATTACCCACATTTTTCTTTTTTGGTTTTCATATAAATATTCTTTCAGTGAAACTCGTAAAGCCCTGTTTTTTTCTCATAGTAATAAACTAGAAATGTTTTGGACAATTATTCCTTCTGTTGCCTTAACAGTTTTAATTTTAGTTGGTCTTAGTAATTGGAATAAAATTATGACGCCTATTTCTTCAGAAACTGAACATGTGTTACTTGAAGTTTGCGGACAACAATTTATGTGGGGAGCCCGATACGCAGGTAAAGACGGCAAACTAGGAAGAGCTAGTGTTGAATATATTGAAGGAGTTAATGCTTTAGGTATTGATGTTTCTGACGAAAATTCAAAAGACGATAAAATTGTTAAAGGAGAATTTCATTTACCCGTTGGTGTTCCTGTTCAATTTGTGTTTCGCTCGCAAGATGTGTTGCATAGTGCTTATATGCCTCATTTTAGAGCTCAAATGAATTGTGTGCCAGGGTTGAAAACTCAATTTAATTTTACGCCAACAATTACAACTGCCGAAATGAAAGAAAAAACACAAAACGAAAATTTTGAATATATTTTGTTGTGTAATAAAATTTGCGGAGCTGCACACTACAATATGCAAATGAATATTGTTGTAGAAAGCAAGGAAGATTACGAAAAATGGTTAGCAGAACAAAAGGAATTCGGTGCTGAATAATTTATAGATAAAGACATTTAATTTTTAAACAGCGTTTAACAAATACAATATATGAGTGCACATCAACATCCACACGAAGAACAAGACTTTTTATTTAAGTATGTCTTTAGTCAAGATCATAAAATGATTTCTAAACAGTTTTTGATAACTGGTTTTATTATGGGTTTTATTGGTCTTTCAATGTCAACTTTATTTAGACTTCAATTGGGCTTTCCAGGCGAAAGTTTTTGGATAATTGATTTTTTATTAGGAAGTTGGGCTGAAAATGGAGTGATGTTGCCTGATAAATACTTGGCATTGGTAACGATGCATGGAACCATTATGGTTTTCTTTCTATTAACAGCAGGACTTAGCGGAACATTCAGTAATTTACTTATTCCACTTCAAATTGGTGCTAGAGATATGGCGTCAGGATTTTTAAATATGCTTTCCTATTGGTTCTTTTTTGTGTCTAGTGTGATTATGTTGATTTCACTTGGTGTTGAAGGAGGAGCAGCTTCTGCAGGTTGGACTATTTATCCTCCTTTAAGTGCATTACCTCAAGCAATACCTGGTTCAGGCTTAGGAATGACACTTTGGTTAGTTGCAATGGCAATATTTATCGCAAGTTCTTTATTGGGGAGTTTAAATTATATTGTTACTATATTAAACCTTAGAACAAAAGGAATGACTATGACTAGACTACCTCTAACCATTTGGTCATTTTTAATTACAGCAATTGTTGGAGTAATTTCTTTCCCTGTACTTTTGGCTGCAGCTCTTTTGTTAGTTTTTGATAGAAGTTTTGGAACAAGTTTTTACTTATCGGATATCTATATTGGAGGACAAGTTTTAGAACATTCTGGTGGAAGCCCTATTTTATTTGAGCATTTATTTTGGTTTTTAGGTCATCCGGAAGTTTATATTGTACTTCTACCTGCACTTGGAATTACTTCTGAAATAGTTTCTACAATGTCAAGAAAACCAATATTTGGGTATAGAGCAATGATTACTTCAATGCTTGCTATTGGATTTCTTTCAGCTATTGTGTGGGGACACCACATGTTTGTTACAGGAATGAACCCATTCCTGGGAGCAGTATTTACATTTACTACTTTGTTAATTGCTATTCCATCAGCCGTTAAAGTATTTAATTACATTACAACGCTATGGAAAGGTAATATTAAATTTTCACCAGCAATGCTCTTTAGTATTGGTTTGGTTTCTACGTTTATTTCGGGTGGTTTAACAGGATTAATTCTTGGTGATTCTGCTTTAGACATCAATGTACATGATACTTATTTTGTGGTGGGTCACTTTCATATTGTAATGGGGCTATCTGGTATTTTTGGAATGATAGCAGGTGTTTATCATTGGTTTCCAAAAATCTTTGGTAGAATGTTAAATAACAATTTAGGAAATGCTCATTTTTGGATAACCATTGTTAGTTCTTACGGAATATTTTTCCCTATGCACTTCTTAGGATTAGCAGGAGTTCCTAGAAGGTATTATACTAATTCTGAATTTCCTTTGTTTGAAAATTTATTAGACATCAATACCTTAATTACTTGGTTTGCCATTCTTGCATTTGCTGGACAATTAATCTTCTTTTTTAACTTCGTTTATAGTGCGTTAAGAGGTCCTAAAGCACCTCAAAATCCTTGGAAAGGAAATTCACTAGAATGGACCACAGGAGTAAAACACATGCATGGAAACTGGCCAGGAGAAATTCCAACAGTTCACCGTTGGCCTTATGATTACAGCAAATTAAATGAAAATGGAGATTATGTTACAGGCGAAGATTTTATTCCTCAAATTGTTCCTTTAGGTGAAGGCGAATTAGATGGTGGAGGACATTAAAACAAAATTAAATGACAACAATAAGCTTAGATAACACAAAATACAAAGCAGAAATTAGACAAAAAACAGCAAAACCTTTGTTGTGGATTGGTTTAATAAGCATCGTTATGTTTTTTGCAGGACTTACAAGTGCTCTCATTGTTAGTAAATCTAATTCAATTTGGATAAAACTAGAGGTTCCTTCCATGTTTTTTATTAGTACCATACTAATTCTATTTAGTAGCTTGACCTACCAGTTAAGTATGTCTTTTACAAAAAACAATCAATTAAAATTTGCAACCATTACTACTATTTTAACATTTGTTTTAGGAATCTCCTTCACAGTTACTCAGTTTTATGCTTGGCAACAATTATATCAATCGGGTATTTTTTGGGCTGGAGAACAGAGCAATCCTTCAGGTTCTTATTTCTATGCATTAACAGCACTTCACCTTCTTCATCTTTTTGCAGGGTTAATTAGCCTTCTTGTGGTTGTTACAAAATCATTACTTAAAAAATATTCTCCTACAAATGTTTTGGGAATACAACTAAGTTTAACTTATTGGCATTTTTTAACCGCACTTTGGGTGTATTTATTCTTTTTCTTAAAATTTATTGCATAACATTAATATTTAAACAATTATGTCAAATACAGCAACAATGGATAGTAAAACTGCATGGGGAGGTAATAATGAATCACCTTATGGAGCAAGTTATGGAAAATTAATGATGTGGTTTTTCCTAATTTCAGATGCATTATCCTTTACAGGCTTTTTATCAGCTTATGGCTTTTACCGTCATTATTATGGAAGTTTATGGCCTTCTGCCGAAAATGTTTTTACGCATTTTCCTTTTATGCATGGAAACCACCCATTATTGTATGTTGCATTAATGACTTTTATCTTAATTATGAGTTCTGTAACTATGGTTTTAGCTGTTGAGGCAGGACACAGAATGGATAAAAAAGGTGTTACAATTTGGCTAGGATGGACATTACTTGGAGGAGCAATATTTTTAGGCTCTCAAGCGTGGGAATGGTATCATTTCATACATGGAACTGAACTAGGTGCTATTGAATTAGGAAGAGGAACTTTTGCCTTGCCAAATGGAACTGTTGAGCATACTTACGGAGTAATTGCTCGTTGGGCTGATGATTCAAAACAAGTGCTTTTATTACCTTGGAGAGAAATCGCAGGAGATATTACTTCTCCTTACATTCAATTAACAGGTCAGGCATTAACTGAGGCTGTGGCTAATGGAAAAGAAATTTATGGAGCTAACTTAACCCACAATGAATATGGACATCCATTGTTTGGTGATTTCTTTTTCTTTATTACAGGATTTCACGGAACGCACGTATTTAGTGGTGTAGTTATTAATTTTATTGTGTTTATAAATGTAATAATGGGAACCTACCAAAAAAGAGGTTATTATGAAATGGTAGAGAAAGTTGGTTTATACTGGCATTTTGTTGATTTAGTTTGGGTATTTGTTTTTACCTTTTTCTACCTTGTTTAATTTTAAAAACTTTAAAAACATAAATAATATGGAACATTCTCACAACACACACGATTCTCACGCACACGCTCCAGAACCTTATAAATATGCTGCTCACCATTCTGAAGAAGAAGGGAAGAAAACAAGACGAATGATATGGAATATGTTTTGGGTGCTTTTAGCTATCACAACAGTTGAGGTAACTTTAGGATTATTTTGGAGAAAGCTAGAGATATCATGGGCGGCTGTTAAAATGACTTTTATTATTCTTACCGTTGCTAAGGCTTATTTTATTGTTGCTTACTATATGCACCTAAAACACGAAAGAAAAGCATTAAAAAATACTATTATTATCCCTTTTGTTTTATTTGCATTATATCTTTTATATCACATATTCACTGAAGGCGTATATTCAGAAATGATGGATAAATGGTTTTTTTAATTAAAAAATTTCTTGAAACTATCTAGAACTATCATTTCAGATAGATTCTTTTTGAAGGATGGTGCTATTCAATATTTGTTCTTATTTCAATAAAGCTCAATATAAACTTCACGATTCTTTTATCTTTGAATCATCACTTTAAATGATGATGCTGTTTGATTTGCATCTAATTTTATTTTAAAAATATATATCCCATTTTCTAAACTAGAGACATCAACACTTAGTTTTTTATCAAATTTAAAACGCAGCATCTTTGTAGTTACTACTTTACCCGTAACATCAAAAATTTCTAAATGAGCAATATCAAATACGTTATAAAAAGGAATTTCTATTCTATCATTTGCTGGATTTGGAAAAGGCTTTAAAGCATTTATATCTTCTTTATCAGTTATAGACGTTAATATGTCAAAAGAAATAGAAATAGAAGACACATAATTTAATGGTAATTGAGAAAATGAGTTTCCATTTTTTAATAAAAATAAGGGTTGTAAAAACGTATTTTGATTTGTAGTGTAATCTAATTTGCTATCAACACCAAACATTAAATCTTGGTTATCAGATTGCACACAAAATATATAGCGTTTATTAAAATAAGTGTCAATATATACGCTATTGATAAAGGGAATAAAAACAGGTATTCCTTCTTGGTTATTATTGCTATAATTAAAAACCCCCATACTTTGTAAAGAAACATTTGAAAACCCATAATTAGGGTCATTAATATCAGTAAAATAATCTCCCCACTCATAAACATAAGTAGTTACAGACTTTCCTGTTATACTATAAGTATCTGCTGAAAAAGCTGGAAATGTGAGCCCAGTAGCTACAACGTCAAACATAAGTGATTGAGGTGGTGTGTAGGCAATACATACTTCATCGGCAGTAAATAAAAATGAATTACTTTGAGGTTTTAATGTTATTGAATCAACACTTGCATAAGAAAGAATATAATTGCCAACACCATCTGTCATATTAAAATTTGCAACCAATGTGTTATCTAAATTGTCTTCATCAGCATTTTGAGGCGTTATAGTGTAAATAATAGAATGTAACCCATTACTTAAAGATATTCCATAACTACCCAATGAAACAAAAATAGAATCTCCAGAATTAAGACTGTTAATTGTAGATGAATTAGAGAAAAGTATATTCCCATTTTTAATTAGATTTACGGACACGAGAACATTTGTTTGATTTTGATTACCAAAGTTTCTAACCCACAAACCAAAAGGAACATTAACACTAGAAGAGAATGCAAATTGAAATATTGTTGGTTCTGCATAATATTGTTTTTGTACAATGTCTTTTTTATAAGCTCCCACATCATTAGCAAATTTCCCTATTTTACTTCCTAAAAAAGCAGTAACATTATTTTGAAGTATATCATTTCTTAGCAACATTCCATCTGCTTGTGAAATCATAATTGTTGGAATGGTTACGTTTATTCCATCATTACCTCCAAACATATTAAAAATACCCGCTGTGTTGTTAATGATAATTACTCCTATTGCTCCTGCATTTTGAGCTCGTAATGCTTTAGTTCCAAACTGACAACTGCCTCTGTAAACAACAGCTATATTTCCGTTTACTTGAGTTCCATTTACTAATGAGTCGCAGCCTAATGAATCTGCAATAGTTCCATCATCTACAAAAACCAATTGACCTGTAATTGCGTTGGCTGTATCCGTCATATCAGGAGTACTCCAAGCATCTATTGGTTTAGCATACGTAAATTGGTATGAATTAGCCAAAGAAGAAGGTGTAAGCACATTGAAATTTACTTGTGCTGAAAGGGTTGCAACCAACAACAGAAAAACAACTAAAAACAAATTATTTTTTTTCATAACGATGGCTTTTTAATTTTTTCATTCCATTTTTATTAGTTTTTGTGGAAGTATAATTTTTTCTTTATCTTCGATAAAATAAAAATATATACCTGACGAAAACTGTTTGCCTTCAATGTTATATTGATTTGTTGCGGAATTTAATTTTGTTCGGCACAACTCTTTGCCTGCTACATCTTTTATTACCAAATAAGCATTTGTGCTTTCTTGAGGCAAAACAACCACTATGGTAAGCTGATAAACAAAAGGATTAGGATAAGCCTTTAGTGTGTATTGTTCTTCTTCCAACTGGGTGTGGCTTTCAATGGAAGTAACAATTACACAATTGCTCGTATCCACACAACCATTGCTGTCTATTTTCATGAGCCACATATCTTGCGTACCTGTATCTGGAAAAGAGGGATAAACCACTCCTCCACATATAAAACCGCCATCATTGGTGGGGCGGATGTCTTTGATTTCAAAATCAGTTCCGTTAGCATTCATTCCTAGTATGCGGTATGTTTTATTCCACAATATATCTCCATTGGGTTTTAATTTCATTATTAATCCATCATGGCGACTAAAAGAAATACTATCTGTATATACTTCTTGTCCTGCTGCTATAAAGTTTCCATCGGATAATTCTATAATAGTACGAAAACCATTTAACCCACTATTGGCTAATGTAGGAGGATTATAAGCTCTCGTCCAAATGGTGTCTCCCTGTGAATCTAACCGAATGGCATAATGCTTTGTTCTGCTATCGGTATTTACTGTTCTTATCGAACCTCCAAAAATATATCCTCCATCTTGGGTGGTGTTGATACTCCATGCGTTATCATCATCGGTTTGTCCGAATACCCTGTTCCATTGCAGGTTGCCTTGTTTATCTATTTTAGTGATGCGAATGTTGTCGTTGTTGGGTGCTCCTGGTCCTAAACTACGCGTCCAACCAGTGAAAATATAGCCACTGTCGGGGGTAAGGGCTATGGCGGTGGGGCGTTCTACTCCTGAACCATACCACTGCTCCCACTCTATAGCTCCCAAGCTATCGGTTTTCACTACCCAATTCTGCCCCGAATATTGAGTGTTTTGCCCTACACACACAAAACCTCCATCTAAGGTCTCTTTGACTTGTGAACCTACTTGATCGAATGCCGTATCTCCCATGGTTTTAGTCCACAACGTATCACCCACACTATTAAAACGGTATAATTTATCACGAGCCCAAGAACTTGTAGCCACACTACCATACATGGCATAACCTCCGCTACTTACCTTAATTAACGACCCTTGAAAACCAGCAAAATAAGCTAAATTGGTATCCATGATGGTTTTCTGAAACAACACATTCCCTTCAAAATCGGTTTGCACTATACCTATGGAGGCTATGCCAGAATCAACTCCTCCTATCATTAAATATCCACTATCGTTTTCGAAAGCATTGAGTCCTGCACTAAATATGGTGTTAACAAAAGGATATCGTTTATTAACCCCTTGAGCATTACTATTAATACTCAAAAAAAATATACTAAGCAGGCACACTATTTTAGCAATTATTTTCATTTAATTTTTATTAGCTTTTGAGTTAAAATTACCGCTCCATTGTTTTCAATGTAGTATAAATAGATACCTTCTTGCAGTATGTTGTTATCGATACTATACTGATTAATCTTTTGTGTTAATTTTTTTCGATACATTTCTCTACCTGCAACATCTCTTATTACCAAATAAGATGTAGTTATATTTTCTGGTAATATAGCTGTTATAGTTGTACTTTCATTAAATGGATTGGGGTAATTGCTAAGTTGATATTTATTTTTTATGCTGTTTTCGAGTTGATTATTGTCTATATCAGACATAGTATTGCCTATCCGATTAGAAGAAGCACCAACAATAGGAAAAACAAAACTTTCTTTTATAGTACTGTTCCCTGCCAATTCTAATAAGTTTTGGGCTGCTGTGCTGCCAGTGGAGGTGTTAGCAGCAACAGCATCTACCTTAGTTTTTAAATTAGGGTGTTCATTTAATTGGCTAAGGGGAGTCTTTTGTAGGTATAGTAAAACCGTATTTTCCCTCTTGTTGAAGCTGTGCATAAGTTGATAATGTAGCACACTGCATAAAAAGAAATGTTAATAATGCTATAAAAATATTATGTGATAAGTAGGCTTTTTTCATATGAGTAGATTTTAAATTCAAGACGAAATTTACAGCAGTAAATTGTAATTAACAAACTTTAACAATTTAATAATCACCACATTATTGCACTCCTAAAAAATTATTTCCAATCAAGTGAGTGGTTTTATAAAATGGAGAACATTGTGTAGAAATTCTTTTAATTGATTTTATCAATCGTTAGACGCCTCAAATTCATTCAAAAGATACCTTAATTCATTTAAGATAAGTGCTGTTGCTCCCCAAACAATGGTTTCATCAAAAACAAAACAGGGGGCTTTTATTTTATTATTATCGGATAATTGTATGGTTCTACTTTGAAGATTTTCATTCAATAACAAATCAGTTACCTTCAGTTCAATAATTTTCTTTACCTCTCTTTTATCTGGAACAAATGAAGGAACAAATGAAACACAGCCAATAATTGGTGTAACACAAAAATTGCTCACAGGAATAAAAACATCAGATAATTGTCCAATTATAGTAATTTCATCAGGAGAAAGACCAATTTCCTCTTGTGTTTCTCGCAAAGCAGTTATCATTAATGAAGCATCTGTTTTTTCCATTTTACCACCAGGAAAGCTAATTTGTCCGCTATGATTTCCATTATAAGTGGATCGCTGAATGAGTGTGGTATAAATAGCATGGTCTTTTTCATAAAATAAAATTAACACACTACTTAATGTAGCTTTTAAAATAATTTCTTTAGTAAAATCTACATTGCGATAGGGAGCCACTTCTTGATGTGCCTTACTTCCTGGTAATTCCTGACGTAATCGGGGTTCTAAATATTTTTTTAAATCAGAAAGACTAATCATGGATTACTAATGGTATCAATGGGTTGGTAAATTAATTCATTTTCATTTTCAAGTTGTATAAATTTTTTATCAGTTGTAAGTTGAATTTTTTTGAATTTAATGGGAACAATTTCTTTATTATCAATAGAAATTAGTCCAACCAAGCCCTCTTTTTCTACTAATAAAAATGTATCGTTAAACCATTGTAGATTATCGAAAATTGGATTAAGCACAAATGTACCTGTTTCATTAATAAGTCCATATTTATAATTTGAGCTAGCTATGGAAAGACCATTTTTGAAAAAAGAAACGCTAGAAAAATTATATGGAATTTTTAATTTTGCATTGTAATCACAATAGCCCCATTTTCCATTTCTTTTTATGGCAATTAATTTTTTTGAAACAACACCAACATCTTCAAAAAGAGCAGGTAAAAACTTTTTTCCAGTAGTATCAATCAATCCCATTTTGTTATCAATAGCGTACCTTGCATAACCTTGGTTGTTAAATAAAGCCCAGTTTAACACTCCTTCCGTGTAAGGAAGTGTTAGTGGAATTAGTACATCTCCTTTGGTATTTACATAACCATAAAGATTATCTTTTACGATAATTACCAATCCATTTTCAGGTTCTGTAATCTGTTGAAATACTATTGGTAAAACAACCTCTCCTTTTGAATTAATCACCCCATACAACTCATTTTTTCTAACTCGAATAAAATCATTATCCAAGTTGTCTATCCAATCAAATTGATGTTTAACTACGTAATATAAATTGGTGTCAATAATTCCATATAAGTTATTTTTTTTAACATAAGCCAATCCATTGTTAAAATAACCTACAGATTCATATTCTAACCCAACAACCAATTTTCCAGATCGGTCAATAAACCCATACTTTTCATCTAATTCAACGGAAATAAATTGATTCTTTGTTGTGCCTATTTCGTCATAAATTAGAGGTACTATTTCTTCTCCTACTTTATTTATTATTCCAAATTTTTCATTTATTCCAACAACAGCTAGCCCATTAATAAAGTTTTCGGCTTCATCATATTTAAATGGCACTGTAATTTTGTTAGATTTATCAATGAAACCAATTTTATTGTTCATTTTGACTGCAGCAACACCTTCATAAAAAGGATTAATGAATTGATAGGTTGCGGGAATAACCTCTTTAAGATGTTCATCTAGAAACCCCCATTTGTTATTTTTCATAAAGGGATAAAATACAGCTTTAGCTAACTGAAAATCCTTTTCTAATTCATGTAAATATGGATATTGAGGATATTTTTTTATAAATTTTTTGATGCTTTCAGGGTTATAATCTGAAGTCAAAATACTATAAATATTTCTCCAAGCTCTTGAACTGTGTGTGTTGTTTGGATATTTTTGAATAAACGAAAAATAGGCATTTTCGGTTTTTGATTGAGTTGCTATTTCATAAAGTTGTTCTTCGGCAATGCTAAAAAAAGCATTAGAAGGTTGTTCTACTAAGAATTTTTCGAGATTTTGAATGGATAAAGGTGTTGTATATTCTTTGTAGATTAATGAATCGAGTAATTTTTCTGCCCATTGAATTTCGTTTGCATCGGGATATCTTGTAATAAAATTTGTTATGGCTGATGAATGTTGCTGATCACGAGCAACTTGAAAAGATAGTGCGTTTCTATGTTTAATGGCCTCATTATGCTGGAGGGCATTTTTATTTGTAACAATAAAATGATTGTAGCCATCAATGGAGTGTTGTAAAATAGCTTTTTCAAAACAAAGCGAATCAACATGCTTTAGTTGATGTTGAATAGCAAGAATATCTATATTAATCTCACAAAGTTTTTCTTTTTTTTTTGGAGATAGAAATACATAATTACTATCAGCTAATTGAATATAAAAAACAGCCGAGTCTAAATTATAGAATGGATTGTTGTTCCGAGCATAAATTATACTTAATCCATATCCAGCAGCAATTTTATTTTTTTTTATGGCTTTTTCAAACAGTTGTTTTGCCTTAAAATAATTATGTATTTCTAGGGCTTCAAAACCTTTTTGAGTTTTGGTTTTAAATATATGTTGAGCATTAATCCATCCACTTAATAGCATGACAATTAAAAAAAGGATATTTGCTCTGTTTAATAACATTTTTACATCATTTAACGTATTCTGTACTTGTGGATTTTAAAAGTTTAAAACAGTTCTAACTTCTATTTTATTTATGTTTAAATTAAATTTATATATACTCAAACTTAGCAGGTTTTCGAAAGAAAAGATGCTTAGTATGAGTAATACTCGAAACCAAAATGGATACATTTTTCGAAAAACTATTTGGTTTCGGTATATCATTTTTTTTGTTTTAGGCTCACTATTACTATGTTGCTCTGAAAAAGAGCACCTTCCAGATCCTATTGATAGAGATTTGCCTAAACTAAAAATAGAAGGTAAAATTACGGCTTTAATAAATTATAGTGCAACAAGTTATTTTATTTATAAAGGAGAACCCATGGGTTTTGAATATGAGCTACTTAAAAAATATGCTAAATCAGCACAATTGGAATTAGAAGTTGTTCCTATAAAAAACATGGATAGTATTTTTGTTGACTTAAATAAAGGAGTTGGAGATGTAGTCGCTGCTAATTTAACAGTAACACTCGATAGAAAGCAAGAAGTTAATTTTACCCATCCCGTTTTAATAACAGAACAAGTGCTTATTCAACGAAAGCCTGATAATTGGAGAAAACTTAGTAAGAAAAATTGGAAAGATTCGCTACTAAAATCACCCATAGATTTAGCCAACAAAACTGTTGTGGTTCGACAAGGATCTTCTTTTTATGATCGATTAAAAAGTTTATCAGAAGAAATAGGAGGAAAAATTACCATACAAACTGTTCCTGGAGAACTAGCCATGGAACAACTTATAGAGCAAGTAGCCAATAAAGAAATTGACTACACCATTGCCGACAAAAATATTGCTATCGTGAATGAATGGCAATATCCTAATATTGATGCGAGCATGTCCATTAGCTCAGACCAACAAATAGCTTTTGCCACACGCATAAATTCGGATAGTTTAATTTTATCCATCAATTCGTGGTTAAAAGAATACCAAAAAACTAAAGCATTTAAAATGCTTTACCAAAAATATTACGGTAACCAAAAACAATTTGATAAAAGGATAAATCATGACCATTACACATTAACTAGCGGACAAATTTCTTCTTATGACGACCTCTTAAAAAAATATGCACAGCAAATTCCATGGGATTGGGAATTGTTAGCAGCACTAATCTACCAAGAATCGCATTTTAACAATGACGCTATTGGTTGGGGAAATTCTTTTGGATTGATGCAGTTTATGCCCGAAACAGGAATGAAATTTGGTGTTGATTCCACTTCTTCTGCTGAGCAAAATATAAAAGCAGGGGTTAAATACATCAAATTTTTAACTAAAATTTGGGAGGATGAAATTAACGATTCAAGCGAAATTCAAAAATTTGTATTAGCTAGCTATAATACTGGTCCAGGACATGTATTAGATGCTTCAAGATTGGCTAAGAAATACAATAAAAATCCCTATCTATGGAAAGATGTTGGTTATTATTTAAAAAACAAATCAAAGCCTCTATTTTATAAAGATGAAGTGGTGCAACATGGATATTGTAAAGGTTATATTGCTTTTGATTATGTAAATGAAATTATGGAACGATACAAGCATTATCAGGCTATTATTTCGGAACATACCAATAAATTATAAATCATAGTACTGCTTTTAGTATAGAACTCCTATTTTTGTAGTATGCTTTTAACAGATACACATACTCATCTTTATTCTGAACAATTTGAAAATGATATTGATGAAGTAATTGCAAATGCCATAAATAGTGGGGTTTCTCGTTTCTTTTTACCTAACATTGACGCTTCATATACTCAAAAACTAATACATTTAGCCGAAAAATATCCTCAGCAACTTTTTCCTATGATGGGTTTACACCCTTGCTCTGTTAAGAAAAATTATAAAGAAGAAATCGCCCATGTTGAGCAATGGCTAGAAAAATATTCGTTTTGTGCCATTGGTGAAATAGGGATAGATTTATATTGGGATAAAAATTTTTTACCCCAACAACAAGAAGCGTTTCGTTATCAAATTGCGTTGGCAAAAAAATATAATCTTCCCTTTGTAATCCACTGTAGAGAAGCATTTAATGAAATATTTGAAATATTAGATGAATTAAATGATGATAAAATGCGTGGTATTTTTCATTGTTTTACTGGTGATTTAACACAAGCTAATCACATCATTAATTATGGGGGTTTTAAATTAGGCATAGGAGGAGTTGTAACCTTTAAAAATTCTGGATTAGACAAAGTTGTTGAGCGTGTTGATATGCAACACCTTGTTTTGGAAACAGACTCCCCTTATTTAGCTCCAGTTCCCTATAGAGGAAAACGAAATGAAAGTGCTTATTTAGTAAACATTGCTCAAAAAGTAGCTGAAATTAAAAGGCTCACTATTGCTGAAGTAGCTCAAATCACCACACAAAATTCGGTAGCGATTTTTGGGGTGTGAGTATTTGGGAGAGGTGAAAACAGATTTTTCAACGCCTAATTAAATGTTACATAAATGCTCCTTTTTTATGCCCTGAAAACGCAAAAGACACTAAGTTTCACCAATATTTCTTCCCCGAAAAAACGGGGCAGGCTGTGTTTCTTTGTAACTTCTTGGCTTTTTAGCACTTTACTTTTCATTTTGTTTGAATTAAGCAACAATAATTTAATTAGGTAAGATGTCTAATAAATTAAAGCATAGAAGTAAATATTACTTCAACAGAAATGAAAACCAAGCCACTATATTTCGTTCCTTTGTAAATTAATTTTTTTAAGAAAATGCATAAATCAGGTTTTGTAAATATTATTGGGAATCCAAATGTGGGCAAATCTACCTTAATGAACGTGTTGGTGGGGGAAAAGCTTTCAATCATCACTTCAAAGGCACAGACTACTCGTCATCGGATAATTGGAATAGTAAATGATGAAGAACATCAAATTATTTTTTCTGACACACCTGGTTTTGTTAAACCTATTTATAAAATGCACGAAGGGATGATGACCTTTGTTCGTTCAGCTATTTCTGATGCCGATGTGATTTTGTTTATGGTGGAAGCCAAAGAAAATGAATTAAAACACATTGAAATTTTAGAAAAACTAAAAAAAACTTCCATTCCTATTTTATTATTAATAAATAAGATTGATGAAATTGACCAAGAGTTTTTAGAAGGAAAAGTCGCATTTTGGAAAAATGAACTTCCTAAAGCTAAAATTTTTCCTTTATCGGCATTGCATAATTTTAATGTAGATCAGATTTTATTAGAGATTAAAAACTTGTTGCCCGAAGCTCCTCCATTTTACGATAAAGACCAACTTACCGATAAACCAGAAAAGTTTTTTGTAGCTGAAATTATTAGAGAAAAAATTTTAATGCATTATAAAAAAGAAGTTCCTTATTCTTGCGAAGTAGTAATAGAGGAATTCAAGGAAGAACCAACCATTATCAGAATTAGAGCCGTGATTATGGTAATTAGAGAAAGTCAAAAAGGAATTATTATTGGGCATCAAGGAAAAGACTTAAAAATAATAGGTACGTTAGCGAGAAAAGAAATGGAACAATTTTTTGAAAAAAAGGTTTTTTTGGAGATGTATGTTAAAGTAAATAAAGATTGGAGAAACAACGAAAAACAACTTAAAAATTTTGGTTATTTGAATTGAGAACAATGTAACAATGTGTGGATGTGTAAATGTGCGGATGACCAATAACTAATGACTAATTGACCAATCACCAATCACCAATCACCAATAATTTTATAAAATTTCAACTGTAATATAAATGAGTAATATAGTAGCAATAGTAGGCAGACCTAATGTAGGAAAATCAACCCTTTTCAATCGTTTAACTTCTTCAAGAAGTGCTATTGTTGATGAAGCAAGTGGTGTTACCAGAGATCGTCACTACGGAAAAGTAGAGTGGAATGGAAAAGAATTTTCATTGATAGATACAGGAGGTTATATTGTTGGTTCGGAAGATGTTTTTGAAGCAGAAATTCGTAAACAAGTGCTGATTGCAATTGAAGAATGTGATTTGATTTTATTTGTAGTTGATGTTACTGTGGGTGTTTCAGATTTAGATAAAGAAGTGTCTAACTTACTTCGGAAAGCAAATAAAAAAGTAATACTTATTTCTAACAAGGTAGATAACAATGAGTTGATTTACGACTCTAATGTGTTTTATGGATTAGCGATAAGCGATTCCATTCACAGTGTTTCAGCAATAAGTGGAAGTGGTACAGGCGATTTGTTGGACGAGGTTGTAAATAGTTTAGAATTTGATGAACAAGAAGAGGAAGAAACTGGCATTCCAAAAATTGCAATAGTAGGTCGCCCCAACGTAGGAAAATCATCCCTATTAAACACGCTTATAGGTAAAGAAAAAAATATAGTTACCAATATTGCTGGTACAACGAGAGATTCACTAACCACTCGATTCAATTCTTTTGGCTATGAATTTGATTTGATAGATACTGCTGGAATTAGAAAAAAAGGAAAAGTAAATGAAGACATAGAGTTTTATTCTGTAATGCGTTCCATAAGAGCCATTGAAAATGCCGATGTTTGTTTGTTGATGATAGAAGCTACAGAAGGTGTGATGGCTCAAGATATGAACATTTACAATGTGATTATTAAAAACAAAAAAGGAGTTGTTATTTTAGTAAATAAATGGGATTTAGTAGAAAAATCAACCAATACAGCCAAAGAGTATGAGGAAATAATTAAACAAAAATTAGCTCCTTTTACAGATGTTCCTATATTATTTATTTCAGCTATAAATAAACAACGTATCATAAAAGCATTAGAGGAGGCAAAACACGTTTACGAAAATAGAACAAAAAAAATTACAACTTCAAAACTTAACGATATCATGTTGGAAGTAGTTAATCAAAATCCACCACCATCTATTAAAGGAAAATGGATAAAGATTAAATTCGTAACTCAATTACCGACCTATGCTCCTTCGTTTGCCTTTTTCTGTAATTTACCGCAATATGTAAAAGATTCTTACAAACGATTTTTGGAAAATAAATTGCGAGAACATTTTGATTTTACAGGTGTTCCTATTCAGATTTTTATGAGAAAGAAGTAAATATTTAAGTACTAATTTTTCCAGTATAACGGAAAAATTAATACTTATACCCTCTAAAGTAACCCCATTTCAACTCTAAAATTTATTCAACCTCAGGTTCTGAAGGTGCTTCAACATTGGTGGTTGACTCAATAGCCTCTTCTTTTTTGAAAAATCTTTTTTGAAAAATAAAGATTAACGAAATTCCTACTGAAATTGAGGCGTCAGCTACATTAAAAACAGGTCTGAAGAATAAAAAATCTTCCCCGCCCCAAATTGGAAACCATTCAGGGAAAACGCCTTTGAACAGTGGAAACGAAAACATATCAACCACCCAACCATGCAAAAAAGGAGCGTAGCCACCTTCTTCAGGCAAAAAGGTTGCTATTTGGTTAAAACTTTCGTTGAAAATTATTCCGTAAAAAGCACTATCAATGATGTTGCCTAATGCTCCGGCAAACACTAATGCCCCACATATTTTCAACCCTGTAGGAGCTGTTTTTGGAAGTGTGAACAAGACATAGCCTATTCCTGTTACAGCTACAATTCTAAATAAACTTAATGCTAATTTACCATATTCACCACCAAACTCCATCCCAAAAGCCATGCCTGGATTTTCAATAAAATGAATAATAAACCAATCGCCAATTATTGGAATATCATCCCCTAACATCATGTTCGTTTTTACCCATATCTTTAACCCTTGATCAATTAACAGAACAATGAATGTTATAAATAAAGGATGGGTAAGAAATCTGAATTTCATTTCATTTAATTGGAAATTAAAAATTAAAAATTAGAAATTATCACAAAAACAATCTCAAATTTCTAATCTCTAATCAATAATTTGTTAGTCTTGAGCTTCTTTGGCTTCTATACTAAGTGTAGCATGAGGAACAGCCATCAATCTTTCTTTAGGAATTAATTTTCCTGTTACTCTACACACACCATACGTTTTATTAGAAATACGGATTAACGCATTTTCTAAGTTTTTTATAAATTTTTCTTGTCGGATAGCCAATTGACCAACTTCCTCACGAGAAAGTGTTGCAGCACCTTCTTCCATCATTTTGAATGAATGAAGTGTGTCATCAGTTCCGTTATCGTCTTTATATTTAAGTGTGTTAACCAACTCTTCATAATCGATTCGTGCGGTTATTAATTTTTTTTCAATAAGTGCTTTGAAATCTGCTAAATCTTGTTCTGAATATCGAATTTCTCCCATAGTTGTTAATTTTTTAAAATATAAGTTTGTTCTAATTTAATTTTTTTATTGTGATTAATGTAGATAAATCATGGTCAAAATCTACGGTAACTCCTTCATTTAGTTCGCTTACCAAATCCAATTGGGTTGCTAATGTTTCGGTGCAAATATAATTTTTATTCTTTGTTATTGCATCATTTATTTCATTGTGTTGCAAAATTTTAACAGCAATTTTATCATTTACTTCAAAACCACTATCCTTCCTTAAGTTTTGAATACGATTTACGAACTCTCTAGCAATACCTTCCTCTTTTAATTCCTGCGAAATTGAAATATCTAACGCTACTGTCAATCCACCTTCGGTTTGTACCAACCAACCTGGAATATCTTGTGTAATAATTTCAACATCATTACTATCCAACATTACTTGTTGTCCTTCAACATTTATTTCTACAACGCTATTCTTTTCAAACTCTTGTATATCGTTTTGATTAAATTGAGTTACTATAGCAGCAATCTGTTTCATTATTTTACCATACTTAGGTCCTAAGGTTTTAAAGTTGGGTTTAATGCTCTTTACCAGCACTCCTGCGGTATCTTCCAAGTATTCTATTTCTTTTACGTTTACTTCCGATAAAATTAAATCGGCAACATCTTGTAACTGACGTTTAAATTTAGCATCTAAAATAGGAATCATTATTTTTTGAAGCGGCTGACGTACTTTTATTTGTTCTTTCTTTCTTAAACTCAACACCATTGATGAAACTTGTTGTGCAATATCCATACGCTGCTCTAAATCAGTGTCTATAACACTTTCATTTACTGTTGGGAAATCTGACAAATGCACGGATGTTGTATTTCCTTTACCACTCACTTTACTTAAATCGGAGTATAATAAATCGGCATAAAAAGGTGCAATAGGCGAAGACAACTGTGCCACTACTTCCAAACACGTATAAAGCGTTTGATAAGCCGAAATCTTATCTTCTGAATAATCGCCTTTCCAAAAACGTCTTCTGCATAAGCGAACGTACCAATTGCTTAAATGGTCGTTTACAAACTCCTGAATAGCTCTTCCTGCTTTAGTTGGTTCGTAAGTTTCATAAGAATTTTCAACATCCTTAATCAACGAGTTAAGTTTAGAAATAATCCAACGGTCAATTTCAGGACGATTGGCTATTGGCACTTCAGCTTCAGCATAGGTAAAATTATCTAAGTTGGCATACAAAGCAAAAAAGCCGTAGGTATTATAAAGTGTTCCAAAGAATTTACGCTGTACCTCAACAATTCCTTCTACATCAAACTTTAAATTGTCCCAAGGCTGTGCATTGGTAATCATGTACCAACGTGTAGCATCCGCACCATATTTATCTAAAGTTTCAAATGGGTCAACGGCATTACCCAAACGCTTACTCATTTTCTGACCGTTTTTGTCTAAAACCAACCCATTGGAGATTACATTTTTGTAAGCAACATTATCAAAAACCATGGTAGCAATAGCGTGTAAGGTAAAAAACCAACCTCTAGTTTGGTCAACACCTTCGGCTATGAAGTCTGCAGGGAAAGCCCCCTCCAACTCCCCTAAAGAAGCCCCCTCCAACTCCCCCGAAGGGGGAGGGTTGTCCAACGCACTAGCCGCTGTTGTCAACTCATTTTTAATGCTTACTAATACATTTTCAGTGTCATTTATAACCTCTTCATTCGTAAAACGAATAACTTTAAACCCAAGCGAATTTAAAATTTCGGTTCTTACCTCATCAGCTTGTTTTACTTCAGGTTCATTGTGATAACCACCATCAATCTCTATTACTAAATTTTTAGAAAGGCAAACAAAATCTACTATAAATTCATCAATAATATGTTGTCGTCTAAATTTATAACCTTCAAGGTTTTTTCCTCTAAGCTGTTTCCATAAAAATTCTTCAGCTTCTGTTTGTTGT
>Ga0210005_1000433_pt1 | contig 34472 bp, 37 predicted proteins | sample CryGey02umfilter_3_FD_183961 | JGI IMG/M metagenome (GOLD analysis project Ga0210005, IMG submission 183961) | Groundwater microbial communities from aquifer in Utah, USA - Crystal Geyser 4/9/14 0.2 um filter (SPAdes) (version 3) | ecosystem: Environmental > Aquatic > Deep subsurface >... | reverse complement strand
TGGCCACCAAAAAGCGAAATTGAGAGAGATGGTCTGACACGAGAGGAATGGATTAAGAAGAACGGCTGTCGGGCGGATGAGGATAGACAAATGGCACTTAAAACCTGCTTGGAGCTGGAGATACCATTCAAGGTATTGGACTTTTCGGAAGAGTATAACAAAAGAGTTATAAAGTATTTTTATGAAGAATACGAAGCAGGCAGAACCCCAAATCCGGATGTGTTGTGTAACAGTGAGATAAAGTTTGGGCTTTTCTTGGATTGGGCACTAGCGAATGGGTTTGATTACATTGCGACCGGGCATTATGCGAGACTTGGACGGTTGCAACAAAACGGGCAGGCGCGGGGGCCTGCCCCTACAGGATTATTTATTCCAAAGGATAAGCATAAAGACCAGACGTATTTTTTGTGGAAGCTGACACAGAAAGAACTGAGCCATGTGTTTTTCCCCCTCGGGGATTTGGTAAAAGGCGAAGTGAGAGAGATAGCCAAAGACGCGGGACTCTCGGTGGCCGATAAAAAAGACAGCCAGGGAATTTGTTTTGTGGGTAACGTGGAAGTGAGAGAGTTCTTGGCCAGAAGACTAAAAGTAGTTCCCGGTAAGGTGCTGGATACTGAAGGCCACGAAGTGGGTGCTCATGATGGAGTGTGGTTTTATACGATAGGGCAGAGAGGAGGGTGGAGATGGAATTCGAAAGCACAGAGAAAGGTAGTACAGAGTCACAGTGACACAGTGTCACAAAATAGGGAGAAAAAAGATTTGGGGGAGACGCCGATCTATTATGTAATATCGAAAAATGCGGAGAGGAATGAGCTTATTGTTGCGGAGGCGGATGAGGCTACGGGGGATCAGTTCGAAGTTGGAGAGGTAAACTGGATTGGTGGAGTGAGACCTGCCTGCCGGCAGGCAGGTTGCCACACCTCACTCGCAATGACGAATCTAAACGATCTTTTGGTAAGAATACGACACGGAGGGGAGCTCTTGCGAGCAAGAACTCAAGGAATCAAGAACTCAAGAAATCAAGTAGATGGGATGTTTGTCTTACTGGATAAGCCTGTTCGGGGGATTGCGCCAGGACAAAGTGCCGTCTTTTATTCCCATGAGGGTGAGTGTTTGGGTGGTGGGGTGATTCATTAACTTACAAAAACCCCGCCACTGGCGGGGTCGAGGAGCGTTAGTCTTCACGCTTGACGATAACTTTGTAAAACTTACCAAGTCCATCTTCGATGGTGTGCGTGAATGTGCCGTATGTTTCGGGGTCGTATCCAAATTCTGGGCGACTGAGGATAAGAAAGTGCTGGTCGCTGTTGCGGCGATACTCAAGCTGGGCAACGGAAACATTGTAGGGGACTTCCCCCTTTATGAAATTCCAGAAACCAGTTGGTGGGCGAATGACTCGGTATACTCGGAAGGCATCGCCGTGTCCAGAAACCTCGTACCCTTCTGACTTAATGTACCCAATGAAGAACTCGTCTACATTGACGAGGTAATGATCCCCGCACGATAGGTAGAAGTGTTTGGGCTCCAGATCAGGGGATCCGCAGATTGGGCAAGTGAAGGTGCTAGGCGCAACGGTGAGGATGATTTTCGGTTGAATGATCAGTGCCCCAAAAACCGATTTGACCTTGGCCAAAGCCTCTGCTGCCTGTAAAGCAAGGTCTAGCTTGAGGGTGATTGTAGGAACTCTGGGCTCTTCATTCCAAGTATAGAGACCATCACCTATGACCTCGTCCAAAATATCCCCGATGAGGAAGGTGGCGTTGCGCTTGAAACCGCAATGAGAATGTTCGACGCTCCAAGATGACCGCCGAAGCGAGCCTTCATAATAACGAACAATGGCTTCGTGCAGGCCGCAGCTGGGACAGTGGATGCCTTTAATCTGGTTTGGTGCCATATTAAGCCTCCTTAAAAATGTGAGAGAACATTTGAATTATAGCACCAATTTGTATTATGGGGCTGTAATGAGTAGAATAACTATACCTAAAATCAGTACGTTGAAAGGAGAATGAGAATGGAAGATCTTGACCAGGCACTATTTGTGCCAAAAAACTCATATGGCCATTACGAAGTGGCCGTGAGAATTATAAGACCAGGTAGAGGGGAGTGATTGTAGAATCTACTTGGAGCCGTTGCCTGGAAAGTATAGTTACAGTGTGGAAGATTTCCAGATGCTAATGAATCTGAACGAGGAACAACCTTTTCCGATTTTGGTTGGAAAGGTGAGAATCCGTCGAGGGTCGGCCCCAAAGCACGAACTTGACTTTGAAAGAGACGGAAGAGAACTCTCGTTTGAAGAAACGATTGAGTTTATGACTACCATGACACGATGGAAGCGGATTGTTTGATTTAGTAGACCAGGTGACGAACCTGGTTTTTTGTGGCTAGTAGAGAGGGCCCTGCAAGGTGATGACGATGAAGAAAAAAATGATGGAAGCCAAAAGGACCACCAAAAGAAGAGGGAGAGGGCTTTCTGGTCTATTGGATAAAGTAAAGGACTTGATGGCTTTGACAGGTCTTGTATATTTGGTCCTCTTGGAAGCAGTTTTTTTGCGGGCAGCTTGAGAAAATTAACGACTGAGGCCGTATTTGATTAGTGTTTGACGGAGAGAGGCTGGATCGTGTTTGCTGATGTGATGTACATGTTCACCACTGAAATTTGTGGCGGACAGTTTATCATCTGCCTGACGACCAGACCAGACAATGACAAAAATGGGAATGTGGAATTCATGGTACGCCATCAACGTTTCGGTGACAGTGACACCCCCGCCGTTCCAGACTATTCCGTAAAGCCCGAAACCCTTGATGTCACGAACGTTGGCCATAAATTCAAGATAAGTGCGGACGTCTCCGTCCCAGCCGAGCGCATCTTCGTCTTCGGCACCATTTTGGATAGTAGCAACATATTTTGTTCCCGGATTAACGAAAGTGCCTCTCGTGAGACAGAAGTTGACGATATTATACCTTAGAAAAGACAAAAATGCAGTTATGGGATAAACGTGGAAGATGGATGTTATTTGTGGTGATGTTGTGATAAAATAAGACTACCGATTTGGGTTTTCGGTCAGTGTTTTTCCTACAAAAGGAGATCTGAAAAGATGCTCTTGCGGAGGTTCTAAAGGGCTGTTAAAATATCCAAGCTCGTTAACAAGTGAAGCAGCAAATAATTGAGCTGATTTCAATTATTTTTTCGATAATTTTTTGTCGTTTGAAGAGTGGTGAGAGTGACGTAAAATTCAATTTTTTTTGAGAATTTGATCCTGGTTCAGGACGAACGCTGGCAGTGTACCTTAAGCATGCAAGTCGAACGGTGAAGCACTTGGCCGCAAGGCCTTGTGTGGAGCAGTGGCAGACGGGTGAGGAAAGACAGGAATCTACCTTTTTGTGGGGAATAGTCCCGCGAAAGCGGGATTAATACCGCATAAGTCCGCAAGGAGAAAGGCCTTAACCGGCCGCAGAAAGATGAGCCTGTTCGCTATCAGCTAGTTGGTAAGGTAATGGCTTACCAAGGCTATGACGGCTAGGGGGTGTGAGAGCACGGCCCCCCACAATGTTACTTAGACACGGAACATACATCTACGGATGGCAGCAACTGGGAATTTTGCACAATGGACGAAAGTCTGATGCAGTGACACTGCGTGTGGGATGAAGGCCCTCGGGTCGTAAACCACTGTGATAGGGGAAGAAATTTTGACGGTACCCTATTAGAAAGCGCCTGCTAACTACGTGCCAGAAGCCTCGGTAATACGTAGGGCGCAAGCGTTGTCCGGATTTATTGGGCGTAAAGAGTATCGTAGGCGGTTTGTAAAGTATCGGGTTAAAGCCTGGGGCTCAACTCCAGAGATGCTCGATAAACTAACAGACTAGTGGGTGTTCGGGGTTGCTAGAATTCTTGGTGGAGGAGTGAAATCCATTGATATCAAGAAGAATACCAAAAGCGAAGGCAGGCAACTAGAACATTCCAGACGCTGATGAACGAAAGCTAGGGGAGCGAAAGGGATTTTAACTAGTCCCATTACGTAGTAATGCGTAATTTAAGAACTGGCTATATCGGTGAAAGTCCTTGCAGTTTCGGTTTATCTTCGGATATACTGAGTAAGTGAGGAAAACACCGAGGGAAGTTTTTAGCTATAAGAAGAGTAAATTTTGTTTAAACAAAATTCAAAGGAGTGTTTTGATTGGAACAATGTTAGGAGATGGTGGTTTGAGATTTAGGGGAAAGAATTGTCGTTTGCATATTAAACATAGTCTTAAACAACTAAGTTTGGTAAATTACAAATGGCGTATTTTTGAACCAATTATTTCGATGAAAGTACGATGTTTTAGCCAAAAAGTCGGCATAAAAGACTACAACTTTGCCGAGTTTGTGACTTTAACCCATCCTATTTTTACCCACTATTACCAATTGTTTTATAAAAACAACAAAAAGACAATCACCAATGAGGTGGCTGACACTATTGATCCTTTGGTACTTGCTGTCTGGATTATGGATGATGGCTCGGCAGAATATGCTGGTTTATCAATCCAAACTCATAGTTTTTCTGAAGCGGAGGTAAGTTTACTTATCAAGGCTATTAAGAAAAATATTGGGATTCAGACCTCAAAGCGAATTAATAAAGGAAAATATATTATTTATTTTCCCTTTAGAACTTTGCAAGAGTTAAAAAGTAAGTTAGGCAAGTATATCTTGCCCGAGTTTGAATATAAATTTGTTCCTTATAGAGAAAAACCCCGTAGAGACTGTACGCCGGACTCCGATGAAAATCGGAGCATGATACAGTCCGATCTGTGCGGTAACGTACAGAGTTAATCAGAAATGATTAACCGCCAACTTCGGTTGGTTAGTAGTTTCGATATTTATCGAGATGAAAGTAACATTATGTAGAGACCCCTGTAGTCCTAGCCGTAAACAATGAACACTAGCTATTTCCCGCAAGGGGAGTGGTGTAAGCTAACGCGTTAAGTGTTCCGCCTGGGGAGTACGGCCGCAAGGCTAAAACTCAAAGGAATTGACGGGGAAACGCACAATCAGCGTGCCATGTGGTTTAATTGGATACGAAACCTTGAACCTTACCTAGATTTGACATGTAACTGCAAATCCCTGGAAACGGGGACTCCTTCGAGGGTGTTACACAGCTGCTGCATGGTTGTCGTCAGTTCGTGTCGTGAGCTATCGCGACCTCTCGCAGTAATGCGAGATGAGAAATCCGACTCATATCGGTGAAGCCCTGTTGACTTTCGGTTTAACTTTGGGTTAAATGAAGTCAAATGGGTAATACCGAGGGAAGTCAGACTGACATTCGGCAAATTCTAATACGAAGGAATATTCATATATCTCTTTCGCATGATGAATTGTCGATAATAATTGGTTCTATTTTGGGGGACGCTTATGTTTACCCATTAGGAAAGGTTTGTTTTGAGCAATCAAGCAAACAAAGTGACTATTTGAACTGGAAATACACTTTATTAAAGAGATTAGCTTATCCAAAAATTGCTACCGTTTCACGTCTTGATAGACGAAATGGAGTAATTTCAGAGAGCAAAAGATTCTTTTTGAGACAGTATTTTCGAAAGTTTAGAGAGTTATTTTATCCTGATGGTAAGAAGACCATCCCTATCCAGATCCTAGAAAAGTGGTTAACTCCTCTTTCTTTAGCAATTTGGTATATGGATGATGGTCATCTAGAAAATCATAGGTATCCGACAATAGCGACCGAGAGTTATCGACTGGAAGATTTGAACAAAATTATTTCTTTGTTGAAAAATAAGTTCAAATTGGACTGTTTGTTGAACGAAAAGAAAAAGAGACTAAGAATTAGAAGTAATTCAGTAAATCAATTTTTCAATTTAATCTTCAAATATATGCCAGAATGTATGAAATATAAAGGTCTTGACCCCGTAACGACTAGATTCCTGTTTAGACAGGATGAAGATGGGTAGAGTAATCTATTTCCATAACACGTCGGCCCCTAACGCGAAAGCGAAGGGTGAAGGTATAGTCTACGTTTGAAGTAATGTTCAAACATTGTTGGAGGCGTCGGCTTAAGTGCCGTAACGAACGCAACCCCTGGACTATGTTAAATATCCATAGTCGACTGCCTCGGTTTTTTCCGCGGAGGAAGGAGGGGATGACGTCAAATCAGCATGGCGCTTATATCTAGGGCTACACACATGGCGTAATGGGTGGGACAACGGGATGCCAAGGCGCGAGCCGGAGCTAATCCTTATAAACCCATCCTCAGTTCGGATCGCAGGCTGCAATTCGCCTGCGTGAAGGGGAGTTGATAGTAATCGCGGATCAGCATCACCGCGGTGAATACGTTCTCGTTTCTTGTACAAATAATATGCGCCTTCCACTTTCATGTTCTAGAGGGTGTAAATCCCCCTACAGATAAACAAGATCTGTAAAGCGAAATAACAGACACTGTCCGGTGACGGAAGTGTTGGAGGGTTAAAGTAGCAGTTTTTAGCTTGAAGTTTTAACGGTTTTTTACATTGTCGATCCTACGTACAACTGGAGAAGACACTTGTTAGAAAAATGTAAAAAATACATGGGCTCGAGATGAAAACAAAATGAAATGAAAGCACGAAGGGAGATCTAGTCTTGACTTTCGGTAAACTTTCGGGTTTACTTAAAGTAGGCAATCGGGTAACCAATTGCCGATTAAAGATTAGAAGTCTGCAGAGGTCGTAGTATTCCGATTTATCGGAAGAAGGACCGAACTTGATTTATGTTGCTTTCTGGTGAATATATTGCTGGTTTTGTAGACGGAGAGGGATGTTTTTCAATCACAATTGGAAAGCATCACACAACCAAAAACAGACTTGATCCAAGACTAAACTTTGAGATCGAGTTAAGGGGTGATGATAGAGAAGTTCTTGAAATGATTGCCGAAACTTTAGGTTGCGGCAGGATTTATGAACTTAACTATGATCGTTATGGTTGGTATCCTCACGTCAAACTAAAAATCAGTGGAATTAAGGATATTGCTGAAAAGATAATTCCCTTTTTTCGAAAATATTCTCTTTTTGCAAAGAAGCGTTTTTCTTTTGAAATCTTTTGCCAAGCGGCTAAGGTTTTTGAAGATAAACAACATCTAACCAAAGAGGGAATAGAAAAATTAATTTACCTGAAAACACAGATGAATAAATATTCATCTAGATCAAGCATTCGCCAGGGTGCGGGAAAACCGCGTGCCCGGCGAGAGGAAAGTTGATGCAGTGATGTATCAATCTATTCCAGAACACTGCCCGTCAAGTCAACAAAGTCAGTAGTGCCCGAAGTGGGTATCCCCAACCGCAAGGAAGGGACCTCCTAAGGTAAGACTGGCGATGGGGGCTAAGTCGTTTGCGCATATTGCGCGTTGCGACCTTAGAGAGTAATCTCTCTGAAAAATCTCGCTGTATCGGTGAAGCCTAACATTTCGGTTTATCTTCGGATATACTTGAATTATGGTAATACCGAGGGAACCTTTTTCTGAGACATCAGAATCAGGACTCCGTAGAGACTACACGCGAGCGCCACAAATATCAAAAGCTTATATTGTTGGTATCCTTCATGACGCTACCGAAAGAAAAACAACTTTTAGGGTTTCACAAAAATCTAAAGAGTTTGTCGAAATGGTAGCTAGTGGAATTAGAAGTTTGGGTGGAAATGCCTGGACTTATAAAGAAGGAAGTACCCGAAATGTATATATTGTTGAATTTTCTAAATCTTTTCTTAAAGGGTTTGAGATTCGATCTGAAAAAGATAAACAAGATTATGTCAGAGGATACTTTGATACCGATGGGGGAGTCGCAAAGAGCACAAAAGTTAGATTTTATATCTACTTTTGTCAGAAGGACTATAAAGATTTGGATCAAGTGAAGAATTATCTGGAAGAGATGAAAATTTCTTGCGGAGTAATCCACAATCCAAGCGTAAATGTAGATCCTGAATACTGGAGATTTTTTGTAAAAGCTAAGTCTTATGTAGATTTTGTACAAAAAATTGGCTCTTGGCACCCAGAAAAAGCTAAATATTTGGGGATGAAGATATAGTCCGTACCCGTAGAAATACGCGGAAAGTTACGAACAAGGTATCCGTACTGGAAGGTGCGGATGGATCACCTCCTTTCTAGGAGTATAGGACTGCACGAGTCCGATGATAAAACGCCACACTATTGGTAGATGAGTGTCTAAATACAATCTACCTGACTCTTGCCACTCTTGAGACGACAAAACCGTTGCTTTGCTTGTTTGGGCGGGAAGACCCCGCCCCTACACAGAGACAAAAATCCGCTGAAAGGCGGTTTTTTGTGCTCGTTTTTGGCCTTTTGTGTTAGAATATACGAGTGGTTTTGGGCGCTTAGCTCATCTGGTTAGAGCGCGGTCCTGATAAGACCGAGGTGCTTGGTTCGACCCCAAGAGCGCCCACAAATATTTTATAGGCGAGCTTGGCAGTTCCTTGGACTATTAATTTGTAGCGATCTTCGCTCATTCCGTTTTGTTGCTTTTCAACTAACTCTTCCACGATAGCTAGGTTCTCGTTTGGCAAATATACGGAGTTCATCCAACCGACCTTCAATTGATTGAATGTATGATTGGAATATGGTTGAAATTATTTTGTTATTTATATTGCCAGTATATTTTATTTACAAATACCCACTTGCTTACAGGTACAGACCTTTTATTTTTATACCTACTTTAATTGGTATAAGTATCTTAATTTTATTGGATAACTTCACTTTTTATAGATTAGGATTTAGGATTGATAATTTTAAAAGTTCTCTTCTTCCATATTTATTATTTACATTTCTAGGTTGTATTTCATTAGTTTTAATAGCTAAACATTTTAATAAAAAGTTTGTTGAAAAACGGTGGAAAAACACACACTTCTTATCTATGTGCGTTGTTTTAAGTTTTTTTCAGGAGTTAGTTTATAGGGGTTACTTGATGCCAAAACTTCAAAATATGTTCACATCTGTCTTTACAATTGTATTGATAAATTCATTAATCTTTTCATATATTCATATCATCTATCCCGATAAGATTAGGAATTTACTACTAAGTTTTGTGGGAGGAACTGGCTTTGCATTTCTTTATTATTACTATCCAAATATTTACCTAATTACTGTTAGCCATTCGATGTTGAATTTCACAGCAGTACTATTCGGCCTAATAGGACCAAACAATTCCAAAAACAAACAAGTATTTGGATAGGTTGTAAATGGGGTGCCATCGGCTTAGAATTGGGCGTGGTAAGAAAGAAAAATAAAATACTACTTGTGCCTGTAAAACCCGTCCGTCAGGAGAATGGGTATGAGTGCGGTTTGGCCTCCGTGATGACCATTCTGAGGACTTTGGGATGTAAATCCAGGAAAGATGCAGTCAAGAGAAGGCTTGGTACCACCAGAAGGCACGGGACTCATCCCGAGCGAATAAAAAGTCTCTTTAGGGAGATGGAGCTAAATTTCCGGGAGAAACATGGGGCTAGCCTGCACGACTTGGAAAGTAGGGTAAAAAAACAAAAGCTGTGCCTGGTGGTTTACCAAGCTTGGGGAAGCCAAAAATACTACGACAGGATGGAAAGCGGACACTACTCGGTGGTGTTTGGAGTTGAGAGGGACTATTTTTGGCTGGCCGATCCTTATGTGCGACAACAGAAAAGCAAGTACGGAAAGGGCATAAGAAAGATAAAGAAAGAAATATTTGACGGCAGATGGAAAGATATTGATTACAAGGGAGTGGTTTACGACCACTGGATGCTGGCAGTGTAGCGAGGTTAATGGTTATTGGTTAATTGTTATTGGTTCGGGGCGGGTGAAATGCAGAGAGGGATATTTTTTGGTATATAGTAATGTATGGATTTGAACGTGGAATATTTTGATGGCGGAGATAAGGAGGCATTGGATGTGATTTTGCGTGGAAGCAGTCAGGGTATGGAAACCTCCGAGTCGGTACAAAAAATATTTAAGGCAGCCAAAGATCTGGGAAGAAGTGTCGCTATGTTTAATTCTCCTTTTATAGATAGGGGTGAAAAACATCGAGAAGATCAATCGAGAGACGAGGAGATTGAAACTCTGAAAAGTATTTTGGATAAATGTGAGTCTGGAGAATATAAGAAAATTAGATTAATTGGAAAATCGCTTGGAGGAATAGTGGCGGCGGAGTATCTGACGGGTTTGAGTAAAAAAGATCAAGAAAAATATGAGCTGGTGATTTTGGGATTTATTCCAGGGGCAACCAAGGTGAATAATATCGTGAGTAAAATCATTATTTTTCAGGGGGAAAAGGACAGATATGGAGACGTGGAAGCGGTTCGAAAGGAAGTAGGGGCAGTTACGGAAAACATCACTATCTATGGGATAAGTGGTGCTGACTGTTCGTTTAATGATCCGGTTACAGGTGAGGCCAAGTATTTTGACAAGGTTTTGGAATTATTATTTATAAACCAAAAATTGGAAAAAGAACTTCCCCAAAAAGGCAGAAAAAGGGTCGTGAGGATTGAGCCGGTAATACAAAAATTCAACTATGATTGTGGGGGCGCTGCCGTCAGCAATCTATTGTTAATGTTAGGAAAGGGGGATGTGCTCAAAACCGAACTTTATCAGAGGTTGGAGGTTGATCCGGTGAACGGTACGAGGATAAAAAACATCAAGAAGTTGTTAGATGAAGAAGGGGTCGAGTATTTTGAGGCATCCGGAGCCGGTATTACGGAGCTGGAAGCGGTGCTGGCGGTGGGATATGTGTGTCTGGTTTGTTACCAAGCTTGGGGAACAGAGGATGAGATGGATACTCTCGAAAGCGGTCACTACTCCGTGGTTTTTGATGTTGACGAGACAAATGTCTGGTTTATCGATCCATCAGTTTTGAAAGAAGACGAGGTGGGGGAAGGGATTGGGGTAATTTTCCGGTCAAGAGAAGATTTTGATAAAAGATGGAGAGATAAGGGGGTTGAGGGGGAGATATATGATCATTGGATGCTCGCGGTAAAAGTACCATACTAAATGGTGTAAAATAGATGGATGTTTTGGGACAAACTTAATTATCCAATCGTGGGGCTGTCGCCGATGGATGGGGTAACCGATGCCCCGATGCGTTTTATTACCAAAAAATACGGCAAGGCGGACGTAATTTACACCGAGTTTGTCAGTGCGGAAGGCTTGTGGAGGATTAAGAAAAGAGGCGAGATGGAGAACAAGATTTGGAGGAACCTATTATATGATGAGTTTGAAAGGCCGGTAATTGCTCAATTGTTTGGCAGTGATCCGGACTCTTTTTTTGAAGCGGCAAAGATTGTTTGCGAAATGGGCTTTGATGGTATTGATATAAATATGGGTTGTCCCTCTCCTGGACTGGAGAAACGAGGCGGTGGTGCCGGAATAATGCGAGATATGGGTTTGGCGGGGGAGGTAATAGAGGCAACGAGAAGGGGGACCTTGGACAATGTGACACGGTGTCACAGTGACACGGGAGAAATAAGAGAAGTGCCTGTGAGCGTGAAGACACGAATTGGTAGCTCTCAGCCGGACGAGAGCTGGTGGAAATTTTTGGCCGGACAAAAACTGCCTGCGGTAGCAATGCATGGGAGAACTTTTAAGCAGTTGTATAAAGGTGAGGCTGATTGGGGAGCTTTGCTTAAAGCGGCAGAGATAATCCGGCAGAACGGAACAAAGTTTTTGGGGAATGGAGATTTGCAGAAAGTGACACAGGGCCACAGTGACACGCAGACACAGTGCCATGGTGACACGCAGACACAGGGCCATGGTGACACAAACAGTAGTGAGGGCACAACTGTGGTAAGGGATAAAAAATTTGTGGTGATGTTGAAAAATGGGAAAGAGGTGGACTTGACAGGGAAGATGGATGGTGTGCTCATAGGAAGAGAGGCCTTGGGGAACCCTTGGGTGTTGAGGAAAGTGACACAGTGCCACAGTGACACGCAGACACAGTGCCACAGTGACACGCAGACACGGTGCCACAGTGACACGCAGACACAGGGCCACAGTGACATGGTAACACTGAAGGAGAGATTGATGGTGATGGTGGAACATGCAAAGAAATACGAGGAAATATTTAAAGAACTCGAGAACTCAAGAAACCGAGGACTCAAGGCGGGAGGAAAATTTCAATTTTTTCCAATGAGAAAACATTTGGTAGGATATACCAAAGGTTTTGATGGGTCCTCTGGATTAAGAAAAAAGTTGGTAATGGCTGATAGTGCAAAAGATGTGGAAAGGTTGACGAGTGAGTTTTTGAAAAAAGTAGTTTCATAGAACACTAAGGATTTTTTGTGATTGGTATGAAAGATTTTATACATAAATATGGGATAAAAAACTGGTGGTTGTCAAACATAATTTGAGGGTATAATTCGGTTAGATAAAGAAAGTATTTATTAATTTATAAATCCTAAATAAATGGCCCAAAAAGAAACAGATAAGCTATTGAGGACAGTAAGCGTTTATCCCCCAGATAGGACAAATAGCGAAAAGATAAAAGACTACAGATTTCATCACGAAACCGGTCAGAGGTTAGAGATTGATAATAGAGGCAAATTGGTAGTAACCCAGGAAGTTCCCAATATGGTTCCGAAGCAAATTATTGTTCTTTCCGATTGGCATCTGGGAAGCAAGGTTTCAGATCTCGATGCTATGGACGAACTTTTGGCTTATGTCTTATCAAATCCTGATGTGCTGGTAATTTTTGCTGGAGATGAAATCGAAGGCTGGTCTAACGGTAAACATTCGCAGTCAATTGACTCGAAGGCTGATGCCGATGCTCAGACACAATTGGAATTTATGAGAATGATGTACTTTGAACCTCTGGCTAATGCAGGAAGAATCCTGGGTATGGTGTCTGAATATTGGGCTCATCCTGGATGGATGGCCGAAACCACGATGAATACCTGGAGAGCAATGATCGGAGATCTAGATATTAAACTTATACAAAACGGGGGGACTTTGATACTTAAATTTCCTAATGGTTATGAGCATGATATTAAAGTTTGGCATAACCCCCCTAGGGGAAGTAAGTTTGACGAATTGGACGGACAAAGAGTGGTAATGCAAAACACTTCCGAAAGCAGCAGACCAAAGGGCTCAGTTGCGGGTCATATCCACAGAATGCAAGTGGCCGAAGAAGTTTACGCCGGTGCCAAATACAAAGTGTATTATATTTCTGCTGGTACAGTTAAGGGAACAAATCCGAATGGACCAACAGACTTGTATGGTACGCAACTTGGTTTGTCGATGCCAGAGCCTCAAGGTGAAGTGGTGACAATAATTCCCAAAAAAGGGAGACGGGAAGACATGAATATTCCCTCGGCAAATTTGAGACAAGCCCAAACAGCGATCGACGCGGTAACACTATTAGACAGAGTTGAGCAACTGGGTAAAAGAAAAGAGCTACTGGAACTGATTCGAGATCCAAAGAAGGGTGTGGAGACCGGACCGGTGATTTCCTACCCTATCGGGTCTAATAGGCTGGGTGCCAGGTACGTTGAAGACCGGCCGGTGGGAAAAGTGATTGTGGGTGGTGAAACAATCAGGAATCCTTATTCTAAGATTGAAATGAAGGCTCCATACAGCACTCTGAATCTGGATATTAGAACACAGCTTCCGGTGGCTCTGGAATTGGTGGCTAATGCTAGGATTGGATCGACTCTGGAGGGATTTAAAGACTTGCAGGGATTTATGAGAGAGGTGGCCGAAAATCCACATCGATTGGTTCTCTTTTTGAGAAACATGATTGATAAAGATGCTGGGAGACTATCAGACAGAATAGACGTTTTGGACAAATTTGTGCGACTAATAGGTAAGGAAGGTGAAAGAACTAACTATCAAACATTGGCGATTATGATGTGTGAGTCTATGCGCCAAAGTGCTTGGAAGGGGAAGGTGGGTAAAGAACCGGAACAACTACCAGTGGCTCCGGCGTCATATGTGGCTACGGAAACAGGTATCCCGCTGATTCATCACTTATCACTTTTGAAGCTTTCAATTGGCCCTGGAGACGGAAGGAAAACGATATATCCGGTAGTAGCGGCAGATAAAGCAGAAGGTCATGGGTCCGGTTCTAAACCGGAGTGGGCTCTTCAGCGACTTTATGACCTGCATATACACGAAAAACCAGGTTTGGTAGTGGGTACGCATATGGCAAATGCAGGGGCAGCAACTTTTTACGATGGTTCCAATGCTTATACGAAGTTTCCGATGCTGGTTGCCCCTGGGTGGTGGTCAAAGGCGGTGGACTCAATCGGTAAAGGAAATGTAAAACCTGGTGCCGAACCAGGACAGGCGGTAATCTTTATGCCCGGAAAAGCACAGGAAGATTATCTAGCCTTCCCAACCGTATCGAGGGAAGAAACCGAGTATATGCATGATGCTTTGATGCTGTTGAAGGGTTTGAAAATATTGGGGTTGACAGACAAGGTTCTTAAAAAGACAAGATAACTAGGGTTTGTCCTCCTTGCTTTCGGTTCTCGAAAAGGCTAGTTTCCAGCAAAGCAGAGCGTCGTTGTACGACGGGGCGCGTTGCAGGATCTCCACAGTTTGGGCAGGCGATAATATGGGCAGAAGGGAACCATTTTGAGTCATCTGGAGGGAAGATTTGGTTTGAGAGCAGGGTGGGAAAAGGGACTACCTTCAAGTTTTCCTTGCCGGTACGTGCTATTTGGCGTAAGAAAAAATGAGTGAGTTGAACTCGTCAGGGGAAATCCGGAAAACTCTGTGTTATATTTGAGTTTGTGCAAAAAAGATACGGGGAAGAATTTGAATTTATGCTAAATGGCGATAAAACCGAGGACACGGTACGAGCCTGGACAAAAAAACTGTTTCATGAAAACGGAACCAAGAATTTCAAAGTTCCAAGGGGAGTATACGAGTGGTTCTTGGAGGTGGTATTCTGTGCTTATGGGAAGGCAGAAACCGATCTGATCAAGAGAATGATTTTGGTGAAAATTATCCACACACGGGAGGTGGTGATGGCTGGGATCGATATCACCTCTTTTGAAAAAGGACTTGACTGGAACGACTATCAGGTGGGGACGGTGTGTCTACTACATGACATTGGGCGGTTTGATCAAGCGTTACTTGGAAGTTTTTCAGACATAAAGACTGGTTTTGACCATGCCTTGATGGGCTCGGAAATGGTCAAAAATCATGAGTTTATGGAGTTTGAAGTCGTGGGGATAAATAAGAAGAGTGTTGTTGAGTCAGTAAGACATCATAGCGCTTTTTCTTACCAAGGAGATGATGTTTATGCAAAATTGACTAGGGATGCAGACAAACTGGCACTTCTTCGCACAATGCCTGAGATTTTGGCGGTAAAAGTTGAGGAATACTCAAACAATGGGGTAACTGAGGAGGCACTGCGGGCGTATAAAGCCGGAACTATGGTACGAAATGAAGATATAAATACAAAAGCAGATTTATTATTGGCTTGGCTTGGATGGGAGAGCGATTTTAATTTTTCAAAGACGGAAAGCTGTTTTGTAAGTGAGGGCATAAAAGAATGGATGATGGGAGAGGTGGCGCTTCTTGGTGTTATGGTTTAGTAGTACCCAAGCGTTTTAAGATCGGAAAGGAAACGGGAGTATTTTCGTGACCTGGATAGATGAGAGGAGAAGTAGTTTGTTCAAGGTTGATGGTTTTTAGTTTGGAGAGAGATTGATGGAGGTCGGAAGTAGAAGAGTAAGTGTGGTTTGTGCTGCCAACCCCGTTGGCGAATAGAGTGTCGCCGGTGAAGATGACCTTATCGGTTTTTGGTTCATTGTTATTGGTTGGGGAGAGGAGACAGATTGATCCAGGAGTGTGGCCGGGGGTGTGGAGGACTTTCAGATTGGATTGGCCAAACGTAATTACCTCGTTGTTGACGAGGAAGTGATCAATCGGAGGGAGCTTGGGGATGGCTATGCTGGAGAAGCGGGCAGCCGAGAGATGAGCTTTTTCATAGAGGAAGAGATCTTGCCGGTGAAGATAAATAGGAGGGTTGAAGTTTAATTTTAATTCTAGGGCGGCAAGACAATGGTCATAATGACCATGGGTTAGAACGATGGCCATTGGAACCAGTTTATTTTCTAAAATGGTGGTGCTGATAAAGTCGCCCTCTTCACCGGGGTCAATAATGATGGCTTGCTTGGTTTGCTCATCTGAAACCAGATAGCAGTTGGTGGACATCTGTCCGACAATGAGAGGGGTGATTTTCATCCTGATCTATTATCTATGATAAAGTAGATTTATGAATGTATTCTCTTGGATAAGAAGCAATTGGTTGATAATAATTCTAGGAATAGTAATAATCGTTCTTTTGGGAAAAGAGACATCGCCTTTGGTTAAACTTCGTAGTCAAAGCATGGAGAATGCGGGAATTTCTTTGAGCTATCCCTCTGGCGATGTGGCGATATCGAATGGAAAATATGGTGGAGTCGTTCGAAAAGTGCCACCTGCAGAGTCAAGCCAAAGAATGGTAATTCAGGATACAAATATGTCGATGCTGGTTAAGGATGTTTCAGAATCGATAAAGGGGATAGAGAAAATTGCGATAGATATGAGTGGATTTATGGTAGATAGGTCTTTGACTAAGCCGGAAGGTGCCGCCAGCGGGCATATTTCTCTAAGAGTGCCTACTGAAAAAAGGGAAGACGCTTTAGATAAAATCAGAACAATTGGAGTTCGAGTGATCTCCGAAAATGTGTTTGGAAATGATGTAACGGATCAATATGTGGATGCTGAAGCGAGAATCGCTAATCTGGTAAAGATAAAGGCAAAGATGGAGGTGATTTTGGATCAGGCTGTGAAGGTGCAGGATCTGATGGAGGTTCAAATGCAGATAAACAACATTCAGGAGCAGATTGATGGCTTAAAAGGTCAACAAAAGTATCTGGAACAAACAGCGAAACTGACCAGAATTTCTGTGAGTCTGTCAACCGATGAACTGGCTTTGCCTTACGCTCCAGACAGTGCGTGGCGACCGATGGTGGTGTTTAAAGCGGCCGTCAGATCGATGATTGGTGCTATGAGATCAGTAGCCGATGTAATTATTTGGATGGTAGTTTACTTGCCAATAGTAATAATTATTCTGGGATTGGCCTTAATGGGGAGATTCGTTTATCGGAAGCTCAGCATTCGGTGATTCCAGTAGAATGTAAACATGAAGTATAAATATTTTCTTTTTGATTGGGATGGGAGTTTGGCCGATACTCTGCCGATTTTGTTTTCCGGGTTTAAAAAGATTTTTGCGAATTATGATATCCAGGTAACAAATAAGGTAATAGGTAAGGAAGTGATTGGAGATTGGGGAGGGCCGGAAAGATTGGGGATAAGTGACAGCGAGAAGTTTTTTGCGGAGCTGGAGACAGAAGTGCTGGACAAACTCAACACTGTAAAACTGAATCAGGGTGTGTTTGAGCTACTCAGCCAAATAAAACAAAACGGGGGGAAAATCGGGGTGGTGACAGCCTCTCGAAAAAGATGGGTCAAGGGATCTCTAAGGAAAAATGGCCTGCGTGAGTTGGTAGATGTTTTTTTGGGAAAAGAAGATGTGGAGTACGTAAAGCCTGACCCGGAAGGGGTTTTGAAAGCATTAGAAATAATGAGAGGAAAACCAGAAGAAGCGATTATGATAGGAGATAACGAAAAAGATATTATGGCGGGAAGAAGGGCGGGAGTGGATACCGGAATATATTTTCCTAGCAGATATGAAGAATATTACGTTAGAGATAAACAACTTTGTTTGGGAGCAAACTACGTAATTCAAGACTTCGGAGAGATGGAAAAATTTTTATGAAAAACCCCGCGACTGGGCGGGGTAGAGAACTAATTGGGGACGATTTGTAAACACACATTTTTAGTTACGGACACCAGCCCATTTAGTTCGAGAGCTTGGATGAGCCGAAACAGTTGCCAGCCTTCGAAGTGTAAAGATGAAATCAGCAACAGTTCACCGAGCAACTGTCCGGATCTGACGAAGCCATATTGTTTATCCTTCGCGTCCAGCTGTTCACACCAAGAGCCGAAAGTGCTAATGGCGTGCTCCAAATCTTTTTCGGTGGAGAACAAAATCGATAGTGTCAGACGATAGATAACTTTTTCAGCCATGAATCCTCCAAGTTTTAAGGTTCTTTGAAGGTATTTTACTCCTTGTAGGTAATTTGACTAGTAAACACCAAATTGTTAAAGTTAAAATATGAATAAAAGCGAACTGGATGCCTTTATAAGGTGGATTCTGGGTGGCCTCATGGTACTTGGAGCTCTGTACTTCTTCCCATGGGGGGACATTACTTGGGGGAGAGTGATTATGAAAAGTGAGGCAGTGGTAACTGTAACGGGGTATGCAGAGTCTGATGAAAAAAATCAAATTGCAGAGTTTTCGGCTGGAGTAAACGCAATTAATGACAATAAAGAGACGGCAATTAACGAGGTCAATACCAAGATGGCGGCTTTGATCAAAGCGGTTAAGGCTTCTGGTGTAGCTGACGCCGATATTCAAACAGAGCAGGTAAACGTTTATCAGATGCAGGAAAGGGTCGAGACTACGATTTACCCTCCTCAGCCCGGTAAAGTAGTGATGGGTCAGTGGAGTGCGAGCAACTCAACAGGAATCACTTTGAGAGATGTTTCAAAAGCCGGACAGCTAACAGACCTGCTGAATGCCAGTGAAGCCACGAATATCTATGGCCCGAATTTCCAATTGGATACAAGTAAACAAGCTGATGACAAGTTGATAGGTTTGGCGGTGGCTGATGCGAGAAAGAAGGCGGAGGTTATGGCCGCGGCCAGTGGAGCTAAGTTGGGGCGGGTGATATCGATAAATGAGAGTGGTCAAGCATCTTCAGTTTATCCACTGATGTACAGAGCTGAGTCAGCAAAGTCTGATTTGAGCGTACCTGCTCCGGTTGAAATAGGCACAACCAAGATAAGTAAAACTGTTACGGTGGTCTGGAGCTTGAGGTAGAATAGGGGCATCTCAGCTTGGAGGTGTAAATTGAAAATAACAGGTAAGGTTGTGGCTATGGAGGCTGGTCCCGAGTTGGAGCCGGCGGTGAATGGCTTTATTCTTCGTTTTGCCTACCACAGTCCAAGGATGCTACGGGCAGACTGCCAGTTTCTGCTGGAACAGATTAAGCAGGGGACGAGTTTCTTAATGATCACCACCACGTGTCTTAACCCCCTTGTAAGAGGGGGTTTTTGTTGGTATAATTGCGCTTGTCCTTAGCAGACAATATGAACATAAACTACAAAGAAAGTCTTAAATCCCCCTAGGTTTTTTGGCGCTTTGGTTTATATAAAAGTCCGCTATGGCGGACCTTTTTCGTTTTTGGGCACATTTTTTAAAACAAACCGTGAGATGCCAGGGCCCATGGCGCAGTTGGCTAGCGCGCCTCATTTGCAATGAGGAGGTCATGGGTTCGAATCCCATTGGGTCCACAAACTTGATCTGGTGATTGACTCTAAGAATTAATACCTTTAGAATCAACCACGAGCTCAAGGAGCTCAAAGTTGTTCCTTGAAAAGTGAATAGATTATGCAAGTAGATCGCACGAATTCAAATTCAAATTTGAAGCAAAAAATTATTGATTTATTCTACTCATGCAATCAGTGGATGCCTTGGCAGTAAAAGCCGAAGAAGGACGTTTCAAGTCTGCGAAAGTTATCGGGGAGGTGACAAGAACTTATGATCCGGTAGTGTCCGAATGGGGAAACCTGACCAGATTTATCTGGTCGTTACGCGACGTAAGTCGTGTTTCGGGAACTGGGGGAACTGAAATATCTAAGTACCCCAAGGAAAAGAAATCGAATGAGAGCCCCTTAGTAAGCGACGAGCGAACAGGGGTGAGTCTAAACCATCAATTTATTGGTGGGGTTGCAGGGCCAAACATAACTTAACATTTCTGCTAGAAGAACAACATGGAATAGTTGACCATAGTGGGTGAGAGTCCCGTATTCGAAAATGGGAATGTTAAAGTTTGGTACCTAAGTAAATCTGGAGACGGCAAACTCTAGATCGAATCCGGGCCGACCACGGTCCAAGACTAATTACTTTTACTGACCGATAGTGAACTAGTACCGCGAGGGAAAGGTGAAAAGAAGGGTGAGTAGCCCTATTAAAAGATCCTGAAACTGATTGCTAACAAACAGACGGAGTCCTACGGCCGAAAGGCCTCAGGATGACGTCGTGCCTATTGAAGAATGAGCCGGCGAGTTACTCAACACAGCAAGGTTAACCGATATGTTCCGGGAAACCGAAGGGAAACCAAGTCTTAACAGGGCGTGTAGTTGTGTTGTGTAGACCCGAAACCAGGTGAGCTAACCATGAGCAGGGAGAGGGTCAGAGAAATCTGACAGGAAGCCCGAACCGGTTGATGTCACAAAATCATCGGATGACTTGTGGTTAGAGGTAATATGCCTAACGAACCTGGAGATAGCTGGTTCTCCTCGAAACATGTTTTGGCATGGCCTCGCTTTTACGGTATGGGGGGTAGAGTGCTGAAAGAACTTCACGAGTAAAATCGTGATTTTCTACCAAACTCCGAATACCCATATCAATTGTGCGGGAGTCAGTACCCGGGGGCTAAGCTCCGGGGGCGAAAGGGAAACATCCCAGACCCACAAATAAGGTCTCTAAATATATATTAAGTGGTAAAAGACGTGTTATTTCTCAGACACCTAGGAGGTCGGCTCAGAAGCAGCCATCCTTGAAAGAAAGCGTAACAGCTCACTAGCCGAGAGATGCACGACTGAAGACGTAACGAGGCTAAATATATTACCGAATTTTGGGATTGTTCCAATTTATTGGAATGATGGTAGAGGAGCGTTCTTGTAGCTTTGAAGGCGAACCGGAAGGTTCTCTGGAGCAGCAAGAAGTGAGAATGCCGGCATGAGTAGCGTATTAAAGTGAGAATCTTTATATCCGAATGAGCGAGGTTTCCTACGCAACGTTCGTCGACGTAGGGTAAGGCGACCCTTAGGTGAGGCCTATATGGCGTAGCCGATGGATTACTGGTTGATATTCCAGTCCTTGTCTACAATCGTTATTAACTGGGGCGGGACGAAATTGGATAGTCCAAGCGGTGTGTTGAAGATACATACGCTTAAATAGCAAGTCAGTCACTGTTGGCAAATCCGCAGTGGCGTTTACACGAGTTATGAATACGAGTCTGCCGTAAGGCGGGCAAGATGGATGACTTCAGTTTCCGAGAAAAGCGTCGCAGTGAGAGTGTAGATAATCCGTACTTAAACCGACACAGGTGCTCTGGTCGAGTAGACCAAGGATAGCGAGAGAACTCTTCTTAAGGAACTCGGCAAATTAGCTAGGCGTAAGTTCTACGAGATGCCTTGCCCAGGTTGAAATCTGGGCTACAACAAAAGAGTATAAAGCGGCTGTTTAACAAAAACACAGGTCTGTGCAAAAGCGAAAGCTGAAGTATACGGGCTGAAACCTGCCCAGTGCCGGAAGGTTAAATGCGTGGGTGATCTCCAATTTATTGGAGCTAGCCTGCAATTGAAGCCCCGGTGAACGGCAGCGGTAACTATAAATTATTGTAGTTATAAAAGTTGACTATATGCTGGAATCCCCGTACCGTAGGTCGCCGGATGGTGACCGAACGGTTGTAGTATCTGACGCTACTGTGTATATTTATATACATAGTGACAATGCGTTCAGTGCGGAAAATCAGCAGGAAAGAATTGGTTGGTGATCCACTTGGTTATTTTTTAGCAGGTTTTGTCGAAGGTGAAGGAAGTTTCAATCTTTCTTTGCGTAAAAAAGATGACTACGGTCTTAAATGGCAGGTAGTTATGAGTTTTAATGTTTCACAAAAAGATCCAGCGTTACTTTATTTATTAAAGAAAACATTGGATTGTGGAATTATTAAAACACGTAAGATAGATGGTATTCATTCCTTCGATGTTACAAAACCAAGCGATATTTTAGAAAAGGTAATTCCTTTTTTCAATAAATATCCATTATTTTCTGAATCAAAACAAACAAATTATGCAATTTTTTGTAAAGTTGCAAAATTGATGGGGCACGGTAAACATCGTGAATCATCTGGGTTGAGACAGATATTGGAGCTTCGAGAGAAGATAAATATTGGAAAAGGTAGAACCAGAAAATATCAAATAACCGATGTGTTTCCCAACAAATAATCCTCAGAGACTATATGTCAACCTCCGAAAGGAGATGATATAGTCCGACCTTCATAGCGATATGAAGACCACACTAGAAATATGTGTGGCACATCAATTTTCATTGATGTAGCAACAAAAGTGAACTGTTCTATGGTAGCGAAATTCCTCGACAGGGGACATTCCTTCGTAAGAAGGAAACGAAAAATTGGCTGTATGCTGGAATCCCTGAGTATCCCACACTAGTTGACTTCGGACATTGTTCGGGTCATACTGAAAATGTGATGGGTGCAGAAAATCAGCAGGAAACGTCAAAAAATTTCTACTATTCTGGTTTTAGTGTTGGAGAGCTGTCATGTTCGATCTTAAAACTTCATAACAGAAAAAGTAAAAACGGAGGTATTTATTACACTCCCGATTTAACTATTTCAAATGCTGACAAAAAATTACTTCAAGACATTGATAAAGTGTGTGGAAATAATTTAGGTGTAATTACCAAGATAAAAGGTGGTTTTAACTTGTCATTTAGGGGGAAGAAAAAAGTAAAACAATGACTTTCCTTTTTTGATAATTATCCTTCGATTGCTGGTGATTTAACCCAAAGCAAAATTGAAATAATTAGAAACGCAATTTCTGTAATAGAAGATGAAAGAACGTACAAGAGAAGCTTAAAAACATTGAATCAGTTAGAAGAATATCGAGAAAAACTAAAAACAATCAAACAGTCTGGATTAGCAGAAAAAAGTTTTACAATTCAAACTCGGTCAAGAAGTGATATTGGATATTTCTTATCAGGAATATTCGATGCTGAAGGATCGGTTGGAATGAAACGAAGCGGTGAAAGGTTACAACCTTTTGCAGCTATAGCTATGAAGGATAAAGAAATTATCGTACTTTTCCGTGACTTCATTGGGTTTGGGAACATCCGTTTCCGTCCCCGAGAGCATGTTTATCATTGGGAAGTAGGAAGTATTTCTGGAGTTTTGAAAGTGATTGAAATTTTTCAAAATAAATTTCCAGATAAGCTCATGAAAATGAAGCTAAGAATGGAAAGAGTGAGACGGATCCTCAACGACTATACGCCAAACCCCCATAAAAATGGGGTGATGATATAGTCTGAACTTTATGGCGACATAAAGAGTCTTAATAAAGGAACAATTAAGACGCTCAATTTATATTGAGATAACATTATTGTGTCGGGTAAGTTCCGACCTGCACGAAAGGTGAAACGACTTTATAACTGTCTTGAGAAGAGACTCGGCGAATTTGAATTGGCTGTGAAGATGCGGCCTACTGGCAGCAGGACAAAAAGACCCCGTGGAGCTTTACTACAACTTGGCACTGAAATGTGTGCTGTAACTGTTTAGCATAGGAGGGAGCACCGACAATTTATTGTTGGTGCGATAGTGAAATACCTCTCTTTGCGACGCACGTTTCTAACCTAATCCAAATGCAAACTTTGGAGGGAACACTGTCTGGTGGGTAGTTTAACTGGGGAGGTTGCTTGCTAAAGAGTAACGCAAGCGCACAAAGGTACCCTTTCTCCGGATGGAAATCGGAGTGTAAGCGCATAGGTATATGGGTGCTTAACTGTGAGACATACAAGTCGATCAGATACGAAAGTAGGTCTAAGTGATCCTCGTGTACTTCGTGGGAGGTACCGGGCTTAACGGATAAAAGCTACCCCGGGGATAACAGAGTAGTCGCACCTGAGCGTCCACAGCGACGGTGCGGTTCGCTACCTCAACATATCGGGGTCCTCTGAGAGTGATTTCAGAGTGCTGTTTCCCAAATTAAAGTCAACTCAAAACTTATTTGAGAAAAATTGTCAACTCATAACGGTGAAACCCTAATTCTGTGAACCGCTTTGATTTCGGGTAAATTTCGGATTATACTGAAATTAGGATGAAATTAAGGTTAGAAAAGGGCAATACCGTGGGAAGTTTATCGGAAAAACAAAAATCGTTAATCGAAGGGTGTTTGTTGGGTGATGGATATATGCGTTGTAAAACCAACGCACATCTTCAAATTACTCACAGCATCAAACAGAAAGATTATGTCGATTGGAAATATAGGAATTTGTCGGAGTTTATTTTAACTCCTCCAAAATCTTACAAAGGTAATGGAACAAGAATTGGTTACCGCTTCTTTACTAGAAGCTTGCCTATTTTTACAAATTATTTTCTTCGCTTTTATAAAAAGCAAAAGGTAATTCCAAAAGATCTAAATCTAACTGCTTTAACTTTGGCTGTTTGGTACATGGACGACGGCTCAAAAAGCGGTCGAAGCTGTTACTTAAACACGCAAAAATTTACTTCGACAGATCAAGAATTCTTGATCAGTATATTGCAGAAAAAATATAATCTTCAGGCACATCGAGACAAAGATAAAGTTTATTTTCGTCTTCGATTTACATTTGAAGATTCGCAAAAATTTGTTCGAATTATCGAACCATATATTTTGCCAAGTATGCGATATAAGCTTCCGATATAACCCCGTATCGACTGATTTCAGTCCCGCCTTCGGCGGGATGAGAATGAGATGGAACGTTTTCCATCATACGTTGACCTCTCTTTTAACGAAGAGATGAAGGTATAGTCAAGCTAATCAGTAATGATTGGATTTAGAGCGATGTCGGCTCAGCGCATCCTGGGGCTGAAGAAGGTCCCAAGGGTTGGTCTGTTCGCCCATTAAAGCGCTACGTGAGCTGGGTTCAAACCGTTCAGTAACTAAGAAATTGGTTTTTGAACCGTTTGAACCCTTAAAGACAAAAATTACGGCGACATAGTATAGGAATATATTGTGTGAAAGTTAACTTATTTCGGTGAAGTCCAAGAACGGATAATACCGAGGGAACCCCGCCATGGCGGGGGCCCGTAGAGACTAAATGTTAACCATCCAGAACGGATGAAGTTATAGTCCAATTCACATAGGAATATGTGCAACCGAATGCGTAAGACAGGTTGGTCTCTATCCGCTGTCAGCGTGGGATTTTTGAGGGAGTTTGTCTCCAGTACGAGAGGACCGAGATGAGCCATTCCCTGGTGTGCCAGTTGTTGTCGTCAGACGCATTGCTGGGTAGCCACAATGGTATAGGATAATCGCTGAATGCATCTAAGCGAGAAGCCATTCCCAAGATGAGAAATCCATGCCCCGTGAGGGGCGAAAGAACCCTAGTAGACTACTAGGTTGATAGGCAGAGGCTGTAAGCAACGTAAGTTGTTTAGGTTATCTGTACTAATGTTCAAAGAGTAAATCAAAAATTCTCGTGCTGTCTATCTGCAATTATCTATTCACTATTCAGGGAGTAACAACTCTTTAAAATAGTACTAATTTATATGGATCCCCGCATTCGCGAGGATGACACTTTGTCATTCCCAACCCGATCGGGAATCTATACAAATAAATCACAAGACAGAAAAATATTTGTTTTTCGAATATTTTTCTGTCCGGTGATTTGTGCGGCTTGGAACCACCTCTTCCCATTTCGAACAGAGAAGTGAAACGGGCCAGCGTCGATGATAGTGGCTGAGCAATTGGTTGCGAAAGTAGATCATCGCCGGGCAATCCAAACAACCAACCGAAAGGTTGGTTTTTTGGTGGCGATGATCAATAGTGCCTTGATTTCTTGTTTCTACCTGCGCGTTCCCTTCATAAAAATAACGAAACTGACGGAATCAAAGCATTTTTTGGCATAATGGACATTTCGCGTTGGTTTTTGAGTGATTTTTAACTTTGTGATTTCAAGTAAAAGTACCATTTAATAAGATTAATTTTTCGATGATGTTTAAGGCCTTTGTGGACGGAAAGTTTCTGTTTAAGATGAGTAAACTCTGCTTCTAGTCCGTTAGTATCTTTTTCTAAACCTGGGTGGTCTAAATACAAGAATAGATGGCCAAGCGAGGTCGCAAGACTTCGGTAGACTTTTCTGACATTCTTGTGGGTATACCACCAATGTTTAGTGCCGTCAGTCGTTCGGCTTCGTTGATTAACAAAAGTTAAGTAACGTTCTTCCCAGCGAGAAAACCATCTCAACCAAATTTCTTTTTCGTTGTGGTTACGAATGCTGTTTAGGTACTTAACGATTTCCAACAGATCTTGACCTGCCTCAGTATCTGGTCTTCGGGTCAGAAGGGTCTCACTAAACATCTGAGTGTGCACCAAACAACGTTGGTGAGGTCTGCATGGAAAGAGACTCTTGAAGACAGAAACGAGGCTACCGTGCCAATCGGAAGTTAATCCGAGGATGTTGTAACCCAGCTCAGACAACCGACAGAAAGAGTAGTAGTAATTGAAGTAGTTTTCTCTTTCGATGAAGTCCCAGTAAACAATTTTTCCTTCAACTTTAAAGGATATGGCACAACCCCAATGGCCAAAATATGTACCATCGGCTTTTAGGTAAGACTGTCTTCTCTTAATCAGTTTTGGAGGTTGGGGTGTTTGGTCGAGAAAAGTATCGAAATGACGTCTAAGGGTTCTGGCACAGACGAGACAGCCTTTACTAAGGATTAATGATTCGATGGTGATGCTGGTAGATATCCATCTTTTGAAAAGACTAAAGTACCGATCTGTTTCTTTACGAAACCGAAGGGTAAAAGTCTTGTCACAAGATGAACATCTAAACCGATGACTACCGGAGGTATTCTTTCCCCAACTGACTAATTTTCCACCACAAAAACCACAGTTTCTACGGTAGTTTTTTTAACCGAAATATCCAAATTTACCTTTTGCATATTCGAATTGTATGGGATTTAGCGGAAGAATCAAACATAATCTCCACTTTTACCAACGCGAAATGTCCATTATGCCCATTTTTTGATGCAGAAAAACTCCGGCCAGGGGCCGGAGTTTTGGGATGGTGGTCAGATAACCATAGTTGTTTAATTATAGGGTACGAGTGATCCTTCTTCGAGAATCCAATTTCCGTATTTCCAATCGTATTCATCTGTCTGCCATGTCCAAACCCCTTCATATATGGACGAAGCCAGAATGTCTTCAGTTTCCTGTAACACAGCATTTTGGTCTTCGCCATACACCAGATGCATAATCGCATCTGTTGAAGGTTCTTTTCCGCAGGAAAAATATACTGTTTTGTAGGTGAAGGGAATCCAGCCTTTTTCTTGGTCTGAACATACGCCGGAAGTCCCAGGATTAGTCACATACTCGACAACCGAAACGGTATAGCCAGTAATCCTGCCATCCGTCCAGGTCGCTTCAATGGCAACATTTTTCTCCAGCACTGTGCTGTAATACTCAATATAGGCGAGTTCGCATTTGACCTTTATTTTACCGGTTTGGTAATCATAGTAGTTGCCATCGTTCCACCTATACTTACAGTACCATGATCCTGGCAATTTTACGTACAGCTGTTTATGTAGATATTCGATATTCGTCGAGCTTCCGTCGATCGACGGTAATCGAATCGGCTCCTCAAACGTCTTGGTGTCGATAAATTGACTATCGTACCACGAACCATCGCATTCAACCTTCATTTTGACATCAGAATCTTGAGCGATGGTGATACCCTTATCAAAATCCCTCGTAGTAACCCATTTCCCATCTTCATCTTTTATGATGAAGTCCCATGATTCTTCACTCTCATTCCATACAAGTTTGAAGTCAGTATGTGGGATGGCCACCCATCTAACAGTTAAACCTACATACTCATCTTCTGGAGAAAGTATGACCTTCCCGCATGGGTAGACATCCTTTACATCCGACGATTGAGACTTCATTAAATCTGTTGTAACCCTAGGCCATGAGATGGCAACAATGACGAGAACCAATATTATGTTGATAATATATGACAAGTTTTTCTTCATTTCTACTTCTCCTTTTTTTGTTGGGAATAATTTGTGTAGTCGAAAGTCTCGACGACATCTTTCTACTCCCAACTCCAACTGTCATGTCAATGAGCTCAATTTTTTTGAAGATATTGAAAGCTTAATTGATACTTCAAAATGTGGAAACATTATCTCATAATATACTGAAAAATCAAGTTATTGTCCTGGCTGACAACATATGTGTGACGTATGCGTAGGTTGGATTGAAGTTTGGGGTGTCAAGTTTTGTGCCTGGGTAGGAGTGATGTGGACAAGGAAGTGGGGCGTTAGGGTGAAAATGACATTTTGTACTGTTTGGGTGAGGAGAGGAAGTATCAATTGACTCCTTTAGAAGCCGATTGACTGGTGGTTTCCTGTTATCGAGTCGGTGACGGATACCCTGAGATTGGGATCGGAAACGGAAACTGACGTATTTCTATCGCTGTCGATAGTGACTAGGCCACCCCCGAGCCTAATACGGGTGATCTGATTTGGGTGGGTCACCGTTGGCTCCTGAGTTGAATTCTCGTAACGGATTGTGAAGCCACGGGGAAGTCCATCGGATTTGTACAAGGCGCCTGAGAACAGCTCGTCTGTTTCCAGTGACTCTTCTTGTGGAGTCTGCGTCATTTGGTGGATGAATGGATCGACAATCGCAGTAAAGACTAGGTAGGTGATCACCCCCGATAGAATCATGGATATTCCAAGAGTGGCGAGAAAACTGATTTGACTCCACAGAGCACTGAAAGTCATCATACAAATCACAAAATATACGGACAGCCAGGTAACTGCATACAGAGTTTTTAGGTTCACAAGATGTCTCCATAGATAAAATTTTCAGGTTCGGATTAGGTATTATACCACTTTCTTATGGGGTATGAAGCGATAATGATGGTTTGAACCTAATTGGGCCGGAAGTGTGATAAAATATCCAGGTCTAAAAGACAAGAAAGGAATTTATGATAAATGAGCAAATCTCAAAAATCAGACGTTATTAAAGTAAAAACAGGAGGCATGTCCGTAATGGACAAACTGATGGAGGGAGCCTCTAGCTTCGCGGGGGCTTTGAAAAGAAATCAGAAGGTAGAGGGTTCGGTAAGCGCCATCAGTAAGAAGATGGTATTGATCGACATCGGAGCCAAGACTGAAGGAATGGTGTCCGGTGAAGATCTGGCTGAAGCCTACGATGTACTCAAGGAGCTGAAAGTCGGCGAAAAGGTGAGTGCCTATGTGAAGTTCCCCGAAAATGACCAGGGTCAAATTATTCTGACTCTCAAACAAGCGGCCGACGAAAACCGTTGGTACAAGTTCAAGAAGCTTATGGATGAAGAGAAAGAGGTGGAGGTGACAGGACTGGAAGTAAATAAAGGCGGTATGGTGGTCAAGGTGGGAGACATCCGCGGATTTGTACCAACTTCTCAATTTGGCGAAAAACTACTCGGTAACATGGAGTCACTTCTCAGCAAGAACTTCAAAGTGCGCGTGATTGAAGTGGATAAAGATCAAAACAGATTAATCTTCTCAGAGAAACTAGTGTCCGATTCAGAGGCTTTAGCTAAAAAGGGTGAAGCTCTAGAACTAGTCAATGTTGGTGATAAGTTTGAAGGAACAGTCTCCGGAATTATGCCTTTTGGTGTCTTCGTCACTGTCAACGTGCCCATGAAGGGCACTGAAGAGGTAGCTAAGGTCGAAGGATTGATCCACATTTCTGAGATTTCTTGGGAGAAAGTGGAAGACCCCAACGTTATGTTCAAAGTCGGTCAAGAAGTCCATGTCCAAGTGATTGGCATTGACAAAGCGGTAGGAAAGCTTAATCTTTCCATCAAACAGATGACCGGGGACCCCTGGTCCGCTATCGAAACAAACTTTGCCATCGGAACCAAGCATTCTGGCAAGGTGGTGCGCATTGCCCCATACGGTATCTTTGTAAACTTTGATAAGGGAGTAGATGGACTGATCCACATTTCAAAGAAACCTGCCGACAAAGAGTTTAAGGTGGGCGATAAAGTGGAAGTATTTGTAGAGAACTTGGACGTCAAAGCCAGACGTATGTCACTTGGAGTAGTGTTGACGGAAGTGCCGGTGGCGTACAAATAAAGAAAAAACTCAAAAACTCGAGAACTCAAAAACTCAAGACAATAAAAGTTAAAACAGAGATGGTGGGCGGGGCTCGTCTGCCGTGTAGGGAGTGAATGGTATAAGATAAATTAATTAAAAAGTAAATATAAGTTATATGGCTAAAACAAAGATGATTGTAAAAGAGGACCAGATATTAGTAGACGTGGAGATGATATTCAAAGAGATTGAGGCCGCCGGAGGGGACTGGAAGAAAGTATGGGAAGAGTTTAAGGCTTACCTCAAAGACGTGAAAGGCGAGGATAAGTAAATGGAAACCGCAACAGTTTTTATAACCGGCCAGGAGCCTGTTTTGGTGGAAACTGTGAATGTGGGAATGGAACTTCAGAAAATATTGGACGCCCGATACACTAACCCGCATGGCAAAAGGGTGATGGAGCTTGGCTTTGGAGAAGAAACCTTGATGCCCTTTTTGTTTTATAAATTTGGTGAAAAAGTGTGCAGAATGGATCTGGGAGATTGGAACCAGAGAAATAGAAAGGTCAATGCCGGACTAGTCCAGGGAGAACTGCAATGTTTACCGATATCCGAAAACTCGGTGGATGTGGTGGTTTCGGTGAACATATTTGAGGAGAAGTTCGATTTGGCTAGAGCAATAGGAGAAATTGAAAGAGTACTGATAAAAGGGGGTGAAACCTTGATAATAGTTTCGAATGAACATTTTTGCGAGGGGAAGCTGAAATTGGAAACGGCGTTGGAAATCGTGGGGTCGAGTGTAATTACTTCTCCGGCCGAGATGTGCGATTCTTGGGTGATTATTCTGAAGAAGAAGTGACGTCTAAATGATAATAAAATTCCAGATCAGCCAGCCAAAGCGGGAGCAGGCATCTTTCTCGGCGAAGAAAGGGAAAAGAGCGACCAGGATAAAGGCCACGATCCCTAGGATGATGTGGAACTTTGCCGCTACGGCGATGCCCACAGAAAAAGTGTACTAACATTTGAGCACCCAAAAGTCAACAATTATAGGCCTTCAAGGCCAGGCCTTGAAGGTTCCCTTGAAGGTTCCCCGCAGGTTCTGGAAGGTGGGTGACGATGAGGCGGGGTTTGGAGAAGGCGCGGGACTGGCATACCCGAATTACGCGTAAATCGGGGATCGGAATCCCCGAATTACGGTAAAATGTGGTAGAATAGGGTCATGTACAAAAGACTGATCGAAGATAAGATTAAAAAAGACTTCTTTGGAGGAAGGGTTATTGTGGTAGTAGGAGCGAGGCGGGTGGGGAAGACAACTTTGATGAAGATCTTATTACAAACAAGTGCGGTTGAAACAATCTTGAGTCTAAATGCCGACAACCCGGCCGATAGGAGTCTGCTAGAAGGGGCTGACCTGGTTAAATTGAGGGAAGTGGTGGGAGGGAGAAAAATACTGTTTATCGATGAGGCACAGAAAATAGATAAGGTAGGTGATGTATTGAAACTACTTGTTGACGATTTTGGGAAAGAGAAGCAAATTGTGGTGACTGGTTCGTCTAGTATCAACCTTTTGGATATGACCAGTGAGCCGTTGACTGGGAGAAAGTACGTTTATTTTCTGTTCCCTCTTAGTTTCGAGGAATTGTACAACGGTGACGGATTGGAGTTGGAGAGAGGATTGGATCAGAGAATGATTTACGGGTCGTATCCCGAAGTGGTTAATGTGATTGGTAGTCATAATAAAGAAAGAGTTTTGCGAGAGTTAGCTTCGAGTTATCTGTATAAAGATATTTTGGAGTTTCAGGAAGTAAAAAGTTCATCTTTGATATATTCACTTCTGAAGGCCTTGGCTTTGCAAATTGGGTCGGAAGTGTCGTACTCGGAATTAGCTAACTTACTGGGTATTGATAAAAAGACAGTGATTAGATATATCGATTTGTTAGAGAAGAGCTTTGTGATTTTTAGAATGGGGAGCTATTCGGGAAATAAAAGACGAGAGATATCGAAAAATAAAAAGGTATATTTTTGTGATAACGGAATAAGGAATGCAGTTTTGGAGAATTTCAATGAACTGGATAGTAGAGATGATCTTGGGGCGCTTTGGGAAAACCTGTTGATATCAGAAAGACAGAAGTATACAAATTATCACGATATTTTTGGCAGATCGTATTTCTGGAGAACCTACGATGGTTCGGAGGTCGATTTGGTAGAGGAGAGGGGCGGAAAGTTGTTTGGCTTTGAGATTAAATACAAGAAAGGCGTGGTCAATGTTCCAGCAAAGTGGTCTCTGTATAAAAACGCGAGCTGGGAAGTAGTGAATAAAGATAAATTGAAGGGGTTTGTGGTGTAACAAAGGCTTGATTTTGGTGTGTGTGTGTGAAGATGAATATTATGGAGATTGCCCAACAGAATAAAATAAAGGACCAAGCCCAGGGTTGGACCGAAGCTCACAAGGATGTTGAGGGGAAGAATAGTACTATTTACCATCCGGATTTGGCTGTGAAGGGGACACAAGGATCAGCTCAAGAAGGTCAGGCAATTAATCCTGGCTTGATTGTAGATGTTGATGCAGCTCGTGATATTGCGAATGTAATGAATGAACAATCAATTCCCGCTGGTTTGGCTAGAGAGAAAGAATTGCAGAGACAAGCTGAAACAGGCTTAGATCCTGAACAGAGAAGAAACTCAGAGCTGATGGATGGGGTAAAGCAAAACTTTCCTAATGCTGTGAGAGAGGTGATTGATGGGAAGGGCAGAAGGATGTTATTTTTGGAGCCTCCCAAACAAGGAGATGCAGGTTGTGTATTTTTAGAAGTTATGACACTAGACGGTGTTTATATAATCAACTTTATGAATATTGGTTTTCCCGATAAAGCTGACGCTGTTGATTGGGCGAAAGCAGCTGATATCATGAAAGCCACAAAGATTGAACGTTACGGTATTCCAAACAAAATAAGAATTGCAGATGTAATTACAGATACGGGAATAATCGAAGTTGCGCGTGGAAATTCTTTAGATTTCTATGTAAGAAATCTGGAGGATGCTTCGGAGGTTCAAATTCTAAAAGAGAATTTAATTGATGCCGAAAAAAGAGGCAAGGAGAAAAAAGACAGTGATGAAAAAGCCAAGGAAGTGACCTCGTCTGGTGCAATATTGGGTAAACTTTTGGGGTAGACCTATGGAGGAAAAGGCAAGGATTTTTATTTTATTTGGGTAGACAGGCAAGTAGTTTTTTGTCTAAGGTGAGTAACTTGACCTTTTTTTCTTGGGCTAGACAGAGATAAGAGGCGTCGTAAAAAGTAAGGTTGTGCTGGATAGAAAGCTGGAGTGTCTTGGAGTAATTTGGAGATAAAAAATGGATTGGGAACTCGAGAAAAGTTTCGAAGATTTCGAGAGCTTCCGCGGCCTCGACACGTTTTTGTTTAACTGACGATTTTAGAGCATTGCCGATTTCATATTTTAGAATTGTAGGAGCAATAAAATCAGCTTGGTTTTTTATAAATTTATTGATAACAGAAGTGATACTGTGGGGGAGTGTTTCGTCTGGGAGGAGATAGGCGATGAAGACTGATGAATCGACAATAAATTCTAGCTGTTTATCTGCGACCATATTCGACGAGTTCTTTGATGTTGATCCCTTTAGTATCGAAGTTTTTGCCAAGTTCTTTGAATTTTTTTAAAAGCTGGGCACGGGAAGGCTTTTCTTCTTTGTAAACAGTGATTACAGCGTGGCGGATTAACTCTCCGACACTTTTATGGTGTTTTTTGGAAAGTTCTTTAAGCATCTTGTAGTCATGCTCGTTGAGGAGGACATTTGTTCTTTGAGTTAACATATTACTTTTAATGTAACATGTTACTTTTTAGTTGTCAAGTATTATGGATGAGCTGAATGATGTGGAATTATTTTTTGACAAAGAGGATCACATTCGGAAGATCGCGGCCAGGGCCGATTTTGTAACCGCCGGACCAGAGAGCGGTAGACTCCCCACTATCGAGATTCAAGGCATTGTCCATACCCATAACTTTCAGGACTCTAGCGGATTCGGCAACAGTAACGCCGTGGACGACGCCAATATAAACAGTGTTGCCTTTGTTACTGACAAAACTGCGATTGCCCCGGGCACTTTGTTTGGCGTCGGAGTCTCCGCCGAAAGTAATTCGGAATTGAAATAGACTTATCCTTATTCATGAGGAGAAGATCAAAGGAGTTGGTTTTGCCGGCACAGGAAGGATAGCTGGCCGGACAAAAATAAGAACCGTTGACGCCGGCGTAGGCGCCGGTGCGGCTGACATAGGTGGCGAGGGGCAGGACGGGACAATCGTTGCCGCAGTTGCTGGAGGAGGCGGTATCGACGATGACTTTGGTGGAGCCAAGATCCCCCGCAATGATGTCGACAAGGTAGTCGCCTAAACCTTCGACAGAAACCTTTTGGCGACTGTAGCCAGATGAGGGTGGGGTGGATTTGGCTGGGACACTGGCTGGGATGGCAACTAAGGT
>Ga0210005_1000422_pt1 | contig 35087 bp, 31 predicted proteins | sample CryGey02umfilter_3_FD_183961 | JGI IMG/M metagenome (GOLD analysis project Ga0210005, IMG submission 183961) | Groundwater microbial communities from aquifer in Utah, USA - Crystal Geyser 4/9/14 0.2 um filter (SPAdes) (version 3) | ecosystem: Environmental > Aquatic > Deep subsurface >... | reverse complement strand
ATTGTATGCATTAAGTTCGACTTTTTGGTTCTTTTTTAAAATTGGGTTTATCAATGATTTGAGTTAGTACCTTTTCAATCTGGCGGACCTTTTTTAGATCATCACAAGTAAGCAGGATTACACCTTTAGTAAAAACGCCACCAAGGTCATATTCTATCTGAGTGGAGACTTCCACCCCCATATTCTTACTTATTTTTTCTGCCGCTTTTTTAGCTTGAAATTTAGTGTGCTCTTGCTCTTTCTTATTTGTCACTTGCAGGGATTTATCTTGCTCTTTAGATTGATTTTCTTCAGATGGCGTACCTTTATTTACTTTATCCACTAACTCTTTGGTTGCCCTAGTCGATAAACTTTCCTCTTGTATCGCTTTTATTACTTTTAGCTGGCAGGCTATCATTTTGGCTTGGTTTTCGGGGTCATCTTCACTTCCAGGTGCCACCAAACCAGTGATTTCATAAGCATGGCGCTTGCTGATTACCTGATGTTCTTTATTTGCTTCCAATATTGCTTGCTGTACCTCATCTGAAAGTTGGCTTATTTTTAGGTATTGAAAAACTAGAAGCCCTCTCCTTTTTTTTGACGAATTAGTGCTGTTTACGCGCGTAAACAAGTCTTCCTCACCTTTTTCTGCATTATCAGAAGGTTCGTAAAAAATGCGCTCAGCTATGGCATCGTTTGATTCGCCCATGAAGTCCTTGTAGGCGCTTATGGCCTTTGACATTTCGATAAAGTTTAAGCTGGCTCTATAGCGATTCTCCGAAATGCCTTTTAGTAACATTCCTATTTGGTTGTCTAATTCATTAAAGGCGGCTTCGGTGTATTCAGCGAGGACTGTACAGGGAATTAAGTCGTTTGTGCCTTGTCTGTTATTAACGATTTCCCAGGCGCGTTTACGCCTTTCTCCGCCAACTAAATGATAGCTGTACTGGTATTGGTCATCATAGACACGATATACGGGTACTGGCTGTAGTAAGCCGTCCTTTTCTATTGAGTCTGCTAAGGCATTCAGTTCCCTTTCGTTAAAGTCTTCCCGCTTTTGTTGTGGACTTGCTTGAAGTTGACTACATTCCACGCCTACTACCTCATAAGGCGGCTTATCTTGCTCATAGTACGCTTTGCGTTGAGTCAGCCCATCTTCTATCGGCTTATCTTCTTTGTCGTCTAATTCTTCATGCTGGCTTACTTCATTAGTCGCCGTATCTCCATTGACGTATTCATCCGTCAGATGGAACAGTATTTGATTTTCATCTAGCGAAATCCCTGAACGACTTGTCATAACCTCAAGATTGTATTCCATCGCGCGTTGAAGTTCAGTTGGTGATAATTCTTTTGTGACAATCTCATTTTCATTCATTTTGCTATCCTTTTTAATAATCTCTTGCTTTTAGTTTTTATTGACCTAAATAACAGTACATTGTTTTCAGTAACGCAAATTAACTGAAAAAATGGCAGTTCTTTTTACCGTTACTTTGTTCGAAATTAAGGCATTACTTCATCCAAGTTTTCGCAATTCTTGAAGTCACCTTATTTTCTTTCTTTTTCATTAAATCCAAGTCGTTGATTTATCCATTCGACAATTTCAGATTCGAGCCAAACGGAAGAGTTTGCGGTGAGCTTTCGGGGAGGTGGGAATTTTCCATTCCGCGCCAATGTATAGATGTTTGTTTTTGATTGTTTGGTGATCTTCGCAACTTCATCTATTTTTAGAAGTTTTGGAGCCGATTGATATGTTTTCATTGTTTAAATCTCATTTAATAATTACCCCTTCGGGCTTAAAACTATTAAACGGGGTTTCAAAACATAAGTGTGAACACCCAGATGGGTGACCTTAAGGGTAATTGAAGACGACTTGGAGGAGAAAGGCTGTAAAAATCAACCCCATTTGGGGTCACCCTTTTTTTAACTTTTTTCTAGTGGTGCGGGAGGCAATGTCTTTTTAGGATTGACAACCGAAGCTATTCGCTCCTTACAGGCATCCGAAGTACCGGGACATTCATGCTCAACGAATGAAATTATTTTTTGCGTATTTGATTGATAATCACCATAAATTTTATCTATAAATATTGCTTTATAAGCTTTTATAGCGACATCAAGTTCAGCTGCATATAAATCGCTTTTAGGATCTAAGCATATAGAAAGCGCTTCTAATTCGGCTTCTGATAATCGATTTTGATTGGTTCTATAGGAATCTAGATCATGGTTTTTTCCCATATATTCATTTTCAATTTCCAAGACGTTTAATTTTTCTACAAAAATATCACGTGGATGAATCACCGGACCCTTAGCGCAAACAGTAATTGATTCGCCATTCTTTCGAGTATATTTTATCTTGATAGCTGCACGGTCATCAAGCTCATCATCATACAACCCTAAATTGAACGGTGAAAATCCGAGCCGACCATTCATGGGTAAAAAACCATAAAAAACTGATTCAAGAATTTCTGGCCCGGAAACATCGTCTGGAGTAATTGGGCGCATTCTACATCGATATTGATTTATCGGAATTCTCACATACCCATCAACGGCTTGACACCCACTGGCTGAATACAACGATCTAGCTTTAATTTCGGCCAATAAACTCTCATCTGTAACAGGGGTATTATCAGCTATTAAGTATATTTCCGTTAAATAGAGAGCTAAACTATGAAACATGCTTTCATCAACTAGTCTTTTTACGACTTTATTAGCTATTTTTAAATGATCATCTGGACTTACAGAATCGTATGAAGGAATTATTAGCCCCCATCTTTCAAGCAATTCCTCTAAGGTCATAAGACTTTCTCTTGAAAAGAGTTTCATAATTCTTTTTTTCCTCCATGCAACAGATTAGACCGAACTCTTTGCGCAACAATTAATAACCTGGCTATTCCAATATGTAAATACACATACATCGAATAAAGGGGCTTGCTTCAAAATTAACCTGAAGCGTGCTTATGAATTGACAGGACTTCGCCACCAGATTTTAAGCCATCTAAATAATTTGCCCAAGCCTGCATCATTTGTTTTCTTTGTGGTAAATATTGGGCTTTATTGTATACGGCTCTTACGCCTTTTTGTTCATGAGCTAATTGTTTTTCGATTACGTCACCGATAAAGCCCATTTCATTTAACAATGTGCTGGCAGTATGCCTAAAACCATGAAAGGTTTGTATGCCTTTAAACCCTAACCGGTGTAATGCGGGGTTTAGGGTCTGTTCTCCAATCGGCCTGGTTTTTGTTCTTGGGCTGGGGAATAGAAAATCACAATCAGCGCTTAATGGCCGCATGTATTCAATTATGCTTAATATCTGTTTTGTGATTGGCACTAGATGCGGCCTCTTTTTTTTCATTCGCTCCGCAGGGATTTCAATCATTCCCGCATCTAAGTCAATTTCAGACCATTTAATCCCCGCTAGTTCCTTTGAGCGTAAAAAAACATAGGGCTGTAGCTGTAACGCTTTAGCAGTACAAATATCACCTGTATAGATTTCAAGTGCCTTTAAGATTTGCGCCAAGATTTTTGGGTCGGTGGTATGAGCAAAATTGCCTTTTTCGACTTTTTGAAAAATATCATCTGGCAGGTTTGCCACAGGGTTCGTTTCACAATAGCCATATCCAACACCATATTTAAAAATTCGATTTGCATACTGCTTTATACGCCGCATAGTTTCGAGTATACCGGCTTGTTCAAGTGTTTTTAAAGCCCTGATCATATCCTTTGGCTTGATATCATCTAAGGCTTTGCTGCCAATATGTGGCAATAGGTGTTTTTCTATGCGTTCTCTAATGTCTTTCGAGTAATTGTAAACAAGCGATTTTTCATTGTGATTATGCCATTCTTCAAATAACTGACTGAAAGTCATAGAGGGTACAGAGTCTTCTTTGTTTTGCTGTTTTATCTTGACTTCTTTTTTATGTTGATTCGGATCTATTCCTTGAACAATTAATGCGCGTGCATCATCACGCATAGATCTCGCTACTGCCAATCCAACTGTAGGGTACTGACCAAGCGTTAAAACTTGCTCTTTTTTAGTTTGAGGGTGGCGATAACGATAACGAAAAAACTTTTTCCCAGATGGGCGTACTTCAACATATAAACCGTTTTCGTCAGATTCTTTATAAACTTTTGTGCGGGTAACGAGTTTTCTTATTTTGGCATCAGTCAACATATTGCAAGCCCTCTAATCATGGTCGATTCGATAAAAAGCGGGTAACGCTAGAGATAAACAGCGGGTAATTCGTTTCGTTACCCGCAATATTACCCGCTTTCAATCAAGCTTGCATAGTTTTTCTTAGTTCCGGATAGTACACAAAAAACACCAAACCCCCTATAAAAGGTGCTTTAAGGCACAAAAAAAGCCCACATAAGCGGGCTTAATTGATAAAACTGGCAGAGAGGAAGGGATTCGAACCCTCGATAGGCTATTAACCTATACACGCTTTCCAGGCGTGCTCCTTAAACCGCTCAGACACCTCTCTAAATAAGAGAGAGAATTATACCCAAACAGCGTTAAATTGCCAGTTTTTTCCAAAACAACGCTTTATCAGAAACTTACTGCATTTCTAAATCCATCAACACCGCATCCAAACCGGCTGTGGCACATTTTTCGTCATCCATCCCATCAGGCGCGCCACTGACACCAACCGCGCCATACAACTTACCACCAGCTTTAATCGGAACCGAACCCGCCATAAACGCCAAGCTCTCACCCAGGGTTTGCAAAGGACTCGAAGCGCGACTTTCAAGTTGAGACCCTTTTGCATTAAACATCACAGCAGTATAAGCCTTCTTTTGACTAATTCCCCAAGAAACCGGGGGTGCCATCGTATCGCGCATCTGCACCTGAGGAATGCCATTACGATCAACAACCGTGACCGAAATAGAAATGCCCATTTTTCGACAAGCATCCATTGATGCTTTGGCAATGGTACTGGCAACTTCCGAAGTTATTCTGTTCACCTGAACCACCATCGGCTCTTCTGCTTGAGCTTGCAGTGGTAGTACAGCCATTGTTGCAGCCATTACCATTGAAGCGCCCATTGCTTTAAGATACCCCATTTTCGTAACCACTCCTATTTAGTTTGTTCACTATTTTTTCTGATTGTGCCACAGGCGAACAACATTACCCCTGTGGTCATATCGTTATCGATTCATTAACGACACTGTGGGATTCAAGATAGTTTTTTTACAAAATGATAATGTGCAAAGATTGTGAATATCGCACGCCAAAATGTTTCTAATATGGACTAGAATCCTACGTTATAATGTCGTAAACCCTAAGAATAATGCCAATGAGAACTTGTTGTCACACGCCTGCAAAATTAATTCTAACTGGTGAACATGCTGTATTGTTCGGCTCGCCTGCATTAAGCATGGCAGTCAATTTTTTTACCCAGTGTGAAATGACCTATACCCCTCCCACCCTTCCAGCGGAATTGGATTTCAATATTGAGCTGTGTGACTACCAAATCAAACACCGTTATTCTTTTTCAGAATGGCAACATCATATTATCGACATCCAATCTCGATATGCACTCTATGAAAAAAATGCCCTTGCGATCCAAGCCGTTTGCAGAACCCCTATGGATCTTGTGCTATTAAGCCTTTATTTTTTTCACACGCACCACCCGCTTAAAAAAGGGCATTGGAGCATCCAAATCCAGTCTAAAATCCCTAGCGGGAAAGGGCTTGGCAGTTCTGCATCGATTATTATTAGCCTATTGCACAGCCTTTTCGTCCATCATCAACAACCGATTATTGAAGAAGATCTGCTTACCCTAGCGCAAAAAATTGAATCCTTTCAACATGGACAGTCTAGTGGATTAGATACCACCACGATTTTTAAAGGCGGCTTAATCCGTTTTCAACAAGGAAAACCCATCGAACCGCTCGCCATGCAAAATTTTCATGGTTGGTTAATTGATACCGGCAAACCCCAATCGACAACTGGCCAGGTCGTCAGTCATGTTCACAAGCACTTTCATCATCACCATTTAATTTGGCAAGCTTTCAAAACCGCCTCAATACAAATTGAACAGGCCTGGCAATCTGCTAATGCCATTGGTTTAAAAGAAGCCATCACCGAGAATGAACAGCTTTTGGAAAACATAGGGGTCGTCCCCCAAAGAGTTCAAGCCTTTATTAAGCGCATTAACCGACTCCCAAATAAAGCGGCCAAACTATGCGGTGCCGGCAGTATCACAGGCAACCAAGCCGGCGTCATTTTATGCCTCAGCCATCAACCCCCAACAGCCCTCTGCGAAGAATTTGAATACGCACTTCTTCCTCTAACCCTGAATGAACAAGGAAGTCACTGTGAAGTGGCGTTCTAGCGCCCCTGCCAATCTCATGTTAATGGGTGAACACAGCGTTGTTCACGGCCATTCGGCGATTGCTTGCGCCCTCACACAACGAATACACATTGATTGGCAAACACGAGATGACGACCAAATAATCATTTATTCAGAGTTGGGGCACTTGCAAACAACTCGACAGGCGCTGCCGGGAAATCTCCCGCCTTCAAAACTCATTTGGGTTATCCGCTGCCTGCAACACTATCACAGCCAACTCAAAACCGGACTCAGCATCACCATTAAAAGTGATTTTAGCGACACGCTCGGTCTGGGCAGCTCTGCGGCGGTGCTCGCGGCCATGCTTGGCGGGTTGGATTATTTACTTGAAAATACGCCGATTTCATTAAGTCAACAATTTGCCACAGGACTCAAAATCATTCAGCAAATTCAGGGGCGTGGCTCCGGTAGCGACTTAGCAGCCAGCTTACATGGCGGTATTATTCATTTTCAGCCGGAAACACAACAGATTGACCCGCTCTCCATTCACTTAGATCTATCGTTGGTCTACTGTGGCTACAAAACCCCAACGGCGAAAGTTCTACAAAAAGTCGCGCAAAGTTGGTCAGAGACACCGAATCAATTGCAACACCTTTATCAGTTAATGGCTGAAACCACGCAACTCGGTTATCAAGCGCTTTGCCAACAAAACTGGAGCCAGTTTTCACAACAACTTAATCGTTACCAAGGCTTAATGGACACCTTAGGGGTTAATGATGCGACTTTATCGCATCTCGTCTATGCCCTGCGTCAAGACCCGAATATAACGGCCAGTAAAATCTCTGGATCCGGTCTGGGCGATTGTGTTGTTGCATTGGGCAGGATGAGCGAAAGTACTTTAAAAACCTATCAAAAAATACACATTCAAGTCCACTCACTTGGACTGGATGTTCAACCTTTATGAGTTAAACTATGCCATCGCCAAAACATCAATTTATTCACCGAATCATCCCGCACAGAACCCCTAAACAAGTGGGACAGGGAGATGCCAATGTCAATATTGCCCTAGCAAAATACTGGGGAAAACGAGACATTGAGCTTAACCTACCCACCAATAGTAGCTTATCAATCAGTTTGCCAGGCCTGGGAACTAAAACCACCCTACAATGGATTGAGAGCAGCCAAGACACTGTGACATTAAATAACCAACCTTGCACCCCTCAACAGCCCTTTGCGACACGAATCAGCCAATTTTTAGATCCCTTTCGCCCCAACCCCCAAGGCGGCTTCGACATAAAAACGCACAATAGCGTCCCCACAGCGGCAGGGCTTGCCTCTTCTGCTTCAGGGTATGCTGCTTTGGTGTTAGCATTAAATGATTGTTTTCAATGGCAACTCGACCCAAAATCGCTTTCTTTATTGGCTCGTTTAGGCAGTGGCAGTGCCAGCCGCTCGATAGATACTGGATTTGTGATGTGGCATCAAGGCCGACAACCTGATGGGATGGACAGTTTTGCTGAGAAAATTGACCAGGCCTGGCCAAATTTGAATATTGGATTATTAGAAATCGATCTTTCAGAAAAGCCCATTGGCTCAACACAAGGCATGCAACAAACCGTCAACCACTGCGATCTATACCAGGCTTGGCCCGAAAAAGCCGAAACAGATTTTAAGACTTTACAAACGGCGATTAGCCAACAGGATTTCACCCTGTTAGGAACCACAGCAGAAAACAATGCGTTAAGCATGCATGCCACGATGCTCGCCACTTGGCCACCCATCTGTTATTTTCAACCCGACAGTATCCAAGCCATGCAACAAGTTTGGCAACTTCGCGCACAAGGTACCGAAGTTTACTTCACGATGGATGCGGGGCCTAATCTCAAGTTACTGTTTTTAGAGAAAGATCAACAGCAACTCCAGTCAAGCTTCCCACATCTCAAAATTATTCAACCTTTTAACGAGGACTACAAAAAGCCTACTTCACAATAGATAAATGGGGTTTCTTTTTAGCAGAAGTGTCTGTTTCAGAGTCACGATTTTGCAAATTAGACGCTGCATCAGGATAAGGCTCAGGAGGGAAAGGCATCCCTTGACCATTTTCACGTGCAAAAATAGCTAACACGGCTTCAGGCGGAAAGCCAATTTCTCGCTCAGCACCTTGAAACCGAGCTTTAAACGCAAACCAATCATTGTGAAACTGTCGATCACGAATCGCCTCGGGATGAATATTCAAGACCAAAACACCCTCTTGAGCATATTCTCTCGGCACCGTAATCCCCGGATAATTCACATCTAGTTGCACATGTGGCGTCCAATGATTATCAACAATCCAATCAAACATAGCACGAATTAAATAAGGGCGATTTGAAAGCATATTGCGATCCTTTTAATAGACTTCTCTCATATCCAGCTCATCATCCGATAAACTTTCCATAAACATCTCTCTAGAAAGCACTTTATCTGAATAATCTTGAATGGCTTTTGCCGACTTTGGTAATTCAATGCCTAAGTAAGGTAAGCGCCACATCAATACCGCCAAACTGACATCAACCAAAGAATATTCTTCACTCATAAAATAAGGCTGATGATCAAAGACCGGAATCATCTGAATGATGCGTTCTTGCAAGTCACGACGAGCCAATTTTGCCGCTTCTTCATCCTCTTTCTGCACAATGGTATCTGCCAACTGGTACCATTCCTGTTCAATTTGACGTAACATTTGCCGTGCTCGAGCTTTAGCAACCGGATCGACTGACATCAGAGGCGGATGCGGAAAACGTTCATCTAAATATTCCACAATCACTTGAGGTTCATATAAAACCAAATCACGATCAACGAGGGTTGGCAAAGTCCCGTAAGGGTTTAATTCAATTAAATCTTCCGGCATGCCTGCGGATGTATCAACTTCAATAATTTCAAGTGGAATGTCTTTTTCTTGCGCCATCAAACGCACACGATGGGAACTTGGGCTTTTCGAATCTGAAAATAAAGTCATTACGGATCTTTGCGTGATAGGCAAATCTGACATGTGTTTCTCCTGAAAGTCAGTATCATAGGGATTATGGCCTTTTGCAATCTGCACTATCGGCAAGGCCTAGTCAAGAGCCAACAACAAAATCAACGAAAAGATCTGTTGAGCGTGCTCTTTAGATTATTATACCCTGCCTGTCAAGCCCACTTTTTTCATCCTAAGTATTCGATCAAACCAACCCTAAGCGATAATCATTGAGACACATCGACAATTGCGCTATTTAACTGGTTTTTTTAAATCAATGCTATTAACATAGCTCAGTTCTCAATGGCTAGGATCTCTAATTTGAATCTCAAAATGCAATTCAACGCCGCTCCCGAACTCAAGTACCTCATGGCGCTAATCACCGCTTTAAGCTTGTTGTGGGGATTTACCTTAAGCTGGTTTTACTTTCAACTGGAAATGCACTTTGACATTTCAATGGTAGGGGTTTGGTTAGGGCTATTGTTACTGACGCTCATCACAACGATTTTTTTAGCCTTCTCCCAAGCAGACATCCGTCAAAAACAAATACAACAACATAAAGACCTTCTAGGATTTATCCTACTGAGCTGGACGCTGATTATAAATGCCGGATTGCTCTATGAAACAGGCGGCACCATCAATCCCCTTATTCATTTTTTACTGTTACCGATTGCCTTGGGCATGCTCATTCTAACAACGCATTGGTTTCTAGCTTTAGCGGGCATTGCAGGGCTACTTTACACCTTATTAACGCATTATTATGTGCCGCTATTGTCCTTAAAAGTCACCAGTTTACAAGCCTTTTTTGCTTGGTACTTGCAAGGCTCCATGTTGGTTTTTTTGGGGTTAGTGTTATTACTCGCCATCTTAATCTTTCCATTAAAAAGCAGACTCGAAGCACAAAAATCGGCACTCAACCAACAACAACAACTTGCCCTGCAAAATGAAACCCTGCTATCGGTTGGCAGTCTAGCATCTGCGTCAGTTCATCAACTCAGCACGCCTTTAAACACTTTATTTTTGCTCAAAGATTTACTCAAAAACGAAGTTCACTCTGATGTTGGCAAGGCACAGTTAAAAACGCTGTCTGAGCAAATTGAGGTCTGTATACACGTTTTACAAACCCTGAGAGAACGTGCTGATCAAGCAAACCACCAAACACACCTCGAGTTTTCTGCCACCAAGCTCCTAACAGAACTCAAACACGAATTTGCACTCATGCACCCAAAAAGCCAGCTCATGATCCGTAATACCCTGACCATTGATCCAAAAATCAATATTGATACCAGTTTTAAAATTGCCATTATGAACTTACTAGACAATGCAGCGCGACTCAGCCCCAACGCCGTTCAAATCAGTTTAGAACAAATAGATTCCAACCTTTGCTTTCGCATTTTAGATGAAGGAGGCGGACTACCAGAGACTCGTTTAAACACATTGGGCCAGCAGCAGTTACAGCAACATTATCACGGCATTGGTATGGGTGTGTTTCTCAGTCGAATGATTATAGAACGGTTTGGCGGGAACTTAAGTTTTCAGAACATCCACCAGAATAACAAAGATGGCTTAATGGCGATGATTACGCTACCCATTTCATCAACAGCAGGTAACCCAAAAGACTTATGAAATCTCAACAAACCTCAATTCTATTGGTCGATGATGATGCCACTTTTTTGGCAATTTTGGAACAATCGCTAGAGAAAACCAATCGTCACATAATCACCGCACAAACCCCTGAAGACGCAACCCAATTAATGGCATCCCACGCTTTTGACTATGCAGTTTTAGATTTAAACATCAACGGTGAAAGTGGTTTAAATTTGCTAAGCGAACTGGTTGATCAACGCCCTCATTGTAAGGTACTGATTCTCACCGGCTATGCAAGCGTGGCAACCGCCGTAGAAGCCATGCGACTAGGCGCCCTGAATTACTTATGCAAACCTGCCAGCGCAGCGGATATTTGCCAAGCCTTACAACTCGACAATGCCAGCACCGAACCGACTTCCATCACAACACAACAAACAGTCAACTTCGAACCCATGTCCGTTAAGCGAATAGAATGGGAGCACATTCAAAAAGTTTTGATAGAACATAATGGGAATATCAGTGCAACAGCAGAAGCGCTCAATATGCACCGTAGAACGCTGCAAAGAAAATTACAAAAACGTCCCGTCCATAAATAAAAAAAACCGTGCGCTATACGAACACGGTTAACTTTTGTCCCCCTGGGAGAGAAGCTACAAACAACTTAAAACTGAACATTTACCCCCACATAGAGATTTCGTCCCTTGCCAGGAATACTTAATAAAGGCACCCCGGTTACTGACATAGTATTCCCCTCGCCGGTATAAGCGCCGCCGGTCGGCAACTGATAAGACACATCGAATAGGTTTTCAGCACCAAAATCCAATCGTACCGATTGCCACTGATAACGGCTTCTTAAATTAACCAATGTATAACCAGCCGTTTTCAATTCATTACGCAAAGTTGAAACATCATTTTTGTCATCAACCATCACGACTTCTATCGCATTATTCCAAACGTTCAAATGTTGCGATAACGTCAGTTTTCCATTTAATGGCATCATATTATAAAGGCCATCTTTGCTATCCAAATTATCGCCCTTGGTGTAATTAACATCGAGTTTCATCACCCAATTGCCCGCTTTATTTTCAGCTAACTGATAATGCGCAGCCAGATCTAAACCATAAAGGCGAGCCGATTGGTTTGCATATTTAAGAACGCTAAAATCACCGTAGTTTTTGACTAAGGTCGCATCAATATAATTCTCTACTTGGCTCACATAAGGCATAACTTGCAGCCCCCATGCTGGTTGCTTTGGCGAATGCCAATCAAAATTGGCGCTCAAGGTATAAGCTGTTTCCGGCTTAAGATCCATATCCCCTAAATAACCATTACCATCTCCAGCAAAATTATTCATCAAAGCCGCCATACTCCAGGTTGACCAAGTATAACGTTCATATAAATCTGGTGAGCGAACCTGACGAGCCAAGCCAAAATCCATATCAAATTGTTCATTGGCTTCATAAGAAGATAAAACATTAATATTTAAATTATGATCGGTTTTAGCGCGATCAGCACCATTAAAGGCTGCGGCTTCACTTGCCTCATTGGTCACTTTTGTTCCCATCATAAAACTATCTGTATCATGATAGCCATTCACATCACCGGCATGCGTTTTAACCATTTCATAACGTGTACCGACCGTTGTTTTCCATTGCCTATCCAGCTGGTTTGTCCACTCTGCAAATAGGCTATATCGATCACGTTCACCGCCATTAATATTTTGAAAAGTGCCTGGACTCATACCCGCCGCACTCGGGTTAGGATCCCAATAATCATCCAGACGATATTGCTGAATCTCAGCGCCCATATTCAAATCACTTGACGCCGTAGCGGACATAATAGTTGACAGTTTTAACCCCTGCGTTTTGCTATCAGTTGCCATTGGCATCTGCGTAGACGTTTTGTAATCCATAAACGCCATTTTATGGGTTACCTGTTCAGTATAACCTTGAAGGGTCAACTCCCCCCATTGCATCATTTTATTAAGCGCCAGATTCACCTTGTTACTATCATTCTGCGTCATATCCATACGCTGATTGGGATATTGCTGATAAGGCGTAGTCTGATTAATTAAGGTTAACGACAACAAACTATCATCCCCTTTATAAGCAATATTTAAATTGTGGTTAATCGATTCATAGGCTGATCCAGCCACTTCATTCTTTTTAGTAGTCGTCCCTTCAGTCCCAGAGGTGAACTCTGTTCCTGACTCAGCCTTAGTCGTTGTGGTGAAGGTTTTAAAATCATCCGCAGCTTGATGGTTTTCAGACTGGGCATAATTCCCTTTATAGGTTAAACTCAGTTGATCACTGGCGGTTGTCACACTCAAATGCCCCTCCTTAGCCTGACCATTTGATCGATAGACCGCACCTAATTCCCCTTCTGTTACCTGTTGATCTTGAGCGGCAAATAGCGGATCTTTCGTTTTAACCACAATACTTCCACCGATACTATCACCGCCCACACTGACTGGCGTGATACCTGGATAGATATCAACCGCTTCAGCTTGAGAGGGGGATATATAAGACAAAGGGGTATTCATATGATTTGGACAAGATGACATCAACGGCATACCATCGACTTGCACGTCTAAACGATGATCCGCTAACCCGCGAATCACAGGAAAGCCTGATAAACCTCCCGCCGGATTCATTGTCACACCCGGTGCCTGTGTCAAAATGCCCACCAAGTCACCCTTTGCACCTGACTGATTGACAATAGTTTGTTTAGAGACTTTTTGCGGAGCTTGACTGTCTGGTTGAGCAACCACATCAATCGCGGGTAATTTTTGTGCAGAAACCGGTTGCCAAAATACGGTGACCATTAACGAAGTTAATAATTTTTTCTTCATACGCTCTCTCCAATGATTACAATGATTAACTGAGAGGCATTATAAAGAGGGCTAGGGAGAAAGAGAATGCGACAAATTGTCGCACCCCCTTAAGTCTGTTATTCGTTATTGAATTCGAACATTAAGCATTTTCGATTGAAAAGGTCATGACCTCTGACAATTGATGGGCGCCAATCGCTAAGCTAAACAACCGATCCACGCCCAATGCCACACCTGAACAGGCAGGCAAACCGGCGTCAGTCAAACCGGCAAGCAATCGATTATCCAGCGGAACCGTTTCAACGCCATCCGCTTGACGCTGCTGCAAGGATTGCTGAAACCGCCGATGCGTGGCACCCGCTTCTTGCAGTTCTTGATAACCGTTTGCCAGTTCCATTCCGTGCACAAACACTTCAAAACGCAACGCTTCTTGAGGGTTCCCAGTTGAAATTTGCGCCAAAGCCGCCTCACGAGCAGGGTAATGCGATAAACACGTAATGCGATCAACCCCAAGTTGAGGTTCAATCACTTCTGTCAAAACCAGTTGTTCCCATAACGCTTTATCATCAGCTTCCACACCCACCACTTCAGGGAGATTAAATGCCCTTAAGCAAGCTCTACATTCTGCCGCCGTTGCATTATGAATGTTCGCTAAATTCGCATATTGCAGAAATGCTTGTTGGTAGGTGAGAACTTCAATCGGCAAATTGCCTAATACCACTTGAATCACTTCAGCGGTTTCTTGCATCATTTCCGCTAGGCTAAAGCCTAAACGATACCATTCCAACATCGTAAACTCGACTTGATGACGCGGGCTTAAATCACCATTGCGAAACACTTTTCCCAAATAAAAAATATCGCCACTGCCCGCACAAAGCAGTCTTTTCATTGGGTATTCAGGGGAGGTATGTAAATAATAGATGTGCGTGGACGACTGACCGGGAAGACGAACCGCTGTTTTTAAAGAATCTAAATGACGATCAGGGGTCGCTGATTGCGACAGCATAGGCGTATCGACCTCCATCACCTCGCGCGCATAAAAAAACGCTCGCAATTGCCTGAGCCATTGCGAACGTTTTTGCAGGGTCTCAATCTTTGCACAGGGACGCCAATTCCGTTTGGCGTGTTCAAGTGTTAGATCATTTTGCACGTGAAATATAATCACCCGTTTGCGTATTACAAATCACTTTTTCACCAATCTGAATAAACAGCGGAACTTGCACCACTGCCCCGGTTGATAAGGTGGCAGGTTTGCCACCCGTTCCGGCGGTATCGCCTTTTAAACCCGGGTCGGTTTCAACCACTTCCAATACCACCTGCTTAGGCGGCATCACCGAAATCGGATCACCATTCCAAAGCGTCACGGTACACATATCTTGTTCAATCAACCATTTCTGAACATCCGCTACGGCAGCTTCTGATGCCTGATACTGATCAAACGTGGCCGGATCCATAAAATGCCAAAATTCACCATCATTATAAAGATACTGTAAATCGGTATCCATCACATCGGCGGCTTCTACTTTTTCGCCCGACTTAAAGGTTTTTTCCAAAACGCGCCCGGTAATCAAGTTGCGGAATTTTACGCGGTTAAAGGCCTGACCTTTGCCCGGTTGAACAATTTGGTTATCCACAATATTACAAGGCTGTCCATCCATTAAAAACTTCAACCCATTTTTAAATTCATTTGTACTCACTGATGCCATGATGTTTTTTCCTGAATGATGTAAAATAGCGCAATATTTTAACGCAACTGACCCTCACTGGGAAAGTTTTCATTGCAGAGCCATTCAAATCGTCCGTTATGATTCATTCACTCACTGAACTCTGTGATTTAATTGGGCTTTCGGCTGCCGACTTAGGCTGCGATTTTCAAACTGATTTCCCACTGAAAGTCCCCAAACACTTTGCACTGCAAATTGAAAAGCACCGGCCAAATGACCCATTATTGCGCCAAATTCTACCAGGCCTGGCTGAAAAAACGGTTGTTGAAGGGTTTAGCCTCGATCCGGTCGGCGACCTAAAGGCCAACCCGACGCCCAGTTTGATTCACAAATACCAAGGGCGCGCGCTATTAATTGCCAGTGGCCGATGTGAGATTCATTGTCGTTACTGTTTCCGCCGTCACTTTCCCTACCAACAAGCCAAAAAACAGCACTGGCAAACCGCGCTGGAACAAATCGCCGCCAACCCGTCCATTGAAGAAGTTATCTTAAGCGGCGGCGACCCGCTCAGTTTATCGCAAAACAGTTTAATGGAACTCTTGACAAAACTGGAGCAGATTCCCCACCTGACCACACTTCGAATTCACTCCCGAACACCCGTCGTGGCACCAAACCGTGCTGAAATGCCGTTATTATGGCAACTGCTCAAAGCGAGTCGATTACACATTGTATTGGTCATTCACTGCAATCATGCTAATGAACTTAGCGATGAAACTGCGCGTTTATTTCAAACCCTGAAAGCCACAAACATCACCCTGCTCAATCAGTCAGTGTTATTAAAAGGGGTGAATGATAACGTTACAACCTTAGCTCAACTGAGTAAAAAACTGTTTCAACAAGGCGTGCTGCCCTACTATTGCCATCAGTTGGATAAGGTGGCAGGAGCCGCTCATTTTGAAGTCAAAAATGACCAGGCCTGGGTACTTTTCGACCAGCTTCGCCAAAAACTGCCGGGCTATTTAGTGCCGAGATTGGTGACAGAAATCGCTGGCGAGCCCTATAAAACCCTCATTTTCCCAACACAGGAAAGCCATTAATGTCTCACTGGCGCCCACAAACCCCCTCGGCGAAAGCCAGTTTTTGGCTGGTGCTCGTCCTTTCAATTTGGCACCTTTTTTTAGCGGGTCAAGTGACCCTCAGTGTCGATGAAGCCCACTATGCCCTATATGGCCTAAAACCGGATTGGAGTTATTTTGACCATCCACCGATGGTTGGCTGGCTCAATGCCGTTGCACTGCAATTTGGACAAAGCGAGATGCACCTTCGCACCCTCCCCGTGCTATTCTTTGCATTGGCCAACATCGTTCTTTACCGAATCGCGAGACGACTTTTTCCAGACTTTGATTGGATCGGTTTTTGGACATTGGCGCTGATTAATAGCGCTTTTATGTTTCAGTTACTGAGTGTTTCGATGCTACCCGATACCCCTTTAATGCTCGCCAGCTTAATGGTGGTATGGTCCCTGCTCAATTTACGGGAAGAAGCCGCCACCTCACCCAAAGCATTTCGCAGTGCCTTATGGCTGGGATTTTGGCTTGGCATTGCTGCCCTGTCTAAATACACCGCCATCACCCTTGTGTTCTCCTTAGTGATTATTCTGTTGCTGGAACGCCGATTTGACTGGCTAAAAAACCGTGGCCTCTGGCTGGCGATTGCACTGACTGCGCTAATGACTTCACCCATTTTGTGGTGGAATGTCCAGCATGATTGGCTGTCTTTTTTATACCAAATTCACCACGGCACCCAAAACACCGACTGGCAATGGCAACGATTTGTCAACTCACAACTGTTACAAATGGGCGTCTATTCACTGCTACTGTTTATCGCAGGCATTGCGCTGATGTTAACTTGCTGGCGACCCACAGCGAACGCTGAAACCCAAGCAGCCATTCGAATCTTAAGCAGTTTTAGCTTACCCATTATTGTGTTATTCGGCTGGAATGCCGGCTATGAAATGAGTCTCCCTCATTGGACGCAACCGGCTTGGCTATTGATGAGCCCGGCCATTGTTTATTATTGCTGGCAACACTGGTCACAACGATGGTTACGCATCAGCGTTTATTTCAGTAGCGCACTCACCCTCACGCTTTCAGTGCTGTTAAACAGTCAATTGGCAACGCCTTGGATGCCGTTAACCGAAAAAAACAACCTTGTCCGTGAACTCCATGGCTGGCCGCAAGCGATAGCAGAGGCCGAAAAACTGCAACAATCGCTTAAAGTACCGTTATTTGCCAGCAATTGGACACAAGCCAGTCGCATTGCTTGGTATGCCGCTCCACAACCGGTCTATGTTACCGACAATCGGTTTGATCAGTTCGATTTGTGGTTTGGTAACCCGCCGACCGGCAGTGATGGATTAGTTATTATTCCCGGTTACGAAACCCATCCACCCGCCACAGCCAGGCCTGGTCATTTTAACCATTGCCGACACTTAAAAACCTTGCCGATTATTCGTCATCAAAATACAGTGGTACGCTATTATTTTTATCATTGCCAAGACTTTCAAACAGTTCAATATCATGGCTGGGTAACGGAATTAGCAAACAATCCATTAGAGTACCTCGAATAACAGCAATCAAAATTGTGCAATAAATTCGCAGTTTTGGGCGGGGTTTGCGATAATAGCTGACATTCATTTATGCAGATATCATCAAGGGAATCTTTTGAGCAATTTGATTAAAGTTGGCCTCTCCATTGCGATTATTGGCTATATTCTGTCAAAATTTGACCTGATCGCAGTTTGGCAGACGATTCTCAACGCGAACTTCGGATTGATTCTTGCCGCCTTATTAGTGCAAATACTCAGCCAAACGGTTGCCGCTTATCGGTGGTCATTGATTATGGAAATGCTCAAATTCCAACACCCCTGTGGCTTTTATTTACGCAGTTATTTCAAAGGCAGCCTTTTCAATCAAGTGCTCCCTACCAGCATCGGCGGTGATGCGTTTCGCATTGCCGAAGTCTCCGCGCATGGCGGATTGGTTCGCGAGGCCTTTTATGGCGTCTTTATCGACCGAATCGTTGGTTTGGTTGGATTACTGCTCTTAAATTTATTAGCCAATAGCATTCAATCTGACCTCATGCCCTATAAAATCTTTATGACCATCAATGTTATTTTGATTTTAGCGTTATTTGGCTTATTTGTATTAATGGCCATTCACAAATTCTCGATATTCAATCGCTCAAAAATCACTCGACCCTTTTACCAACTCTCGGAACGATTTCGTTTTATTTACAAAACCCCCAAACGCATCAGCCAACAACTCGGGCTTTCCATTTTGATTCATCTACTGTCGATGATTGCCATTTTTGGTGTCGGTCACAGTGTTGGCATTAATGAACCGCTGGTAAATTATCTGGTGATTATTCCACCCGCCATCCTGCTCACCATCTTACCGATTTCTTTCGCCGGCTGGGGCGTGCGCGAAGGCGCTTTAGTGGTGTTATTTATGATGATCGGCATCGAAGAAACGCACGTAATTGCCATGTCACTCATTTATGGCATCCTACTTATTTTCAGTGCCTTACCCGGCATGTATTTTTATCTAACCAGCCAACACAAATATTTATGAGACTGTTATGAACGTCGATTTAATGCGCAAACTTGACCATCACCTAGGAATCCCCTTAACCTTTTTAGGCACATTACTACTCAAAACCGCCCACCGGATTCGCAAGCCGAAAACCACGCCCCCTAAAAATATCTTATTTGTAGAGTTGTCCGAAATGGGCAGTACCATTTTGGCGGATCCCGCCATGAAGCATGCTCAAAAGCACTTTGATGCGCAATTGTTTTTTGTTATTTTTAGCAAAAACAAGCCCAGTTTGGATCTGCTCAACACCATTCCTCAGCATCATATTTTTACACTTTGCGAGGATTCCTTATGGACACTAATGCGCGATGCCATTCGCTATTTAATCTGGTGCCGAAAACACCACATTGATACTGCGGTGGATTTAGAATTGTTTTCCCGCGTCTCGGCCTTGCTTACAGGCTTTAGCGGTGCCGGCAATCGCGTGGGCTATCACAATTTCCATGGCGAAGGCCTCTATCGAGGCGACCTCTTAACACACAAAGTCAGCTACAATCCCCACATCCACATTGCCAAAAACTTTATGGCCTTGATTCATGCCCTCAAAGCCGAAACCCCGGAAGTCCCCTATTCCAAAGTGCTGATTACCGATGATGCCATCCAACTGGATCAGGTGACTTTCAGCGATGACGAAAAAGCAGACGTTTATCGAAAAATCAGTGCCTGCTATGCAGGTTACGATCAAACCCAACACCAGCTACTGCTCATTAACCCCAATGCCAGTGATCTATTACCACAAAGACGCTGGCCCAAGCACAATTTCATTCAACTGATGCAGCAACTATTGCAGCGCTATGAAAACGCCTTGATTTTAATCACCGGCGCACCGAATGAAAAAGAAGAAGCCGAAGCCTTGCGCCTAAAAGTTGCTAACCCGCGTTGTATTAACTTTGCCGGTCAGCTTAAATTATTGCAAATGCCCATTCTGTATTCCGTGTCGAGACTGATGGTCACCAATGACTCCGGGCCTGGGCATTTTTCGTCGATTACGCCCCTAAAAACCTATGTGTTATTCGGCCCTGAAACCCCCAAGCTCTATGGTTCTCTCGGTAATAGCACCCCAATTTTTGCCGGACTGGCCTGTTCGCCTTGTGTCAGTGCCGCCAATCACCGCAAAACGCCCTGTACTGAGCCGGTTTGCATGGATGCCATTACCGTCGGGTCGGTTTATAAACAGATTGAGATAGAATTACGGCAAGAATAACCAGTTAGCGCAGTCGCTTTAACAGCCACCAAGCCACCAGCAGCAATACTAAAGAAGGCAAAAAAGCGCCCAAAATGGCAGGAAATTGATAAACCACACTCAGATTACCAAAAATTTGATTGAGCAAATTAAAACTCATCCCAATAATAATCCCGACAAAAATCCGCTGGCCAATACTGACCTGACGCTGAGAACCAAAGATGAGCGGGAACACTAATGAAATCATGCCCACGATCATCAATGGCATGATCACTTTACGCCAAAACGCTAATTTGTAAGGCTCGGCATCTAAGGCATTGGCTTCTAGAAACTGAATATACAACCATAAATCAATCACCCCCATATAACGCGTTTCGACATTTAAGGTTGAAATCAGTGTTGGCGTGACCGGCAGCTCAACCGGCATGGATGCGCTAAGGGTTTCCCTAAAATCCAATAACTGATTAATAGGGGCTTTCGGGGTTTCAATCGCCGTCCAGTTCAACTGCTTATGAACGACATCATACAGTCGCCATTGCTGATCTTTTTTTGAAAACCGTGCCGTTTTGGCTCGCCAATATTCACTTAAAGCCCCTGCCTGCACCCGATAAATGGAAATATCATAAAACTGCGAATCGGTTATGACTTGGCCAACATGAATCACTTTTTCACCATCGCGCATCCAAAAATCTTCACTGGCACCAATCGAAAAATTCTGATGTAACGCTTCACTGCGCATTTTTTTAGCAAAGCCTTCACTCACCGGCGCAATCCATTCACCCATAATGGCAACAATCAACCACATCAACATCGCCGACTTCATGACGCCGATAAAAATGCGTCGAATTGACCAGCCGGTGACGCGTAATACCGTCAGTTCTGCATGGTTAGCCAAGCCCCCTAAGCCAATCAAAGTACCAATCAATATCGCAACCGGGAAAATTTCATAAGCAAACACCGGCAATTTCAAAACGGTATAAAGCACCCCTTTATTTAAGGTGTATTCGTCGGTGAGTTTGCCGACCTGAATCATAAACTCAGAAAAACCGAGAATAATCAATAACACCATCAACACCAACAGAGTATGGCTAACCAGTACACGGCCTAAATAGCGTTCAATCAAATTCATTGATTAACCCCTTTAGAGGTCCATTTCTTAGGCAAAGCCATCTGCGGCCATTGTAGCCAGGCTGGTTTGAGTGACGCATGACGCAAGCCATAGGCTAAAAACAATAGCGGAACCGGCCATAATCCAATCCAAGGCGATAAGGTGCCATCTGCGACCGCTTCTCTAAAGGTCACCAGCAGTTGGTTATAAATTACATAAAGCACTAACGCAAAAAACACCTTAGCAAACCGACCTTCCCTTGGCCCGGTTCGACTCATTTTCAAGCCCAACATCCCCAACACAACAATGCTCAATGGCGTAATTAATCGCCATTGTAACAGTGCCATATCGGCCGGATCACTCGACTGCCAAAGCAAGGCTGTTTCGCGTTCAAACTGACGCGCTCTTGCCGGTTTCGTTTGAAGCTCAGGAATAAACCCTTCAAAACGCTGAAACGACCTTACAATCAAGGGCTGATCACTCGATAACCCCTCATAACTGTGACCTCGATACAATACCAACGCCAAACGTTCCCCCACCCATTCAAAACGACCAACGGGCGCCATCAGCAATACATCATTTCCTTCAGAACGCATTCGTACCCAGACGGAACGCATGGTGCCATCCTCTTCCAGAGATTGCATATAAAATACCCCCTCCCCAGTTGATAACGGATTAAACTTTCCAGGAACCAATGCGGCTAACGGCGAAGATACCTGAGCCTCTTCAATCAAGCTACGCTCTTGACTATAGCTCCATGGAATCAGCCAAAGCGAAATCCAAGCCGTGAGCAACGCCAAAGGCAATAAAAACCAAAACACCCGTTTTTTAAAATAGCCCATGCCAATGCCGCAACTTTGCAATACCACCATTTCCTGATCTTGGTATAAGCGGCCAATTGCCAGCATGACACTCAAAAGCGCAACCAACGGCAAAATCACTTCTAAAGCAGGGGGGATTTTGGTCAATAAGACTTGAAAAAGAATAGAGGATGGGAGTGAACCTTCCACCGCAATCGTCAACAGCTTAGTAGCTTCGGTGCCAAAGGTAATCAGCAGTAAAACCGACAGGACTGCAAAAAAAGTGGCAAACAGTTCTCGGGTTAGATATTTGTCAAGAATTCGCAAAAAACAGTCACCAAAGCGTTAGAATAACGACATTAAATAAAGGGCACCTCGATTAACCCCGGCTGTTTTCTGTCAACGCCAAATGATTCAGGTCAAGGCGTGACGTTTCAGCAATGTCCACACCTTGCAAAAGGTCACAACGCAGAGCTGAACCATTTGGCTATGCCCCTTCGGGCGGGACTTAAAGCAGCCTTCTTCGTTGTTGTGACGCTTGGCCATAGAATGCTAAGACCCGCGCGTCACGCCTAGAATAAGGCCGCTTTAAGTCCCGCAGAAGTCAAGTCGGGGTTATTCGAGGTGCCCTAAAGTCAATTATTATACAAGAAGGGATGCAAACGCATGAAACAAATCCAGTTCCAACTGCAACAAACCAACACCTTATCGGATTATGACACCCTAATTTTACCCGTGTTTGAGCAGGGCAACACCACCGAACTGGGTCAGCAGTTTCACCTTGAGACCCTTACCGCTGATTTGGTTAAGGCAGGCGATTTTTCAGGCAAGCCTGCTGAGGTTCAAATGCTGCTACAACACCCCGACTCGCCATGCACACGCCTGCTATTGGTTGGCATGGGATCGGCCAAAACCCTCTCTAACAAAAACTATTTAGACAGTTTAAATGCGGCCGCTAAAGCCTTAGACAACAGCGGTGCGCAACGGGTTTTAAACGGTTTAATCGATGTTTTTCCTGCCCAAAACGACCAGGCCTGGGCAATTTACCAAAACACATTAATGATTCAGCGTAGCCTTTACGACTATGAACATGAAAGCCGCAATAAAGCGGAGCTTAAAAACCCAAAACTGGCTCAAATCACTTTTAATGTTGCTGCCAGCGAGGCCTTAAAATCGCAACTTGAGCAGGCACAGGCCACTGCATTAGGGATGGCTTTAACCCAAGACCTGGCGAATATGCCCAGTAATTTTTGCACACCGAGTTATCTCGCCGAAACCGCCGTTGAACTGGGTGACCAATATGGCTTTGACGTCAACATTCTCGATAGCGAAGAAATGATCGAAATGGGCATGGGCGCTTTTATGGCGGTTGCTCAAGGGTCACATACCCCACCAAAAATGATTTGTCTTGCTTATCACGGTGCAGATCCAACAGAGGCTCCGATTGCATTAGTCGGAAAAGGCGTGACCTTTGATACCGGGGGTATCTCTATCAAACCCGGCGACGCCATGGATGAAATGAAATATGACATGGGAGGCGCCGCCACTGTCTTGGGCGTTTTTAAAGCGCTTGGACAACTCAAGCCCAAACTTAATGTGGTGGCGGTCATACCTGCCACTGAAAACATGCCCGCCGGTAATGCCATTAAGCCTGGGGATGTTGTCACTTCTTTATCAGGGCAAACCATTGAAATTCTCAATACCGATGCAGAAGGCCGCCTGATTTTATGCGATGCCTTAACCTATGCTCAGCAAACCTACAAGCCCTGCAAAATTATTGATATGGCGACCCTAACCGGTGCTTGCATTATTGCTTTAGGACATGAGATGTCTGCGTTATTAGGCAATCATCAGCCGCTGATAGCGGATCTTTTGTCATCTGGTCTGAGAACTTATGATCGTTTTTGGCAAATGCCGTTAAGTGAAGAGTATGATGAACAACTCAAATCAAATTTTGCCAATATGGCCAATATTGGCGGCCGCCCTGCCGGCACAATTACCGCAGCACAATTCTTAGCCCGCTTTACGGAATCCGTCCACTGGGCACACCTAGACATAGCGGGGACGGCTTGGATCAGCGGTAAAAGCAAAGGCGCAACCGGCCGTCCGGTACCTGCTTTGGTTGACTACTTACTCCGCCAGCAATGAACACTAACGCCATGCCTTCTGATACCCCCGATGTGTTGTTTTATGTATTAAATAGCTCGGACTTGGCATCAAGGCAGCACTTTGTCTGCAAACTGGTTCAAAAGATTTGGCAACAAAATCGTCACTGTGATATTTGCTGTCACCACCCGGCCGAATTAACCGCCCTGGATGAAGCCATCTGGCTATTTAAACCTGAAGCCTTTATTCCCCATGCCATTGCCCAAAATCCCCCTGCGCCAATCCAACTATGGTTCGACCAGGTGGACCGACCTTGCCATGATATATTAGTCAACTTACACCCAGACTTTCAGACTTACTTTCAAAGCTATCAAAGAACCATTGAAGTGTTAGATCAGTCTCCAGAGCTGATTCAACGCGGACGTGATAGATGGAGAAGATACCAATCCCTAGGATTTGACCCAGTACTCCATAAAATACCGTGAGGTTTAAGCAATGGATATTACGCAATTATTAAGCTTTAGTGTGCAGCAAAATGCTTCAGATTTACACCTTTCAGCAGGCATGCCCCCCCTGCTCAGAACGGATGGTGAAATCCATCGCATTGATATGCCCGCATTCGACAGAGATGCCATGCGAACTCTAGTATACGATGTCATGAATGATGCACAACGCCAAAAATTTGAAGCTCAATCTGAAGTGGACTTTTCCTTTGAAATTCCCAAACTGGCACGTTTTCGGGTCAATGTGTTTTTACAAAACCGCGGCATCGGCGCGGTCTTTAGAACCATTCCGAGCACCGTGCTTTCTCTGGAAGACCTTCATGCACCCGAAATCTTTAAGGACATTGCCAATACCCCTCGAGGCATTGTATTGGTCACAGGGCCCACCGGCTCGGGTAAATCGACGACACTGGCAGCTATGATCGACTATATCAACCAAACCCAAGCTGCCCATATTCTCACCATTGAAGACCCCATTGAATTTGTACACCAATCAAAACGTTCATTAGTCAATCAACGCGAAGTCAATCGCGACACCCAAAGCTTCGGTGCTGCCTTGCGCTCGGCGTTACGCGAGGATCCTGATGTCATTTTGGTCGGAGAAATGCGCGATTTAGAAACCATTAGCCTCGCGCTGACGGCAGCCGAAACCGGTCATTTAGTCTTTGGAACCCTGCATACCAGCTCTGCTGCTAAAACGGTTGATCGGATTATTGATGTGTTTCCGGCTGCTGAAAAAGCCATGGTACGCTCCATGTTATCCGAATCTTTAAAAGCCGTTATTTCTCAGACGTTACTCAAAAAACCAACCGGCGGTCGCGTTGCCGCGCACGAAATTATGTTAGGGACGTCTGCCATTCGCAATCTGATTCGCGAAGATAAAGTGCCACAAATGAATTCGATTATTCAAACCTCCAATAAAATGGGGATGCAAACCCTCGACCAAGATTTACAACGTCTCGTTAAAAAACAAACCATCAGCAAAGAAGCCGCCCGTCAAAAAGCGGTTAATAAAACCGACTTTATTTAATAGGAAACCTCATGACGGCAACCTTACACCAACAACTTCATGCGCTATTAAATGCTTTTGTTAAACAACAAGGATCCGATCTTTTTATAACTGCTCACGCCCCGGTTTCAATGAAGGTGAGTGGTCGCATTCAAGCCTTAACCAAAGATCCGCTCACAGCCGATGCGGCACGCCAACTCACCTTAGCGCTCATGAACCCCGCACAACAAACCGAGTTTAATCAACAACGCGAAGCCAATTTTGCTTATCAATTAGCCAATATCAGCCGTTTTCGAGTCAGTGCTTTTATGCAACAAGGCCTTTCCGGCTGTGTGATTCGCCGCATTGAAGCCCATATCCCCTCATTTGAAAGTCTAAATTTGCCAACCATACTGAAAGAATTGATTTTAGAAAAGCGCGGTTTAATCTTGTTTGTCGGCGGTACCGGTTCCGGGAAATCCACCTCGCTGGCCAGTTTAATCGACCATCGCAACCGCACCACCGAGGGTCACATCATCACCATTGAAGACCCGATTGAATATGTCCATCAACACCAAAGTTGTATTGTCACTCAACGGGAAGTGGGGGTGGATACGGACAGTTATGAAACCGCATTAAAAAACACCTTACGCCAAGCGCCCGATGTCATTCTGATTGGTGAAATTCGTTCACAAGACACCATGGAACATGCCATTACCTTTGCCGAAACGGGGCATTTATGCTTATCAACACTCCATGCCAATAACACCAATCAAGCATTAGATCGCATTATTAATTTCTTTCCGGAAGAGCGCCGTGACCAACTGTTAATGGATCTGTCTCTCAATCTCAGAGCCATTATTTCACAACGCCTCCTGCCCAAAAACGGCGGTGGACGCATTGCTGCCGTAGAAGTGCTCATCAATACGCCACGTATGTCCGAATTGATTTTTAATGGTCAGGTTGGGGAAATGAAAGCGCTCATACAAGCCTCCCAATCGCAAGGCATGCAAACCTTTGATCAAGCGCTATTCGACCTCTATGAAGCAGATGCCATCCGCTATGAGGACGCTTTGCGCAATGCCGACTCACTCAATGACTTGCGTCTTAATATTAAGCTCAATAGCCAACGACCCTTGCCGGAAAACATAGCCTCTGCACAGGCCGACGAAGCCAAACTTTCGATGCAAGACACCCCTCCCCAAGAGGATAAGGATAAAGCGTGAAAATGACCAAAAACTCCCAGGCCTGGCGATTCTTGCTGCTTTTTGCGGTTATTGGCAGCGGCCAGCTACAAGCCGCTCCGCCCAGTCTCACCAACATGACACAACAATTTTGTTACGACCTATCCAAAAAATTGCGTACCGTTAAACACCAAGACTGTTTGGCGCTTCAACTTCATGCCAGCTTCAAACACCAAAGCGTTGAGCAACGACTCTTAACCTATAAGGAAGTGATTCCTAAGCCCAAAACGCTTCCACCAAAGGGACGTATTTTATTTATTGGCGGCATTCATGGCGATGAATATGCCGCCATTAGCCTTACTTATATTTGGCTAAAAACGCTATTAGACCCTGCAACCATGACAGATTATCACTGGCTATTTTTACCCTTAGCCAACCCGGATGGATTATTTCAATCTCCTGCAACCCGAACCAATGCCAACTCGGTTGATTTAAACCGCAACTTCCCCTCTCCGGACTGGAACCGCTTGGCATTAAAAACCTGGCAAACCCACACAGGCAAAAACCCGAGACGATTTCCCGGAGAAAACGCCAATAGCGAACCGGAAACCCAGTGGCTGGTTCAACTGATAGAACGTTTCCACCCCCATGCCATTATTTCGCTCCACGCCCCCTATGGACTGCTAGATTATGATGGCCCGGAACATGCCCTACCGAACAAAATCGGCCACCTTCGTCATCGTGCCCTCGGAACCTATCCAGGTTCTTTGGGGCGCTATGCCGGGGAGTATTTAAATATTCCCGTGCTCACTTTAGAGCTCAGATCAGCTGGCACCATGCCTTCTGCTCAAGAAATTCAAATTATGCTTAAAGATATCGAAAACTGGGTAGAAACCAAGATTGGCGAACCGGATTAGACTTTAGGTTTTTTAAAGGGATGCGCTCAATAATTGAATGGTTTGCTGAGATGGCTGAACGGATTCATGAATTAATTGCCAAGCAACTTGTTGTCCTGATTGACGTTGCCAATATTGCTCAACCCATTGTCCGTTGTCAGTGACAAAGCTGACATAATATAGCTCCGCTTCTCCCGGATAGCGATAGACACTTACTTTTTGCCAGTCAACTTGATAGGTTTGTTGTGTTCTCAACCATTGATTAATTTGCGACAGCACGGCCGTTTTTTCGCCCTCATCTCTGAGGCCTGAGTTGGTCAGCCCCCGGCTAATAATCACCGGTGTTGCTGGCGGTAAACGATATTGACGCAGCAACGCCTGCATCGCCGAATTATTTAAAACCACGCAGCCACGACTGGCCAAGGGCGCCCGACTGTAAGTCGATCTTGGCGTACCATGCAACCAAATACCGGAACCCGTCCGCCCTTTTTGTTTATCCCAACTATTGGGATAATCTAAGGTCAAGGCACCGACTCCATACAATTCCGGCAATTGTTCATCCGCCAAATTTTTTTCAATTCGATAAATACCAATCGGCGTTTTCATATCGCCCCGAGATTGTTTACCAATGCCTTTCTGCCCCAAGGTGACATAAAAATTGGCTACCTCTTGATAGCCATTTTCAACCGATTGATAAATATAAATTCGATGTGCGAGGGTATCCACAATCAATAAATGCTGCTCTTGGCTCGTTTTCAAAACATATTGTGCCAGTATGCTTTGCCAATCTCCTCGATTCGATTCAGCATGCTGATGACCCTGCCACCGAACTTTTGCTTCCATTAATAACGCCTGAGCGTTAGGTTGGGTATGAACCCGCTGCAACAAATCCAGTCGTCCGGCTTTAATGGCGTACAAGTCCCCTTTAAGCATCTTCGCTAGCTGATAACGTGGAAGCTGTTTAGACAAACTTTCAAAGTCATCCAACCCACGATCAAATGCAAAAGATTGAATGGCCTGAAGCCCACTAATCAATTGCTTCTCTGTCGCAACAGCATCCGAAGCGTCTGCCAATAGAGGCATCGGCAAACAGCAAAGCCAAAGCATTATTAGCTTGTGAAGGGGTTTTTGAAGCCAGCTATTCATAAATCACTGCTTCCTGCATAATTTTCCAGCCTTGCGGGGATTTTTGCCAAAGTAATTTTTTGCGAACCCTATCTTTAAATCGATTAGATTCATAGGATTGCCAAAAACCAACCTGAATCACATTTTTAGCGATAGGAACCACAGTAATATCTTCCAGTTGAACACGAATAAAGCTTGGTCCTGTCACGCTGGCTTGGCGATTTTGTTCCCAGGCCTGGCGATTTTTGAAGTCTTCAGCATAATAATCCGACTGATAACTGGCCAGATATGTCCGAAGATTTTGAGCTGACCAAGCGGTTCGCCAAGCTTCAAGCTGCTGCGTCACCTCAGCAATATCAAATTCTACCTGCTTTAAAGCCACCACTTCATCTGGGTCGACTTCAATATCTGCTGATAAAATCCATTGCCCTTTTGGCTGCTCAACCTCTCTAGAATGAAACACGTCTTGATAAGCCAACTGGGCTTGGTAAGCGTAGATTTGCTGCAAATTTTGACGCAAGGTTGCGATTTTTGGCAATTTATTGAGCAGGGTTTCCAACACCTGCTGCGCCTGCTGATAATTCTGTTGACGAATATAGGCAACTGCCAAATTATTGCCGATGGTTAAGTTGGTCGGATTCGCCTGGTGCAAAGGGCTTAATAAATCAATGGTGGTTTTAAAATCTTGCTGCTGCATCGCAGCTTCAGCTTTTTGCAAGGTTTGTTGTAGCGTTGAATCTGGATTCGCCTGCACTGACGACAGCGAAAACACCGCCATCAAACCAACCCAAGCTGACTTTTCTATCACTTGCCAGCCTAGTTTCATCATCCCGCCTTTTACCAACATTCACTCAACCTTCGTAGATTCAATCATTATTGCTCGGGCACCGCTCGTTATTCCGTTCAAAATAAAGCGCTATCTTATCGCAAATCCCCGATTCCAACCAGTGAAGATTTCATCGACTTTAATTGATCACGCAGTTCTGCGGCCTTTTCAAAGTCCAAATCCTTTGCCGCTTTAAACATTTGTTTTTCCATCTGTTTAATCTGAGAAGCAAGCTGTGCGGGGGTCATTCGTTTCACAGGAGAGACACTCTGATCATCATAGTGCCCTTCTATTTCAGCCGCCTTTAATTGAGCAGCAGAGGCACCCGGCTTTGATGCATAGGGTGAATCTTCTAAAATATCGGTAATTTTTTTATTTAATTTTTGCGGGGTAATGCCTTGTGCAAGATTATGCTCAATCTGTTTGGTGCGGCGACGTTGCGTTTCATCTATGGCTTTTTGCATCGAAACCGTGATTTTATCGGCATACAATATGGCCTTACCCGCCACATTTCTCGCTGCCCGACCAATGGTTTGAATTAAAGATCGCTCAGAGCGTAAAAACCCCTCTTTGTCGGCATCTAAAATAGCCACCAAGGATACTTCCGGGATATCCAAACCTTCTCGCAATAAGTTAATCCCCACCAACACATCAAACTCACCCAACCGTAAATCACGGATGATTTCGATCCGTTCCACTGTATCAATATCTGAGTGTAAATAACGCACCCGCACTTGGTGCTCTTCCAGATATTCCGTTAAATTTTCTGCCATACGTTTGGTCAAAGTGGTGACCAAAACCCGCGCTTCTGCATTCACTCTCAAACGAATCTCACCCAGCAAATCATCCACTTGGGTTAACGCGGGGCGGACTTCAATTTCGGGGTCTAACAACCCCGTCGGTCGCACAACCTGCTCAACCACCTTCGATTGATGCTCCGCTTCATAAGTTGATGGGGTTGCTGACACGAAAATCGTTTGTGGCAAAATCTGTTCAAACTCATCAAAACGCATCGGACGATTATCCAAAGCAGAGGGTAACCGAAATCCAAAATTCACCAAATTTTCTTTACGGGATCGATCCCCTTTATACATGCCCCCTATCTGAGGAATGGTGGCATGACTTTCATCGATAAACATTAACGCATTTGCAGGTAGGTAATCCAATAAGGTTGGTGGCGATTCACCTTCTGCCCGCCCGGACAAATACCGAGAATAATTTTCAATACCTGAGCAATACCCCAGTTCCGTCATCATCTCAATATCCAGCCGAGTTCGTTCCTCCAAGCGCTGCGCCTCAACCAATTTATGATTTTCTCGCAAGTCTGCCAAACGGTCTTTCAATTCCACCTTGATTTTTTCAATGGCTTCTAAGACCCGCTCTTTTGGCGTCACGTAATGTGACTTGGGATAAACCGTCACCCGGGTCGGACGGGTTAACACCTCTCCCGTCAGGGGATCAAACCAGGCTAAAGCATCCACTTCATCATCAAACAACTCTATACGCACCGCATACTCTTCAGCTTCTGCGGGGAACACATCAATGACATCCCCTCTCACCCGAAAACAGCCTCGCCAAAGCTCCATATCATTACGGGTATATTGCATGGTCGCCAATTTTTCTAAAATCATTTGTCGCGACAGCTTATCGCCCAAACGCAATTGCAAAATCATTTTTAAATACTGATCAGGATCCCCCAACCCATAAATGGCAGAGACGGTTGCAATCAAAACCACATCCGACCTTTCCAATAGTGCTTTGGTTGCAGATAAGCGTAATTGTTCAATTTGTTCATTAACGGATGAATCTTTGGCGATATAAGTGTCCGATGCGGGGACATAGGCTTCGGGCTGATAGTAATCATAGTAAGACACAAAATATTCAACCGCATTATGCGGGAAAAAACTCTTCATTTCGCCATAGAGTTGGGCTGCTAAGGTTTTATTATGCGCCAAAATAATCGTTGGGCGTTGCACCTGAGCGATGACATTGGCCATGGTAAAGGTTTTTCCGGAACCGGTAACCCCTAATAAAGTTTGAAAGGCTTCACCATCCTCAAGTCCTGTTACCAACTCAGCGATAGCCGTCGGTTGATCTCCTGCAGGCTGATAGTTAGATTCAATTTGAAATGCTTTGGCCATAATGAGTGGAAAGTCCTTTTTTACCCTTTATCGAACATCTTTCAAACCCAAATAACAAATGACCCTTCAATTAAAAATTTTGTCTTAAAAAGAAATTCATTTGGTTGTAAAATGAACCCTATATTTTACCTGAGCGTGTCACTGTACGAAACCTTATAAGCGCTTTATTTTTAAGCGGCTGAGTCTCCGGTTCATGACACCCATTTACTATTGATGAGATCCTACGCCCATGTCTAGATTGTCAAATCGTGTTAATCGTGTCCAACCTTCTTTAACCCTTGTTATTTCCGCCAAAGCAGCCGAATTGAAACGGGCAGGAAAAGACATTATTAGCCTAGGTGCCGGTGAACCTGACTTTGACACACCGAATCATATCAAGGCGGCTGGTATTGCGGCCATTAACGCTGGACAAACCCGCTATACTGCGGTTGACGGCACACCAGAATTGAAATCGGCGATTATTGAGAAGTTCAAACGTGACAACCACCTGAACTTTCAAAGTAATGAAATTTTGGTTTCCTCCGGGGGTAAACAAAGTTTCTTTAACCTTTGCCAAGGCTTGTTAAACGACGGGGATGAAGTGATTATCCCTGCGCCTTACTGGGTTTCTTACCCTGACATGGCCTTACTGGCGGGCGGCGTTCCGGTTATCATTGAAACGGACATTGAACAACAATTCAAAATCACCGCTTCTCAACTGAAAGCGACCATTACCGACAAAACCAAAATGGTAGTGATCAACAGTCCATCCAACCCCACTGGCGCTATTTATACCGCCAACGAATTACAGGCATTGGCCGAAATACTGTTACAGTATCCCAACATAATCATTGCCTCTGATGATATGTATGAACATATCCTGCTGAATGACACGCCCTTCACCAATATTCTTGAAGTCTGTCCTGAGTTAAAAGACCGCACGGTTGTCATGAATGGCGTATCTAAAGCTTATTCGATGACCGGCTGGCGCATTGGCTATGCAGGGGGACCCAAAGACTTAATTACTGCCATGCGAAAAGTTCAATCTCAAAGCACCTCAAATCCCTGCTCTATTTCGCAAGCGGCTGCGGTAGAAGCCTTAAATGGCCCTCAAGACTGTATTCAAACCATGTTGACTGAATTCAAAAAACGCCATGAGTTTGTGGTAAAGCGAGTCAATGCCATTTCAGGGTTTAAATGTTTACCCGCAGCGGGGGCATTCTATGCCTTTATGGATGTTAAAGATGCCATGAAGCAAAAGGGATTTGATCAGGACGCAGATTTTGCCACTGCCATTTTAGAAAGTGTCGATGTCGCAGCGGTGCCCGGTTCTGGATTTGGTGCAGCAGGACACTTGCGTATTTCTTTTGCCACCAGTATGGAAAACTTGGCTAAGGCTTTAGATCGGATTGACCAATTTATCAACACAAAATAAACACCCCCCTCTTTTTAATCAGCAAAAATGGCCAGGCCTGGCTATTTTTCTGGGCTATTAAGCCTCTATTCAGCTTATCGATGTATATTTTCCTTTTGTGCGCAGTCGTATCAATCAACATTTGAGGCCTTGCATGAGTAGAATGCAAAGGTCTCTAAAAAGCTATTTTCGAACTAAACTATGGAATCTAAAGTCACTATGAACGCTTTTAAATTCATCACACTTACTTGTTGTGCATTAACGCTGGTTGCTTGTAGCCAAGCGCCTTCCAAAAAACCCCTTTCAAATCCAAGCCAATCAGCGCCGGCTGTGAAGCTCAGCGATGAAGCCCGGCAGTTTTTTCATGCCATCAAAACAGGCGACACCCAAACTGCTTTAAATTATATTCAAAAAGGTGAAGCATTAAATGTGCAAGATACCTTCGGTCATACCGGTATTTTGTTAGCAGTTGATTATCAAAACCCAGAAGTTCTAAAAGCCTTAATTGAAAAAGGCGCATCGGTCGATACCGCCAATAAACAGGGCTGGACACCATTAATGAAGGCAGTGGATATACACCAAACCGACATGGTAAAACAATTATTAGCCGCCGACGCCAACCCTAACACCCCAACTCCGCAAGGTTGGACAGCACTTCATTTAACCTCGAAACCCCTTCGCAATCAGCAAAAGCGTTATGTCGAGATTGCACAATTGCTCATCGATCACGGCGCTTTTGTGAACCAAACACGACAAGACGGGGTGACCCCTTTATATTTAACGGTTGTTAACAATCGAATAGACGTTTTTAATACATTATTGGCTGCCAAAGCCAACCCGAACATTGGCAGAGCTGATGGCAGAACCCCTTTGATGCAAGCCACTTATGATTATCGTATTGACATGGTAAAGGCATTGCTAAAAGCTGGTGCGAACCCGAATGAGACAGATCGGAAGGGTTTGTCAGCGTTGCATTACACAGTTCACGACCCCAAAAACCCCCAACAGGATTATGCGGATATTGCACAAATTTTGATTGATCATGGCGCGGATGTTAATTTGCGCACAGCCAAAGGGGATTCGCCTTTATTAATGTCCGTGAAAAATAATCGTCCGGACGTTTTTGTGGCGCTACTCAATGCAAAAGCAGATGCCGGCCTTGGCACTTTCAATCATTGGACACCGTTAATGCAAGCAATTCAAGATCAAAATACGCCAATGATTAATGCATTGGTCAAGGTTCAAGAACGACAACAAAAAAATGCAGATAATGCTTTACTGCAAAAAATAAATCCATAAACGCATTAGCGATGCCTCGATACTTCACACAAACGGCCTGAAATTATGGCCGTTTTTTTATTCAACTGAAGACACCGAAAACCCTGAGCAATGCACTTTTCAAGACGATACACCGACAACAGACCTGCCCATTTAAACGGTCAAGGCCGGCGCATAATGGAAAGATATGCCTTATCTTTAAAGGAACAGTAACCGCCAATAACGAAACGGCAGTCGTGAACCCACCCCCTCTGTCATTGCAAGCCATCCCCCTCTGTCATTGCGAGCCGGAGGCGAAGCAATCCATCTTGAGTCCTGCACCACCTGAAATATAGATTGCCACGTCGCTTTGCTCCTCGCAATGACGAGGGGGGTGGGGGTGGATTGCCACGTCGCTTTGCTCCTCGCAATGACTGGGGATTTAGTTTCATTGCTGATCCGCCCCCACCGTCATTGCAAGCCATCTCCCTCTGTCATTGCAAGCCATCTCCCTCTGTCATTGCGAGCCATCTCCCTCTGTCATTGCGAGCCATCTCCCTCTGTCATTGCGAGCC
>Ga0210005_1000411_pt1 | contig 35657 bp, 50 predicted proteins | sample CryGey02umfilter_3_FD_183961 | JGI IMG/M metagenome (GOLD analysis project Ga0210005, IMG submission 183961) | Groundwater microbial communities from aquifer in Utah, USA - Crystal Geyser 4/9/14 0.2 um filter (SPAdes) (version 3) | ecosystem: Environmental > Aquatic > Deep subsurface >... | reverse complement strand
GCTAGCCAAAGTTAGCTAGCAAGCTACCAGCTCACCAGCACAGAGGTACTACCAGCTCACCAGCACAGAGGTACTACCAGCTCACCAGCACAGAGGTACTACCAGCTCACCAGCATCATCTTCAGATCATGGTGCTACCACATGGTACGGTGGTATACCCATCTCGTCGTTAGCCAGTGGTACTGCCAGGGTGCTACTAGATCATCATGGGGTCACCACCTACCACCACCCACGTCGTAAGCTGCTACATACTTGACAACGGTACGGCAACGTGCTCACAGTGGTGGGATGCCACCACGTAGAAAAGTCAATCCAGCGAAAGTCCAGGAGCGGATGTGTGAGGCGATCAGGCTCGGGATGACCATCAAGCACGCATGCCAGTACGCTGGTATCGACGTGAGCACGTACTACCTGTGGATGCAGATAGCACGAGAGGGACACCCACGGTACATAACCCGGCGAGAACATACCGAATTCTACGAAGCGGTAAAAGCCGCCGAGGTTGCTGGGATGGCGGTGCTCCTGGCGCGCCTGCGGAAAGCGGCTGAAGATCCGGCGAGGTGGATGGCAGCTGCATGGCTCCTCGAGCGACGGTTCCCTGAGGAATACGCCAGACCGGCACCGAGACAGGAGATCGCGATCTCCGGGACGCTCGATGCACGGGTCTCATTGGAGGAGGTAGCACGGGATGCAGCCGACAAGCTCTCTCGCCTCCTCGCTCAGCGGACTGTCGAGCGAGGAGCGGACGTCGATCCTGAGGACTCTGACCCCGACGGAGTTGCAAGCCCTGGGGAGTAGCTGGCGGCACTTCTGGGCCCGCCCCGAGCAGCTGGCGCCGGGCACCCCAGGCGCTTCAATCTCCCGCGACGACTGGACATTTTGGGTTTTGTGCGCCGGGAGAGGGTTTGGGAAGTCTCGCTCTGGTGCGGAGTGGGTCATCGAGACGGCGAAGGATATGCCGGGGTTACACCTCGGGCTCGTCGCTCCGACCGCCGACGACTGCAAAAAAATCATGCTCTCCGCTGGCCGAGAGTCGACCGAGGGCGCGTCGGGCATCCTCGCGATCAGCCCACCTGACTTTCGGCCGCTCTACGAAGCGTCGAAGCGAACCCTGACCTGGCCAAACGGGACCGTCGCAACGCTCTATAGCGCCGATGAGCCGGACAGGCTGCGCGGCCCTCAGCACCACTGCCTGTGGGTCGACGAAATCGCAGCGTGGTCCAAGCTTAAAGATGCGTGGGACATGCTGATGTTCGGGCTTCGACTCGGTCGTCGACCACGGGCCTGCATCACGACAACCCCGCGTCCGGTGCAAGTGCTCAAAGACCTGATTGCCGACCATCGCACCGTCGTAACGAGCGGGTCTACGTATGACAACCGCGAGAACCTCGCGCCGGACTTCTTTGCGGCGGTCATAGACAAGTACGAGGGCACGCGCCTAGGCCGACAGGAGATTTGGGCAGAGGTTCTCGATGACCATCCTGGCGCGCTGTGGAAGCTGGGCCAGATCGAAACCGACCGCCTCGTTTCTGCCCCAGACCTCGACCGTGTCGTCGTTGCCGTTGACCCGGCCACCACGTCGAAGCCGTCCAGCAACGAAACGGGGATCATCGTCGCGGGCGTAGGGATGTGCTCGTGCAAGGGGCGACCTGCACGCCATGGGTTCGTGCTCGGCGACAGCAGCGGCCGATACACACCAGCAGCGTGGGCGAAGGAGACCATTGCCCTGTATCGCAAGGCCATGGCCGACCGGGTCGTCGGCGAGGCCAACAACGGTGGCGACCTCGTCGAGTCGAACATCCGTACCGCCGATCCGTCCGTGTCCTATCGCTCGGTGCACGCCAGCCGTGGAAAGGCGACCCGCGCCGAGCCCGTCGCCGCGCTGTACGAACAGGGTAAGATTCACCATGTCGGCGTCTTTCCCCACCTGGAGGACCAGCTTACAACGTGGGACCCGCGGGCTGGCGCGCCGAGTCCAGACCGTCTCGACAGCCTTGTCTGGGCGTTCACAGAGTTGATCGTCGACGCACGAACTGAGCCGGACATGGTTCTGCCAGCGATGCGTCAGCGCAGCCGCTGGACTGGGGCTTGACCCGCCGGTCAAGAGAGTGGAGGATGTGGCCATGGGCCTGAGAGAGATCGCCGCCCGAGCACTCGGGCTCAACCAGCCGAAGCAGCCAAGCTACCTCGCACCCATCGAGCTCCCGACCTCGCCGCTCGAGAAGCAGATGGAGCGCCCACGTCGTGGAGCACTGACCACGGAGATGGGCTCGACTGGTCTCAGGCATGCCGGCGGTATCCTGCAGGAAGAGTGGCTCGCCGCGCTTCAGGGTGATCGAGGCATTCGCACGTTTCGCGAGATGTCGGACATGGACCCGACGATCGGAGCCGTGCTGTTCGCGATCGAGATGCTGATTCGCCAGGTCAGCTGGGACGTCGAGCCAGCATCGCAGGACCAGGTCGACCTCGACAACGCCAAGTTCCTCAAAGGCTGCATGTCGGACATGGACCGTCCATGGACGGAGTTCGTCGCCGAGGCGTTGACCATGCTCAGCTACGGATGGAGCGTTCACGAGACGGTGTACAAGCTCCGTCGCGGTCAGGGCGCGGACTCCCCGTCGAAGTTCGACGACGGCCGAGTCGGCTGGAAGCGTCTCCCGCCGAGGGCACAGGACACGCTCGACCACTGGGACCTTGGCGAGTTCGAGGATGTCGAGGCCATGGTCCAGATTCACCCGACGACCTTCAGGACCATCACGATCCCGGCCTGGAAACTGATCCACTTCCGTACGACGGGCCGGCGTGGGTCGCCGGAGGGGCGAAGCATCCTGCGCAACGCCTTCAGGCCCTGGTACTTCAAGAAGCGGCTGGAGGAAATCGAAGCGATCGGCATCGAGCGGGACATGGCCGGGCTCCCTGTCGCCGAGGTCCCGCCGGAGCTGCTGTCAGCCGACGCCAACCCGAATCAGGTCGCCCTCCTGGAGACCATCAAGGCGATCGTCCGTGGCATCAAGGTCGATGAGCAGATGGGCGTGGTGTTCCCTCGGGCGTACGATGCGGACGGCCACGAGAAGTACGCCCTGCGGCTCCTGTCGTCAGGCGGGCAGAAGTCGATCGACGCGAGCGCAGCGATCCAGCGGTACGATGTGCGAATCGCCGGGACGTGCCTCGCCGACTTCATCTTGCTGGGGCACGACAAGGTAGGCAGCTTCGCTTTGAATTCGTCGAAGACGGCCCTGTTTGCCACGGCGCTCGGGGCCTGGCTCGACTCCATTGCAGAGACCGTCAACGAGCAAGCCGTCGTGCGGCTGTTCGCCGTCAACGGATGGACGGGCCCGATCCCGCGTGTCACCCATGGAGACATCGAGACCCCGGACCTCGCAGAACTCGGCGAGTACATCAGCAAGCTCGGGAGCGCGGGGGCTTTAACCCTGCCCGACGAGAGGCTGGAGCGGTACCTTCGTCGCGCGGCATCGCTGCCACCGGTCGAGGAGTGATGGGCTTCGTTTTCGTCGAGAAGGCCGTGCGCCGGACTGTCGTCCAGCCCAGGACGTTCAGTCTTGCGATGCAGCTTCAGCGACGTTTCGGCGGTCCACTGTTGCAGGCGCTCCGGGAACTGCAGGGACGGGTCAAGCTCGCGCCCCTCGCCCGCGATGCTGCCGTTGGGGACGTGCAGGGGGTCTTGATCGCGAGTCGGGTCGACCGCGTGGCGGACATCACGGCGAACCTCGCAGGGGAGCTGAAGTACGGCATTGCAGCCGGGGCCCGGTCAGCGGCGGCTGACTTGAAGTCCAAGGTGTCGATCGACCTGGAGCGACCCAAGATCGCCAGGTGGCTCGACCAGCATACCGGCGAGTTGATTACCAACGTGACCGACGGATCGCGCAACGCGGTCAGGGCGGTCTTGAGCGACGGAGTTCTAAGTGGTCGGCACCCGGCTCAGATTGCGAAGGACATCCAGAAGGTGATCGGGCTGAACGAGCGGCAGGCGAACGCAGTCATCCGTCGGAGAGCTGCCCTTTCCGACGCGGGAGTTCCTGTCGCCCGGGCCCAGGAGATCGTGGACGGCTACGCCGGAAGGCTGCTCAAACAACGGGCGAACCTGATCGCGCAGCACGAGTCCATGGTCGCCGTGTCCCATGGCCGTGCAGAACTGTGGGACCAGCTGCAGGAGAGAGGCGCGCTCGACGCTGACCAGCTCAAGCGCTGGGACACCTCGGACGACGAGGGCGTCTGCCTTATTTGTGGCCCAATGGATGGCCAGCTACGCAAGCTCGACGAGGCGTTCGAGACCGGCGACGGCGGGCTTGTCGGGCATCCTCCGGCGCACATTGGGTGCCGATGCGTTGTGGGGCTGGCATGATGGGCCGGACAACGACTACCTGCTCGGACGATGCCCTTCCAGTCCCCACGGGAAGTTGCGAGGTGTGCGGCTGCGATGTGTTCGACGATGACGAGATGTGCGACGCGTACTGATGTGAGCTGGCGCAGACCAAACCAGAGAAGGGGCAAGCATGCCGACAATCGAGTACCTCCAAGCGATCCTCCAAGTTGTGAAGGACCAGCTTCCTTACAGCGTGTGGAATCAGCTCCACCGCGCTGCTCTCCCGGTGTCGGGTGGCCACGCGGCATGGCGCAGCGCGGAGCTGTCGAACCTCGAGGCCCTGGCGCTTCGTGAGCTGCGACCTACCATGCTGCGCTCCGCGACGGATGACGAGCTGAAGTCCCTGTGGGCAAAGGTCGCCCAGTGGCACGGCCGAGCGCGGCGCAAGAAGCAGGACCTTGCCCCGTTCGAGCGGGCGGCGAGCCATGTCCTGCAGGCGCTGGGGGACCGGGGAATCGAAGTCCCCGGCCCTTTCGCCGAGTCAATTCGGTCGAGAAGCACGCTGGCCAAGCGGCTGGAGGAACTCCCGGCGGTCGTCATGGTCGAGACTGATGTCGTGGGCATTGCCCCCGGAATACCGCCGCTCGGGGTGTTCAAGCGCATCGAGGAGCCGGTCATAGACTCGTTCGACCTGTTCAACATCATGAACAGCGTCGGGGTCAACGTGACGCTTGACAGGGACGCGGGGCCCGACGTGGAAAGCACAGCCCTGTACGATCTTGCCCTCGTGCGCTCGGGCTGCATCCAGCAGACTTCTGGCGAGTTCCAGCCGCCAGTATGGATGGCCAAGAGCGACGCACACAACGGGGCCATGCTCGCCGTGATGGTCCCGCAACCGATCCGCGTTGAGCTGCAGAAGGCCGGGCTGCTCCAGTCCGACGCCCCGGAGAAGCTGCACGTCACGCTGCTTTTCCTCGGCGAAGCTTCGACGCTGAGCCAGTCAGCGATCGCCGCTATTGAAACCGTCGTGACCATGGTGTGCGCTGAGCACCGAACGCTAAGGATGGAGCTGTCGGGGGTCGGTGGGTTCCCGAAGCACGACCGTTCAACGATCTACGCGGTGGCTTCGGCGGTCGGGTTGTCGCAGCTCCAAGCTGATCTGGAGCGAGCCGTCGGTCAGATCATCCGGCTCCCCGACGAACACGGCTGGACACCGCACCTGACCCTGGGTACATCCCCGATGGTCCCGAACCCGGAGTTGATCGACGACATCCCCGGGTGGCCCGCCGAGTCGATCGCCATCGTCGTTGGCGATGGTGTTGTGGCTGATGTCCCCCTGCAGGGGGAGATCCCCGGCGCTCTGTCCCCGTGGGACAACGCCGAGCACATGGCCGACGCCGCGCCATCGGCGATAAAGGTCGCGTGCAGCTCCCCGGCGAAGCAGATCATCTACTACCTGGTAAGCGAGCCCGGCGTGTCCGACGCCCATGGGCACAGCATGTCTCCAGAGCAGATCGAGGATGCACTGCACGGGTACATGGCGAACAGCCGCGAGCTGAAGCTGGAGCACCAGAAGCCGATCACCGGGCGGGCCGTGATCGTCGAAGGGTTCATCGCTCCAATGACCCTGACCCAGTTCCACGGCGTTCTGCCTCCCGACGGGCCGATCAAAGAGGGAAGCTCTATCGTCGGTGTCCACTACGAAGACACGGACCTGTGGAACATGCTCAGCGCCGAGGAACATGGGATTTCATGGGGCGGCTACGCTTCAAGGATGGAACGATGACAGTCCAGACCGAAAAGACCGTCGACCAGCTCACGACGCGAGATGTCGCAGAACGTGCCGGGGTCCAGGTCCCGACGTTGCTCAAGTGGGTCCGTGAAGGACTGTTGCGCCCGAGGTGCACGGGGAGCGGGACGCAGCGACGGATCCAGTGGACCGAGGCGTCCGCGGCGGACGCAAAAGAGATGGCCGACAAGGGTGGACGGGCTGGGGTGTCAGAGCTGGTCGATGAGCTGGCCCCGGCGGGTATGATTCAACACTTGACCCGCGCCAGGGCAATGCGCGAGTCGCTGCCCGACGGGCATGTGATAGTCGTGGGAGACCGTGGTCCACGGCAATTCCGCGACGACACCATACTTCGAGCCGTGCTCAGGACCGTCTCGTCGCCACGCGGGATCATGCTGGTCATCCCGTAGGCTGTCGGAAAAAAAAACGAAAAAATCGGCTGTAGTTTCGCAATCATGCGCAGTTTTGCGCCGATTGTTTAATTGACAGTTAAACGCCTGTAAGTCTTGATATTGGTACAGCATGGCAACCTGGCTCGAAAACGTAAACGTCCTGGAACTGTCTGCGGTCAGGCATCCCGCGAACCGTAAGCGCAAATTGTTCCAGAAGTCCAAGAGTCAAACATCGACGGAGGAAACGATGGTCACCGAGCAGCAGCTGAGCGAGTACCTCGAAAAGTCCGCACTGCCCGCCGAGGTTCAGAAGTTCGTGAAGTCGGCGATCGAGGCGCTGGGCAAGTCCAAGGGCGGCATGTCAGAGGAGATGTTCTCCAAGGCGTCGAAAGCCCTGGCCGACGTGCTCGGGTTCGGCGGGAAGCCGGACGAGACCGCCAAGGTGCAGAAGGCGCTCGAGGACGCCGAGGCCAAGCGAACCTCCCTCATCGAGATCGTGAAGTCGGCCGTCGCGAGCCTCCAGGCTCCGACCCCTCTGGTCAACGATGCGGTCAATGCCCTGGCCGAGCTGGCCGGCGTGACCCCGGTGGTCAAGCAGGTCGAGGGGCTGACCCCCGAGCTGAAGGCCCAGTGGACGGAGCTGCAGAAGACCGCCGATGCCAATCGGGCCGAGCTGGAGAAGCTGCAGAAGTCGATCGACGCGGACCGGGAGGACATGGCCCTGCGCGAGACCTTCACCAAGGCCCAGCTGGAGCTGTCCCATGTGCCCCTCGCCACCGACGAGCTCGCCGGGCTGATCCGCATGGTGCAGAAGTCCGACGCCAAGGCGGGCGAGACCCTGCTCACCCTCCTGAGGTCAGTAGACGAGCTCGTGGCAAAGAGCGACCTGATGCATGACCTGGGCGGGAGCGGGCGACTGCCCGTGGGGCCACGGGCAGCGTTGTCCAAGATCGCCGCTGCGGCGAAGTCTCTGACCGAGAAGTCCGCGACGGAGATGACCCCAGAGCAGGCGATGACCAAGGCGCTGGAGCTGAACCCGGGTCTGTACGACGAGTACATGCGCGCGATGAGCGCCTGACATCAAACCCCGTGGGCGCGATGAGCGCCGTGACAGGAGCTGATCATGGGAGCGAGAATCGAGCAGGAAATGGCCTTCGGCAGCCTCGTCGCGGCAGCCGATCTGTCGACCAAGAAGCACTACTTGGTCAAGGTAACGGCGGCGAACACCGCCAATCTGTGTGGAGCCGGCGAGTGCGTGGCCGGCGTGTTGATGAACGATCCGGCGAGCGGTGAGCCGTGCAAGGTGTCGGTCGGCGTGGTCTGCCCTGTCGTGGCTGGTGGCGTGGTCGCGGCCGGTGCGGCCCTGTCGTCCGACGCCTCTGGTCGTGCCGTGACCGCGACGGTAGGCACCTACATCTTCGCCATCGCACTGGAGGCCGCAGGAGCTGCCGGCCGTGAGTTCGCCGCGCTGATGGTTCCGCAGCAGGCATCCTACTCGGCCGACGTCTCGGCCGTGTCCGTGGGAATCGCCGCTGCCAAGACCATCACGGTCGACCACATGGTGTGTCTCGACGCCGACGGGTATCTCGTCGACGCCGCGGACGCGACCGCCGTCAGCTTCTGGGGCTTCGCCCTGGAGACGGTGGACAACTCGGGCGGTGCCGACGGAGCCGAGGTCGCCCTCATTCGTCGAATCGGGCTGGTCGAGCTGACGGGGGCCGGGCTGGTCGACACCGACGTGGGCAAGGAGTGTTGGGTCACCAACGCTACCACCATCACCACAACCCCAGGCAACGTCCTGGTGGGCATCATCGAGTCCATCGCGAGCGCCACAGAGCCGACGGTCAGGATCAAGCCCCTGCCGATCGTTGGCCAGCGGACCGACCGCCAGCATGTGATCAGCTTCAGCGCCGCCGGCGCGACCCTCGACGGAACCACGGCCTTCACCGATCGCGAGTTCAAGCGGAAGTACATCCCGCTGAGCATGATGATCGACGCGGGCGTGGCCCCGGCTGGAGCGTCGGTGCTCACGGCAACGCTGACCGACGCCACGAATACCTACATCGCCACGATCACGGGGGCTGCGGTGCACGGCGAGAATAAGACCCCGGCGCCCCTGGCAGCGTCGCTCAAGGCGAATTTCGACACCGACCTTACGCTCGCCGACACGGGCGCCACGACGGCCGACGTCTCGGGCGAGATCTTGGTCGAGGACCTGTAGCCAGGCTGCCCCCTCGGGGGCTTGATCGAAGCCCCGCCGGAGAGCGGGGGCAGAAGGAGATACGAAGATGCCAAGCCCCGGTGACATGCACGTCAACGCACCGCTCACCAATATTTCGGTGGCCCACCTGCAGAAGCTAGACAAATTCGTTACAGCACAGGTGTTCCCGCTGGTGCCTGTCCAGAAGCAGTCCGACCGGTATTTCACATACGACAAGGGAGACCTGCTCCGAACCGAGGCCGAGCGTCGAGCCCCGGCGACCGAGTCGGCGGGCGTGGACTACGACATCGACAACACGCCGACGTACAGCTGCGACAAGTACGCGCTGCACATCGACGTGGACGAGGACCAGGTGTCCAACGCCGACGCCCCGCTCAGCCCGATGCGCGACGCGGCCCGCATCCTGACGCAGAAGCTGCTGATCAAGCGCGATCTGCTCTTCGCGGCGAGCTACTTCGTGCCCGGCGTGTGGGACACGGATTGGGACGGCGTGGCAGGTGCCCCAGGTGTGAACGAGTTCAAACGGTGGGACGTGGCGGACAGCCACCCACTCGTCGATGTCGATAACGCCAAAGAGGCAATGGCGGCGAGCTGTGGTGAGGAATCCAACATCATGGTCATGGGAAAGGCGGTGTTCAACGTTGTCAAGAACCACGCCGACATCATCGACCGGATCAAGTACACCCAGCGCGACGTGGTCACCCCCGAGCTGCTCGCGGCCCTGTTCGGCGTGGACAAGGTGATCGTCCCCGGCGGGATCTACAACTCGTCGGTGAAGGGGCAGACGGCGTCGCTCGCTCGAATCTTCGGGAAGCACTGCCTTCTGGCCTTCAAGCAGCCCAACCCCGCGCTGATGGCCCCCTCGGCTGGCTACGTGTTCAGCTGGGCCGGCCTGCTCGGCGCTGGCAACGAGGGGTTGCGGACCAAGACGATCCCGGTGCCTTTGAGGAACGCGACTCGCGTCGAGAACGAGATGGCGTACGACATGAAGGTCGTCGCAAGCGACTGCGGCGCGTTCCTCGAGACCTGCGTTGCGTAAGCTGCTGTCATGGTGAGGCTCGTCGATGACTTGGACGTACAGCGGGAATCCCGGGGCGAGTGACCGAGACGCTGTGCGTTTCGCTATCGGCGACACGGACACCAACGACCAGCAACTGACCAACGAAGAGATTGCATACCTCCTGACTGTAGCTGGCAGCGTCGTGGCTGCCAGCTGCAGCGCCATCCGAAAACTGATTGCCAAGTACGTCCGACTCGTCGACCAGACGACCGGCCAGATCTCGATCACGTACTCCCAGCGGGCCAGTCAATACCGCGCTCTGCTGTCCGACATCCAGGATGACGGCCCCGTCGCTGCCTATGCCGGCGGCATCTCCATCAGCGACAAGGAGAGCGTCGAGAGCGACACCGATCGCGACCCACCAGCGTTCCATCGGGGGCTGACTGATAATCCAGGAAGCAAGTACAGCCTGACGGGGAAGGACTGATCGTGGGTCGCACGACGGACAAGGACCTCGGCCGGAAGGCACTCCTGATCCATTTGTCCCAGGCTCGCCACGCGTACGCCGACGTGGGCCTGTTCGAGGGGGAGGGCCACGAGGGGACTGAGCTATCTCTCGCCGAAATTGGAGCAGTGCATGAGTTCGGGACGCGCGACGGACGCATCCCTGAGCGGTCATGGCTGCGCAGGAATCACGACGAGCACCATGTGCGCTACGCCAAGATGCTCGACGCCGCGTTCAGTAAGATCTTGACCGGCGCGACAGATGTCGTCTCCGCTCTGACCGCATTCGCCGAGAAGGTGGCGTCGGATGCTCGACGGACCTTGACGCAGGTCCGCGAGCCACCGCTCGCTGCCTCGACGATCAGGGCCAAGGGCGGAAAGACCAATCCGCTGATCGACACCGGGGCTCTGCGGGCGGGCATCCGTGGCCGGGTGACCCTCGCTGGCCGGAAGGTATCCGACTGATGCAGACCCCCCCGGGCATGTTCACCGGCATGACGGCCCTGCGGTCCGCCGCAGGAGTCTACACGTCTGGGAAGTGGGTTCCGGGCGCGGAATCCACGATCGACCTCGTCGGAAGCGCCCAGCCGGCGACACCGAACGAGCTTCTACAGCTCCCAGAGGGCGACCGGACGAGGGCAACCATCGCCGTTTGGACCAACACGGCCCTGTACACCGCCAATGAGGGTACGGCGACCCCGCCTGACCGGATTGTCTGGGCTGGAGAGCAGTGGGAGGTGCAGAAGGTCAATCAGTGGGACCTCGGGCTTGCCCACTGCCACGTCCTTGCGACGAGGGTTGAGCGATGATCACCAAGGCGACCATCGAGGCCGCTGCGCGGGCGTGGGTTCTCGCATCGTCTGGGCTCGCCACAGGGAAGGTGATCTTTGCCAACCAGGATGGCCCGCGACCGGCTCCGCCGTACATGACGGTGCAAGTTATGGGCCCAAGGTCCGTCGGCATGGAGGACCCACGGGCGATCAGCTCCCTCGGCGTGCAGACGATCTACGGCGACAGGGAGGTCTCGGTCAGCGTTCAGGCATTCGGGACTGGCGCTGTGGACCTGGCCCGGTCGTCCGCGCAGGCACTGGCAACCGAGACCACGCGGGCGCAGCTCATCGCGGCGGGTTGCGGCCCGAGAGGGGCCGGGGTCCCCGAGGTGAAGGACTTGACCGGGCTCCTCGAAACGAGAAGCGAGGAGCGGGCACAGTTCGACGCGACCCTCGCGTTCACCGACACGTACACCGACAACGTTGGGCTCATCGAACACATCATCGGCGAGGGTACTTTCAGGAACCCGCCGCATGACGACATCGTCGTGCCGTTCGCGGCAGACAAGAGTTAGGAGGGCTTCATGTCCCTGAATGATCTGATCAACGTCACCATCAGCCGCGAAACAACGTCGGTGACGCGCCTCGGGTTCGGCTACGGGCTGATCCTTGGCGTGCACTGCAAGACGCAGAACCGCGTCGACTGGTACACGAAGAGCAGTTGGTCGACTGCGATGCTGGCCGACGGGTATCTGTCGACCGACGCGATCTACCTCGCCGTTCAGGCGTATTTCGCGCAGTCGCCGTGCCCAACCAAGGTCGCTGTGGGTCGAGTGCAGTCCGACCAGATCACGGTCTCCATCGACACCGTGACCGACCTCGCCGAGTACGGGATCACGATCAAGTGCGGAACGGCGGGAACTGCCCACAAGTACACGGCCGATGGAACGGCGACCCAAACCGAGATCGCCGACGGGCTCGTGGCGCTGATCAACGCCGGGGCCGAGGCAGCGTTTGTCACGGCGAGTAACGTTGGAAACGATGTCAGGATCGTGCTCGATGGGGCAACTCCGATGGTGATCACCCTCGCCGAGGGTGCAACGCTGATGACGATCGGAGACCCTGCAGGAACCATCGAGGACCTTGACACGGCGCTGGCTGCGATCGTGCTCGACGACAACGACTGGTATGCCATCGCTCCAGTCTCCAGAACCGCCGCCCAGCAGCTCCTCGCAGCCGCCTGGGTCGAGTCCAACGACAAGCTGATGATCATCGCGTCGGCGGACGCCAACATCGTCAATCAGACGGCGGGCGCTGATGCGACGAGCATCGCCCATTCGATCGCGGCGGCGAGCTACGTCCGATCGGCGGTGATCTACAACGCGCTGGCTGCGTCGAGCTACCCGGACGCAGCGTGGCTGGGGCGCTGTCTGCCGAAGAACGCCGGAAGCATCACCTGGGCGTTCAAGACCCTGACGGGGATCACCGCCGACAGCCTCACGGCGACACAACGAACCAACGCGCTGGCGAAGTACGCCAACGTGTACGAGACCGTCGCGGGCGTCTCGATCACGCAGATGGGGACGACGGGCGGGAACGAGTACATCGACATCACGCGCGGCATCGACTCGTTGCGCGCCGAGATGCAGGAGAACATCTACGCCCGGCTGGTCAACCAGGACAAGATCCCCTTCACCGACAAGGGGATCGCGTCGATCGAGGCACTGGTCCGGAAGTCCCTGGAGGACAGGATCGGCAACCCGTACAACTTCATCGCGTCGATCACGTCGATCACGTCCCCGCTCGCGGCCAACGTCTCGGCCGTGAACAAGGCCGCTCGCACCCTACCCGCCCTGGAGTTCGTCGCAGTCCTGGCCGGGGCAATCCACGAGATCGAGATCTCTGGCGTCGTGACCGTGTAACCACAGGAGAGAGCAACATGGCAACGCAGACCTACATCCCCGCCGAGGTGGCCGTGTCCATCGGCGGAAACGTGATCGGCGGGTACGCCGATGGGACATTCATCTCCGTCGAGCGCGAGACCGACGCCTACACGAAGCACGTCGGCGCGGACGGGGAGGTGAGCCGGACGGCGAACGCGAACCGAAGCGGGACGCTGACCCTGACGCTCAAGCAGACGGCGAGTTCAAACCTTGTTCTGGGAGCCTACGCCAACCAGGACGAGGCGAGCCATGACGCTGTGTTCGACGTGCTCATCTCCGACAACCTCGGCAACAAGCTTTTCGCGTCCGAGGGCTGGATCAAGAAGGTGCCGAACCAGGAGTACGGCGACGAGCAGGCCAACCGGGAGTGGGCGATCGACCTGGCGACCGTCATCCAGGAATGGCCGTCGGCGTAGGTGACCCATGAGACATGACCACGAGCGCGAGATCGACGGGCAGACCTGGAAAACGAACGAGTTCCCGGCAACAGTTGGGCTGCGCCTGTTCGTCGGTCTCGCGAAGCTGCTCGGGGGGCCGGTGGGCAAGGCCGTTGCAGCCTTGCGCGGGGACGGGCTTGACGCGGGGGTGGGGGTTCTCGGGGACGCGTTGGAGTCTCTGACCGGCCGGCTCGACGAAGAGCAGGTGCTGACCCTCGCCAAGCGGTTGCTCGCGAACACCACTGTGATCGACGAGGGCGGGAAGCTGAGGGACGCTGCGGGCCAGTTCGACCTGCTGTTTCAGGGGCGATACCTGACGCTGTTCAAGGTGCTGTGGTTCGTCGTGGAGGCGAATTTCAAGATCCCTTTGAGCGGGTTTCTCGCGGCGGGGGCATCGCAGGTCAACGCCGACGAGACAGGAAAGCAGTAGACCCCCGTGTGGTGCTCGGCGGGGCCAACGGGTCAGACATCTCGGAGGAATGGCTGGTGTGGAGGTTGGTCCTATCGCGCATTTCAACGCTGACCGAGCTGGACAGCTCGTGGTCTCTCGATGACCTGATCCGCGCCAACCTTGCCCTCACCCTTCAAGAGTACGCCTCTGGAGGCGAGGAGTAGCCCATGGCCGGGTCACTCACCATTCGCGAGTTGATCACCCGCTACGCGTTCAAAACAGACACGACGCCGATCGCCAAGCTCGATGCGGCAGTCGCAGGGCTCAAGACTCGCATCGGGAACGTCGACAGCAAGATCATCGGGGCGTTCACGAGCATCGCGAAGTACACAGCCGTCGGGGCTGCAGGGTTTGCCGCAGCGGCGGTCAAGCTTGCTTCCAGTGCGGGAGAGTCGGAGGACATGTTCCAGGCGGTATTCAAGGACATGGCTGGAACCACGCGAGCATGGTCCGACGATCTCGCGAAGTCGATGGGGCGCAACAGCTACAAGATCCGCGAGTTCGCCGCAAACCTGCAGGACACGTTTGTCCCTCTCGGGTTCAGTCGCGAGACCGCTGCAGAGCTGTCAAAAAACCTGGTTGAGCTTGGCATGGACGTGGCGTCGTTCAAGGACAGGAGCGAGCCCGAGGTGATCCACGCATTCACCAGCGCCCTCGTCGGAAACTCGGAGGCTGTCAAGGGGCTGGGCCTTGCGTATACCGAAGAGGATCTGAAGGCCAAGATTAAAGAGCTGTCAGGCTCGATGGCCGGCTTCAGCAAGATGGGGATGCAGCAGCAGAAGATGCTGGGCAGGTACTATCTCCTACTTCAGCGCTCTGGTGACGCGCATGGCAATGTAACACAGACTGCCGGAAGCTTTGCCAACATGGTCAAGCGGCTGAAGGCCCGCATCGAGGAGGTGACCGTCAAGATCGGCATGAAGCTGCTACCCGTCGTTGGCCAATGGATCGCGATGGCAACGAAGTGGATCGACGCGAACGAGGAGCTGATCAAGCAGAAGGTCGGCGAAGCCCTGGAGGGCATGGTCTCTGTGCTGAAGGTCATCGCCAAGGTCGTGGCGTGGCTCGTCGTGAACTGGAAGGTCGTCGTGGCCGTGGTCTCCGTGTTCGTCGGGGGCCGAATCCTGTTCGGCATAGCGTCGATGGCGAAGAACCTGTGGGGGATCGTCGGAGCCCTGAAAGGAGTCCTCGGCGCTGGGCAGGCGGCAGCGTCCGGGATCAATGCGGCTGGTGGAGCTGCGTCAACAGCAACCGGAGGCATCGGGGGGCTTTTGGCCAAGGTGGGCGCGGCAGCGATGGCGTTCAAGGTCGGGTGGGACATCGGGACTAAGATAGACGAGTGGACCGGGGCGTCAGAAAAGTGGGCAGAGGCGATGATGGGCCCGCTCCGCGCCGCGTCGAAGGCCAAGCTGTTGGTCTACCAGCAGACCGAGGGGTACAAGCGTCTCGTTGAACAGGCGCAGATGTACAAGGACCTCGCTGCGAAGGGGATCAAGTCGGTCGGCGTGGAGGGCGGGGGCCGGATGGAGCTGACCCAGGAGAACATCCAGAAGCGACTCGCTGCGCTCGCCGGGAAGCTCGGAATGTCCCCGGATGCGGCAAAGAGCGTTCTGCCTGGGCTGACGTCAGGTCCGACAGCACCTGGTACTCCGAATGGCAGCAAGGCGGTAACGGTTGCACCGGCGCAGATCACGGTCAATGTCCCGCCTGGCACCCCCGCCTCGCTCGCCCAGAGGGTCGCTGGTGCGGCCGGCGATGCAACAACCCGGTCGATGCGCAACGCACTGGGAGACGTGACCCGATGAACAACGTTCCCCTGATCAGTCTGATCGTCACCGAACCGCTCTACACCGGGATGGAGGACGTGATCACCGAGATTCCGCTAGACGCGCGCCTGAGCAGCTCGTACCGCTTCAGCGCCCAGGTGACAGAGTTCCCTGTCGAGTCTGGGGCGAAGATCACGGACCACGTACACCTTGACCCCGAGGAGGTAACACTAGACGGGCTCGTGTCGGACACACCGATCATGGAGATCCCCGCAACCCTGCGCCTGCGTGGCGACAACGAAGAGACGGCCAGCGGATCGCGCACACAGTCGGCTTTCGACGCGCTCCACACGGTATGGAAAAAACGGCTCCTTCTTACCGCCGTGACGGAGTACCAGGTGTACGAAGACATGATCCTCGAATCGTTCGAGGTCCCCAGGTCCACCGACGATGGCGGGTTTCGCTTCTCTGCGACTCTAAAGCAGATCGTGACCGTGGAGTCGATGACAGGCGCTCTGCCGCCCGATGTAGTCGCACGGCTCAAGCGCCGGAGTAATAAGAGGAAGGCGGCTGCTGGGGGTGGGGGAAGCGTCAAGATTGAGAAGTACTCGTCTCAGAAGGCCGCAGCTCAGGCAACGGGCAAGGCGTCGACGAAGACGGCAGACGCAAAGACGTCGTCAGCTGCAGCAGGGGCCGCGTCGAGGCACAGGAAGGTGGCGTGATGTCGATCGTCGAGATCCAGGTGCATGCAGAACTGCCGAATCACTCGCTGGTCGTTTCGCTCGACGACACCGATTACAGGATGACCCTGTGGTGGAACACGCGCGACGCGCGGTGGTTCCTGTCCGTTGCATTGGCCGACGGAACGGCGCTTGTGTCCGGGGTTGCCGTTGTCGTCGACTACCCGCTGCTGCAGCGGTTCGCTTCGGTCGATCTTCCACCGGGGATGCTCCTCGCGGTGGACACGACCGGGAACGGTGTCGAGATCTCCCAGCAGTCCGACCTCGGCGATCGCGTCCGGCTCACGTACATCCCACAGGCGGACCTGTAACGTGGGCGTGCAACTGTTCAACAGGCGCTGCCATCTTACCGTCGCTCCGCTTGATGGTTCGGAGGGGATCGAGATCTCCGGCCTGCGCATCGTGTTTGACGTGAAGCAGACCAGCACGTCGGAGGCGAACACCGCCGTGATCCAGGTCTACAACATGGCAGCGGCGAGCCGGGGGCGAATCCGGACCAGGGACCAGGGCGTCGAGCTCCGGGCCGGGTATGACGAGCTTGAGCAGCAGCTGTTCGTCGGGGTCATCAAGCGGGTCGAGCACCGTCGTGAGGGCACCGAGATCGTCACCGAGATGGAATGCAAGGATGGGGGAAAGGACCTCGTTGAGCCGGAGTTTCGTCTGTCCTACAGCAGAGGGACAAGCCGGCGGACCGTGGTCGCGGACATCCTCGCAGCGATGCCGCACACAGCCCGGGGCAAGATGTCGGCCGATGGCCTGGACGGGGCCTTGAACGGGAGGATGGCGTTCAGCTCATCGGCGAAGCAGGCGCTCGACCGCCTGGCCCGGTCCTGGGGCTTCGAGTGGTCGATCCAGGATGGTGCGCTCCAGATCTTGGACCCCGACGGCACCGTCCAGTCGCCGGAGCTGGCGTTCGTACTGAACGAGTCGACGGGCCTGATCGGCTCACCGTCCGTCACCGGACGCGACTCCGTCGGATTCGAGGACTCCAAACCCAAGAAGGGGAAGGCCGCGTCGACAGCCGCCGTCAAGCGAAAGACTGGGGCCCGGTTCCAATCCCTGCTGCTCCCGTCGCTTCGCCCCGGCGGGTACGTCCTGCTTCAGAGCGAGTTCCTGGCCGGTGCGTACAAGGCCGAAAGCTGTGAGCACAAGGGCGACACCCATGGGCAGGACTGGACCACGGACGTCGAGGCAAAGCTGCTATGACTCCGGGCCAGCCCAACCTCACCCAGCTTCTGGAGGCCGCGATCGCAGCCGCGGGGGAGGACATCCGGGTGTGCATCCCCGGGGTGATCTCCAGCGTCTCGGCCGACCTCAAGACGGCCAGCGTACAGCCCACCGTGCGCCGCGCAGGGGCCGATCATGCCGACCCCGTGCTCCCGGCGGTCCCGCTCCTGTTCCCGCGCTGTGGGGCGGCTCGCATCACCTGGCCGGTCGCTTCCGGTGACCCCTGCATCATCCTCTTCGGCGACCGCTCACTCGAAGAGTGGGAGTCGGGCGGCGGTAGCAAAGCCATCGAGCCCGCCGACCCGCGTACCCACGACATCACCGATGCCCTGTGCATCCCAATGGGGCGGGGCGGGTCTGGCGTCAGCCGCTCGTCCGACGTGAGCATCGCCATCGACGATCATACGGCGGGGACGGCGGAGCTACGGCTGCTTGCTGACGGGACCGTCGCTCTTGGGAACACCCTGCGGGTCGGTGGTTACAAGGAGTTCGACGGGACAAACCAGCAGTTTAGCGGCGTTGCCGAGCTGCTCGGGCTCGTCGTCGAGCTTGTCGACGTTCTCATGTGGAAGCTGAGCGACGGAAAGAAGCTCGTCGCCGGCACACCGGACGGAAACACAACGCCCTGCTGCCTCACCGAGATCGCCTGGAACGCGATTGCTCCGATCCGCGCCAAGCTCGACGCTCTCAAGGGGTCACTCTGATGATGACCCACCTCCTGTTCTTCGGCTCCAACACTGCGATTAAGCGTTGGGACTCCGTCACTGGGGCCTGGACCAACCTCGCATGGCCCAGGCCCTGGACCTACACCAGACCGTACTGCTTCAGCGGCCGCTCTGATGACCTGTGGGTTGGGCTGAATAACTCGCTCGGCTACCCATGGGTACACCACTACGATGGATCTACGTGGACACTGCACACGCTGACCGCCGCGGGAACAGCCTCGTCGTATGGCACAGTCGGGGCGATCTTGTGGGTCTCGCACACCGAGGTCTACTGCGTCGCCAACAAGTACACCGGGAGCTCCACAGCGCTGCTGATGAAGTGGGACGGGGCGACGTGGTCTGTGCTCGGGACGACTGGATCCTACGGGGTCAACTGCTCCCTGCACCGTGACTCGCTCGGGCGGATCTTTGTGGCCGGCGACTCGACATCTGCCGGAGGCTGGCGCTATTGGATGTGGGACGGCTCGACGCTTCAGGCGCTGAGCGATGGCGAGGACAGCGCGTTTGCCAACGTCACCGGGCGAGGACTCGAGATCTGGTTCTCCCACGGCAACGGCATCATGCGCGTCGGCTCGCCGGAGGCCGGTTGGTCGACGGCTTTCAATGATCCGAATGTGTTCGCGCGCCAGTCGCTGGCACTGTCCGCGAGCTACCTGTGGACGTACTCGACGAGCTGCAACGTCAATCGCAGGGATTTCCCGAGCCTCGGCAACCTTGCGACGGAAGCGAGTGGGGCCAGCGCCAGCTACCCCATGCTGGCGGTGCTGGGCGATGGGGATTACGTGTTCGTTGGGCACGACTCCGGGCTCCGACGCAAGGTTGGGCTGGGCGGCGCGTGGTCGACCATCATCCTAGGGTCGGGGGCGAACGCCCTCTGGGGATACACTGTTGACGACCTGCCCCCCAAGCTGCGCAACACATCGCCAGGATTGGGGGAAACCGCATCCCCCGACTGTAGCATGTACTTTGAGGTGTACGACGAGGAGACCGGGGTTGACCTGTCGACGGTAGAGGTCGAGGTCAACGGGTTCCAGGTCTACGCCGACAGCTTGCAGAAGAACGGGTGGATGGTCGTCGTGACGGCCCTAACGGACGGGTACAGCTTCCTATGTACTCCACCCTCCGTGCTGCTCGGCGCGCTTGTCTTGGTCGACGTGCATGCCGATGACATAGCTGGCAACACGATGGACCGCAGCTATGCGTTTTTCCTGACGACCGAGGATGAGCAAGTGGACGACGACACAGACTACATGGACCTGTACCTGACGACCGATGGGCACGACCTAGCGGTCGAGAACTACGATCTGAAGCTGGTCGCGGGAGTCGACGCAGTCCGGCAGCGCCAGGCGGTCGCCCTACGGCTGTTTCTCGGCGAGTGGTTCCTGGAAGAAGACGCCGGGATGCCGTACTATCGCGACGTGTTCATCGCTAACCCAAAGAGCCGGGTGATCGAGGCTCTGTTCCGTCGCGAGATCTTGGCAGACCCGCAGATCGAGCGGGTAACCGAGTTCGCCATGAGCATCAACAAGGCGACGCGGAAGGTCTCCGTTGATTACGAGGCGGTCAGCTCGGTGGGAGTCATCGAAGCAAGCGACGTGTTTCCGTAGGGGCGCATCATGACGACGTACGGTGTCACAGCGACGGGGTTTGTCAGAAAGAGCCTCGTCAAGATCAAGGAGGACCTGGAGGCGGCGCTCAAGTCGGCCTTCGGGAACAACATCAATCTCGCCACCACGTCGGTGTTCGGCAAGCTGGTCGGCACGCTGGCACAACCAGCAAGCGACCTGTGGGAGCTCGCCGAGGCGGTCTACAACGCCATGATCCCCAGCTCGGCCGACGGGGTCAGCCTCGAAGGTTGCTGCGACCTGATCGGCATGGCCAAGAATGCCGCCGTCACCAGCAAGGTTACCGTTGTCGTCGAGGGCACGGTTGGAACGGTGATCGCGGCCGATTCGAAGGTCGCAACAGTGACCGTCGGCGATCAGTTCGAGAGCATCGACTCGGCCACGATCGATGCAGCGGTCGCCGTGCGGAGCAACACGGCGCTCGTCGGAGCTGTCACAGACGGCAAGGTGTATACGATCACGATCAATGGAAACCCCTACACGTTCACCGCGACCGTGCCGACGGATGACGAGGATGATGTCAGCGCCGGGCTCGCGGTGGCGATCAACGCAGGCGCAGACCCCGTGACCGCAACCGATCTCGCTGGCGGGCTGGTGCAGGTCGATGGAGACGATGACGCCGACGGACTTCCGCGACCATTCGCGCTCGTTGTCAATGCGAACCTGTCGATCAGCACGGTGGGGAACTTGGTTGCGTTCGAGAGCAGCGTCGCTGACGCGATCATCGCCTACGCCGGGACTCTGACCGAAATCGTCAACCAGGTCGGCGGATGGACGGCGGCATGGAACCCACTTGATGCGGTTCTGGGCAACCCGGAGGAGACCGACGCTGCACTCAGGGACCGTCGGACCGCGTCGCTTGCAAGCCCAGGCGCTGGTACATTGGATGCGATTTACGCGTCCATCGTATCCATCGACGCTGTGATCGCCTGCGTTGTGATCGAGAACACGACGGACGCTGTCGATGCGAACGGGCTCGCCCCGCACTCCATCCATGCCGTGGTCGAGGGCGGCGCGGACGCCAACATCGCAGCCGCACTGTGGGCGCGCAAGGGCTCGGGGATCGCCCTGAACGGGGCAGAGAGCGTCGCGGTCAACGACTCGCAGGAGTTCTCCCACACGATCTTGTTCAGCCGGCCGACGCCGGTCCTGATGTGGGTCAGGGCAACGTATACCAAGTACGCCGAGGAGACGTTCCCGGACAACGGCGAGGCCACGATCGCGACGAGCTGCCTGGCTACCGGTACCGCGCTGTCGGTTGGTAGCGACGTGCTGCCCGACCGGTTCAAAGGGCCGGTGTTCTCCGCTGTGGCCGGTATCGGGGTGCTGGTCATCGAGATCGCGGTTGACGACGGGTTCGGTGCTCCTGGGGCGTACCAGTCGACTCCGCTGGCGGTTGCGTTCACCGCTCGGGCGACGTTCGACTCTGGCCGGATCACCGTCGTGGAGGCATAACCGTGGCTGCATCGTACCAGGATGACCACGCGTCGGAGGTCCTCGCCCTGCTCCCGGGTCAGTTCGAGGAGAGCGCCCTACTGCGCGCCCTGGTGGCGGCGAGTGTGGGCCCCTCGGACCCGACGACATGGGGCATGCAGGAGCTGGAGGATGTGCTGTGGGACATGCTCACCCTCCGGTGGCTGGCATCGGCGAGCGGGCAGCAGCTCGACGACCTCGGGGTGGTTCTGGACGTCCCGCGCCCCTCCAGTGATGACGACGAATACAGGGACCTGCTCTACCTGCAGGTCTTGATCGACACGTCGCTCGGCGATCCGGAGCGCATGATCGCCATCGTACTGCGGGCAAGTGGGGCAACCCTGGTCCATCAAATCGAGCATCCTCCGGCAGCGCATTCGTTCTACTGCCACCACATCAGCAAGTTTGCATGGCTTGCCCGGGCCGCAGAGGCGGCGCTTGCCGGGGTGCGAACGGTCATCACGGGCAGCGAGACCTTTGACCCGTTCGTGTTCGGGAAGGACAGCGATGCGGCTGGCGCGCTGCACGGCGACGAGCTACCGTTCGGCCACGGATGGGGCGAAAGCGGCGCGGGGAATGAGGATATCGGCGGAGACTTCACAGAGCTGTTCGTTCAGGAGTAGACTGGAGAGACCATGGCAGGCGTGAGACCAACCGACGGACTTCCAGAGTGGGCATCGAGCGACGTTGTTGACCCGACGTCCGGCCAGAACAACAAGGTTGAGCCGCCGGCCGGCTGGAAGTCGAACGGCTGGAGCTATCAGGAAAAGCCGCCGAGGAACTACGACAACTGGCAAAAATGGCAGTACTACAAGTGGATCGAGTACCTCGACCTGGCCTGTGTTCGCCCGGCGACCTACTTCGTTGCCGCCTCCGACGCCACGGACGAGTCTCGGGCCCACGCCGACGCGGTGTGCGATGGGGTCAGCGACGAGGCCCAGCTTCAGGAGGCGCTCAGTGCGATCGCCGCGGCCGGCGGGGTACTGCTGCTGCTGAGCGAGGGCACGTTCACCGTGAACGGCGGTCTCACCATCGGCATCTCGGTGCACATCCGAGGCGCGGGGATCGGCGCGACCGTGATCAAGGTCGACGCTGCCGCATCGACGGACTTCGCAATCCTGTCAGCGATCAACAAGACCGAGATCTCGGTCGCCGAGCTGAGCATCGACGGGACCGGCGGCTCCGTCGCCCAGAACCACACGGGCATCCTGATCGACACCTGCTCCGAGGTGACGATCCACGACGTCCAGGTTTTCCAGATCGCCTATGACTCCGGCCTGTACACCGGCGGCAACGGGGCGGGCGTCAACATCGATGACTCGACGCAGGTCACCCTGTCTCGGTGCACCATCAAGAACAACGGCGGGATCGGCGTCATCGTCTCTGGCGCATCGCACAGCGTGATCATAGATGCATGCAACCTGCAGACTAACGTGGTGTACGGTGCGTTCCTGACCGGATATGGCGGTGTCGTCAGTTCATGCGTCGTAAGGGACAACGGCGACGCCGGGATCTTGGTCAGTGGAGAGCGCTGGAGCATCGTCGGATGCGACATCCGCGACAACGACGGAGACGGAATCGAACTCGCTGGCGCATGGATCATCATTTCCGGCTGCAAGATTTTCGGGAACGGGTTGCATGGTATCGATATGAGTACCGTCGACTGTTACTCCTGCGTCATCGACATGAACATCATCGAAGGAAACAGTCAGGGTGCGGATAACACGTCGAGCGGCATCAATATCACCGCCGATGTTTCGGGATGCAGTATTCGTGGAAACGTAATCCACAAAGGCGCTGGCGTGAACAAGCATAAGTACGGAATCAGTGTGGCTGGTGCGCCGAACACGTCAGTAATCCACGGAAACTACATGATCGACGCCGGGAGCACCTTACCATTCAACGGCACGGCGAAAACGGACCCGGAATGGGTGGGCTCTGCCGCCGGTACTAACGTGCAGCACGACATCACGAGGGCAAATCACATCGCCTAGCAGGAGAACACGATGCCTCAGACTGGATACCCACAGGGCACACCATCGGCTCGGTCAATTGATCCAACGATGGTCGCAGACATCGCGGCCGTCCGTGCGACACTCGAAGCGGACATCGCCGGCAGAATCAACGCCAAGGCGAACGTGCCGGTCCAGATCGCCATCGCCGACGCCAACAGCACGCAGAGTGCAGCGTTGCCCGTTGGTAGCTACGTTGTCACGAGCAACGTGGATGTTGCCATCCGTGTGGCCTCATCCCCAACGGCAGTCACCACCGACGACCCGCTGTGGGCCTACTCCTACCGTCGAGTGGTAATCGAAACGGCCAATGACAAGGTTGCCGCCATTCGACTTGTGGCCACGACGGGTGTCGTGACCCTGACGCTAGAGGGCTGAGCCGTGCTGTACAATCAGCGCCCACTGGTGATGCGTTTCGCGTTGTCCGCCTCGCCCGCTGCCGGTCTTGTCATCACTGCCGCTGCTGCAACTGATGACGACTTTGTGTGGCGGGGGCCGGGAGGTTCGTTCATCGGCAAAGCTCCGGCACTCGGCAACTTCGTCGTTGGTGCCTATAACTTACGGTCGCGCCAGTGGTCGGCCGTCACCACGCTGAACTGGAACACAAAAAAACTGATTGGGAATCTGGCTCAAGTGCTCAATCCAGTGTCAAGCAGGTTGACCGGATTGACCTATCTGAATCTGAGCAGTAATCAGCTCGCCGGTCTTCTTAGCGATGTGACCTTGCCGACCGGATTGACCTATCTGATTCTAGCCACCAATCAGCTCGCCGGTCTTCTTAGCGATGTGACCTTGCCGACCGGATCGACCTATCTGAATCTAGCCGTTAACCAGCTCTCTGGCTCATTCGGAGATGTGACAATTCCCACCAACCTTGCCACGACCTACGTCAACAGCAATCAGCTGACCTATCCGTCAACCGGCAAATGTCTATCGACAGTCACGAAAAATTCGGCAAAGTGGTACATGCAGAACAACGGTATGGTTCAGGGCCACGTTGATAATGTGCTTGCCGATCTTGTCACATCGGCCACCACCGGCGGAACGCTCAACATCGCTGGCACCAATGCTGCTCCATCTGCGGCCGGGTTGACGGATAAGACAACGCTGGAAGGACGTGGCTGGACGGTGACGGTGACGGCATGATCAAGACAGCCCCACGCATCCCAATCGACAAAGACATCCCAACAGCGGCGTTGTCGACTTGGCCAGTTGGCAAAATGATCGCGCATAGCGAATGGAGCGGCAAATCCTGGACACTGGTCCACGACGGAAAATACATCGTGGTACTGCATGGACCGGAGGCCATCACTGGCACCGGCAACTCGAAGCATACGATGCTCTGCGGTACGGAGTCAGAGCTGCGTGCGAAGGTCAAGCGGCTGGGGCTGATCTCCCCCGAGGATGAGCCGGTAGAGACCGCGACCGTCGAACCGAAGCCCAAGGTGATCAAGTGACGGAGTGGACGAGGCAGATCACCGGACCGTCGACGCTCGCTATCGTGATGCTCGCAGGATGCGCCAGCACATCGCTCAAGACGAGTACCGTACTCGAGGTCGAGAGCAAGTACCACGTCATGCCAATGGTGCAGACACCGACGGCTGCCTCGGCTCATGAGTTGATCCCGGTGATCAACCGGCTCTTCCCGCTGGTGATGAATGAGCTGGTGAGTGCGGGCGTGGTGAAGGATCTGGAATTCGTAGAGAAGTCCCTCCGAGAGACTCGGGTTGCGCTTATCGAGCAACCGGAAGCCTGTGGACTGAGCAAGCCCTGCGTCGGCGTGGATCGATGTGCCCGGGTGCGGGGCTGCTCCTGGGCGTGGGCGCGAGCCGCATGGGTCGCCAGACGCTGGCCGCCGATCAAGCGGTCGGAATGGCCGGACGAGCCCTGTGATCACACGCGGACGGTCTGCGCGGTTGACTCTACGGCTCAGCAATCTACGGACTACCTCCCCGATCTTTCGCATGAACTTTCAGAGCTGATCTGCCAAACTGTAGGTGCTGACGCGCACTCTCCAACTGCCGTTGAAGCGCAGAATAGAGCGACGGACAGGTACCGAAAACAAGTGGCCCAAGGACGGCAATCCAAGGGCCACTCTAGCCGCACAGGAAGGCGTGGTTCCCATGAGGATGACGGACACTGTATCACAGAGGATGATGAAACGATTCTGGTCAAAGGTGAACCCGGGCGACGGTGGCCCAAGGTGCTGGCTCTGAAAGGCCGGGAAAGACAGGCGAGGAGAGTACGGGGTATTCAGCATGAGGTACAAACAGCACCGTGCGCATCGGTTTGCTTACCAGGCGTTCGTAGGCTCGATTCCACCGGGTATGTTCGTGTGTCATCACTGCGACAACCCCGGATGCGTGAATCCCTCCCACCTGTTTCTAGGTACACCTGCCGACAACATGCGGGACATGCACTCGAAGGGCCGGGGCCGAACTCTCGGCCCGACAAAGCCACTCGTGGGGTCTCAGATCCCAACAGCGAAGTTGACAGAAAAAGACGTGATGAATCTGCGCAAGAGAGTCGTGTGCGAGGAACGCCAGAAAGACCTGGCGGAGGAGTACGGTATCCATTTTCAGACAGTCTGGGCAATAGTCCATCGACGCACTTGGCGACACGTGGCATAGAGCTCGCCGAGTTGATTTGCCAGACCGTGAACAAGGACTCAAGTCTGTCGCTGGCCCGCACGCCAGAGGTAAACGCAGCCGTGGCTCGAGCGGTCTCACTCTACCGAGGTGTGCAATGAGCCTCTATCCGGTGGTGCCAGTGAGACTACCGATGGCGTGGGGTGGACAGAGCCTCTGGCAACAGCTGGCAGCAACGCCCGATGCGGCGAACAGGCGAGAGCAGTTGAAGGCCACGCGCCCGAGCAAGCTCAGCATGGACGATGTCGACGAGATCTTGCAGAAGTCGGATAGCGCTGTGCTGAGCCTGCGTGAGTCCCTGCAGCGGTGCTTTCGTAGACTATCGTGAATGAGGCTGTGGTAGATGAAGTGCAGGACAGCAGAGCGGCTGATGGACACTGTGATGGTGAGCTCGTTGTTGATCCTGATCTTACTGCTGATGTGGAGCGTGACTCCCGGGAGTTGCAGATGAGCCCAGACACACAAGAGGTAGAAAGCATCGTGGCACGCGAGCAGCACAAGATGCAAGATGAACTACGGGAGATAGTGCGGGGACTCAAGGAAACAGCGGATCGAATCGACGACCGAATGAAGAATTTGGTCGACGAGAAGCTGTGCAGGGCGCGTACTGATGGCACCCAAGCCATGATCAACGGAATCACCGCGTCCGTCTCGTCGCTTGTCGAGGAGTTCAAGGGCTTTCGGGCTTGGGCTGAGAGGGACGTTCAGCGCCGGATCGACGAAGCCGTGGCCAGGGCGAACGCTGAGTCCGAGATAAAAACGACAGAAAGGCTGGAAGCAGCCTCGAAGAAGGTGAGCGCACAGCTCGAAGAAGTGACCCACAGTATGCATGCCCCACCTCGCAGCAAGCCGGTGACCAAGGAGATTCCTCCGCTGCTGGAGCGCATGAGCAGCAATGCCAAAGCATTGGTTGCCATCTACGGTGCATTGGTCTTGCTGGGCACCACATGCGTCGGTGGGGCCTACTATGTCGTGGGTGCAGCAAATGTCCTCAAGAGCAGTGTAGCCGAGCAGAAGCAGCTCCTGGTCAAGCAGACGGCCGTGGCCAAGGAGATCTCCCAGGAGGCCGCCACTCCGATTATTCGTTACTACGTGGTCCCCCCAGATGCTGGCACGTCAGCAGGAGGGGCTCCAAAGAAGACCCCCTAGAGACCCTGGCCTACTCGAGCGAAGAAGCCTGATACTACTGGAGAGCCTCGCTAATGAGACGCAAGGAACCGAGTTCACCGCGACTGAGGATGGCACTCCCATCCCATTGGACAAGGTGTCGGTGGCCAGCTCGACAATTCAGGCGTAGCGAAGTAGACTCAAGGCTACGATAAGAAAGGCGGTTGAAAGATGAATAGGTACAAGACGCAGAATACAATGGTGTTCAAGAAGTTCGCGCAGAGCGTGGCCAACTTGCTGGTGATCATGCTGGGGCTGATGGTGCTGTTCACACTGTTTGCAATCCCCATGTCCATGGCCCAGTCGCTTCCTGCTCCCGTGGCGGGGTCAGGTGATGACTGGCTGGTGGGGATCATCGCTGCATTGTTCACTGCAGCGAAGAGCGGGCAGTGGCTGTTGGTACTGTCGATCGCTATCGCCATCCTGACACGCGTGGTCCAAGTCATCGTGGAGAAGGTGAAGCCATCATGGCTCCCGACGGAAGCCTTACCTTGGATCTCATTCGTGCTAGCTTCCGCATCATACATCGTGGCGTCGCTCATCGAAGGTAAGGGGCTTGGGCAAGCGCTGGTACTCGGAGTCATCACTGGAGCCACGGCCAGCGGGCTGTGGTCGCTGGTGATCAAGTACCTGCCGCTCGTCGGCAAGACAGGAGCATGAGATGACACTCGCAGATGCCATCCGGCAAGCGGACAGGAACTTCGAGCGAGTCGAGCAGCTGCTCACCAACGAGGTGCGGAGAGACGCGGGGTGCAGTGATGCGATGGACGATCGTCTGCCTCGAGGCATTCTCACGCACATGCCCGTCCGTCGGGCTCACCCGTCCCTGTGTCCGGCACTGATCTGTCTGTCGCTCGCGGCCGCGCTGCTGCTGTGGCTGGTGGCCCTCCAGGGGTGCTCCAGCTGGCAGGCCACAGCCAAGACCACGTTGACCGTCGCTGAGGCCGCGATCGACGGTGCGAACAAGGTGGGCCTCGACTACTACCATCGCCGATGCATGACCGTGGCAGCCAGCTGCCCGGCGGGGACCGATGACAGGACCTGTGCGCCGCTCGGGGAGTGCTGGGGTGCTCGCCGCCTGCTGCAGGCTGTGCTGGACCGCTCGTCGCTGGCTGTCAGTGCGGCCTGGGCTATGCTCGTGGCAGCCGACGAGACGGGGACGACTCAGCGGCTGGTGGCTGTACAGGCCGCCATCGCCGACCTGGGCCAACTCCTGGCGGGGGTGGTGCCATGACTGGTGCAGAGATCGTAGCCATCGTGCTCGGGATCGTCGACGGAGGGATGAGGCTCGCCGGGGCCCTGATCGCCCAGCTCGACCCCGTCGAGGCCGAGGTGGCCCGGGCCCGGCTCGCTGCCAGCATCCGCGACAGGGCCAGCCGCATCACAGCCGATGAGGCCGCCGAGCTTGCGGCGGTGCCCAGGTGACCGCCCAGCAGGCGCTGGCGGAGCTGGCCGCCATCGAGGAGCGCACTCGTCAGCTGCGGTCCGCCGCCGACCACCTGGAGGCGCTCGGCACCCGGCTGCTCGACGACTGTCGGAGCCTGCAGGAGCGCGTCAAGCGCGTCGAGCGGGACATGGATCAGTCCAGCAAGGATCGATGATGCTGGCCCTACTCCTCGTCGGCGGGCTGTCCGTGTACTACCCCGGAGATGGCCACTGTGGCTCCGAGCTGGCCTGTGGTGGGCGGCTCCACCTGCTCCAGCACCACGTTGCTGTCCGGGGCTGGCGAGGGCACTGCGGCGAGCTGGTGCGTGTCTGCAGCATGGCCACGGGCCGGTGCGTGTGGTCCACCATCCAGGACAGCGGCCCGTGGGGTGCCGCCAGGGGCAAGCGCTGGGAGGTCCAGATCAGGCTACGGCCGGGCTGGCATCGCCGGGCCGTGGTCGACCTGACCCCGCTGGTCTGGCGCGCACTGGGCTATCCGCGGGTCCTGTCCCGTGTCACTATCGAGAGGAAATCACCATGGACCTCGTGAGATTCGACGCTGTCGCGGGGGCCCGCTGCCACTGGCGGGCATGGGGTGCTACAGCGGGCACACGCAGGCTCGACTCCGCCTTCCTGCACACGCTGGAGGTGGCCGTCTCGGCGTTGGGAGAGACCATCGGCGAGCCGGTGACCGGGATCCTCTGCGCCGGAGCCTACTGGTCGCCCGAGTCGGGCGGCGGGGGCAGGCACGCGACGGGCACGGCTTTCGACCTGTGCGGCCTGGAGTGGGGCGGTGTTCGTCGCTGGCGCACGCTGGACGCACCACAGGACTGGGGAGTGTACCTCGGGATCGAGGCCATCCTGCGCCTGCACGTGCCGCAGGTCCTGGACTGGTGGACGCCCGACGGTCGGCACAGGGACCACTGGCATCTCGATGACGCCCCACGTCTGGGGTACCAGCGATGGAGCCACTCCGACGTGGCCTACCTGCAGGCGGTACTGGAGCACATCTGGCGCGTCTCGCCCGGCGCCATCGACGGGAAGATCGGGCCCAAGACGCTGACCGCCGCTCACCGGGTGACAGACAGCCTGCAGATCGGCGAGCGGCTGGAGTCCGACGAGACATGGCGAGCATTGCTCGCCGCTACCGCTCGGCGGGGGATGCAGCATCCCGAGGGGGATGCCGTAGCGTAGACCGGGCAAGGGACAGCAGCAGGTCGCGGAACTCGACCGGTGTCTCTTCGCGCTCGCGCCTGCCCATGGACTCCGGTGTGCAGTACGTTTTTCCGGTCTCGGCAGCGTACCACGCCAGGAACTCGCGCCTTGCCTTGCGATTGTCGCCGCTAAGCCCCCTCGGTGGGCTCATCGCCATGCGGCGCTCTTCGGCGCCGTAAGGCCCGACATCGAGTCGCACCCTCTTGGATGACGGGCCCCACTGGAGCGACGGTAGGTCTGTCCCAGCGGCGTACAGCCAGGTCGCCTTGCGTGCGCGGTGTCCGTAGTGCCCTTGCTCGACGCGACAGGTCCAACCAACGCCGTCCATACACTTGATCCACCCGCCGGACCTGGGCGGCGCAGGCAGGTCGAACGCTCGCCATGCGTGGCTGGACTCGGGGTGCTCCAGTACCCCGCCCCACCTGCGCACGCTGGCCAGTGCCGCCGCAAAGCACCCGCCGTCGTCGCCGAGTATGCGCCGTACCTTGCACGACGGTCCGCCAGACCAGTATCTCCCCCACCTGGCGCACGGTGGGTGAGCGACCACGGGGTGCGGACCGTCGTAGAGCCTTGCGTCACGTGACTCATCCCACGGATCGACGCCGGCAAGGCCGAAGTACGGCCCGCCACCGATCACGTAAAGCGCCGCCACTGTCACCTCAGCTCACGTTCCCAGTCCCGGACCCACCCCAGCACAGCCGCCACGATCACCCAGCCCCGTACACCACGGGCGACGGCATCCTGATGCAGTCTGTCCATCTTGCGCCGCACCCATTGCAGCTGCTCGCTCGGTGTCTGCTTGCGGACCGGTTTGCTCACGGCGCCCCCCTCAGGCATTGCTTGCAGACGTGCAGCCGCGTCTCATTGAACGCCTCCACAACGCCGTCGGCGTGGGCCATGGCCCAGTATGGATGGTCTGTCGGGGCAGCGGCACTCCCGCACGCCAGGCGGTCCACGGCGCTCAGCCGATGCGCCACCAGCTTCGGGTGACTCGGGTGGGCCCGTCGTATCACCCACACCATCCCGGTCTCGGCCGCATGTCCGATCAGTGGCTCGCACACCTGGCGCAGCGCCAGGTCGAGGAAGATCCCCTGCTCGGTCAGCGCGTCGAGCTGCACCAGCGCCGCGTGCGCCCAGTCAGCGTCCTGCGACACGAGCCAGTCGTACAGCAGCGGGCGGACGATGAAGATGGAGAGTTGCCGTGTCATCGCTCAGCCGCTGAACGAGCTGGCCGTGGCACCGCACGTCGCGCACTCCGCGATGATGCCTCTGCCGTAGCGGCCATTATGCGACTCGCGGTGGATCCGCTCGATCCATGGGACGCCGCACCATCTGCGCAGGACGTTGCCGGTATTGCCGTGCATGTCATGCCATCTCGTGCCGCCGCAGAACGGACAGCAGTACTCCTGTGGGCTGATCGTGACGTAGCTCTCCTCGTACTCCGGCATCGTGCTCATTCGGTCTCACACCTTTCTTTCCCAGGCAGCTCGTCGTAGGCCACACCGTCAAGCTCGCGAGCGCCGCGCCCATTGGTTTGCTTCAAAAAAAAGTGCACGCTTCGGTGGCGGCACCACCTTCGCAGGACCCTGAACCATTCGGGGTTGGCTCGCCGTGCCCAGGGCCACTCTCTGCCTCGGCGGACATCAGCGCACACTTCCGAGCACGCTCTGCGTAGCGGCGATCGTCAGACCCACGATCGCCCCCATGATGGTGTGGGCGTACACCTCATCGTTCCCGTGCTTCCCGTCGGGGAACACCTCGGCCCCGTAGCTGAGCGATGCCCTCCACATCCGGCGTGCCCCATTGGTTCGCTCCTCGCCCCAGGTCGGTGGCGACGGAACGAAGTCAATGTGCATGCGGACATCGTCCCCGTCGTGTAGCAGCTGCAGTTGCTCCTGAATCTCAAGTAGTGTCATGAGCACACCTCCGTCTGCTCCCACAAGATCCGTTCGCGGTCCAGCTCGGTCAGGAATCCAATCGGCGGCTGGTCGTCCATCCAATCGCGCCAGTCCCATGTGCCCAGCACGAGAGCGTCGCCGACATCAAACCGCTCGCAGGGGTCAAGTTGCGCCCAGAATCGCTGAGCTGCAAGCATCGTTCGTGCTCGCGCGTCGACCTTCATTTCGCACCTCTCAGAAACTCAGTGACAGCTAGTAGCTCACCCGCCGTGGATGCACTGTAGACCTCGGCTCCGAGCCTCCGGGCAGCCTTTATGATCAGCGGGTCGTCGTCGATCACTGCGTCCCCTGGCCCCACTTCTCTTATGTCCTTGCGCCGGAACTTGAAGCCGCCTCCAAGGACCGAGCGCCACCTGACAAGAGCATCTTCGCAACCCGACCACACGATCACGGTCCCGCAGAGTTCGGATGCGAACCGCTTCGCGCCATCATAGTCGAGGAGATCGAGCGTTCCATGGCAGTCGACGAAACAGCGGCAAGTTAGGAGTTCCCAGATCGGCTCAGACGTCCCGAACGTCCCGAAGGTCACCATGTCTCCCGTCGCTCCGATCATCCCACATCGACCGAGCGATGCCCTGAGCGCTTCGGTCATGTTGCGCGTCTGGGCGACGAACTGGTTTGGCCCAAGCGCAATGCCCTCGTGGAATTCGCTGATCGTCGCATAGGGGGCCCCTGTCTGTTCGGCCAAAAACAGGGCGATGGACCCGTCGGCCTGGTACTGCCCACGGATCAGCTGCATCTCCTGCCCTCGCACCTTGACGGTCCCGATCGGGACCGGCGGATAGAGTTGGTATGGCCTCCCTGCCATATTCCCCCCGGTCTCGCTGCGCCCGGGATATGGGTGGTCGCCGTTTCGCATCCCGTCAAGCCGCTCCAGCTTGGCGGACTCCCTGGCGTCGTCATCGTAGATTGGCATCAGCCTCCTCCTGTTCGTGCCACGATGGTTGTCCGAGGCTGTCGGTCCGCCGTCGCTCGCGCTCATTTTGCACCCCCCTCGTCTCCTCGCTGCAGCGCTCTCTCGCGACGCTTGATGCCCTCCTCGATCATCCGCTCCAGCTCTGCCCCACGGGCACCGAACGCTGTGCGCGCCGTCCGCGTCAGCCATTCGTCGATTCGCTCGAGTACGTCGTCCTTGAGCCTGAGGCTCAGCTGCGTTGTGCCATCCCTCCGTCTCCGTGCCATCTCATTCTCCTCGCGTTGGCCCCCTTGCATTCATCCCCATCGCAGGGTCATGTCGAATTTTATGTTGACCCGCAACATGTACTTTCTTATTGCCTCTGGCGAGCACTCACAGCTACGATACGTGTTCTTCGCTCCGGCCCTCCCACATAAGCATGGATTCATGGCAGCCACCAATACGAACCTAGCGGGCAAAGCCCTGAGGTACAGGGGTGGCCTACCACCCAAGACGATCTCGCCATTCGTCATGGCGTATTTCACGGCATCCATTGCCGATCGTGTGAAATCCGGTAGCTCGTCGAGGAACAGCATGCCGCCATGCGCGAGTGACAACTCACCCGGTCGCCACCCATGACCGACCATTCCCGCTACCGACGCCGTGCAATGCGGTGCGCGGAATGGCCTGGTCAGGCCAAGCTTGCTACCGTCCATACCCGCCAGGCGATATATAGCCATGGCGTCGGTCAGTTCTGCTCCCTTCATTGGCAGGGGAATGGCCCCTGCCAGCCCACGAGCCAGCATGGTCTTCCCATGGCCTGGCGGTGCGATCAGCAACGCCGATCGCACAGTGCCAGTTCGGATCGCATCCCGCAGATCTGATCCTACGTCCTGTAGGTCAGGGCTCATTTCATTCCAGCTCAGGCCATTCATGGTCTAGTCCTCCGGTGATGGTTGTCGCGCCCAAGCGCCAACGGCCGAAAACGGCGATGTAGAGTCGCACTGGCAGCTCCCATCGGATGCCCTCGACAGGCGCGCTTTGTCGATGCGTGCTCTCACGCGGGCACCTCTGCCGACGCCCGGTCCACTCGCTCCATCGCGGCCTGCTCCAATTTTTTCTTGCAAGCCTTGAGGTGCGACGCTCTAGGCAAGGGGTGGACACTGATCGGGATCCCGCAGATAGGGCACGGTGCCGTCGCTATCCCCATCCCCGGGTAGGAGCGCAGAGCATCGGTCACAAGGTCTGACAGCGTACGACCGGCGCGAGTCGCGAGCGTGTCCGCGAGCACGAGCAACTCCCTGGGGACGGTGACCGCGAGGGGGGTCAGGTCCGCGTGCCCGCTCGAATCCGGGATAGCCCGGGGAGCCCGGGGAGCCCGGGGGGCCCGGGGAGCCCGGGGGGCCCGGGGTGGGCTTGGCGGTGCTACCACCGCCAGGATGTCGGCGTCGGTGGTACGGATGGCGTCGAAGTGCGCGCTGGCCGGCACTGCGCGCTGGCCACGGGGGACGCGTACAACGGTGACGAGTGCCGTGGGTTCGGGGGGGGGAGCCTTGGGGGCCTTTGCCTTGATTATCTTGTCTACATAGGACACTTTTTTTCCTTTCTCCGTCCACCCCCCTCAGACCTGATCTCTTTTTGGGCGGTGATCGTCACCGCCCAATCCATGCTATGCTTTCGTCATCATCACCTTCCACACGACCGCGACCGCGACCACGACCCCCACCGCATCAGGGACCGCGACCAGGACCAGGATCGCATCAGGGATCCCGAGGAGCTCCTCGACAGAGATCCCGAGGAGCTCCTCGACACCGACCCGCATCTCGAGCCGGACTCTGACCGCGACACCGACAGTGACCACGCCGCACGCCCATGCCGCGACCGAGACCACGATCCGGAGCCGCACCGCAATCCCACCCCAACCAGCGTCACGGGTCCAGTCAGCAAAGCCATCAGATCGTCCACCGTCATCCCGTACCGCTCAGACAGGGTCCGGATCTCATCTTGGGCGGCATCTGTCATTCGACCGACCCAGACCTCGACTGCGACCACGACCGCGACCATGACCCCGACCGCGACCACGACCGCGACCGCAACCGCGGCCCCGATCCCGACCCAGACCGCGACCACGACCGCGACTGCGACCACGACCGCGACCATGACCCCGACCGCAACCGCGGCCCCGATCCCGACCCAAGCCGCGACCGCGGCCGTTGATGAGGTATCGGCAGCAGTAGCAGTAGCAGCTCCTCGACCGTAACGCCACGCAGGCTAGCGTCACCGGTCTCGGCCTCATACCTCACAGCCCAGTCCGTCACCTCCTCCGGGCTGAGGTGCTGACCAGAATCGGAGACGAGGGCGGTCAGTAGCTGGTCAGAGGTTGTCATTCGACCACCCTCGGTCGCGACCATGACCCAGACCATGACCCAGAACCCGAACCCGACCACGACCACGAACCCAACCACGCCCCAGACCACCACCCCGACCACGAACACGAACACGACCCCGGCCAGGCCCGCAACCTCGACCACGACCCAGACCCAGGCCGCGACGTGGAAACAGACCGCGACGTGGAAACAGACCGCGCCCACGACAGTGACCCCAAACTTAGATGAGGCATCAGTAGCAGTAGCAGCTCCTCGGCCGTCACACCCCGCATGTTGACGTCCCCGGTCTCGGCCTCGTACCGTACGACCAGGTTAGCCACCTCCTCCTGGCTGAGACGGTGGCCGGAGGTGGAGACGAGGGCGGCTAGTAGCTGGTCCAAGGTTGTCATTTGGTCGTCCTCCACAGTGGGTGCGGCCACAAAATGACGACGGAGCCCGCACGTGGCACAGCCGTCAGCATCCCCGACGGGTGCGGTTCGATCTCCGTGCTCTCGTCCGGGAGCCCGGATGCCAGCACCTCGTGGTGCCGACCGATCTGTGGGATCCACGCCGCGTCATCGAGC
>Ga0210005_1000405_pt1 | contig 35947 bp, 39 predicted proteins | sample CryGey02umfilter_3_FD_183961 | JGI IMG/M metagenome (GOLD analysis project Ga0210005, IMG submission 183961) | Groundwater microbial communities from aquifer in Utah, USA - Crystal Geyser 4/9/14 0.2 um filter (SPAdes) (version 3) | ecosystem: Environmental > Aquatic > Deep subsurface >... | reverse complement strand
CGCCGCTAACCGAACGGCCTCAAGCTTGAATTCCCTGCTGTATCTTTTGTATTCCTTGCGTTCCATATAACACCCCTTCAGAGATAGTAGCTAATCTCAGGGTGTCCACCAAACGTGGGTAGGATCAGAGTTTGCTCAAACCGATCTTACCGGCTGCACCTTACCCAAAGAAATTGGCGGATTTAATGTGCTCCAAACCATTGAGGAAACGTCAAAAAATGCGCGGACTGTCTTCATCGCGATAATAGCGGCCTGTGTTTACTCCTGGGTGGCAATTGCCACTGCCCCCGATGCAGGTTTGATTGCCAATGCTGAATCGATCACGTTGCCAATCATTGGTGCTGAAATATCAGTATTCGGTTTCTTCATGGTTTCACCCTTGATACTTCTCAGCATGTTTGTCTATTTTCATCTGTATCTTCAACGCCTCTGGGAAGACTTCAGCCATCTTCCGGCCATCTTTCCTGATGGAAAACGCCTGGACCAAAAGACCTACCCCTGGCTGTTGAATGGACTGGTCCGTCGCCACTTTGAGAAACTGCGAGGAGGCCGCACGCTGACCGCTCACATGGAGGAGATCGTCACAATCCTAGTGAGTTGGTACATGGTGCCCTTCACATTGTTCATCTTCTGGTTTGCCTACTTGCGCTCCCAGCATGTTGAAGGGCTGATATCCATTGGTGCTTTGCTTGTGGCCTCAATGATGTTGGCGAATGGCTTTTACAGGAGAGCAAAGCAAACACTGCGAACAACTGAGGAAAATCCTTTCAGCTGGATGAAATCCCTAAAAAGCACAGGCATGTATAAAAGGATGTTTTATTTCTGTATTGCTACCGGTCTGATCAGCTATATCAGCATTAATAATGTTGAAGTAAACAAAACCATTGAAGCAACAACTGGTTACAGCCGAGCCCTGCATCTGAGTGCTGCAAATCTGGAAGGTAGCAATCTGGAAGGCATCCATCTGGAAAATGCCAAGGGCCTGACTCAGGAGATGCTTTCCAAGGCATGCGGAAATCAGTCCACAAAATTGCCTCAAGGTCTTTCAATCCCGAATTGTAAATAGAACGAGCAAACATACGGGAGTCACTAGCCAAACTGACCGGTTTTCCTTATCTAAATCCCCCTGCAGACATTCGACAAGCCCCCATATGCAGGGTTAGGCTTTACTGCTCAGCCTGAACACACTTCGGGCTTTGACCTTGGAGAGGGAAACATGCCGCTGGTTGCACATCATCCGCTGCCCGCTTTCGAGAAACTTCGTCAGCGTGGTGAGAAGGTTTTATCGCTTGATGATGCACTGCGTCAGGACATCCGCGAGTTGCATGTCGGCCTGCTCAATATGATGCCCGATGCCGCCCTCACCGCCACCGAAATGCAGTTCATGCGCTTGGTCGGCAGCTGCAATCAGATCGCCCAGTTTTTCGTTCACCCCTTCACCATTCCGGCGCTGCCGCGCGGTGCTGAATCGCAGGCCTACATCGATCACTACTACAAAAGCTTCGACGATATCCGTGCCATGGGCCTGGACGCGCTTATTGTCACCGGGGCCAATGTATCCAACCCATCGCTTGATCAGGAACCATTCTGGGAGCCATTGAGAGAGGTCATGGAATGGGCCGATGGCCATGTCACCTCGGTGCTTTGCTCCTGTCTGGCCACGCATGCACTGGTTAAGCAGCTGTACCATATCGAACGTGAACTTCGTCCCGCAGGAAAACTGTGGGGGGTTTACAGCCACCATGTGGTGCATAAAGAGCATCCGCTGCTGCGCGATATCAACACCCGCTTTGATGTGCCGCATTCGCGCTTCAACGCTGTGCACCGTGAATCGCTGGAACAGGCCGGTCTGACCATCCTGATCGAGAGTGAAGAGGCCGGTGTGCATATGGCAGTGAGCCCGGATCAATTTGGCATCGTCTATTTTCAGGGGCATCCGGAATACGATACCAACAGCCTGCTCAAGGAATACAAACGCGAGGTGAAACGCTTTTTCGCCGATGAGCGCGACGACTACCCGCCCTATCCCGAGCATTATTTCAATGACGATGCCGCAGCCATTGCCGCGCGCTTCCAACAGGCGGTCCTGACTGCGAAACAAGCTGGGAAGGCTATGCCCGCATTTCCCGAGGAGCATCTCGAACCGCTGCTCGACAACACCTGGCGCGACACGGCCAAAGGCATCGTTAACAACTGGCTTGGCATGGTCTACGAGCACACCGATTTCAACGGCCCCCGACCGCAAAGCCCAAGTATTTAAGCAACAAAACCAGAGGAGAGAATATGAAAAAAGAAACCATTGCCATCCACGCCGGCTACGAAACCGACCCGACAACCAAATCGGTCGCCGTGCCGATTTACCAGACCGTGGCCTACGAATTCGACAACGCTCAGCACGGTGCCGACCTGTTCAACCTTGCCGTACCCGGCAACATCTATACCCGCATTATGAACCCGACCGCCGATGTTCTGGAAAAGCGCGTCGCCGAACTCGATGGCGGTATCGCAGGCCTGGCCGTCAGCTCGGGCAGCGCAGCCATCAACTACGCGATCCTGACCATCGCCGAAATGGGCAATAATATCGTCACTGTGCCGATGCTCTACGGCGGCACCTATACCCTGTTTGCCCACATGCTGCCCAAGCAGGGCATCGATGTGCGCTTCGCCAAGGACGACAGCCCGGCAGCTCTGGAAGCTCTGATCGACGACAAGACCTCGGCCATCTACTGCGAATCCATCGGCAACCCGGCCGGCAACATCGTCGATCTGGAAGGCATCTGCAAAATGGCCGACAAGCATGGCATCCCGGTCATTGTCGATAACACCGTTGCGCCGATGTTGATCCGGCCGATTGATTACGGCGCCTCGATTGTCGTCTACTCGCTGACCAAATACATGGGTGGTCACGGTACTTCGCTGGGCGGCCTGATTGTCGATTCCGGAAAATTCCCATGGGCCGAACATGCCAAGCGCTTCCCGATGCTGAACAATCCGGAACCATCGTATCACGGCGTGGTGTACACCGATGCGCTTGGCCCGGCCGCATTTATCGGCCGCGCCCGCACCGTGCCACTGCGCAACACAGGCTCGGCCATCAGCCCGTTTAATGCCTTCCTGATTCTGCAGGGCATCGAAACCCTCGCCCTGCGCATGGAGCGGCATTGCGACAATGCCATCAAGGTGGCCAAACATCTGGAGGCCCATCCTGCCGTCGCATCGGTGCAATATGCCGGCCTGAAAAGCTCGAAGTACTATGCGCTGGCGCAGAAATACACCAGCGGCCGACCCTCCGCCCTGCTCACCTTCAACATCAAGGGCGGCTTCGATGCGGCAGTGAAGTTCTACGATGCGCTGGGCCTGTTCAAACGTCTGGTCAATATCGGTGACTGCAAATCGCTCGCTGCCCATCCGGCTTCGACCACGCACCGCCAGCTGACTGAGGCGGAATTGGTAACCGCCGGCGTGACGCCGGATATGATTCGCCTGTGCATCGGCATCGAGCATATCGACGACATCCTGGCCGACATCGATCAGGCGCTGGCTGCCACCTGACGAAACATCGTTAATCCTTACTGCAGGGCCGCAGCATCTGCTGCGGCCCTTCTTTTTGACACATGCAGCTGTTTGCGGCGGGCAGAATTTGGCCTAGATTCAGGGCATGACCAATAACAATATTTTCAAGAAAATTTGCATCGCCAACAATCTCCGGCATTTCGAGATCAAGGATATTTTTGAGCTGGGTGGTTTTGAGTTCAGCAGCAGCCGGGTCAAGTCCTTCATGGCCGGTTCGCAGAACAAGAACTATGAAAAGCTCTCCGATGAGCATTTTGAAGGCTTCCTCAACGGCTTCATCATCTACTCGCGCGGCCCGCTGGATGAACCCACAGCACTGCCCCGAACCATTGAAAACGCCATTATCCACCTGATTGATGATGGCAATATCGCTGCCATCGAGGAAATCCGCAGTCTGATCGAGGATGTGCAAGCTAGCGACGCAGACGTCGATTAATACCTGCAATAAAGCCTTTATGACTCGCCCTGCAGATCCTCACTGAAGAAACAATAGGTATTGCGCTTCCGCTTGGCATTATACATAGCAATATCGGCATGCTTGAGCAGTGTTTCAGTATCCCGCCCATCCGTCGGATAAATGGCAATGCCGATACTGCATCCCACCTTGTGCGGTTTCCCTCCCAGCTCAAACGGCTCAGATAGCGCCTTCAGGATATTGCTGGCGACGAGCTCGACATTTTCGGGCACCTTCGTCTCGGTCAGAATCACAGTGAACTCATCCCCGCCCATGCGGGCCACCGTATCCATCTTGCGCACGCAGCCAAGCAAACGGTTCGCCGCCTCCTTGAGCAGCAGATCGCCCATATCGTGGCCGATGGTATCGTTAATCTCCTTGAAGTGGTCCAGATCGAGGAACAGCACGGCAAACTTCTCTTTGTGGCGATGTGCCAGTGCCAGCGCCTGCTCCATACGATCATGGAACAGGGTGCGATTGGGCAGTCCGGTCAGGATGTCATTATGGGCCAATTGCTTAAGTGCTTCCTCGGCCTGCTTGCGCTCAATGACAACAGCAAGGGTGTCGGCCACGGTTTTGAGCGCGGCTTTCTCTTCGGCATCGCTGACATGCCCGGCAGCCACATAAATATTCAGCACTCCCAGCAGCCTTCTCTCCAGCATGATCGGAATACAGTAATGACCATGCGGCTGGATACCATCATATCTGATGTCATGTTCATCGCTCAGGTGGTCAACAAACACGATTTCACGCGTAGCTGCCGCCTTGCCACACAGGCATTTGCCAAAGGGAAGTAGCGCGCAGGATTGCAGCAGGGAATCAGGTAGATTGCGCTGCACCATCATTTCCAGAGTCGCCTCATCCTTCACGGCAAGGAAAATGGCCCCCTTATTGAGTATCGAAAAAGACGGAACGGAAAGGATGGCATCAAGCGAGGCGCTCAACACCTCCTTCAAGGTTAAGGGTGGCAGAGAAATGTTCAGCATCGTATCCAGCACGCGCTGAATATTCATAGAACGCTCGATGGCCTCCTGGGCCTTCTTGCGTTCGGTAATATCGGAGAAAACCACCACTGCCCCGGTAACTGCCTCGTTTTTTAATACCGGGGTGCTTAAGTATTCAACAGGGAAACTGGAGCCATCCTTGCGCCACAGCACCTCATCCGTGATATGATGGGTATGAGCATCTACAAAGGCTTTGTACATATGGCAATCTTCACTGGGGTAAGGCGTACCATCAGGGTAGCTGTGATGAATGGCCGCGTGCATGGGCTGATCTATAAGCTCATCTTCTTCATAACCCAGCATCTGACAGGCAGCAGGATTGACGAAGATGGTATTGCCTTGAATATCAACGCCATAAATGCCTTCGCCAACGGCATTGAGAAGAAGCCTGGTTGCCTCTTCACTCTCGAGTAACTTCTGCTGTTCATTCTGTAATTGTTGGATAAAGGCTGCCTGCATATCCTCTCGTGCCTGGCCCTCATCGATAAGTTGTTGCCTGGCGACTACCAGTTCGTTTTCCGTCCGCCCCAGAACAACGTAGAAAAAGATGAGAATGACCAGACCCATGAACGACGAAATGCCCGTAAAATTCAACAATTCCCGTTCCGCTGCAGCAATAAACTGTGTCATGTCACGCAGCATAATCAGCGTGGCAACCGGTCTCCCGCCGGCATCCGCAACGGGAACGATGCCGGACCAATAAGTCTGTCCATGCAGATCAATATCCTGCCCAAGACGTATGCCCATAGAGGCCGCATCTCCGTTGATGTTGTTCAGGAAAGCGACAGGAACATTCGGCAGGCTTTGCGATACCAGAACAGCTGTCGTCAATTCATTCCAGGCGTAGGGCCGACCCAGCATGCGCATCCCGTCTTCCCAGGCTGTTTGCTTTAAATACTGTTTATCGATCAACATCAGGAGTTCGACATGAAACATGGTGCGCGTTTCATGAATAATGCCATCAATCTCCTGCCCGAGTTCGAGATAACCAATCAATTGTCCGGCTTCGAAAACAGGCAACACGGAGCGCAAGGTAAAGGTGCCCAGCGGCCCCAGCTCTATCCCGGAAAAAAGGCTGCCACGCTTCTCGGCACCAAGGGCTGTGAAACGGTTGATCTTGTCGCCATATTGTTCAGGCCGATGCACACGCAGCAGATTGATGCGCTGTGCATCGTGGAAGTAGAAATGGGTAACGTTATTTTCGCGATTCAGCCGTTCATATATGGGCTTCCCCAATGCCAGCAGGGCCTTTCGATCACCGCCCTTCAGGGCGGCAAGCAATGCTCTGTTCTGGGCAATAAAGTGCAGGCTGGCGGCCATCACCTCGGCCTTGGCATCCAGTATCGACTGAAAATGGCTCTGGATGGCTTCAGCTTCCTGCAGCACGGCATCATTTTTCTGATGCTCTTCCAGATGATTGACGAAATAGCCGCCGATCAGGAATACAGCCAAGCCCACCGCAACAAGCGGCAGGATAATGCGTTTTTTCAGTCCGATTGAATGCATGCTTTCAGCTAGAGCTACCTCGTCTCTCTTTTATAGACCGTGCCTGGGGTAACAGCAAGCTCTAATACGGCACCCCGATGGCCCGGCAAAGCTGCTGCATCAGCGGTACAGTCACCGCAAAATAGCCGCCAATCAGAGCAGGGAGGTCGGGCTCAAGCATCAGTTCAGGCACCAGAGGTGCAATGGCGATGAAGTCCTTGCGCTTGATCTCCTCGATCAGCGGATGCCCGGCATCAAAGCCCCTGGGCGGACGCTTGAGCGCATCACCGCTCATGTGAAACCACTGGGCAAACTCGCTGTCTTCCAGAACATCCTGCCAACGCGTGGGATGGGCATCGATGTAGCTGCGTATCTTTCTCAGGGTATCGGTCTCCGGATGCCAGATGCCGGCGCCGACAAACACCTCATGCGCCTCGATGTGCAGATAGAAACCGGGGGCATGCACATCCTTGCCCTGCCGGTGGCGGAACTGGATACCGATATTGGTCTTGTAGGGCAGTTTGTTCTTCGAAAAACGCACATCGCGGTGCACCCGCATCAATGAGCCGCCAACCTTGCGATCCTCGGCCGTAAACTCCGGGGCAATAAGCTCCAACTCGGGCGCCATAGCGCGGATAAAGGCCAGTGCCGGCTGGCGCACCTGTGCTTCGTATTCGGCTTTGTGCTCGTTGAGCCAGTCGCGGCTGTTGTTCTCGCCCAGAGCGCGCAAGAAAGTGAATGTTTCCTCAGAGAAAGACGCTGACATGTCTACTTCGCCCTGAATCCGACCCGGTCATGCGAGCCATCGCAATACGGCTTCATCTTCGAGGCACCGCAACGGCACAGGGCCGCCTTACTGCTTTTGCACACGGCTTCACCCTTGGCATCAAGCAAGGTGAATGGCCCCTCGATGAGCAGCGGCCCATCGGCAAGCGCACGAATCGAAAGCGCCCTCTCTTCCAGCTCAGTTGAGGGCATGGCAAGGCTCACCTGCCCTGCATCGCAAAAGCCGATCTCGCGATGCGAGTTGTCGCAGCGCGGCATCAGGCGAGAAGCGCCGCAGCGGCACAGCGCTGTGCGCCCGCTCGCTTCGCTCTCCCCATTGACCTGCATGTCTGCATGCACATACAACGGTCCGTCGGCGATAATCTGGATGGTGTTTTGCTGCGGGGCAGCATGCATCGGATCTCCGCTGCTCTTGTCGATACAGCGCAAAGCGCCGGTCGGGCATTGGCCACAAACCCGCTCCACCTCTTCAGGCTCCGCGCCATCGGGATGCACCCAGCGCCCGGTACGCTTGGTATCAAACACTGTGGGTAAATCGCGCGTGCAATCGCCGGTGTGGATGCAGCGCCCGAGTTCGAAATCGACAATCACCTCTTCACCCGTGTAGCGGTGAATTCGGCTCATGGTTGTTTCCTGCTGACTTCCTTCTCTGCGGCTGCGTTCTGTCGAACTGCATAGGCCTCGGCCTTGGCGATGATACGCAGCAGATCCTCCTCGCTGATATCCTCAACCAGATCCATATCATCCATGGCAGCGCGCACATGCTCCGCACGAATACCCGATGCGGTAATCGGGGATAGCGGTGCAGCCACCTTCTTGGCCCATGCCGCCGGATATCGCCGATTGCTGAGCAGGTTGTTAAACAACAGTGCCACGCACAACAGGGTCAGAGCATTGAGCATGACCGGCTCCAGCACATAGGCATAACCCAGCGCATGGATATCTTCCCCACCGACCACCGCAACCAGCGCTGTTGCGCCGCCCGGCGGATGCAGGCAGCGGGCATAATGCATGACCAGCACGGCCAGCCCCACGGCAAGGGAAGCGGCCAGCCATATTTCATCGATCTGCTGCGCACAGGTGACGCCGATAACAGCTGACAGCAGATGTCCCCCTGTGGCCGCCCAGGGCTGCGATAAAACACCGTGCGGCACGCCGAACAACAGCACCGCTCCAGCACCCATGGAGGCCACGATCATGGTGGCGGATAAGGTGCCGACAAACTGAATGCTGATACCCCAGCAGATGGCGATCCCGAGCAGCGCACCAATACTGACCAGAAAGCGTTCACCGTGGCTGACGTGAACCATGTCCACGCCCAGCCAGTGCAACAGAAATTTAACGCGTTTATTCATTGTGCCAGCCTAATCTTTCTTTCGCCCAGCCGTAAACCGGTGAAAAGATAGGGGATGCTCAACAAGAGCATGTACATCAAGGCCTAGCTCAATGTCTGCCGGCGCTCTACCTCAGCATCCTTGAGCCGATGCCCGACCTCGGGATGCTCTTCGGCCAGGGACAACACATCCTTGCGGGTCAAACGCAACAGGGTTGAGGGCTGTCTGGCAACCACCGTTGCCAGACGCACCTGATCCCCGAGCAGGGCCATCTCCCCGAAGAAGTCGCCGGCCTGCAGCTCGGCAAGAAAAACAGACTTCCCTGCCTCAAGGTGACTCACCTCAACCGCGCCCTGCGAAATAATGTACAGCGCATCGCCTTTCTCACCCTCTTCAATCACCGTATCGCCGGGCAGGAAGGTTACCACTGCGGCATTGTTACCCAGCGCTTCTGCCGCTTTCCGGGAGAGCGAGGCAAACATCGGCACCATGCGGATAAGATCCCTGGCGGGCAGGGTCAGCGGTGCATCTTCCATGTCAGGAATTCTCTCCGAGGCCTCAAGAATCAGTTGCTGAATACGGTGATGCGCCTTCTGGCCGATTTCTCCATGCCTCTGGTCATCATCTGCCTGCCAGCCTGCGCCGGCCAATGCGGCCTGCATTCCGAAACGTGTTTCGAAGCGGGCAAAAAATCCGGGGAAGTTTTCATGCACCTCGGCCACCCCGGCATGCAGGGCCTTGCGCTGTTCCTTGAACTCATCGCGCACACACTTGCGGGCATCCTCATCAATATCCTTACGCTCTTTCAGATGCCGGATGGCTGCATCGGCCATCAGAATGAGCAGGATGGCGCGCCTCAGGCGGGTGAACATGCGCAAGCCCTGATAGCGCGAAAGCCACCCTGCCATCCAGTCGCGTTCGCGCAGCCAGCGCAATAAGCCCTGCTCAAACCGCAAAATCGGGTTGACCGGCGACGCCTCTCCACTCGCTGCTTCACGTTCGATGCGTAGTTCACTTCGGATATCAACCAATAGATATTGGGGAACCATGCCGGCATCACGCAGGCGCTCCAATTCTTCAAGTTCAGCACGTATGGCAATCTGGCGGACATGCGACAGGTGTTGCTCGGGGCTCAGTCCAATACTGCGTTCCTGCATAACATCGCGAATCAGTGTATTGGCCTGAAGCAGACCGGAGCGCGACATAAACTGCGCCCTTTCCATATCCTGCAGCACCTTGAGAGCATGCTCCCTGGCATGCAGCGCACCCTGCCCCAGTTCGGCAAGCTCATCCTCATTGAGTTCATTAAGCCCGAGTCTGGACATCAGCGGCTTGATCGTCGGGGCGTTGATCAGCAGGGTGAAAATAACCACGCCCAAGGTCATATCCAGCAATAACTGTCGCCCTTCCAGCGTCTCCGGCAGGGACAGCACAATGGCAATCGCCAGCCCCCCCTTCAGCCCGCCCCACCACATAATGTGCTGATCCCCGGAACGTACGGCAGGCAGGTGAAACCGGCGCAAGGTCTGGGGCAGCAACCAATACACCGCAGGCAGGCGTGAGAGCAGGACAAGGATAATGGCGCCCACGATATAGGGCAGGTGCCCGGCGAGGCTGTGCAGATCAACAGAGAGGCCTACAAGCAGGAAAAGCAGGGCATTGCACACATAGGCAAAGCCCTCCCAGCTTTCGCGCAGACCTTCACCGGCATGGTGGGGAATACGCGTTACGCCATACACACCAAGGCAGAGGGAAGCGCCAACCACGGCCATAACGCCGGAGATATGCAGGAAATGTTCAGCCATAATGAAACTGACATAAGCCAGAATGATCGACAGCACCAGGATAGCGCTGAAATTATCACGCACCAGACGCATCCATTCACAGAACACCAGTCCGCAGAGCAGACCGAGCAGCGTACCGCCGAAGAATACATACAGGAATTCGAAGCCGGCATGGGCCAGCATATCCGGACCAAGCGAGCCCCCGACCAAAGCCAGCCCGAGCAGGATATTAAACACCACAATGGCCGTGGCATCGTTGAACAGGGATTCTCCCTCAACCAGCACGGTCAGTCTGAGCGGCGCTCCCAGCTCCTTGAACAGGGCAATCACAGCAACAGGATCGGTAGCGGAAATCAAAGCGCCAAAGAGCAGGGCAAGACCCAGGGGCATGGCAAAGACAAGATGCAGCCCTACGCCAACCAGAAAGGTGGAAAGCAATAGAGCGGGAACCGCCAACATCAGTACCGGAAAGATATCCTTGATCAACTGGCGTGCATCAAGATTGTAACCGGACTCAAAAATCAATACGGGCAGGAATACGAACAACACCAGCTCGGGAGTCAGACGGAAATGTTGCAGCAAGTGCAGCGGCTCCCAGAACTCTGAGGCCCAGCCGAGGCCTATGCCGATGCCGACAAGTACTACGGTAAACGGGATGGGCAAACGCCGGGTTAGCGGCGCAGCAATCATCGCCAGCGCCAGCAAGGCCATCAGGATCAGGATACTTTCAGATAATGGCATGGTGCAAACGTCCGGCGATTGCGAATCCGGATAATGCTATGGCTGGTCCGGTTTGGCGCATAATCCTATCCTCTCTGTAGACTGATTATCGCCTAAAAAGATGGACTGCGCAAAACAGCAGTTTCAAACCACAGTTTTAATCCACGGCCATCAATCTACAGCTATCAATCCACATAGGGACCGTGCTGCCGGATTGGCTCATGATGCGGCACACCGAAACACCACATCAGCCTTGCACCCTCCCGACTGTGTATCGACAGCGAGGATTCCTTTTCAACATGGGCTGCATCACCAGCAGCCAGGGACAGGGCGGACGAACCATCTTCCGTGTGCAGCTTCGCCTCCCCCTCCACGACATAGATAATACCACGCCAGCCAGCATCGATATTGCGTTGCATACGGCTTCCGGCTGTGAGCGAAATCTCCAGATATTCAACATCGGTGTGCAGCTGAACAGCTCCGTGCTCACCAACGATATGCAACAGGCTGACCCCATCCGCCTCCTCGCGCGGCACCGCATCGGCATCGGCCTGCTGATAGTCGGCATCGATACGCTTAAGGCGTTGCGGCAGATTGATCCACAACTGGATACCGGCCGCATGCCCGTCCGGCATCTCCGAATGGGTGATGCCGCGTCCGGCAGTGAAACGCTGCGCCCCGCCGGCATGAACCGTGCCTTCATTGCCAAGGTTATCCTTGTGCTGCATGCCGCCGGCAAACATCCAGGTAATCGCCTCGAAGCCGCGATGCGGATGCGGCGGAAATCCACCCTTGGTAATGTCGAAATGATCCCACAACACAAACGGGTCGAAATTCATGTGGCCTGCCAGCGGCATCAGCCGTTTGACGGTAACGCCATCGCCTTCGGGAACCAGCAGGGCACTGCGAACCTCAACACTCATGCTCAGCCGCCATCCAAGGTCGGGTAATCTGTATAACCCTTCGCATCGCCGCCGTAGAAGGTGGCCATGTCCGGGGCGTTGAGCGGTGCATTCCTGCGGAAGCGCTCAATCAAATCCGGATTGGCCAGATAGGGGATGCCATAGGCCACCATATCTGCCGCTCCCGATGCAATCGCAGCATTGCCGCGCGCCTTGTCATAGCTGCCGTTGGCCATGTAGGCACCCTTGAAGCACTGACGAATCTGCTGCATGTCGACGGCATGATCCACTTCACCAGCCATGCTCACCTCAACCACATGCAGGAAGGCTGGTTTGATCTTGGCAAGCTCTGTCGCGACATGATTGAACAGGGACTGCGGATCGGAATCGTGCATATCATTAAAGCCATTCACCGGCGAGATGCGCACACCCACCTTGTCGGCACCGATTTCGTCGCATACGGCCCCGGTCACCTCAAGCAGCAGACGTGCACGGTTGGCAATCGAGCCGCCGTAGGCATCGCTGCGCTGATTGGAGCCATCACGCAGGAACTGATCCAGCAGATAACCGTTGGCCGAATGGATTTCAACGCCATCAAAACCGGCCTTGATGGCCATGGCAGCGGCATGGCGGTATTGCTCGACAATCTCCGGAATTTCCCTGAACTCAAGTGCCCTCGGGGTGACAAAATCCTGCAGACCCGTATAGGTAAAAGCCTGACCGGCAGGCTTGATAGCACTCGGTGCAACGGGCAGTGCGCCTTCGTGATAATCCGGATGCGACACACGGCCGCAGTGCCAGAGCTGCACGAAGATATGTCCACCGTTTGCATGCACGGCGTCGGTGACCTGCTTCCAGCCGTCCACCTGCGCCTGACTATGAATGCCCGGCGTGGCCGGATAGCCAATCGCCTGATCGGAAATCTGTGCGCCCTCGGTAATAATCAAACCGGCCTCGGCGCGCTGCACGTAGTACTCAGCCATCAGGGCTGTCGGAATACCGCCCGGCGCGCGGTTGCGCGTCATCGGCGCCATCGCCACACGGTTGGCCAGACTCATCTGGCCAAGTGTGACCGGTGAAAACAGATTATTACTCATTGCACTTCCCTCTCTTTATCTGACGTTCTTTAAAGGCTCTTGTGGCTGCCATCGCAAAATGGCGGGGTTTTGCTGTGCTTGCACTGGCACAGAACGACGGTTTTTTTCTCGGTCAGCTCAAATGCCTGTGGCACGATATCGGTATCGGCATGCGAGCCGTCGCAAAAGGGCTGATTGGCGGATTTCCCGCAGGCGCACCAGTAATAGGTGCCGGGTTCCAGTTCCATCACCTTCGGTGCCTTTGCGGCAATAACGGGTTCACTCATACATTCTCCTTGATGTTTAGACCTTGTACAGGAGCAGGGCGCAGAGGAAGACCCCCTCCACGCCCATGTCCTGGATTCATTTACTGCTTCACGCCTTCGATAGACAGGAAGATTTCCACATTTTCGGCCAGCGGTCCGAGCATACCACCCTTCTTCATGTTGTAGTCGGAGAGATGCAGCGTGGTGTGACCTTCAAAGCCGCGACGATAACCGCCCCATGGGTCGGGGCCCGTACCGATCTGGCTGACTTCAATATCGATGTCCTTGCTCACGCCGTGCAGATACAGGGTGCCATGAATAATGCCTGTGTCCTTCCCTGTCGCCTTATAGGAGGTGCTGGTGAAGGTGGCCGTCGGAAAGTGCTCGACATCGAAAAAATCGCCGCTGCGCAGATGCTTGTTGCGCTCGGCATGATTGGTCTCGAGGCTGGCCGTGTCGATACTCACGCTTACCTTGTTGTTGGCCGGATGGGCTTCGTCGTAGCTAAACTTGCCGTCGAAGGTACGGAAGGAACCGAGCAACCAGCTATAACCCAAATGCTTGATCTTGAACTCGATGAAGGCGTGCTGCCCCTTGATGTCAAAGTTGTACTCTTCAGCCTGAGCTGCAGTGGAAAGACCTATGGCGACGAGCAATGCCGCGCCCAGTAGTTTTATTTTCATGATGTTTTCTCCTTATTGTTGTTTTCTTTGGTTTTCGGGGTTGTCCCCAACGTATTGCGGCTCAGGCCGAGCATGCGAATCAATGTACTATCCCTGTCCACAAAATGGTGCTTCAGTGCAGCCGCACTGTGCATGGTGGCCAGACCCATCAGTGCCCAGGCGGCAAGCAGGTGGATCAGACCGATCATGTCCGCCTGCTGCTTGTCGAACTCGAACAGGGCCGGAACGGTGAACCAGCCAAACACATCCACGCCTTTGCCTTCGGCAGTTGGAATCAGATAGCCGGAAAGGGTGATGGCGAACATCAGGACGTAATGCGTGCGGTGCACCATCAGGGCGATGAGCTTCTCCCACCACAGGCCCATCAAGTCGGGGCGCGTATTCACCAGCCGCCAGATAAAACGGAACACCAGCAACAGAAGCAACAGCATGCCGATGGCTTTGTGCAATTCGGGCGCGCGGTGATACCAGGCATCGTAGTAATCAAGCTGTGTCATCCACAGGCCAAGTCCGAACAGGCCAAAGATGACCAGTGCCATCAGCCAGTGCAGGCCGATGCTGACCCAGCCATAACGACCAGCCGTATTTCTCAGCATGCCACCCCCCTGAACAGCAGCGCCAGCAGCCGGGCCAGATCGGCCTCCAGCGCAGGCAGCAGATTGTTTTTCAGGTTGATCGGGTTGTTGTAGCGCAGGGTGGCCTGATGAATGTCGTAGGCCGTCTGACGCGCATCGCAGACATGGAAGCAGCCTTGCTCCACACCGCGCTGGACAATACCGGCCAGAGCGTCAATCACCTTGTCCTCGTATTGCAGCAACAAATCACGGTAACGCGTATTAACCAGTTGCATCATATCGTATAGAGGCCGGGTGCCCGCATAATGCGCATGTCCCAGACGCAGCCGGGCCAGCAGAAAGGCCTCCAGCGCATCGCGCGCATCATCCTTACCCTGTGCTGCCTGGATACCGGCGGCCAGCTTGGTTTCCAGCAGCCGCTGGATACTGCCTACGGCAATGGCTTCCTTGTTTTTGAAATGACGATACAGATTACCCACGCTCATATCACAATCGGCAGCGATCTCGGCCATCGTCGTTTTGCTGTAACCGTAGTCGGCAAATCGCCGTTCCGCCGCATCCATGATGGTATCCTGCACATCGCTCATGGCGGCATGGTGTCAGGCTGAATAATGAATATCAATACATAATATTCACTACCCGCCCGGCTATACAGTTTCACCCCTCTCTGGGCTATACTTAGTTGCACTGACGCCCTTCCCGGCAAAACTGCAACGGGAATGATGTGAGCAATCCTATCCCGGAGGTTGGCCATGCCCCGCTTGAAAGGCGAACGCGCACACAGCCATCAGTGGGGCCTCAGGGTCGGCACGGAGATTGTTGCCTCGACCATGCTCGGGCTGGGTGCAGGCTTCGTGCTGGATCGCTGGCTGGATACGCGTCCGCTGTTTCTGTTGCTGTTTTTCGCCTTCGGCGTGGCCGCAGGCTTTATCAATCTCTACTACGTCATGGGACTGGATCACCGGCCCGAGAACAAGGACGACTGATGGAAGGAATGCAGCCCCTCCATCCCTTTACGGTGCACACGCAACTTCCCATAGAATTGTTCGGCGTGGACATTTCTCTGACCAACACGGCCATCGCCCTGCTGCTGGCCAGCGTATGTTCAACTGCAATTCTCATGCTCCTGCTGCAACGCCAAAGTATTCTGCCGGGACGCTGGCAACTGCTGGGAGAGCTGTATTACGACTTCGTTCGCAACATGACTGTGAAAAACATCCACGAGCACGGCGAGCGCTATGTTCCGGTCATGTTCACCCTGTTCACCCTGATTGCCGGCAGCAATATGATCGGACTGATGCCCGGCTCTTTCGCCCCGACAACCCAGATCGTCGTCACCGGCACACTGGCCATTGCCGTGTTCCTGTACACAATTTATCTGCGCATCCGCCTGCACGGCTGGGGCTTTTTCCATGCATTTGCGCCGCCTGGCATCCCCGCCCTTCTTCTGCCCCTGATGGTACCTGTCGAAATCCTTTCCTTTCTGGCGCGTCCCGTATCGCTGGCCGTGCGTCTGTTTGCCAACATGACTGCCGGGCATACGGTGCTTGGCGTGATTGCCTTCTTCGGTCTGCTTGCTCCGTGGTATATACAGTGGGTGCCACTTTCACTTTCGGTAGCCCTGCTCGGCGTGGAAATCTTTATTGCCGCTATTCAGGCTTATATCTTTTGTGTGTTAAGCTGCGTGTATATTGATGATGCCATTCATCCGCATAGCTGAAGGGTTTATCAAAGGAGGGGAAGCATGGAAACTCAATCCGCCGCACTGATCGGTATGGGACTGGCTGCTGTCGGCATGGCCGGTTCGGGTATCGGCATCGGCTACATCTTCGGCAAGATGATCGAGGCTGTTGCCCGTCAGCCGGAGGCTGAGCCCATTCTTTCCAAGTATGCATGGATCGGCTTTGCGCTGGTCGAGGCCATTGCCCTCTACGCCCTGGTGCTGGCCTTCATCATCATGGGTCAGGCCTGAGGGAAGACAAATCGATGCCACAATTTGATGTCACTTTTTTTCCATCCGAAATGTTCTGGACACTGGTCTCTTTCGCCCTGCTCTTTGCCCTGCTCAGGTGGCTGGTGTTGCCGCGCCTGGCAGTCATTCTCGATAAGCGAACACGCATCATCGAAGAGGAAATCGCAGAAGCGAAACGACAGCGCGAAGAAGCCGAGGGCCTGAAGCTGGATTATCAGAAGCAACTTGAAGGTGCCTCCGAGGATGCAAAGCGCATGTTCGCAGAAAGCGATGCGCGGGTGCGCCAGCATCACAAGCAAATGATGGACGAATGGAAGGCCGACATGAAACGGCGCGAGGTCGCCTTCCGCGAGGAATCGGAAGTCGCCACACAACGGGCCGTGCGCGAGATCCGCGCCGAGGCGGCGGATATGGTCGTCGACGCAACGGAAAAGCTGATCCACGAACATGTGGGGGAAAAGGAAGCGGAAGACATGCTCAACGAAGCGATTGCCAACATCGATGCCAATGGAGCAAAGCTCCGCAAGCACTAATCCCTAACAAAGGCTTCAGCCTTACCGTTTATCTGAGCTAAGTATTGTGTCTCCGCAACTGACAATTTCAGTTAAAACTTCGTGCACTGGCCAGCCTGTAATCATAAATCGGGCCCCTGCATGCCAAATGCTTTGATTAAATGCCGCAACAAAATCAGGTGTGAGTGGATAGTACTGGTTAGCTGACTCGTGATGTTGATCGTCCATCATTAAAATTCGAGTGGGAGACAGAGGGAAACTGATCACTGCACCAGAAGTTCCAAAACCAAAGACTTCTCTCGTCATATGTCGGACCCCAACAGGCTTGTCTGAGGTAATAAAGAGTTCTTTATCAGCAAAGACAACCGACCAACGCTTCTTCAGTAGCATCTTGGCCATATTGGCCCTAATAAGGACTCAACACCCTGAAGCTCATCGTCAACCTCCCAGCTACGCAAGCCAGACTCATCACGCGGAGAATAGAGATAACGCTTCGCACAAACATTGCGCACGCGTGTAATTTGCTCTTCACCGTCGGAGTCATGCTTTGAAAATATCCAGACTTGGGGATATTTCATCTTTCTTGTTTCCGGAGTCGAAAACTCCTTGAGATAAAATTGAGGAACCCAATGCTGGTTTATAGGTTTGACCATCTGTCTATTCACAATTTTGGAGCGCCATACTTAATCCCGATACAGGTCGTCGCGGGTTAAGGGAAGTTCTGCCGGGCCTTTGCTGGCGTGTTTGGAAGCGACGACCTGAAAGATGTGCATGGAGCCATCGGTAAAGCCGATAGCCACACCGGCCAGATAGAGCAGCCACATGCGGTATTTCTCCTCGCCGACAATGCGGATGGCCTCATCGCGGTTGGCCACAAGGCCATCGTGCCAAGCCTTGCAGGTCAGGCCGTAATGCTCGCGCAAACCTTCAACATCGTGCACCTCGAAACCGCTGATCTGTAGCTGGTTTACCGTATTCCCCACACTGTCCAGCTCGGAGCCTGGAAAGATGTATTTGAGCAGAAGTTTCCGTTCAGGCCGGATGCGTTTGACCGCCTTGGCATTGGGCTTGGCACGGCTGGCGATGCCGTGGTTCATTAAAATACCGCGGTCGCGCAGCAGGGCCTTAATCTTGCCAAAGTACGTCGGTATGTTCTGGATGCCGATATGCTCGAACATGCCGACGCTGGAAATCTTGTCGTATGTTCCATCCAGGGTTGAGTAATCGCGCAGCTCGATTTTCACCCGGTCTTCAAGGCCGAGCCGTTTGACCTTCGCCTTTGCGAAATCGTGCTGCGTCTGCGACAGGGTCACTCCATGCGCATTCACCCCGTAATGCTTTGCGGCATGACAAACCAGACCGCCCCAGCCGCAACCGATATCGAGAAAATCCTCGCCCGGCTTCAAGCGCAGCTTGCGACAGATATGCTCCAGCTTGTCCTTCTGGGCCTTGGCCAGCGGCGTATCGCCAGTCTTGAAATAGCCGCAGGAGTATTGCATCTCGGGATCGAGGAACAGGCTGTAAAACTCGTTGCTGATATCGTAGTGAAACTGAATGAAATCCATATTGCGCCGCTTCGACTCCACCCGCCCGCTGGCCTCGCTGGCATAGGCGTGATCAATGGCGGCCGGCGGCGCCTTGGTAAACACAAAGGGCCACAGGTTTTTCAGCATCAATCCCTTGCTCAACTCGCGGGTGCGTTTGTTCTTTCCTTTTTTACGCAGCACGCGGATAAACTCGTACAGGCTTTCGCCGGAAAAATCGATTTGCCCCGAGGCATAGAAGCGCAGCAGATTTTCGTAACCCGGGCGACGCAGCAATGCACCCAGCACGCCGGGATGCTTGATACGCAACTGACATGATGGATCGGCATCCTTGCCCAGCGGAATAATCGTGCCATCCCACAGGCGGACGGAAAATCCGCCATCGAGCTTTTCGCCCAGATGCTCAAGCGCCGTGCGTGCTCCCTTAATAAGTCGTCCTTCTGAAAACATCGATTCCCCCCGCAATAATAAGTGCCAGTTGCAAAAAACTAATAAACAGATGGTTTAGCGCAAGTCCTGATAAATGCCAGTCTTATCAAGCACGGTAAAGCAGCGTAATCAGACCCGGCGCAAAGGGTGCAACCAACTGCTCAGGGTAATCAGCGGAAGGCCCATCAGGGCGGTGGGGTCATCGCCCTGCATGCGCTCAAACAGCGCTATACCGAGAGACTCCGACTTGAAACTACCCGCACAGTCATACGGCTTGTCGGCATGCAGATAGGCCTCGATCTCGGCTGAACCAAGTTTGCGGAAATACACGCGAAAGGGCACACAGGCATACTGTTCCTCAGCATTGCTAATCAGCGCCATGCCCGTAAGAAAATCCACGGACTTGCCGGAAAGAAAGGATAATTGTTCGGCTGCCGCCTGATGGCTGCCCGGCTTGCCAAGCACCGTATCACCGCACACAGCAAGTTGATCGGAACCGATAATGGTCGCCTCGGGATATTGCCGGGCCACGCTCCGAGCCTTGCCCAGCGTATTAAAGCGCACAAGCTCACGCGGCGGCATTGATCCGGGAAGCGCCTCCGTAAAATCAGGCGCACATGTTTCAAACGGCAGGCCGAGACGATTGAGCAGCTCTCTGCGATAAGGTGAAGTCGAGGCCAGAATCAGCCTTTGGGCATCAATCATCGCCCGGTCTCTTCATCACCACCTTCCAGTTCCCATGGCGCTGCAGGCTCGCCCTTGATGTGGTAATCGCCACTGGCCCAACGGCCCAGATCAATCACCTGACAACGCTTGCTGCAAAAGGGGGAAAAAGCGGAATCCGCTTCCACCGGCTTGCGACACACAGGGCACTTGGCAACCCTATTTTCGCCAGCTGTCATGCCACGGGCACCAGCATGGCCTGATAAGGCACATCCCCTTCGGCCTGCACAGACGCCTTCCCGGGCAACCAAGATTGAAAGCGCAGGCGAATCGCCAAACGGTTGCCAGAGATATCCGGCACCAGCCCTGCCTCCACCTGTTCGGGTGTCAGGCCGATAATCAGCAAGCCGTATTCCTTGTCGCGTTCCAGACGAATATGGTCGGCCCCGTCAACTGCGACATGATGCTCCCAACCGACATAGTCGTGCAGCATGCCGTGCAGGCCGATGACCGCCTCGCTGAGGTTGCGCAGCGCATCATGCAGACCCTGCCTGCGCTCCTGATTGTTCCACATGGTGTGCAGGGCATGCGGCAAATGACTTTGATGGCCAAGCCAGTCGTGTTTTTTCAGGCCGTTCAGCCAGGCGTAAATCAGGGCATCCGATGAAAGGATGGTCATCGCATCCTCAAGGCCGCCACGCAGGTTCTTTTCGTGCCGCTCCAGGGTAGCGCAGGAGCGCATGATCTGCTCACAGTAACGCGGATGCTCTTTGGCTAAAGTATCGAGGTGCTCCTGCATGATCGACAAAAGTCCCGTGACATCAGCCAAGCCCGGTCGCCTGCCCTGTTCGCCGAACAGGCTGATGCGCAAATCAGCACAGGCCTGCAACCAGACATAGGGCTGGCCGTCGGCATTCCCCTGCGCCAGACAGGACAGCGCATCGCGCACCTGCAAAAAGCCCTGCATGCGCGGACTAAGGGGAAAAGAAAAACGGATCAACTGACTCATGGATACCTGCGGCGTTTCTAAGATGGAGCGGGTGAAGGGAATCGAACCCTCGTATTCAGCTTGGGAAGCTGCTGCACTACCATTGTGCTACACCCGCATAGGAAATAGGGATAGCCGCGCATCATAGACACAAGCATGCACACCGCAAGCATGCAGAAGCGAATTCAATACGCTGATGGTTAAACACCAAACCGCTTTGCCCATGCATCCACATCCGTGGCGATCACCTTGTAAGCGCTGCGAAAGGCTTCGAGGTCCTTCCCCATCGGATCGGCGATGGGATTCCCGTCGGTCATCTGCGACAGGAGAAACACCTTGCCAATACAGGAGGGACGCATTTTTGCCAGATGCTGACGTTGCTCCACCTCCATCACCATCACCAAAGCAGCCTGATCAAGATCAGTGCCCAGAAGTGGCTGTGAAATATGCGCGGATAGATCAATATCGAATTCTTTGGCCGCCAGTTGTCCATTTTCAGGGGCTCTCTGATTGGGCAGGGCCAGCAGGCCTCGACTGAACACCTTTGAATATACACCGGCATCCTCGAACCGCTTACGCAGATAGGCCTCGGCAAACGGGCTGCGGCAAATATTCCCGGCGCAGATCATCAGGATGGGAGATGGAATCATCATGAGCTGTAACTGGGTGGCAGAAGCCAGATAGCCTGCCCGCTTTCCTTATGAATGCGCTCCAATAAAAGACGATGCGCCTGCATATCCTCGTCACCTACCGGCAATGATGGTCGGCGCGTCAAGGCAGCTGTTTCGGCCTTCTCCGCCCGCCCGCTGCTGGTCTCCGGCAATTGCACGAAATTGGATGCCGGATGCACAGTCGCCCCCATATCAAGGGAAAATTGCCGCCCGCCTGTCATGGCCAGATACATCTCAGCCAGCAGTTCGGCATCGAGCAGTGCGCCATGCAGGGTGCGGTGGCCACGCTCAATGTTATAGCGGTCGCACAGGGCATCGAGATTATTGCGCTGTTGCGGATGCCGCTTGCGGGCAAGCTCCAGCGAATCAATCACGGGGATATCGGTAATATCGGGCAGCCCGGCGAGACGTAATTCGTGCATCAAAAAACCGAGGTCGAAAGCAGCATTGTGAATCACCAGCGTGGAGCCACGGATAAAGTCGAGGAACGCCTCACCGATATCGGCAAAGCGCGGTGCATTCTTCACATCCTTATCGCTGATGCCATGAATGCGCACCACCTCCTCGGGAATATGCCGATCCGGATTCAGGTAGTGATGGAACACCTGTTTGCGATCAATACGCCGATGCGATACCCGAACAGCACCAATTTCAACGATTCGATCGCCACCCAGAGGTGACAGGCCAGTAGTTTCAGTGTCCAGCATGATGAGCTGCATGGCCGGAGTATAGGTCACGCGAGCACTTTTAAAAGGCTCTCAGGGAAGACTCGGGGCTACCCCTCCCGCCGCCTTCTTGCCGGCATCAAACCAGCGTCCGGGAAGGCTTATCAGCTGTTCCAGAAGCCCGGAGTTAGGCAGACCCGCCTGCTCTGCACTGACCGCCTCCACCTTGGCATCATGCAATGCTCCATGCACACGATAGACCTTGCGAAAAACACTTTTTGCCGGCCCGAGAATCACATCGCGCAGCAGCGGGATCATATTCAGCATGGCATCGATATTCTGCAAAGGTCGGGCAACCACATACAAATCGATCAAACCATCGGCAAGATTGAGCTGGCCCTTACCGGCCATATCCAGCGCAGAGGCACGCATTGCCAAATGCCGGATATCAGCTGTTTCCCCCTGCACACTGGCTTCCAGTTGCAGGCGCTTATACAGCATGCCGGGTCCGGTAATATCCTTACGGGAACCGGTAAGGAATCCCGGAAGATCGGCCAGGCTCAAGGCAGCCAGCATCTTGGTCATGGTACCACCTTCAAGAATCCGACCATCGTCTGATCGCAGGCGCAACCTTCCCTGCATACCGTTCCACCATGGCATATCCTCGTGGATCACCCCGGTCCCCGACCACAGCGCATGCACCGTACCGCCCTTGAACAACTTGGCCGCATCCAGACGCTGGATCACCTGACTGAAATCACCGCTGATATCGGTAAAGCCTGTCCAACGCAGACCACCACCGGGCTCTGGCGCGAGGGTTCCGGAAAGATTCATCTGCTGATCAAGCAGGTGAGCACCCAGATGCCTGATATCAACCCGCCCACCCGAAGCCAATCTGAAAAAGGCACGCACATCGCGGATGGAAAATTGCGCTGCATCCAGCACATCAGCTTCAAGCCTGCCAATGCCTTGCTCGGCAGAGGCGAAATTCACCCGCACACCACGAATGGAAACAGCATCCCAACGAATACGGCTGAAATTCCCGCGCAATACCCATTTTCGCTTTCCCTCTTCGGCCTCTGGCATCACAGCACTCTTGGCTACATCCGGAAGCTTCTCGGGAACAGCGGACTGATCGAGGAAGTCCGAATTTACATCAATTTCCACCGGCTCATCCCCGGTCAGGGGCACTTGAAGCGATATGGCGCCACTGAAGGCTGCGGCTTGCAATGCATTGATATGCAGAGAAACCGACTTGCGGCTTAGCTCCCCCAGACCACTGACAAAAGGAGCCGTTCCTGTGCTCTGAATCCGACTAATCGAAACACCCTGATCTGTCTGCCTGCCACTGGCTTCCAAAGAGTAGGCCTCGCCAGGTTCTTTTTTCGAACCCAGCAGGCTGCGCCAACCGGCATCTTTAAGATCCAGCTTAAAAGACCACGGGGATTTCTTTTCTGTATCCTTGGCATGCAAGGACATCGCGTAGTTCCCGGACGGGCCATCCATTGGCATCCGGAAATACGTAGCAAGGGTTGAAAAATCGCCGCTGGATTCGAGCCGCAACCCCAGAATCTGCAAGTCTCCTGCCGTAGCATCGCCAATCTCAAGATCGAAGTTTCCCTGCAAGCCCTGAAACTCAGCATCCATATCCTGAAACTGCAAACCACTTCCAGCCTTCCAGTACAGGTGACCACCGCTCAAGGCCAACGCGTACCCCATGAACTCTGTCTGCCAGACAGGATGGGGCACAAGATGCGCCTCACCCTTATCGGGCACTGCTGCAAACATAGGCCAGGTGAGCGAGAAATCACCATCGGCGGGGGCACTTTTCCAGACAAGCTGAGGCAGCGGATTGACCTGCATCCAGTCCTCAAGCCGCCCTATCTCCACCTGCCCCTGACCGTTGATGTCAAAGACAGGATGCTCGAAATCAGCGATCACCGCCGTGCCGTGCACGATCCCTGCTTCAAAGGGCAACTGCATGCTACTTGCCCGAAACTCCAATCCATTGGCACTCAAATTAATCGCGCCGTTGTATTGGCGCAGCTCCTCACCCTGTGTAACCAAAGGAATGGTGGCATCGGATAAATCAACAGCAAGCCGGACATCGCCGCGCTTCAAATCAGGGAGCTGCGGTTGTGACCAGGGTGACGCCTGCAATAAATGAAGTTCCGCCTGCATATTCCTGGCCGTTCCCGCCAGCCCGGAGAGCCATTCACGCATAGCCTCGTCGGCAAGCGGCATACCCAGTGCAGCCAGAGTGGATATCTGCAATTCAGCTGACTGCGCTTGCAACTGCAGGCTGCCGTCGGCCCATTTCCCCTTGGCCTGAATACTGTTGACGCCTGCCTGCCAGACGAGCTCCTGCCAGTCGATGGCCGTAATATCCAGTGGATTGGCGGCGGCATCGATATGCGCTTTCACGCGTGCTTTATTCAGCGGCAAGCGCGCCCGGCCATCGGCACCCACCAACTCCATTCCATTATCGGAGTTTATGTCGGCCAGCAGATCCCAGTTGTTGCTACCGGCAACCTTATCCAGCTGAAACCCGGCACTAAATGCCCCGCGCACGGAAGCGCGCCACGCTTCAGGCAGCCACAACAAGTTGTCAAAGCGGGCTTGAACATGCTTTGGCTGCAACTGTTCATTCCATGTGATATCGAAATTGAAGCCGGGCATCTGCATACCGAGCGTGCGTCCTCCGGCATCAAGCAGAAGATCGAGGTGCTCGAAACGGTTGGTGAATCCATCGTAACTCAGCGTGACGGATGAATCCTCGATACGCAGCAGGCCCGACGGCAATGGAAGAGACTCACCGGAAGCCGCCTTGGGAATGTGCAGAGCTATTCGACCATGCCGCAGGCTGATGCTGGTCGGCCGGATGTCGCCACGAATCAGGTCCCAGGAAGAAAGTCGGACTACCAGCTGCGCATCTTCGACAACGATACGCTGTTCAGGGCCGGCAAAGGTGATGTTTTCAGCGTTCAACCACACATGTCCAGCCCAGCGCCACGACAGACTGCCCAGATGCAGTTCCTTCAGACCGAATTGCCGTGCAAGCAGGTTTTCCAATTGTGGGCGCAATTCGTTCAGCGACGGCGCCTGCCAGTAAAACCATCCGCCAAGCAGACTCAACACAACCAGCAATGCAAGCAGTATGCGCGTACAGGCAGCCAGAATGGATTTCATATCATGTTTAAGGAGACCGCAGGATCAGCCTTTGCTCTGATCCTGTTCCTTCAAGCTGGTAACACGCCCTTTCAGACCGCTCAGGAAGCCCTTGATACCGTCCTTGTTAACCGCTTCAGAGAAGTCCGTGCGAAAGGTGTTAACCATGCTGATGCCCTCTATCTGAATATCGTAAACGCCCCAGCCGGCGTCCTTGTGTACAAGCTTGTAACGCACAGGGGTACGTTTGTCGGCATCGACCACCTCGGAATCGACTACAGCAATACGGCCCTTGATGAACACTTCGCCGTATTCAATCTTCTGGTCATGGTAATCGGCCAGCCGGTTGCCGTAAGTAAGCTCCAGAAGCTCCTGAAATGTGGCCACAAATTCTTTTTTCTGGGTATCGTTCAACTCCTTCCACGGTGCGGCCAGTGCCCGCTTGGCCATTTCCGGAAAGTCAAAATAGCCATCAACTGCCTTGCGGATGGCATCCCGATCCTCACTGGACAGCGAAGTCTGATCTTTGCGCACCTTGAGCACATCAATCACACCTCCAACAGCAGTCTTGATGACATCCTGCGGAGCAAGCTCTTCGGCCATGGCCTGCATGGGCAGCAGGGCAAGAAATGACATCAATACAAGTAGCTTCTTAAACATGGGGCTCTCCTTGATACTCTTGATACAGACAAAACCTAGGGCTTGCAGCGGCATTGCACAGGCGGATTAAGTCCGCTACAGGGGTAATGCACAGAGCGTTATTTATTGCTCGAGTCACTGCTGAAGATGTACTTCGACACCAGTTCTTCAATACTGATGGCCGATTCTGTTTCCTCAATCTCCCCGCCATCCGACAGCTCTTCACCGCCACCCTGCCCGATACGGATGAAACGATCGCCGATAATGCCCTTGGTACGGATCGAGGCGATGGCATCAGAAGTGATCTTCACATCATCATGGATACGCATACTCACCTCAGCCCGATCCCTCTCGTTCAGATGCACATCGTCGACACGACCAACCACAACGCCGGCAATCATCACATCAGCACCGGCACGTACGCCACCGACATCGCCAAAGGCAGCGGTGAGATGGTAACCGTCGGCACCCAGGCCACCGACCTCGCCGAGCTTCAATGCCATGTAGAACATGCCTGCAATACCAATAAAAACGAACAGGCCGACAGTAATTTCAATGCGTTTATATTCACTCATAGTCTTGCTCCATTTACAGGTAAAACGATGTCAGGATGTAGTCGAGCATCAGGATGCCGACCGAGGAAAGCACCACGGCCTGGGTCGTGGCCTTGCCGACGCCTTCAGTGGTCGGTGTGGCGCGATAACCGATATATGTACAGATAACGCCGATGAGAAAACCAAATGCCACTGCCTTGATCCAGCCGGTATTGATATCGTGTGTCGTCACCTTGGCCTGCATTTCGGCAATGAAGGCGCCGGGGTTCACGCCCAACAACTCAACCCCGACCAGATAACCGGCTCCCATGCCGATCAAATCGAACAGGGCGATCAGCAGCGGCAGCACCAGCGTTGCTGCAATAATGCGCGGCATGATGATGCGTGCCCGCGGGTTTACCGCCATCATCTCCAGTGCATCAATCTGCTCGGTGACACGCATGATGCCGATTTCGGCGGTAATTGCGGAACCGGCACGCGCCGTCAGCATCATGGCACCAAGCACAGGACCCAGCTCGCGGATAATAGCCAGCGCGATACCGGCGCCAAGCATCGATTCGGAACCGAATTTAGCCAACGTGTAGTATCCCTGCAGGGCCAGAACCATGCCGGTAAAGGCGCCGGTCAGGGCGATAATCACCAGAGAACCAACACCGATATTAAACATCTGGATAACGATATGGCGACCCTGCCACGGGCGGGTCGGCAACAGGCCGAGCGAAGCGCTGCTCAGGCTTGTCGCATCGCCCAGACGCGAAACCATACCAAGAAAGCTACGCCCAAGACGGCCGAACATACTGATGACTGCCGTCATGGCTCAATCCTCACAGTGCCCGGCTTGTGCAGCAGATCGTCGACATAGGTAGTCGAACTGCGGGAAAAGGGAATCGGCCCATCCGGCCGGCCTTCGATGAACTGGCGCACGCGCGCATCCTCACTGTGCCGGATGTCATCGGCTGTGCCCTCGGCGATAATCTTGCCCTGCCACAACAGCACCACATGGTCGGCAATGCGCAGGCCCGCATCGACATCGTGTGTCACCACCACCGAGGTGTGATGCGACTTGATGCGCAAATCATGGATCAGCGAGGTAATCACGCCTGCGGAAATCGGATCAAGACCGGAAGTCGGCTCATCGAAAAAGATAATCTCCGGATCCATGGCCATGGCACGAGCCAGTGCCACGCGCTTGGCCATGCCGCCGGAAAGCTCGGAAGGCATCAGATGCTCCATGCCGCGCAGACCAACCTGCTCCAGCTTCATGGTGATAATTGTATGGATGATGTCTTCGTCCAGATCGCTGTGTTCATGCAGGGTGAAGGCGACATTGTCATAGACATTCATCGAATTAAGCAGTGCAGAATACTGAAACACCATACCCATGGATTGGCGTAATTCATACAAACGACGGCGCGACATATGAACAAAATCCTCATCGCCGTAGTAAATCTCGCCGCTCGTGGGCTTATCAAGACCGGCAATAAGGCGCAGCAGCGTGGTCTTGCCGGAACCGGAGCCGCCCATGATGACGGTCGTCTTGTGCGCCCGCACATGGATATCTACGCTATTGAGCGCAGCGGCATCACCGAATATTTTTGTCAGCGCCTTGCAGCGGATCATGTCACACAACCTTCCTGTCCTGACTCTGGTCATACACGGCAATCATCTTCTACCGGTGCAACAGCCTAGCGGATATGAGGGACGCGGCAATAGACACGACCCGGAGTAGAATGTCCACCTGCCGCGCATCACGGACAGGCATTATACTGGCCGGGCATCAGGCTGGCAGGCCTTCCTTACGTGAACCTTAAACAGCCTGATTGCAAAGGAGGTATGACATGACACAGCTGATACGGGCCTTATGTGTTTTCACCTTGTTGCTTTGTACGGGAATCCCGGCGGCTTCTGCCCATGATGCATCCATCAAAAGCATGGCTGGCATCATCATGCATCTGAATCATTTCCCGAGTGACAGTGAAAAACACGAACTGGAGGCCATTGCCAGCGATGAACATGTAACGCCAGGCGAACGCGCACTGGCCGGGGCACTGCTGCGCATGCAGCACACAGTTGAAGGTGAGGACTCGGCTGCGCTGCGGGCGCTGGCTGTCGATAAAAACGCAAGCCAGGGGGAGCGTGAACTGGCCGATATCCTGCTGGGCATTCACCATCACCCATCGGTAAACGACCAGCAGCGGCTAAAAACCCTGAGCGACTGAAACGCGCCGGCAACAGCGCGGCTATCAGAAGATTGTACCTGATAGGTCGCTCTTGCCTGCCCTACGCCCGGCAAGGAGCCGGGGCAACCGGGGTTTTTCAACCGTCCTTATTCGAACAACTCAGCAAGGTAGCAGTACCTTCCCGCCTTGGATGAATTCCTCTATATTGCCGCGTCCCGATTGAATGAAAGGAGAAAACCCATGACACCGAACTTTGCCGACCGCGATGGATTTATCTGGTTTGACGGTGAAATGGTCCCCTGGCGCGAAGCCAAGGTGCATGTACTGACCCATACCCTGCATTACGGCATGGGCGTTTTTGAGGGCGTACGTGCCTACAACACCGTTGGTGGCACAGCCATCTTCCGCTTGCAGGAACACACCGATCGCCTGTTCCGTTCGGCAAAGATCATGAACATGCCGATGCCGTTTTCAAAGGATGAGCTGAACGCAGCTCAACTGGCAGCAGTGCGCGACAACGGCCTTGATTCCGCCTACATCCGCCCGATGTGCTTTTACGGTTCGGAAGGCATGGGTCTGCGCGCCGACAACCTGAAGACGCACGTTATCGTCGCGGCCTGGAGCTGGGGCGCCTATCTCGGCAAAGAGGCATTGGAGAAGGGCATTCGTATCCGCACATCATCTTTTACCCGCCACCATGTGAATATCGGCATGTGCAAGGCCAAGGCCAACGGACAATACATCAATTCGATGCTGGCCTTATCTGATGCGCTGCGTGACGGCTATGACGAGGCACTATTTCTTGATGTCGACGGCTTCGTGACCGAAGGCTCTGGTGAGAACTTCTTTATGGTATACGACGGTGTGATCTTCACGCCTGAGCTGACCAGTGCGCTTGATGGCATCACTCGCAGTACGGTAATCCAACTGGCACAGGAAGAGGGTTATGAGGTGCGCGAAAAACGCATCACACGTGACGAGGTGTATGTCGCCGACGAAGCTTTCTTCACAGGCACCGCTGCTGAGGTCACGCCGATCCGCGAACTGGATGGACGCACCATCGGTTCCGGTTCGCTCGGGCCGATCACTGCCAAGTTACAAAAGAAATACTTTGATGTGGTGCAAGGGCGCAGCGCAGAGCATGCCGACTGGCTGTCCGCAGTCTGAACAGCATCAGCCAAGCATCATTGATTGAATAAAAAAGGGGCCGGATAACCGGCCCCTTTCCTTTATCCTTAAGCGAGACTCAATCAGTCCGCAGCTTTGTCGGGCTCCAGATACAGATAGGTCAGTCCTCCACTAACACCTGCGCCCTTGGTTGCGCTCAGACCAAGCGGCTCCAAAGACACACTCTTCTTGCTGCCGCCAATCAACACACCGGCACCAATACCGCGACCGATGGTTACATCTGCGCCCGCACCGAAATATTTGCCGGCGAATTTATATTCACCCTTCTTGAAATCGGCCGCCATCACCGCAAAGACAAAGTTCGAATCCTTGTCGAAGGTCAGGTCGACTCCCAGGCCAACACCGGTCTCACCCTTGTAATGTTCTCGTTCACCGGCTGTTGAGGTGAAGGTGCAGGTCACATCCACTGTGGAGTGAATCAGCAGATTGGTTCCCGAACCCGGCACGGTTTGGCATTCCAGCTTACCCAGCTTGGTCCCCTTGGTGGTTTCCATTGATTCGGCCGAAGCCAGCAAAGGCAGGGCCATCGCCAGCACCGTGAACATCATCATTTTAAAGATCATCTTCATCACTTTCTCCTTCGTTCATTGACTGTTTGCCCAGCTGCACAAGCAGTGTGCACCCATCGTGTCTCGCATTAGCGAGTCGCACCTTCTTTTTTAGACAAAATTTTCACGGATGTAAAGCTCTTTTCACCGAAATGCCCATTGCCCATGGCCTGGAATATGGCGTTATATAGAAAGCATGTGCATAAGAGTCGGGGAACGCGGCGGCGAAGAAAGGCGTTCAGTCTGTGCGCAGGAAGCTTGCTTAGGATGCTATTCTTTACTCCAGATACGTTCCAAAAACCGATCGCGACCGGAATTGTATCGGTAGTAGCGATAACGTAGCGGATTCTTGTCTGCGTAATCCTGATGATAGTCCTCAGCTGGATAAAAGGTGGAGGCCGGCACGATGTCCACGACAATCGACTTGTCGAAATGACCGGATGCGGCCAACGTATCGCGCGATGCCTCAGCCAGACGTTTCTGTTCTTCGTTATGGTAGAAAATCACCGGGCGATACTGACTGCCGCGATCGGCGAACTGCCCGCCCGCATCCGTCGGATCAATCTGGCGCCAGAAGGTATCGAGCAGTTCCGCATATGAGGTTTTCTGTGAATCAAAGGTAATTTCAACTGCCTCGACATGCCCTGTACCTCCGGCCGACACCTGCTCGTAGGTAGGATTCGGCTGCAAGCCACCGGTATAACCAGAGACAGCGGACAATACACCATTGTGATGATCGTAAGGGTGCTCAACACACCAGAAACATCCACCGGCGAAGGTGGCTTTTTGCTCTCCAGCAACAACTGAATCAGCCATCGAGACCATGCCCGCGGAGCAAAGTAGCATCACTCCAAGTGTTGATTTCCATGGCATGTACATCCTCCTGAATATGCTTCAAATCACGCAAAAAAAGCTCAGTCAACTTATCTGCCTTACATGAAAAAAAAGTGAATTCCGACCTGACCTTCAGATACGGTGGCATTCAGCCGAGCTTGCCGTCACAATCGGCGATATGCACGATAAACCTAAAATTGAGGCCTTCACCGACGGAGCCTGTTCCGGCAACCCGGGGCCGGGTGGCTGGGGAGTGCTGCTGCGCATGGGCGGGCATGAGAAGGAATTGTTTGGTGGCGAGGCGCATACCACCAACCAGCGCATGGAAATAAAAGCCGCCATCGAAGCACTGCGTGCCTTGAAAAAACACTGCGCCATTACCATTCATTCCGACTCGAAATACGTTGTGCAGGGTATGACCGAATGGATTCACGGCTGGAAGAAAAACGGCTGGAAAAATGCCGCGAAAAAGCCGGTGTCGAATCAGGACCTGTGGCAGGAACTGGATACCCTTGCCGCCCAACATGAGGTGAGCTGGCAATGGATCAAGGGGCATGCCGGACATGAGGAAAACGAACGCGCCGATGAACTGGCGCGACGCGGCGTCCCCACCACCAGAACAGAATAAAAAATGGCGGGGAACAAGCCCCGCCATTTACCGTCGCTGGACGACGCTACTTTGTCCCGTAGGTGGTATCCTTTTCAAAAGGCTCCCAAACATAACGCGGTTCAACAAACTCAGGATTGGGAATAAAAAATGTGACCAGTTCCACAGCCCCAACCACCGTTCGTCCGACCGCATGCAAAACACCCTTCACCAGTCCGACTGTAAGTCCCATACCGACATCATCCTCTTTGCTGGTATTCACGATATTCTTCGGTAGCTCTACCCAACCGGTCACCGTATTGGCAAAACCACGGGCAAATTTGTCTGTAACCTGATCGGTATAATCATTGGCCATTGCCGAAGGCATGGCCACAATAAACAGTGCTGCAAAAAGCGCCGCCATAGACATTGATCTGAAAGTATGACGCATAAACTCCTCCTCGTTGAATCATTAGCTGCCGAACCCCAACCCTCTGGAGGCCAGTCTAATTTCGAGTGTAGACGAGCATTGACCCGTTGCAAGTCGCTGATCCCACAACGATTACAACCCATTTCACAAACAATCCGGGCTTCAGTGCTTCCTGGCTCTCGGGTGGGCTGCATCGTAAATACCGCTAAGTCTGTCGATATCCAGATGAGTGTAACGCTCGGTGGTAGACAGCGAGGCATGGCCGAGAAGCTCCTGAATAGCGCGCAGATCCACACCGCCGGCCAGCAGGTGGGTGGCAAACGAATGACGCAGACGGTGCGGTGTCACTGCGGTATCGGCGCCTGTCGCCAGCGCCCTTTGTTTGAGCATGCGCTGCACGCTGCGCGGGGAAAGCCGTCGGCCTGTCCGGTTGAGAAACAGTGCTTGTTCATGCATATCGGCACTGGCCAGACGAAGTTCCAGATATTCGCCGAGCAAACGGCATACACCTTCGGCCATCGGGGAAATACGTTCCTTGCCGCCCTTGCCATGCACGCGCATCTCAGCGGACTGCATGTCCAGATCGACCAGATCCAGCCCCACAGCCTCGGAAACCCGCAGGCCGCAACCGTACATCACGGCCAGCAGCGCCGCATCGCGCAGGTCGCTAGTCGCATCGGTGGGCTGCATTAAAAGTGCGGTTTGCTCAGCCGGCAAGGTGCGCGGCAAGCGCTTGGACTGTTTGGGCGGCGTCATGCCATCGGTCGGATTGATGGCGCACCAACCGGCACGCACCGCTGTATCAAACATACTGCGCAGCGCCGAAAGCCTGCGAGCCAGGCTGGCGGGCGCTCGCCCGGCCGCATGCTGGGCTACAAGCCAGTCCTGCACATGCCTGCGCTGCACATCAACCAGTGCCATTTCACCGCTCTGGGCAATAAAATTCTTCAGGTCTCGACGGTAGGCATCCACGGTGTGCGGTGAGGCAAGACGGATATCGCGCATCTGTCTAAGAAACGCGACAATGGCCTCAGAAAGTCGCATTCAATTTTCTGAACCGGCCAATTCGAAACGACCGCCGCCCAGCGCCTTGGCAACATACATGGCCTGATCGGCATTGCTGATTAAATCCTTGACCCGCATATCCTGTGCAGCGGCGGCCTGGGCAAGCCCGGCACTGACACTGATACGCTGGTCATGCGTCTCAATGGCGTTGCAGACATCGATCAGCTTGGCAGCAATCGCCTGCGCCTTGCCCAAGGGACAACCGGGCAACAACAGGGCAAATTCATCGCCACCCAGGCGAATCAGAGGATCCTGAGCACGCGCCACACCGGCAATAGTCACAGCCAACTGGCTTAGCACATCGTCACCCGCTTCAGTTCCAAAACGTTCATTCAGTGATTTAAAGTCATCCACATCAACATACAGGCAGCACACGTCCACACCGTCGCCAAACCATTTGGACAAAGGTTGATGGCTGTGTGGCTGCAGGAAACGGCGGTTATGACTACCGGTCAGGGAATCGGTAATAGCCAGCCTGGCCAGTCGCTCACGCGATACGGCATTCTCCAGTGACAAGCCCACCACCTGCGCAAGGTGTTGCAGAAAATCGGCGCTCTTCCCCGGCTGGAAGCGTTCGCCATCCACGGACCCCAGACCCAGCACCCCGAAAGGATGTTGTAAATCGCCCAGTACAAGCAGCGCCACTGAAGCCAGATGATGATCTCGTCCCTCCAGCCAGTCGAAACCCTTCTTATCGCTAAGCTGCATCAGCCAGACATGCTTCTGGTGCAGCCCCATACGCTCAATTTCACCCTTTTCCAGCCACACCAGATCACGTTCGGATACACCGTCCATCTGGCGACCCCCGATAAAACTGGAACGGGAAAACCAGAAACGCACCATGTCGAGATCGAAATTACTGCGCAGTCCGCGCAGCAAGGAAAAACAAAGATCCTCGGGATCGGAAGAGGCTAGTACCTTCGATTCCAGATCGAACAGCCGGGCAAACAGGCGCTCATTCTCGCGCAAGCGCTCCATGACCTCGGAAACATACTGACGCAACTGCCGGTTTTCCTCGGCCAGTTGATGCACCCGCCTTGTGGCGTGGTCCTTTACACCAGCAGCTTCTTCTTTGTCAGAGTCGCTCATGTCTTACCGATCCTCTGTCTGCTCAAGCAGAATACGCCACGGCTCAGACTTGTTCTCACGCACTAGATAAAGCCGCTTGCGACTGATATCGGAGAAATTATCCGATGCATAATTCTGCTTAAACTCGGCCACCACAACCTCAGCAAAACCAATCGGGTCGGGCACGCGGATCAGCGTGAAATCATCCAGCGCCACATGGATATAGCTCTTGGCGGCATTCACCCGGCGCTTGTAGGCCGACCAGCCGGCAAGATTAAGCTTCTCACTGTGAAAGCGCGGATGATAATGCGACAGATAGGCGTCGGTGTTACGCGACGACCAGTCACGGCTCCAGCCATCAAGCATCGCCAACACCTCATCCCGCAAAGGCAGGTTCGCCTGCTTGTCGCCAAACGCCAGATGCTCACCAACCACAACCCAGCTTTGCCCCAGATACACATGCCCGGCCATGGCCAGCAAGCGCTCATTGGGCAACACGAAACAGCCTTTGGTGTCGCGCGGAGGACGGCGATCGACGCCGGAAGGATAGCCATGCATCCAGATACCGCCGCCATTCTTGTGATTCAGTTTATCGAGCTCATTGGGGTAATCTATGGGGAAAGCCATCGGGCCATAACGGTCCTCCAACTTGCTGCCACTGAGCTTCTGTACAAAGCGGTAAACACCGTTCGGGGTGCGCTTGTCCCCCGCAGTCAGCTTATCGCCGGCAATCGCACCGGTCACCACATACTCATCGGATATGCGTTGCCAAACGCCAGCTGCATCACGTTCGTATACAAACATGCGTGATCGACCCTTATCGACCAGAAACACGCTTTTTACATCACTGCCCATGTCCAGCAGGGCAAGCGGCACACCGGCGATACCATCAATGCGATCGATAAAAGCACGCAGGCGCTGATCCGCTTCCGCCATGCCCGGAGAAAGATCTGCATCCTGCAGCTGTTGTTCCTCGTTGATCAGGCCACGCGCATACTCGCCGGCGCGAGCCACGGCGCGAATGGCCGAACGCCGATGCGCCTCTGCCTCAATCATCGCTGCCAGGGGGTCATCGAGCAGGGCGCCGTCCTTCTTGCGCGCCTCCTGTAGAGTGGAAATGGCCTGCTCGGGCTCGCCGACACGCAAGGCACCCGCAGCCTTCAGAATCGCCAGATCAGTGGCTGGCATATCGCGAACCATCGGCTCATCGACACTATCCAGCAATTGCAGGGCACGCTTTCCTTCCTCAAGAGGCGTCGGAGCAGGCAACTGCGCAGCATTCAGACCCGCGGCTCCTGCCATCATCGGCATGGCCGACAACATGCAGCTCAGCGAGACACAGAAAAAACACAGCCGGATAGGCATCAATGCAATATGAAATTCTTTCAGAATCAAAGGCCTAACCCTCTTGTCGCATGCGGCATTGCACAATACTCCCCGCGGCAGACGGGACAGTCAAACATCAACGGCCTCGTGTCGGCAGCACATAACCTGTCCTCATCAGTAGCTCATAAGTTGTCCGGTCTGAAGATTACCCGAGAGGTAATCAGAGATGAGACGAACGACAGTGTTACAGGAGGTCAGGAAGATGAGATTTGATG
>Ga0210005_1000400_pt1 | contig 36205 bp, 36 predicted proteins | sample CryGey02umfilter_3_FD_183961 | JGI IMG/M metagenome (GOLD analysis project Ga0210005, IMG submission 183961) | Groundwater microbial communities from aquifer in Utah, USA - Crystal Geyser 4/9/14 0.2 um filter (SPAdes) (version 3) | ecosystem: Environmental > Aquatic > Deep subsurface >... | reverse complement strand
GCTCGGCCTGTTTCTTTTTTCGCCCGCGCTGGAGATCACCGCACGGGCACGCTGGGCCAATCTGCACAAGCTGGTTAGCTGGCTGATGCCGCAAGCCGCGTGGGTGAATGTGTTGCCGGATGCCGATCCCTATAAATATGAATCGTTCTGCAAGAATGCGGCGGCGCAGATGCATGCGCTGACCCGCGCCTTGCCGCGCGACGGGTTGAATCTCCCGGTGTTCGCCGCCGCCAGTGCGGACGATGCGACCGTGCATACCGACGCTACCCTGCGTTTCATGCAACGTGTGCGCCATCCCCTGCGCAAGCTGCTGTGGTATGCGGCGCAAGATCCCCGACAGGCGGATGTCGAATGGGTCAACAGTTACTTGCCGGAACAGCACATTCTTTGCGGCGCGCACACCGCCGTCGTCATGCCGCCCGACGATGCGCACTACGGCGCGCGCGGCGACTACGCGAATTGCCAGCACTACTACGCGCAGGATGGTGAGCGCTATGCGGCGTGCATGACGCGCCCTGACTGGTGGGGCGAAGTGTTGCCGCAGTATCTGGCGCGCGGCGTGCTGCGCCGCCTGACCTGGAACCCGCACTATGCGGCGATGGAGGCGGCCATGCAGGCATTCATCGAAGGATTGCCATGACATTGATCTACGCCCATCGCGGCGCGCGGCGGGAGGCGGCGGAGAATACGCGCTCCGCTTTCGACCGGGCGCTGGCGTATCCCATCGACGGCATCGAAACCGACATCCAGATCAGCCGTGACGGCGTGTGCGTGCTGTGGCACGACGACGACCTGGCCAAGCTCGGCTTGCCGGACAAACGTATCGACGACTACGACCTGGCGCAATTGCAGGGGATGAATTTTGCCGCGCATTTTTCCGGTGCGGCAGCGGAGCCGGTGATGCGCTTGCAGGATTTCGTCGCGACATATCGCGCCCGCTGCGCGCTGCTACTGGAGATCAAGCGCTATCCCGGCGAGCCGGAGATGCAGCAGCAGGCCAAGGCGCGCCAGACCCTGCAAGCGGCCGGGGAGGGATCGGCACGGATGCTGGCTTCCTCGTTCGATCCCGACTCTTTGTTGCATGCGCACAGCATCGCGCCGGACTTCCCGCTGGTGCTCAATCTGGAACCGGAACACGATGCAACTTTCGCGGGGCGCATGCTCCAGGAGCAAGCCTGGCTGCACGGCCTGTGCGTGCACATCGCCACGCTGGATGAAGATATGGCCAGTGCGGTGCGCGAGCGCGGCAAGCTGCTTGCGGTCTATACCTGCAACAGCGACGAGCAGATTGGGCGCGCGCTGGAGTTGGGCGTCGATGTGTTGATCAGCGATGTGCCGCAAAAAGCTTTGGAAATGAGGGGCGGGTGAAACGCGATTTCTCGGCACTCAGCGGCGAGTTCGATCTGCTGGTCTGCGGCGGCGGCATTTATGGCGCGTGGACGGCATATGACGCGGCGCTGCGCGGCTTGCGCGTCGCGCTGGTGGAGCAAGGGGATTGGGCGGGCGCCACGTCGTCCGCGTCGAGCAAGCTGGTCCACGGCGGCCTGCGCTATCTGGAGACCTTCGATTTCAAGCTGGTGAAAAAAGCGCTGACGGAGCGGCAGCGGCTGTTGCGCATCGCGCCGCATCGTGTGTGGCCGCTGCGCTTCGGTGTGCCGGTGTACGACGACAGCCGCAACGGCATGCTGAAATTGAAAGCCGGCCTGACCCTGTACGATGCGCTCGCGGGTTTTCCGCCAGACGCGATGCGTCATCATCGTTTCGCTGCGCAGAATTTTCTTGAGCATTTTCCATTCCTCGCCACATCGGGTTTGCGCGGCGGCTACACCTACGGCGATGCGCAGACCGACGATGCGCGGCTGGTGCTGGAGCTGGTGGCGGGCGCGCTGGCGCACGGCGCGGTGTGTGTGAACTACGCCAGTGTGATGACCTGGGTCGAGGCGGATGGCAAGGTGTGCGGCGCGACGGTGCGCGACGAGCTGAGCGGCGCGTCGCGGTCAGTGCGGGCGCGGCAATGCGTGAGCACGAGCGGACAGTGGCTGGCGACGAATGAAGCCGAGCGCGCCTGGTGTCGCTTGAGCAAGGGCGTGCATCTGGTGTTGCCGGCGTTGCCGACACACGAGGCGATTCTGCTCACGGCGAAACAGGATGGTCGCGTGTTCTTCATCATTCCCTGGTACGGGCGCACCCTGCTCGGCACCACCGACACCGATTATCGCGGCGATGTGAATCATGTTGCGGTGGAGGCCGCCGATAGGGATTACCTGCTGGCGGCGGCCAATGACTATTTGCAAAGTCACTGGACGCGAGGCGATGTCATCGCCAGCTATGCCGGCCTGCGCGTGATGAAGCAGAGCGACGCCGCGCATCCCTCCGCCGCCAGCCGCGATTGGGAAATCAAAACATCGGCCAACGGCCTGCACCATTCGGTCGGCGGCAAGCTTACTTCGGCGCGTGAGGACGCGGCGGTGATCGTCGATGCGGTGTGCGCGCCACTCGGCGTGAGTGCAGCCGGGTTGAGCGGTGCGCGCGCCTTGCCGTGGGCGCCGCAACAGGATTTTGCCGCGTGGTCGGCGGGCGTTACGGCTCGGGCGCAAGGGCTGGGTATCGATGCCGAGAGCGCGCTGTGGCTGTTGCGCCGCCACGGCAACCGCGTCGAACAGGTGTTCGAGCTTGTCGCGGCAACGCCGCAACGCGCGGCGCGCATCGTGCCGGAAGTGCCGCTGATCGAGGCGGATTTGCTGTGGTGCGCACAGGACGAGATGGTGCTGCATCTGTCCGATCTGCTGCGGCGGCGTCTGCCGCTGCTGATTCTGGCGCGGCTGGGTGAAAGCCGATTGCGCGCTTGCGCGGAAATGATCGCGCCGCTGCTGGCTTGGGATGCGGAACGTGTTGAACGGGAAGTGGCGACGTGTCGCGCATGACCGCCGCGATTGCCCTCGATCTGGGCACCACGACGATCAAGGCTGGCTTGCTGTCGCATGACGGCACGCTGGGCGGGATCGTTGCCCGGCCCGCTCCCGCGATCCTGTCGCACGATGGCCGTTACGAGAGTGATGCGCTTGAATATGCGGAAACGGCGGATGCCGTGCTGGCGGAATGTCTGGCGCAAACGAATGCGCTCCCTCGGCACGGTGGTGCGGAGCCCTCTGGTGCCTGTAGGTCGGGTTTCAACCCGACAGCACATAGTCGGGCTGAAGCCCGACCTACAGCCAGTGACGTGTCGGGAGTGCTACCCCCGCTCGGCTTGTGCAGCCAGCGCTCGTCGTTCCTGTTGTGGGAACACGCCAACGGGCAACCGGTCACGCCGCTCATTTCCTGGCAGGACGACAGGGGCGCGGCCAGTTGCGCGGACTTGCGCGACTGCGAACCTGCGATGCGCGCGCTCACCGGTTTGCCGCTGACGCCTTATTACCTGGCACCCAAACTGCGGGTGCTGCTGCACGAGCATCCAGCCTGGCGCGAAAAATTGGTAAGCGGCGAATGGCTGCTCGGCACGCTGGACACTTTCCTCATCTGGCGCTGGACGGGCGGCAAATGCCACCAGACTGATGTTTCGATGGCGGCGCGCGCCCTGCTGCTGGACGTTCATTGCGGGCAATGGTCGCCCGAGTTGTGTGCGCTGTTCGATATTCCGCCACAGGTTTTGCCACAGATCACCCCTTCCGCCGGCCTCGCGTTGCCCTTGCAAAACGGATTGCGCCTGCAAGCCAGCGTGGGCGACCAGTCTGCGGCGCTGCTGGCGGCGATCGGCGAGGGGCAGCCGGAGGCGCTGGTCAATCTGGGCACCGGTGGCTTCGTGGTGTGCTTTTTGCCGCAGGGACGCAGCGTGCCGACGGGCTATCTGAAAACGCTGGTGTGGCAGGACGCCGCGCAACAGATGCACCAGGCGGCCGAGGGGACGCTCAACTCGATTGCGGCGGCACTGGCGGATTATCCGGTCGCATCATGCCGGGTCGAAGACCTGGCGCAGGATGACATTTTCTGCCTGGCCGAGCCGAGCGGCCTCGGCGCGCCTTACTTTCGCAATGACCTGGGACTGACATTTTCTGCCCCGGTCGATCACTTGCCGCCGCAACGCATCGTGGCACTGTTGCTGGAAGGCGTCCTCTTTCGCGTGGCACGCATCCTGGAGGACTTTCAACGCGAATTTGGTATTGAGCGTGTTTATCTTTCCGGGGGATTGTCGAATCTGCCCGCTTTGCAACAGGGCATCGCCGCTAGCGTGCCGTTGGCCGTTTATCTATTGCAGCAGACGGACGCCAGCCTGCTTGGCGCGGCGCGGCTGGCGTCCGGCATCACCTTCCCGGCTGGCGCAGAATCGATAAAGATCGATGCGGGTACCAAACTTCCGCACCTGACCGCGAAATATGGGCGCTGGAAGGCTTGGCTGGATGGCTTGCTGCTTGCTTGAGCCGAGCCGTTGCAATGCGTTTGACAGGGCGGGAGGTCTCGCATAGAATGCGCGCCCTTCGCAGTCCGTTAACCATTTTTAAGTTTTAGGAAATGCCATGAAAACATTTTCCGCCAAGTCGCATGAAGTCCAGCATGACTGGATTCTGGTCGATGCCGCCGACAAAGTGCTGGGCCGTCTGGCCAGCCAGATCGCTTCCCGCCTGCGCGGCAAGCACAAGGCCATCTATACCCCGCACGTCGATACCGGCGATTTCGTGGTGGTGGTCAATGCCGACAAGCTGCGCGTGACCGGAAACAAGGCACAGGACAAGATGTACTACCGCCACACCGGTTACCCCGGCGGTCTCTACGAGACCAACTTTATCAAGCTGCAACAGCGCCATCCGCAGCGTGTGCTGCAAAAGGCCGTGCGCGGCATGTTGCCAAAAGGCCCGCTGGGCTACGCCATGTTGAGCAAGCTTAAAGTGTACGGCGGTGCGACCCATCCGCACAGCGCGCAGCAACCGAAACCCACTGATCTGTTGAAGGCTTAATCATGAGCGTAACTTATAACTACGGAACGGGTCGTCGCAAAAGCGCGGTGGCACGTGTGTTCATCAAGCCCGGCAAGGGCGACATCACGGTCAACGACAAGCCGATCGACGTGTTCTTCTCGCGTGAAACCGGCCGCATGGTCGTGCGCCAGCCACTGGAGCTGACCGAGACGGCGGGCAAGTTCGACATCATGGTGAACGTGTCCGGCGGCGGCGAATCCGGCCAGGCCGGTGCAGTGCGCCACGGCATCACCCGCGCCCTGATCGAATATGACGCCGCGCTGAAACCGGCCTTGAGCCAAGCGGGTCTGGTCACGCGCGATGCACGCGAAGTCGAACGTAAAAAAGTCGGTCTGCGCAAGGCGCGCCGCAGGAAACAATTCTCCAAGCGTTAAGCTTGCAGGGAACCGGAAAGGCCGCCTTTGGGCGGCTTTTTCATTTATCATTCTGCCACTTGGATAAAGGAGACGGGCGTGATCAAGGTTGGAATCGTGGGTGGTACGGGCTATACCGGCGTCGAATTGCTGCGCCTGCTGGTGGGACATCCGCAGGCGCAGTTGCAGGCGATCACCTCGCGTGCCGACGCGGGCATGCCGGTCAGCCAGATGTTCCCCAGCCTGCGCGGGCAGGTCGATCTGGCTTTCTGCCATCCTGACGCCGCCCACCTCGACCAATGCGATGTGGTTTTTTTCGCCACACCCAACGGCATCGCCATGCAGCAAGCGCGTGCCTTGCTTGACGCGGGCGTGAAGGTCATCGATCTGGCGGCAGATTTTCGCATCCGGGACGTCGCCGAATGGGAGAAATGGTATGGCATGAGCCACGCCTGCCCCGAGCTGGTTGCCGAAGCGGTGTACGGTCTGCCGGAAGTGAATCGGGCGCAGATCAAGGCGGCGCGTCTGGTGGCCAATCCCGGCTGTTATCCGACGGCGGTGCAGTTGGGATTCATTCCCCTGCTGGAAGCCGATCTGGTCGATGCAAGCTCGCTGATTGCCGATGCCAAGTCCGGTGTCTCGGGCGCGGGGCGCAAGGCGGAAGTGAGTACCCTGTTCGCGGAAGCGACCGATAATTTCAAGGCCTACGGTGTGGGCGGCCATCGCCATCTGCCCGAAATCAAACAGGGCTTGGCGCGCGCCGAAGGCGGCAAAGTCGGTCTGACTTTCGTGCCGCATCTGACGCCGATGATTCGCGGCATCCATGCCACGCTCTATGCGCGCCTGAAAAAAGAGGCGGACCTGCAAACCTTGTTTGAGCAACGTTACGCCGGTGAAGCCTTTGTCGATGTGCTGCCGGCGGGGAGCATGCCGGAAACGCGTTCTGTGCGCGGCTCGAATCATTGCCGCATCGCCGTTCATCGGCCGCAGGGTGGCGACACGGTGGTGGTGCTGTCGGTGATCGACAATTTGGTCAAGGGTGCCGCCGGACAGGCGATCCAGAACATGAATATCATGTTCGGGTTGGCCGAGGATAGTGGTTTGCGAGTGGTTCCCCTGCTACCATAGGCCGATGATCAGCCGATTCAAACGCCGTTTCAGCATTTCCGCACCGCGTCTGGCGGTGCGTCCGCATGTGCCATGGTATGTGCGCTGGGCAATTCTGCTGCCCTTTTTGCTGGTGTTCGGCGTCCTCATCTGGTGGGCGTATGACGCCGGCATGGCGCTGGCCGGATTCCATCGCGGCGAGGCGGAACAGGAGATCGCCAAGTTGCGCGAGCAGGTGGCGCGGCTGGAGACGGGCAATGCAGAACGGGTCAACCAGATTACCGTGCTTGAGCGCCAAGTTCAGATACAGCTGGCCGCGGCAGACGAAGTGGAGCAGCAGGTAACGGGCTTGCAGGAAGAAAACGGGCGTTTGCGCGAAGATCTTTCCTTCTTCCAGAGTCTGCCGCTGACGGCGGGGCGCGATGCCGAACTGTCGATTCATAACGTAAAGCTGGAGCCGGGCAGTTTGCCGGGCGAGTATCACTGCCGACTGCTGTTGGTGCAGGGCGTGCAGCGGCGCGGGAGGATATTCCAGGGCGACCTGCAGATGGTGGTGAACGGCGAGCAGGCGGGGCAGAAAGTGGTGCTACAATTCCCGCCCCCGGATTCGGCGGAAGTGTCCGCGCAGCGCCTGAATTTCAAGTATTACCAGCGCGTCGAGCGCACCTTCCGTTTGCCGGAGGGGATGCAGGTCGACAGCGTACAGATCAGGGTATTCGAGAAAGGCCTGCAGGAACCGAAGATCACACAGACGGTACTGCTTTCATAACGGAGTGACAGGGATGTTCAGCAAGCATAGCAAACCGCAGAATCGAATCGACTCCCTGATCGGAGCCGGCACCAAAGTGACGGGCGACATCCATTTCACCGGGGGCTTGCGCGTGGATGGCGAGATTCACGGCAGCGTCATCGCCGATCCCGGCAAGGCTAGCACACTGGTGTTGAGCGAACAGGCCAGGGTCAATGGCGAGATTCGCGTGACGCACCTGGTTCTGAACGGTACAGTGGCGGGGCCGATCGAGGCCAGTGAGTATCTGGAACTGCAAAGCAAAGCCAAGGTCACAGGGGACGTAAAATACAAAACGCTGGAGATTCAATTGGGCGCCATTGTCGAGGGCAAATTGGCGCATATCAGTGAAGCAACGGAAAAGGTGGTGTCGCTCAAGGTGAGCGGCGCCGAATCCAAATAACACCAAGGAGAAATGCCATGAATGCAGTGACCGAAATGCAAGACCCGCTGTTGTTCACCGATAGCGCGGCAAACAAAGTGAAGCAACTGATCGAGGAGGAGGGTAACGCCGACCTGAAGTTGCGCGTGTTCGTCAGCGGCGGCGGCTGCTCCGGTTTCCAATACGGTTTCACGTTTGACGAGGTCGTCAACGAGGACGATACCGTGATGAGCAAGAACGGCGTGCAACTGCTGATTGACCCGATGAGTTTTCAGTATCTGGTCGGCGCCGAGATTGATTATTCGGAAGGGCTGGAAGGCTCGCAATTCGTCATCAAGAACCCGAACGCGACGACCACCTGCGGTTGCGGCTCCTCGTTTTCCGCATAGGCGCAGTTTCGCCGTAAAAAAACCGGGGCGCGCGCCCCGGTTTTTTTACGCCGGATAGATCGCGCCCAGAATGCAGGGATGGCGCGCACCGGTGACGGCGGGCAAGTTCCCGGGGAGCCGGTGCAGGGTTTGCCGGGCTAGCCAGGCAAAGGCGGCCGCCTCCATCCAGTCGGCGCCGATGCCCAGCCTATCGGTACTGTCAATGCGGCACTGCGGCAATGCGGTGCGCAAACGCGCGAGCAGTGCGTCATTGTGGGCGCCGCCGCCACAAACATAAATCTCCTCGGTTCCGGCGCAATCCCGGCGCACCGCTTCAGCCATGCTGTCGGCGCTGAGGGCAAGCAAGGTGGCTTGCACCTCTGCGGGCGATTCCGTTGCGTGCAGATGTTTCCCCAGCCAAGCGAGATTGAAATGGTCGCGCCCCGTGCTCTTGGGAGGCTTGGCGGCAAAGTACGGGTCGGCCAGCAGGGCTAACAACAGCACGGGGATGACCCTGCCGCTGGCCGCCCAGGCGCCGTGCGCGTCATAGGCTGCGCCTTGATGTTTGGCGATCCATGCATCCATCAGCAGATTGCCGGGGCCGGTATCGAAGCCGGTCGTGGTTCGTTTCGGGTCGAGGTTGGTCAGGTTGGCAATGCCGCCAATGTTCAGAATGGCGCGGTGAATGGTCGGGTGGCGCAAGATTTTGTCGTGAAAGGCCGGCACCAGCGGCGCGCCCTGGCCGCCTGCCGCGATGTCGCGCGATCGAAAGTCGCTCACCACCGTGATTCCGCTCAATTCCGCCAGCAGGGCACCATTGTTCAGTTGCAGGCTGTAGCCCTTTTCCGGGCGGTGGCGCACGGTCTGGCCGTGGCAGCCGATGGCGCGGATATCTCGCGGGTCGATCGCGGCTTTTTTCAGGAGTGCATGGGTGGCGTTGGCGTAGTCTTCTGCCAGTTGATTGGCGGTGAGTTGTGCGCTATGCAGCTCATCCCGTCCCGCGACGTGCAGGTCGAGCAGGGTTGCCACCCGGGTGGGCGAGTAAGGCTGGAAATGGCTGGCAAGCAGGGTCGGGGTGGCGGCCAGATCGACGAGCGCGACATCAATGCCGTCCAGGCTGGTGCCGGACATGATGCCGATATAAAGCGCCGATTCTTCGCGCACTTAATCGAGCAGGGCGATGCGCGTATTGCGCAGCAGTGACAAGCGGGCTTGCAGCGTTTCGGCGCTTCGCATGAAGGCGGGCTGCTGCTCCGCGCTGACCGGTTTGCCGTCGGGCAGTGCGGTCTTTAACGGGTCACGCTGCACCCCGCTGACCTTGAACTCGTAATGCAGATGCGGACCGCTGGCGAGCCCGGTTTGCCCGACGTAACCGATTACTTCACCCTGGCTCACGCGCTGCCCGCGCCGCACATCGCCGAAACGCGACAAGTGGCCATATACCGTCTGGAATTGGCCCTGGTGGTCGAGCATCACGGCGTTGCCGTAACCGCCCTGTTTGCCGGCAAATCGCACCACACCGTCGGCCGTCGCGCGCACCTTGGTGCCGGTTGGCGCGGCATAGTCCACCCCCTTGTGCGCGCGCCAGCGGTTCAATACCGGATGAAAGCGCGCCCGGCTGAATCCCGAGCTAACCCGTGAAAACTCGATGGGGGAGCGCAGGAATGCCTTGCGCATGCTTTTGCCGTCCGGCGAAAAATAGTCCCCGCCGTGATTGCCGGTCTGGAAGTAAAAGGCCTGCAGGATGCGGCCGCGGTTGATGAACTCGGCCGCGAGGATGCGCGCATTGCGCGTCGGTTCGCCGTTCACATAAGCCTGTTCATAAAGCAGGCTGAATTTATCCCCGCGCCGCAGGTCGCGGTGAAAGTCGATCTCGCCGCCGAAAATCTCAACCAGTTGAGTGGCCACGCTGTCGGGCAGGTTTGCTTCGTCCGTCGCCGCGTAAAGGCTGCTGCTGATCTCGGCGGTCTGGACGACGATCCGGCGTTCGGTTGGCGCGGGCCGGATTTCGACCCGGAAGCGACTGTCTTGCCGGGTGATGGCAACCTGGTTGCCGTCATTATCCAGATATGACAGGGATAACAAACTTCCATCCGCCGATGTCTGGGCCTGCAAGACTTTGCCAGGACGCAATTGGCGCAAGGAAGCGGTATCGGTGGCGCGACGCAAAAAATCCGCAGCCGCCTCGTCGCTCACCTCAAGTCGGTGGAGTAATTCGTTCAGCGTGTCGCCGCGCTGCATACGGTCGGTATGCCAATAAGCCGCTTCACTTCCCGCGCCGGCGACTTCCGGCAGGGCAATGGCGGCGCTGAGGGTGCGCCCAAGTGCCGGCATCGCATCCGGTTGTGGCATGATGCCAAACGCCGTTACCACCCCGAGCAAAGGCAGGGTGGACAGGGCGACCAGCCAGCGCAGCTTCATCTTGTGCGCGTGTAATAAAGAGTTTTGCGGTAACATTCACGCCTCCTGAGGCGGGTAGTGCTTGTGCAAGTCCATGCATCTTTTTCATGCATCTTTATCGGCAAACACAAGGACTTACTGAATCGGGACGGCACTTTAACAGAAACCAAACCCTCCTCAAAATCCGTTCGGGTGGCGGGCGTGCAACCGACAAGCGGTCTTTCGATATGAATCAACAGGAAATTCTCAACCAAATCAAGCGCGGCAGCGATGAGCTGCTGATTGAATCCGAACTGGTCAAAAAGCTGGAACTGGGGCGACCCTTGCGCGTCAAGGCGGGCTTCGACCCTACCGCGCCCGACCTGCATCTCGGCCATACCGTCCTCCTGAACAAGATGCGCCAGTTGCAGGACCTGGGCCATCACGCCCTGTTCCTGATCGGCGACTTCACCGGCATGATCGGCGACCCGACCGGCAAGAATTCCACCCGCCCGCCGTTGACGCGTGAGCAGGTGCTCGCCAATGCCGAGAGCTACCGGGAGCAGGTATTCAAGGTGCTCGACCCGGATAAGACCGAAGTCGTGTTCAACTCCGCCTGGATGGACAAATTCAGCGCGGTGGATATGATCAAGCTGGCGGCGACCCACACCGTGGCGCAGATGTTGGAGCGCGACGATTTCGGCAAGCGCTACAAGGCCAGCCAACCCATTGCCATCCACGAATTCATCTATCCGCTGGTGCAGGGTTACGACTCGGTCGCGCTCAAGGCCGACATCGAGCTGGGCGGTACCGACCAGAAATTCAACCTGCTGATGGGGCGCGAGTTGCAACGCCACTTTGGTCAGCCGGCGCAGTGTGTGCTAACCATGCCGTTGCTGGAAGGGCTCGACGGTATCAACAAGATGTCCAAGTCGCTGGGCAACTACATCGGCGTGACCGACACCCCGCAGGATATGTTCGGCAAGCTGATGTCGGTTTCTGACGATCTGATGTGGCGTTACTTCGACCTGCTCTCCTTCCGCAGTCTGGCGCAGGTTGCCAACTTTCGCGAAGAGATGGAACGGGGGCGCAACCCGCGCGATATCAAGGTGCTGCTGGCACAAGAGATCGTCGCCCGCTTCCATTCACAAAAAGCCGCCGAAGAGGCGCTGGCCGAATTCGAGGCGCGTTTCCGGAGAGGTGTGCTGCCGGATGACATGCCGGAAATCACCGTACAGTCGGCCGATGGCAGTATCGGCATCGCCCATCTATTGAAACAGGCCAATCTGGTGGCCAGCACCTCGGAAGCGCTGCGCATGATCGATGCCGGCGCGGTCAGGCTCGATGGCGAGAAAGTAAGCGACAAGAGTCTGCAACTCAAGGCGGGCGCGGTGGCGGTGGCGCAGGTCGGCAAGCGAAAATTTGGCAGAATCCACATCGGTTAGCCGCTGCGCAGGGATGTCGCAATCTGCTGGATGACCCGTTAGGGTTATTACCCATGCTACTTGTAGGGGGGTGGACAGTCGGCACGACCTGCGCTCTAATCTCCCGCACAGGTGTAGCGACTCCGGCGGCTTTTTTGCCGTATTAAAAAATCAGGGGCGCACCCGCTATTCCAGGGAGATTCAAGTTGAATAAGCGCGCCACGTCGTTCCGTTTTCCTTCGGTTTTTCTCTGCATGTTGTGGGTTTTTGCGCCGACAGGATTGGCGTGGTCAGCCGATCCCGCAAGGGTAGAAGCAAAATGCGCCTATTGTCATGGCAAGGCAGGCGCCAGCACCGAACCCGATGTGCCGATCATCGGCGGCTATTCGGTCGAGTTTCTCGCCAATAATCTCAAGGCTTACCGCGACCAGGAGCGTGCCTGTCCGGATACGAAATATCGTAACGGGCCCAACAAGGGCAAGACCACCAACATGTGCGAGGTGGCGCACGGTTTTACCGACAGCGAAATTCGCCAGATTGCGGTGCATTTCTCCAAAAAGAAATTCGTCCGGGCGCGGCAAACAACAGATCCGGCATTGGTTGCAAAAGGTGCCGAAATTCACGAGTTGTACTGTGAAAAATGCCACTCCGATGGCGGTGCCAGCGCCGAAGATGATGCGGGGATGATGGCTGGGCAGTGGATGCCTTATCTGCGCCAGTCATTCGATGAATTTGTCACCGGTAAACGCCCGATCCCGAAAAAAATGAAACGCAAACTCGACGAGATCAACGCCGGGGATATGGAAGCGCTGGTGCATTTCTACGGCAGCGCCGATTGAGCCGGGGCTGAACATGCGCGCCCGAAACCAGGTTGCCGGCCGTGGGTGAACCGGGGGGAAAAAGCTGGCTGGCCCGCCTCGGCTGCTCGCGCTGTGTGCGTTACAGCTGCGGCGGAGTGGTAGGAGTGCTTGCATTTGTGGTGCTGGTGGGTGGATTTTCCACCGCCTTGGATGCGACCAATAGCCTGGCGTTCTGCACGTCATGCCATAGCATGAGCTATAACTACGAGGAATATAAAAAGTCCGTGCATTACGCCAATCGCTCCGGGGTGCGGGCGGAATGTTCCGACTGCCATGTGCCAAAAAAGGACTGGTTCGCCAAGATGTATCGCAAGATTATCGCGGCGAAGGATGTGTGGGGCGAGATGGTCGGCACCATCGATACCCGCGAAAAATTCGAGGCGCACCGGATGGAGATGGCGCAACGGGAATGGGCGCGCATGAAAGAAACCGACTCCATCGGCTGCCGCAATTGCCACAGCTATACCACGATGGATTTGGGCGAGCAGGATCGGATTGCGCAGAGCAAACATGCGGACGCGCAAAAGGAGGGCAAGACCTGCATCGATTGTCACAAGGGGATCGCGCACAAACTGCCCAGATTGCACTAAAGAATTCGTATTTCCCGATTCGCTCGCAGGGGGATTGGGGATGGAATGGTAGCAACAGATCGCGAATAGACATCGCGCGAAGAACCGAACCGGGCGTATTCAGATTACAAGTATCTGCCATGCCTGGAATTGTTGATTCAATGACTACAGGGAGATTCTCGTGAAAAATATAAAAGTCTGGTTCGCGGGGACGCTGTTGTGCGCCTTTGCGATCGGCACAGCGTCAGCGGCGCCATCGGCTACCAAGCCGAAAAATGATTACAACATCACCATCAATTACGAATTGGGCATGCATTGCACCGGCTTTGATTTTAGCTATTGCTGCGTGCTTCCGCCGTACAACTCGGTGCAAAGCCAGGTCATCAAGACGGCGCGCGGGGCGAACAAATATCCCGAGTTGCTGGAGGCCGACAGCAAAGACCCGACCGTGTTGCTGGACGGCAAAAAACGTTTTCGCCTGGCCTACGGCCATGTGGACAACACCTATTCGGAAGGCGGCAAGCTGAAATACTGGGATGTCCCTTACGACATCAACGGTGACGGCAAATATAGTGCGAATGAAAGTGTCGCCAATGCCTATTTCAGCCACCTGTATGTGTACAAAGATCTGAAAGGCACCAATCCCAAAGGAACCAGCGCGGACAAGGAAAAATTGTTCGTGGGTATCCAGATCCCGGTTCCGCGCGACAATGGCCCGGCAGGTGCTGCCGCTCCCAGCCCGCTGAAAGGTGGACACCTGCACTACACCGGCGATAAAGGCACGGTGGTTTACACCAAATCACCGGTGCTGGACAACGTGCCAATCATGTTGACCAACCCCGGCATCTGGGACGCGCTCGGATTGCCGTTGACCCCGTTCAATGACCGTTCCGTGCAGGATCCGCTGACCTTGACCGAAGCCGATATCCAGCCATTCCAGGAGGCGTGGGTGAGTATGGTGGATGAAAAAACCGGCAAGCCGGTGATCGATTCCCACTCCGGCAAGCCGGTGCGTTTCGTCGGTACCAATCCGATCGACATCCCCAACTGCGCGAACTGCCACAGCAACAAGACAGCCAACGGCGACAAGTTCACCCTGTACAAACAGGAACGTGAATTCTGGAAAGGTCTGGGCGCAAGCGACTGGATCGCCAACCTGAAAGCGACGTCGGTTTCCATTCTGGAAATGCACGATGACCGCACCGGCACGACTTTCATGAAGAACTACAACCCCAACAGCCGTTCGCTGGACAACCGTCTGGGACGCGATCCGGTGTTGTGCCAGAAGTGCCACGCGGATAACGTGATCGGTGCGTTGAATTCGAAGACGTTCAAGGATCCCAAGACGGGTGCGGATGTCACCATCTCGCCGCTGACTCAGGCGATCCATACCGTGCACCAGACCAGGCAGCCGTTGCCTGACTCGCATGGCCGTACTGCCTCGTGCCAGGGGTGTCACCCGGCGCACCGTCAGGATGGCAAGATGGAGCAGTATCCGATCACGCTGGATGGCAAGAATGCCTATGCGAATGGCGATAACCGGGATGCTTCCGGCGGCTGCTTTGTCGGACGCGATGTGCATGCCAACCGCAACAAGGATAAAGACGGCGCCGGAACGCCGGAGCACTTGAACTCCATCGGCAAGTGGATCCAGACCAGTGTTTCCAAGATCGGCACCAAGGAGGGTGGCAAAGGGTTGTGGTGCACCAACTGCCATAATCAGTTGAGCCGTGAACTGTACCAGCGTGACAACTTGACCAACGCCTTCAAGCAGACCGGTTCAACGATCCGCAACAAGCCGCTGGAAGAGATTGCCAAGGCGATCGGCGTGTCCATGGACGACCTGAAGAACAAGTACATGGATCCCAAGGTCGTACCGACTGCCAAGGGCGAGGATACCCCGGGCGCATCGGGCATTCTGGAGACTTGGGCAGCCAAGCGCATGGTGCCGGACATCGCGGTCATCGCGCTAAAGGATGGCGGTCCGATGGTCAGCAAGGATGAAGATGGCGACATCAGTGTGTCCATCCTGTCGGCCAATCCGGCGGTGAATGTCGCACAGCTAAAGCTGCCGGCAGGTGCCACGGGTGCCACTGCGGTTCCTTACGATGCGGCAACGCACGGGCGTGACTACTGGCTGTCTCCGGGTGCGCCGCACTGCGCTGACTGCCACGCTGCACCGTATGTTGAAGGTCAGGGCGGCATGGCCTACCCGATCAACCAGCCGGGCAAATACAGCGTGATGCGCTACTCGAAAGGCCACGCCGGCCTGTCTTGCCAGTCTTGCCATGAATCCACCCATGGACTGTATCCGGTCACGCCTACAACCGATGTAACTTCGTACAAACAGGCTGCACAATACAATCCGGATGGTTCGCATGGCCCGTTGAAGTGTGCTTCCTGCCACGTGACGAACAAGGCGGGTGTGCCGCTGATTGCCAAGAAGAAGGAGCATGTCTGGAACGGCAAGCCGATCCTGAACAACTTCGATCTGGCGGTAACCTGGATGCACGGTAGCGCTCCTGATCTGGGCGGTGCGGTGCCAAAAGACTAGGACGTCCCGCAGTTGAGGGTAAACAAATCGGGGGGTTTTGCCCCCCGATTTGTTATGTGTCGCGAGATAAAATCGGGGTGGCAGCGCTATCGGGCGCTGCCGTACCCAAGCAACGGGAAGGTAAAATATGTGGAACAGAAAAGCGTCGTTGGCCTGCTTGTTTTGGGCGATTGCCCTGAACCTTGCGCCAATCCCCGCCAGCGCGGCCGATCAGGTACTGGCGACAGTCGGCGGTGAGGCAATTTATTCGCACGAATTGGAGAAAGTCATGGCCAGTTCGCCGTTTTACACACAATTCAATACCATGAGCGAAGACGAGCAGGCGAGTCTGCGCGGGGATATGCTGCGACGTATCGTATCGGCGCGACTGCTGACACTGGAAGCAAAGCGGCTGGGCTTGGACAAGACGCCGGCATTCCTGCTCGAGATGGATGACTTCAGGCTTGGCCTGCTCTACCGCGTCTATATGGATAAATTGCGCGCGAGCGTCATCATTCCCGCCGACACCCTTGCCGCAATGAAACAGCGCTTCAAGGGGGATGCGGATGCGCTGGATGCGGCCCAATCGTCCTATCGTTCCACGCAGTTTCGTGACATCAAACTCGCGGCGCTGCGCCAGATGCAGATAGACAGCCATCTCCAATTCTTTGACGCGCGCATTCGCCCGGGCATCAAGCCATCCACGGTGCTCATGCAAGCCGACGGGATTCAAGTCACCTATGGCGACATAGTGGACAACGCCAAATGGAAGAACCTGCCCAACCCGGAATGGGTCGGGGAACAACTGCAGAACCGCAGCGAGTTGCTGCTGGTCGCCCGGTATGCCGAACGCGAGGGCGCGAATGTGGGTGAGCAACTCACTCGCTATGGCGATGAGCGGCTGCCGGCCCTGACGCTGGAGAAAAAGACCAAAGAGTGGATCCCGAATGAAGCAGCCATGCGCAACTGGTACACCGCACACCCGGAAATCGGGCGCATTCCCGCCAGCTACCACGTCGGGCAACTGGTCGTTGCCGACAAGGCAGAAGCGGAAGCACTCCGCGCGCGCATCGTCAAGGGGGAAAGCCTGTTTACCCTGGCTGGTGAATACAGCATCGATCCCGCCGGTCGCCAGCAGAACGGCGACATGGGCTGGATCGTGGAAGGTCGTGGTATGCCCGAGTTGCTAAAGGTGCTCGATACGCTGCAGGACGACGAGCTCAGCGGCGTGATCGCGACCCGATCGGGCTTTCACCTGCTGATGGTGCTGGAACGGCGGATTGGCCGGCAGAAGCCTTTCGCCGAAGTGCGCGAGCGGGTGCAGCAGATGATCGTCAACCGGCATCTTCCCGCCTACATGGGCGAGCTGGAAAAACGCTATACGGTGAGCTGGAACGTGATGGCCACGCCTGCCGCCGCATCAGCCGCCGCCAAATGAGGAAGAGCGCTGTCCTCGCGCTGGCATTGGCGCTGTGCGTGGTGACAGGACCGGATGCCGTCGCAGGTGAACCTGGCGCACCCATCCTGCCCCCGGCGTTCACGCTGCCCGGCCTGGATGGCAAGCCGCATGGGCTGGGAGAATGGCGCAACAAAGTCGTTCTGCTCAATTTCTGGGCCAGTTGGTGTTCGCCTTGCCAAAGCGAGATCCCTGATCTGGTCGCTTTTCAGAATCAATATAGCGGGCAGGGATTGCAGGTCGTCGGCATCGGCATGGACGACGAGGTGAAACTGCGCAATGTCCATCGCACGCTCGGGATCAACTACCCGGTACTGTTCACCAACTCGCCTGCCCACCCACTGCTGTCGCGTTTCGGCAATCACACCGGCGTGGTGCCCTATACCGTGCTGGTCTCGCGCGCCGGCGAGGTGGTTTACACCCATACCGGCGTGATCACCCGGGAACTGTTTGAGGAGCAGGTGATTCCCCTGCTGCAGTAACCTTGCGGCGCAAGCCCCGTCGGCGCGCCGATCGGCGAGCGCAAATTCGGGCGGGCAACAGCCGAATAAATTCAGGTTGTGTGCCGGGGGGGAGTTCGGTAGAATCGCGCCCTCGATTTTTTAGGTTAAAGGTAGTTCGTCCATGACAACCGTACGTGTAAAAGAGAATGAGCCGTTCGAAGTAGCGATGCGCCGCTTCAAGCGTTCCGTGGAAAAGACCGGTCTGCTGACCGAGTTGCGTGCCCGCGAGTTCTACGAGAAGCCCACCGCCGAGCGCAAGCGCAAGCTGGCCGCTGCCGTGAAGCGCCATTACAAGCGCCTGCGCAGCCAGACGCTGCCGCCGAAGCTGTACTGATTCCGTATCTTGGGCAACGCCGCAATCCTTGGTGATTGCGGCGTTTGCTTTTGTGAAAAGAGGCAGTGTGAGCTTAAAAACCCAAATCATCGAAGATATGAAAACCGCGATGCGCGCCAGGGAAACGGCGCGCCTCGGGGCGATCCGCCTGTTGCTGGCCGCGCTGAAGCAGCGCGAAGTCGATGAGCGCATCGAGCTGACCGATGCCGACGTGCTGGCGATCATCGATAAAATGCTCAAGCAGCGCCGCGACTCGATCAGCCAGTACAAGGCGGCGAATCGCCAGGATCTGGTGGACGTTGAAGAGTTTGAAGTATCCGTATTGCAGACTTACATGCCGCAGCAAATGAACGAAGCCGAGATTGCCGCTGCCGTGGATCAGGCCATCTCCGCTTCCGGCGCTGCAGGCGTTAAGGACATGGGCAAAGTGATGGCTATCCTCAAGCCGCAACTGGCCGGGCGTGCCGATCTGGGCAAAGTGTCCGGTCTGGTCAAGTCACAGTTATCGAATTGATCCCGTCATTCCGGCGCATGCCGGAATTCAGTAGTGCTTTGGCAGAGCGAGGGCCGGCGTGATTCCAAAAAGTTTCATTCAGGATCTGCTCAACCGCCTTGACATCGTGGACGTGATCGAGCGCTACGTCCCGCTCAAGAAGGCAGGCGCCAACTACGTCGCCTGCTGTCCGTTCCACAACGAAAAATCCCCGTCTTTCACCGTCAGCCAGTCCAAACAGTTCTATCATTGCTTCGGTTGCGGCGCGCACGGCACAGCCATCGGCTTCATCATGGAGCATGCCGGCATGGGTTTCGTCGAGGCGGTGGAGGAGCTGGCGCGCGGCGTCGGACTGACCGTGCCGCACGAGCAGTCGTCCAGCCCGCAACACAAGGTTGCGCCCGACCTGTACGAACTGATGCAGAGCGCCACCCGCTACTACCGCGAACAACTCAAAAAAACCCCGCGTGCCATCGAGTATTTGAAAGGACGCGGCTTGAGCGGCGAGGTCGCCGCCCGTTTCGGCATCGGCTACGCGCCGGATGATTGGCAGAATCTGAAAAGCGCGGTGCCGAATTATCAGGATGCCAGCCTGGTCGAGACCGGGCTGGTGATCGAGGGCGAAGGCAAGCGCTACGACCGTTTCCGCGACCGCATCATGTTCCCCATCATCAACGTGCGCGGCCAGGTCATTGGCTTTGGCGGGCGCGTGCTGGATAAGGGGGAACCCAAGTATCTGAATTCGCCGGAAACCACGCTGTTCGAGAAAGGCCATGAACTGTATGGCCTGTTCCAGGCGCAGAAGGCGATCCGCGCGCAGCAGCGCGTGATCGTGGTCGAGGGTTACATGGACGTGGTGGCGCTGGCGCAGCACGGCGTGGACTATGCCGTCGCCACGCTGGGCACGGCGACCACGCCATATCACGTGCAAAAGCTGCTGCGTTTGTGCGAACAGGTGGTGTTCTGCTTTGACGGCGACAAGGCGGGGCAAAAAGCCGCCTGGCGCGCGCTGGAAAACGCGCTGCCGCAATTGCAGGACGGCAAGCGCATCGGCTTTTTGTTCCTGCCGGAAGAACACGATCCCGACACCTACATCCGCGAATTCGGCAGCGAGGCATTCGAGCACGAAGTGGAGAACTCCCTGCCGCTCTCCGGCTACCTGCTGCGCGAACTGACGGCGCAAGTGGATTTGAAGACGCAAGAGGGGCGCAGCGCCTTATTGAAGCACGCGCAGCCTTTGCTGACCGCCATCGCCGCGCCGACCACCGCGCTTCTGCTGCGCAAGGAAGTGGCGGCACTGGCGGGGGTGGAGCAGGCCGAGCTGGAGGCGTTGTGGTCGATCAAGCCGGTGGTCGCGCGGCGGTCTGCGCCGCAAAGAGCGCGCCGTGCCAATCCTTCGGCGTTGCGCGCGTTATTGCGCTGTCTGGTCATGCAACCGGAACTGGCGCAACAACTGCCGCCCGACTGGAAAGGCGATGGTGCCGAGGGCGCGGCCATCATGGCACTGGCGGACTGGTTGAACGAGTCGGCGGACGAGACCAGCAGCGCGGCATTGATCCAGCATTTTCGGGGCACGCAGCATGCGCCTCTGCTTGAAGCGGGGCAGGCGGAAATCCTGCATCTGGGCGAGGACTTCAATGTGGGAACCGAGTTTGCCGATATTCTGCAAAATCTGCGGCGCGAAGCGATTGAGAGCGAATTGTCCGAGCTGCAGGCAAAAGGTCTGGACGGAATGAGCGCGCCGGAACGCGCGCGCTACGAGGTCTTGAGTGCGCAGTTCAGGATGCTCAAGGCGGTGCGTGCCGCGTCCGCCTGACGGGCATGGCGAGAGGCCGCCCTTGATGATGAAACTCTCCATCCATATTCCCTTCGCCCCGTTCCTCCTCTCCCGGAGGGCCGGGGGTGCGGCACACTCTCGCTGCGCGGTTTGCATTACGCCAAAGCGATTCCCGCACCCTGTTCAGCACGACCTAAGCTCCGGAAATGTTTTGGGAATTCGGGTATAATGCGCGCCCTTTCGGCGGCATGACCGCCAACGATTAACTTGTTTTTTGGGAATCGAGCATGGCGACTCAGCAAAAGAAAACCTCCTCTCCGGCCACCACTCGCGCCAGCAAAACCAAGCCGGCCGCCACGGGAGCCAAGGAAATGCTTGCCCAGAAGAAGGCGGGCGAGGCAGCCGCAGCGAAGGCGGTGGATAACGCGCAGGATGTGGAAGAGCGCCGCACCCGCCTGAAAGCGCTGATCGTGCTGGGCAAGGAGCGCGGTTATCTGACCTTTGCCGAGATTAACGACCACTTGCCGGATGTGCTCGAAGTCGAACAAGTCGAAAGCGTGGTCAGCATGATCAACGACATGGGCATATCTGTGTGTGATGTCGCGCCCGATGCGGAAACCATGGTGATGAGCGATGCGCCGGCACCGGTCGCCGACGAGGATGCCGCCGCCGAGGCGGAAGCGGCGATCTCAACCGTTGATTCCGAATTTGGCCGCACCACCGACCCGGTGCGCATGTACATGCGCGAGATGGGCGTGGTTAATCTGCTGACGCGGCAGGATGAGATCGAGATCGCCAAGCGCATCGAAGAGGGCCTGAAGCACATGATTCAGGCGATCTCCGCCTGCCCCGCAACGATTGCCGAAATTCTCGTGCTGGCGGAAAAGATCACCAAGGATGAAATGCGCGTTGATGAGCTGATTGACGGGTTTGTCGATGGCAAAGAAGAGGCGCAAATCGGCGGCAACGACGAAGAAGAGACCGAATCCGACGACGAGAATACGGAAGAATCGGAAAATGAGGATGAAGAAGAGCAGGACGAAGAAGCCGCGGCCGCGGCTGCGGCTGCGGTCGCGGCCGCCAATCTGGCGCAACTGAAGGAAGACGCGCTCGCCCGCTTTTCGCTGATCAGCGACCTGTTCGGCAAAATGGGCAAGGCGTACGAAAAATACGGCTACCGCAGCAAGCAATACGATAAATTGCAACAGCAGATTTCGGATGAACTGATGCAGTTTCGTTTTTCCGCCAAACAGGTTGATGCACTGTGCAACACCATGCGTCATCTGGTGGAGGAAGTGCGCGCCAGTGAACGTACGATTCAGGATCTGTGTGTGAACAGGGCGCATATGCCGCGCCTGCATTTCATCAAGAGTTTTCCTTCCAACGAGATCAACACGGAGTGGGTCAAACGCGAGATCGACGGCAAAAAAGCCTATAGCGAAACGCTGGCGCGGCACGAGGCGGCGATTCTCGACCAGCAGCAGCGCATGATCGCTTTGCAACAGCGGGTCGGGATTCCGATTCTTGACCTGAAGGAAATCAACCGCCAGATGACCAACGGCGAAGCCAAGGCGCGCCGTGCCAAGCGTGACATGATCGAGGCCAATCTGCGGCTGGTCATTTCGATTGCAAAAAAATATACCAACCGCGGTCTGCAATTCCTCGACCTGATCCAGGAAGGCAACATCGGCCTGATGAAAGCGGTGGACAAGTTCGAATACCGGCGCGGCTACAAGTTTTCGACCTACGCCACATGGTGGATCCGCCAGGCCATCACCCGCTCCATCGCCGACCAGGCGCGCACCATCCGCATCCCGGTGCATATGATAGAGACGATCAACAAGATGAACCGCATCTCGCGCCAGATCATGCAGGAAACCGGGGAAGAGCCGGATGCCGCCACCCTGGCGGAAAAGATGGAGATGCCAGAAGACAAGATTCGCAAGATACTGAAGATTGCCAAGGAGCCGATCTCCATGGAAACTCCGGTGGGCGACGATGATGACTCGCACCTGGGCGACTTTATCGAAGATGGCAATTCGCTGGCGCCGATCGACGCGGCGGTGTTCGACAGCCTGCGCAACGTGACCAAGGACATCCTCGACAGCCTCACCCCGCGCGAGGCGAAGGTGTTGCGCATGCGCTTCGGCATCGAGATGAACACGGACCACACGCTGGAAGAAGTCGGCAAACAATTTGATGTCACGCGCGAGCGCATTCGCCAAATCGAAGCCAAAGCACTGCGCAAGTTGCGCCATCCGTCGCGCTCGGAAAAACTCAAGAGCTTCCTCGACGGCGAAAGCTGAAAGCTTGTGAAGAAATTGTCGCGAGCAGCCCGAGAGCAAGGCGGACGGAGCGCGGCGACGAGAAAACGAGCGACGCGAGTTTCGGCAAAGACTAACCTTTAGGTTATGTCGCCGCCACATCCCAATGAGACAGGCGAGGAGCGAGCACCGCCCAACGCAGCCATCTGGACACGCAGTAGATTTATTACAAGCTTTGAGTTCTTCGGGCCCTTAGCTCAGCTGGTTAGAGCAGAGGACTCATAATCCTTTGGTCCACGGTTCAAGTCCGTGAGGGCCCACCAAAAAACTAGACCTGCTTCGCGGCAGGTCTTTTTTTTTGGCCATCGAGCGCAATTAGTTTCCCCAGGGTTGCATCAGGGTCTGCGGCACGCCGAGGTGGTCGAGGATTCTCGCGGCAACGAAGTCCACCATGTCCTGCACAGTTTGCGGATGATGGTAGAAACCGGGATTGGGCGGCATGATGACGGCGCCGGCGCGGGCGAGTTTGAGCATGTTCTCCAGGTGGATGGCGGAGAAGGGCATCTCGCGCGGGGCGAGGATCAGCGTGCGCTTTTCCTTCAGCATCACGTCGGCGGCGCGGGCGATGAGGTCGTCGCTGATGCCGCCCGCGATCTTGCCCAGCGTGCCCATGGTGCAGGGGCAGACCACCATCGCGTCGCCGGGGTTGGAGCCGGAGGCCATCGGCGCATACCAATCCTGGATGCCGAACACTTTCAGTTCGCCGCTGAATTTCCCCAGGCGCTCGGCAAACATTGCCTCGGCATCCTGCGGACGGCTGGGCAGGGTGAAATCCAGTTCCTGCTTGGCCACGATCTGCGCGGCCTGGGTATAGACCAGATGCACGCGCTGCCCGCATTGCAGCAGGGATTCAAGCAGACGCATGCCGTAGGGCAGGCCGGAGGCGCCGGTGAAGGCGAGGGTGATGGTTTTCATAAAACCTTGCACCCCAGAGACGCGGGGACACAAAGAAAACCTAACCAAGACCTTTCGAAGGCAGGCTGGATGACGGGTTGGGGCGATTTATGGTTTTGCATTTCTCTGTGTCTCGGTGTCTTGGTGGTGAGTTGTTTCTTCATCCATGAATTTCATCGCGATGATGCCGTTCACTGTACCAAATACCAGTGCCGCAGTGGCGAAGATGGGAATCAGATAGGCGATGCCGCTGTGCGGGATGAGCCACAGATAGACCACGGTCATCTGCCCGGCGATGTGGGCGAAGGCGGCGAGGATGCTGTGGGTGACGGCGCCAAACCAGCGCGCCGGCAAATGGCGGGCAAAGGCCAGCACCAACAGGCTGAGCAGCGCACCGGCCAGGCTCAGGAAGAATCCCGGCGCGAGGAAGTTGCCGAACAGCAGGCTGCCGGCCACCACGCGCAGGAGCGAAACCCACGCCGCCGCGCGCCAGCCGAAGCGCGCCAGCACGATTAGCGTGATGATGTTCGCCAGTCCCGGCTTGACCCCGGGCAGCGGCGAGGGGATGGCGTTCTCCAGCACGGTCAGGCCGAGCGCCAGCGCCGCCATGCGCGCGATGTGGTGGTCCTCGCTGGTCGCGGTGAGTTTAATAGTTGAGGCTGTCATATTTTTTTGCACCGCCGGTCAGTTCCACGCTGACCTGATTGGGCAGGCACACGGCGATCTCGCCCGCCTGTTGCAGCCAGCCCTGGCGCACACAGTACTGGCGCGGGCTGGGGTCGCTGCTGATGCGAGCGCGCAGTTTTTCGATGGTGATGATGCTGGTGCCGAGCGGGCCTGGCACTTCAATCTGCTGGTCGCGCGACAGCGGAACTTCACGGAATACCTTGCCACCGCTGCGGATGACGGCAGTATCGGCAACCCCGCCGTGCCAAAGCTTGAGCGTGAGCAGGACGGCACAGAGCGCGCCCGCCAGCAGGGTGAGGTAGTCGCCGGGTTTGAGATGCGAACGCATTGGCATGAAATTCAGAATCACAAAATCATTGGCCACAGAGTACACATAACCAGCGACTTAACAAAAGTCCTTTTTTCGTTTAGTCGAATGGCTAGTCGTTTCATCAGAGACCACAGAGAAGACCAGCGACAGGCATCGGGGCGGCAACTTTCTCTGTGATCTCTGTGGCTGAAAAAGTTTTTAGTTTAATAGTTCGCGATGGCGCACCAGCACCTGCTGCTGCGTCTTGAAATGTTGTGCCAAGCGCTCGGCAAAATACACCGAGCGATGCTGCCCGCCGGTGCAGCCGATGGCGACCGTCAGATAGCTGCGGTTGTCGGCCACGAAACTGGGCAGCCAGCGCGTGATGAAGTCGCGGATGTCGGTGAGCATCTGTTGCGCGTCCGGCGCGGCCTCAAGGAAGTCGATCACCGCCTGGTCGCGCCCGGTCAGCGGGCGCAGCAGCGGGTCGTAATGCGGATTGGGCAGGCAGCGCACGTCAAACACAAAATCGGCATCGAGCGGGAGGCCGTGCTTGAAGCCGAAAGACTGGAATAGCAGGGTGAGGCGGGCGCGGTCGAGGCGGATGAATTCCTTGACCCAGGCGCGCAGCGCGTTGGCGCCGAGCCCGCTGGTGTCGATGTGATGCCCGATGTCGCTGATTCCGGCCAGCAGTTCGCGCTCGTAGGCGACGCATTCTGGCAGGGTGCGTGCGCCGTCGCTCAAGGGATGCAGGCGGCGTGTCTCGGAGAAGCGCTTGACCAGCGCTTCGGCGTGCGCTTCGAGGAACAGCACATGCACATCCAGCCCCCGCGCCTTGATCGCTTCGATCTGCCGGGGCAATTGCTGCACGCTGCCGCCGCTGCGCACGTCGATGCTGACCGCGATGCGGGCGTAACCGGCCTGCTGCAGATTCTCGACCAAGGTCGGCAACAGTTCGGCCGGCAGGTTATCGACGCAGTAAAAACCGGCATCTTCCAGCGTCTTCAGCGCGACGCTCTTGCCGGAGCCGGACAGGCCGCTAATCAGAAAAAGTTGCATCAGCTGCCCATCAGTCTTCGGCCAGTTGCTGCGCCTGCCGCGTGATGAATTCCTGCATGGTGTCGATGCCGCGCTGTTGCAACACGAAGTTGCGCGCGGCGGCTTCGACCAGCACGGCCAGGTTGCGTCCGGCCAGCACCGGAATCTCGACTTTGCGGATGGTGACGCCGAGGATATCTTCCTTGCCCGAATGGGGCAGGCGGTCGAGTTTGGCCAGGTCGTCGGATTGCGGACGGTACAGATGCACGATCAGTTTCAGGCTTTTCTTGCGCCGCACGGCGGTTTCGCCGAACATGGTGCGAATGTTGAGCACGCCGAGTCCGCGCACTTCCAGAATGTCGCGCAGCAAGTCGGGGCAACGCCCTTCCAGCGCCTCGGGCGAGATGCGGTACAGATCGACCACATCATCGGCGACCAATCCGTTGCCGCGTGTGATCAGTTCCAGCGCCAGCTCGCTCTTGCCCACGCCGCTGTCGCCGGTGATCATCACGCCCACCCCCAGCACATCGATGAACACGCCGTGGCGGGAGGTGGACTCGGCCAGCGCCTTGACCACGTAATGGCGCACCATCCACATCAGATGCACGCTGCCCAGCGGCGAGCGGAACAGCGGGGTGCCGCTGCGGTTGGCAAAATCTATCAAGCCATTCGGAATGTCAGTGCCGCCGGCGATGATCAGGCAGATCGGCTTGTGGCTGCCCAGATTGGACAGCGCGGCGGCCAGGGCGGCCGGAGAGAGCGAATGCAGATAATCCAGTTCGGTGGCGCTGAACACCTGAATCCAGTTCGGGTGCACCAGATTCATGTGGCCGATCAGCCCCCAGTTACTGGCATCCATGGTGGCGCTGTCGAGGCTGTGATCCGCGCCATCGGCACCGGCCACCCAGGTCAGGCCGAGGCGTTCCTGCTTGTCCTCGAACAGTTGGCGGATATTGACCCCGGCCACGGCGAGTCAGACTTTCCTGTCGGTGAACAAACGGTGGATTTCCGCCGGGTCGTCAGTCGCCTGGAGTTTTTCGCGGAATGAAGGTTCGCTGAACATTTGCGCCAGTTCGCCCAGAATCTGCAAATGCAGATCGTTGGCGCGCTCCGGCACCAGCAGAATGAAAATGAAGCTGACCGGCAAGTTGTCCGGCGCATCGAACGGGATCGGATGCTCCATCTTGACAAAGGCGGCCATCGCATCCTTGAGGCCTTTTACCCGGCCGTGCGGAATTGCCACGCCCTGCCCAAGCCCGGTGGAGCCCAGCTTTTCGCGCGCGAACAGGCTGTCGAAGACTTCGGCGCGGGCGATGCCGCGGGTGTTCTCAAACAGGATACCGATATGCTCGAACACCCGTTTTTTGCTGGTGGATTCGCGGTCGAGCAGAACGCAATCCTGAGTCAAATATTTGCCGATCAGGCTCATGATGAATTACCCAGTGAAAAGGAGGGCCGCGCCGGTCCGTCCCGGGTGCCGCATTATTCGGCGGCTTGCGGTTTGCCGGACTGGTCGTAGCGGCGCGCCTCGAATTTTTCCTTGTGCTTCAGCACCTGGCGGTCGAGCGAATCGACCAGGCTGTCAATCGCCACATAAAGATTATCGTCGGAGGCTTCGGCGAACAGATTTTTGCCCGAGACATGCACGGTGGCTTCGGCTTTCTGCACCAGCTTATCCACGGAAAGAATCACGTTCACGTCGATCACGTTGTCGAAATGGCGTTTGACCTTGCCCAGTTTGCTCAGCATATGCTCGCGGATGGCCGGAGTGATTTCGAGGTGGTGTCCGGTGAGGTTGAGGTTCATTGCCTGCTCCTTTATGGTTAGAGTGATTTACGAAGATTGACCGGGGGGATATTCATGGCCTCCCGGTATTTTGCCACGGTACGGCGGGCGACGATAATCCCCTGCTGTGCCAGGATTTCTGCCATGCGGCTGTCGGAGTGGGGATGCCGGGCATCCTCCTCGCTTACCAACTGCCGGATGAGGGCGCGGATGGCGGTGGAGGAACAGGCGCCGCCCGCCTCGGTTGCCAAACCGCTGCCGAAGAAATATTTGAATTCATAGATGCCGCGCGGGGTGTGCATAAACTTCTGCGTGGTCACGCGCGAGATGGTTGATTCGTGCAGTTCCAGTTGTTCGGCGATCTCGCGCAGCACCAGCGGGCGCATGCCGATGTCGCCATGCTCGAAAAATTGGCGCTGGCGTTCGACGATGGCCTGCGCCACGCGCAGGATGGTCTCGAAACGCTGTTGCAGATTCTTGATGAACCAGCGCGCCTCCTGCAACTGCGTGGACAATCCCTGCGCATTAGACTCGCCGCGTTGCTGCAGGATGTTGGAATACACCTGGTTGACGCGCAGCCGGGGCATCGCCTCCGGGTTTAGCCGCGCGCGCCAGATCCCCCGCACGCGCTCGACCAGCACATCCGGTACCACATAATCGGCCGCGCGCTGCTCGAAGGCCTGGCCCGGGCGCGGCTGCAACTGGGTGATCAGATTTTGCGCGCCGCGCAGGGCCTTGTCATCGCAGTGCAACAGGCGTTTAAGTTTGGCGAAATCATGCGCGGCCATCACATCCAGATGGGAGGCGGCGATGGACAGTGCCGCCTCGCGTCCCGGTGTTTCCTGCGGCAGGGCGCGCAGTTGCAGCACCAGACACTCGCTCAGGGTGCGCGCGCCAATCCCCGGCGCATCCAGATGCTGCAATTGCACCAGCGCGGTTTCCAGATCATCCAGCGTGACCCCCAGTTCCGGCGGCAGCAGTTCCAGAATCTCCTCCAGCGGCTGCGCCAGATAAGCATTCTCGTCCAGCGCATCGATAAGCAGGGCGACCAGCTGACGGTCCCGCGTTTCAAGCTGGCCCATGTTTAGTTGCCACAGCAGATGTTCGCGCATGCCGGGGCGCTCGGCGGCCACTTCGGCATGTCCCTCATCCTCGTCGTCCGGGGCGTAAGGCGCGCTGCCGAACACCGGCTCCGGCCAATCGTTCGAATCCTCGCGCGATTCGCTCTCGGCAGGCGGGTTATCGCCGCCGCCGGCAACCGCGGGCGCGGCATCATTCATCGCCTGATGCGGGATCGCGCTGGCCGTGTCGTCCATCCGTTCCAGCAGGGGATTCTCCTCCAGCATGCGCTCGCTTTCCTGGTTCACCTCCAGGGTCGAAAGCTGCAACAGGCGAATGGCCTGCTGCAACTGCGGCGTAAGCAGGAGCTGTTGGGATTGGCGCAGTTGGAGGGCGGGTTTCATATTGGCTGTGCGGCGCGGGGCGGTCAGAGCTTGAAATGCTCGCCCAGATAAACTTTTCTGACGCCCTCATTATAGATGATTTCATCGGGGCGGCCCTCCGCCATCACCGCGCCGGCGTTGATGATATAGGCGCGGTCGCAGATGCCCAGGGTTTCGCGCACGTTATGGTCGGTGATCAGCACGCCGATATCGCGCGATTTAAGAAAGCCGATGATGCGCTGGATGTCGAGCACCGCGATCGGATCGACCCCGGCGAATGGCTCGTCTAGCAGGATAAAACGCGGGTTGGTGGCCAGCGCGCGCGCAATCTCCACCCGCCGCCGCTCGCCGCCGGAAAGGCTGATTGCCGGATTATTGCGAATATGCGTGATATGCAGATCGTTGAGCAGCGCTTCCAGCCGTTCGGCCTGTTCCCCCGCCGTCTGGTCCAGCAATTCCAGCACCGCCTGGATATTCTGGCTCACCGTCATACGGCGAAAAATGGAAGCTTCCTGCGGCAGATAGGCGAGACCCAGGCGGGCGCGGCGATGGATCGGCAGATGGGTGATGTTTTCGCCATCGATGCTGATTTTGCCGCCGTCCGCCGCCACCAGCCCCACGATCATATAAAAGCTGGTGGTCTTGCCGGCGCCGTTGGGGCCGAGCAGACCGACCACTTCGCCGCTGTTCACCGTGAGTGAAACATCATGCACCACGGTGCGCGAGTGGTAACTTTTCTTGAGGGAGGCGGTGCGCAATTCGCTCATATCAGGGCGTCGTCGGTGAAGTGGGGGAGAGCGATTCGCTCGGCTGAATCGGCAACGGGGAAACCGCGTCCGGCGCGATCTTTGGTTTTGGCTGCAACACGGCGCGCACCCGTCCGGAAGCTTGGTCGGGCCGGGCCGCGTCACCGCGCGCCTCGAACACCTCGGTGCGGGTGCTGTAGGTGATGCGCGCGCCGCGCACTTCGTCGTTGCCGCGTTTAACCCGTGCCCGCTCGAACAGATCGGCCGTCTCCGCGCGCGTGTCATACTCGATACGCTCGCCGTAGCCCTCGGCATATTCCTCGGTGCCCTCGTAGCGCTGGCGAAAACTGGCGGGTTTGCCGAACGCGGTCAGATGCTGGAAACCCTCGCTGTCTTCGCGCACCTCCACCCGGTCGGCGCGGATCAGGATGCTGCCCTGGCGCACCTGTACCCGTCCCTCAAACAGGCTGAACTGGCTGATTTCGTCGATCAGCACGCGGTCGGCTTCCAGATGAATCGGCTGCGTCCGGTCGGCCGAATCCGCCTGCGCCGCCGGTGCGAGGCAAGACAACAGGAGCGCGCACATAAACGACTTAACTGAGCGGCTCATGGACTGCCCTGACCCGGTTCAACAGTTTGACGGTGTGCGCTTTTTCATCCAGCTCCATGCCCACCGCATCGATCGTATTGCGCGGATCGGTCAGGCGCACCGGCAGTGCGGTTTCGGCCCAGCCGCGATTCGGTTCCACCAGCAGGTACTCGGTTTCGAAACGCCGTTCCCCCGGGGTATCCGCCAAAAGCTGTCTGATGACCACGGCATCCTGCAATATCACCTCCTCGCTGCGGTTGTTTAACCTGCCGTGCAAGGCGGTAAATTCAGTCGGTGTCCGGTCGGGAAAAAAACGGGTCAGGTGCGGGCGCTCCAAATGTGTCGTGTCGTCATCCGGGAAATGCCACAGCCTTTCGGCGGCAAGCTTGAAATGGGGCAAACCTTGCGCATCAAGGGCGACCGAATCCAGCCGGTCAACCGCGTAATCCACATCATGGCGCGGGGTGGTGTCGGGTTGCACAAACGGTTGAACTTGCAGGTTCAGCCAATAACTGCCAAACAACAGCAGGAGCAGTGGCACCAGCGGCAACCAGGCGCGCAATTTATCGGGAAGGGATTTATTGGTCATCAGTTCAGATACGGTGCCAGTTGGGCGTGCAGCGTGCCCTGTGTCGCCATGATCAGCTCGCACACTTCGCGCACCGCGCCGCAACCGGCCGCGCGCCGGCTGACGTAGTGCGCCTGGTCGCGCACCAGTTGCGGCGCGCCGGGCACGCTGAAGGCCGCGCCGACATGGCGCATCACCGGCAGATCGACCACGTCGTCACCCATGTAAGCCGCCGCCTGCGGCGGCAAATTCAGCTCCGCCAGCAACGCCTTCATCGTAGCCAGTTTATCTTCCACGCCTTGGTGCAAATGCCGGATGCCGAGATTCGCCGCACGCAGCGACACGCATTGGGAGCGGCGCCCGGTGATGATGGCCAGTTCGACGCCGCTGGCCTTGAGCATCTTCAGGCCGTGCCCGTCGAGCGAATTGAAGCGTTTGAATTCCTCGCCGGAATCGGACAGATACAAACCGCCGTCGGTGAGCACGCCGTCCACATCGAAGGCGATCAGGCGGATGGGCTGGAGGCGGGAGGGGAGCGACATCAAATCACCTTGGCTTTCAGCAGGTCGTGCATGTTCAGCGCGCCGACCAGTTTGTTGTGCTCATCCACCACCAGCAACTGGGTGATGCTGTATTGCTCCATCAATTGCACCGCTTCCACCGCCAGCGCGTCGGGGGCGATACTGCGCGGCGTTCTCGACATCACGCTGCGGATCGGCGTGCTGTTGAAATCCAGTTTCTTTTGCAGGGTGCGGCGCAGGTCGCCGTCGGTGTAGATGCCGAGCAGGCGGTGCGATTCATCCGTGATACCGGTCATGCCCAATCCCTTGCGCGACATTTCCAGAATCGCTTCGGCCAGCGTCGCCTCTTCGCGCACGGCGGGGATGCTGGCGTGGGAATGCATGATGTCGCGCACATGGGTCAGCAGGCGGCGGCCCAGACTGCCGCCCGGATGCGAGCGGGCAAAGTCGGCCTCGCCGAACCCCTTGGTGTCGAGCAGCGCGACCGCCAGCGCATCGCCCAGCGCCAGCGCCGCCGTGGTGCTGGCCGTCGGTGCCAGCCCCATCGGACAGGCTTCCTGCGCCACCGCGCCATCCAGATGCACATCGGCTTCACGCGCCAGGGTGGACTGCGGGTTGCCGGTCAGGCTGATGAGTTTGGCACCCTGCCGTTTGAGGATGGGCACGATGGTCAGCAGTTCCTCGCTTTCGCCGGAATAGGAGAGAGCGAGGAATACATCGTCCCGGGTCACCATGCCGAGGTCGCCGTGGCTGGCCTCGCCCGGGTGGACGAAATAGGCCGGGGTGCCGGTGCTGGAAAAAGTCGCCGCGATCTTGCGCGCGACATGCCCGGATTTGCCCATGCCGCTGACGATCACCCGGCCCTGGCAGGCCAGGATCAGCTCGATCGCGCGCAAAAAATCATCTCCAATGCGCGCGGCAAGGGCGCGCACGGCATCGGCTTCGATGGTAATCACCCGGCGCGCCAGATCGAGCGCGTGCGGTGAAGCGGAGAGCGGTTTGTTCATGGGACGAATTATAGGGGAAATGCCGAACCTTGTCGGGCTGAAACCCGAAACGCAGGCAAGCGCAAGCCGCTGCAAATTTTGCAACTTGCCCGAGATGAGGCATCATCGGCGGCATGACTGATTCGCTGCAATTGATTCTGGTTTTGCTCGCCGCCGCCGTCGGGGTGGTGGTGCTGTTTCGTCTCTTGCATCTTCCGGCCATGCTCGGTTACATCATCGTCGGCGTCCTTATCGGGCCGCATTTGCTGGGCTGGTTGCCGGACGCGCCGGGGACGCGCCACCTGGCCGAATTCGGCGTGGTGTTCCTGATGTTCAGCATCGGCCTCGAATTCAGCCTTGCCCGCCTGCGCGCCATGCAGCGTCTGGTGTTCGGCCTCGGCACCGCGCAGGTGGTCGCCACCATGCTGCTGGTCATGCTGACCTCGATGTTCTTTGATCTGGGATGGGGGGCGGGCCTCGCGCTGGGCGGCATCCTCGCCATGTCCTCCACCGCGATCGTCAGCAAGATGCTGGTCGAGCGCGCCGAGCTCAACGCGCCGCACGGGCAAAAGATCATGGGCGTGCTGTTGTTCCAGGATCTGGCCGTGGTGCCGCTCATCATCCTGATCCCGGCACTGGCGGCGCATGACCAAAATCTCACTTCCACCCTGATGAAAGCCGTGTTCAACGCGGTGCTGGTGCTGGCGGCGTTGCTGGTCTTCGGCCAGCGCCTGTTGCGTCCCTGGTTCCATCTGGTCGCGCGGCAAAAGTCGTCCGAGCTATTCATGCTCAACGTGTTGCTGTTTACTCTCGGCATGGCCTGGCTCACCGAAATGAGCGGGCTATCGATGGCGCTGGGCGCGTTCGTCGCCGGCATGATCATTTCCGAGACCGAATACCGCTACCAGGTGGAAGAAGACATCAAGCCCTTCCGCGACGTGCTGCTCGGCCTGTTCTTTGTCACCATCGGCATGCTGCTCGACCTGAACACCCTGATAGCGGGATGGTACTGGATCATTTTGCTGCTGCTGATCCTGATCCCGTTCAAGGCGCTGGTCGTCGCCCTGCTGGTGCGCGCCTTTTCCGGCGACTGGGGCGCCGCCCTGCGCACCGGGTTGGGGCTGGCGCAGGCGGGCGAATTCGGCTTCGTGCTGCTGACGCTGGCGGGCGGCGCACAATTGTTGCCGCAGGACGTGATGCAGAACGTCCTGGCCGCGATGCTGATCTCCATGCTGATCGCGCCCTTTCTGATCCAGCACGCGGAAGCCATCGTGCACCGTATCGCGCCCGAAGAATGGATGAACAGTGCGGTGCTGATGCACCAGATTGCGGTTAAGAGCATGGCCAGCAAGCAGCACATCATCATCTGCGGTTACGGCCGCAGCGGGCAGGCGCTGGCCGCCTTTCTCAAACATGACGCGGTCGATTTCATCGCGCTCGATCTCGACTCGCGCCGCGTGCACGAAGCCAGCGCCAACGGCGAGCGCGTGGTCTATGGCGACGCGGGCAAACATGAAGTATTGCAGGCGGCCGGGCTGATGCGCGCCAAAGCGCTGGTCATCACCTACGACGACAAACACTCCGCCCTGCGCATCCTGCGCCACGTCCAGCAAGACCGTCCCGACCTGCCGGTGATCGTGCGCACCGCCGACGACAGCAATGTCGATGCGCTGAAAAAAGCCGGCGCCACCGAAGTGGTGGCCGAAGTGCTCGAAGGCAGCGTAATGCTTGCCTCGCAGGCGCTGCTGATGGCCGGCGTTCCGTTGAGCCGGGTAGTGCGCCGCGTGCAGGAAGCCCGCGCCAAACGCTACAGCATGTTCAGCGGCTACCTGCGCACCGCGCAGGCGGTGGAAATCGAATCGGACGAAGCGGACAGCCTGCAACCGCGTTTTCACAGCATCCTGCTGCGCGATGCCGACGCGGCCGTGGGGCAACGCCTGGGCGAATTAAAACTGGACGAGCTGAACATCGAAGTCAACGGCGTGCGCCGCCACAACGTGCTCGGCAGCCAACCCTCCGCCGACATGCTGCTGCGCGCCGGCGATGTGCTGTTATTGCTGGGTCAGCCGCTGATGCTGGAAGCGGCGGAGAAGCGACTGCGCGGGGGATAGAAGGGCTGTTGCGGAAGCGCATTGATATGGGAGCGCAATTTATTGCGCGATAAGGGATGCAACCAGACCCATCGCCCGATAATCGGACTTTCACCACAAGCCTGTATCGCCCACAAAAAAAGCCCGCTGCGAACAGCGGGCGGTGAAGGTCGTGCAGGAGTTTAGGCTGCAACTGCCCGAAGCACTTCCGGACTGTGTTCAGCAATCGCGATCAGAGTTTTAGCTGCACCGCTGGGTTCCCTGCGACCTTGTTCCCAATCTTGCAGTGTGCGCACCGAAACGCCGAGTAACTTTGCAAAGGAAGACTGTGGCAAGCCGGATTTCATGCGAGCAGAAACAACTGGCGGAATAGCTACCGTGTGAAGTTTAGTGGCGCGGCCAGTTTTCATCTCACGCACCGATTCCAATAATTCGGCACCAAGATTACGTTTTGCATCACGTTGTTGCAGTTCTTTTTCAGTCATGGGCATGTTATTTCCTCCTTCACTGCTTTCAATATATGGGCTGGTATGTTTTCGTGTTCATTCTTCGCGTAAATCAACAGTAGCCAAATCGTGCCATCCTCAAGCATGTTGTAGTAGATGACTCGGACGCCACCACTTTTGCCGGCACCCTTGCGCATCCATCGAACTTTACGACATCCGCCAGAACCTCGAACAACGTCACCTGCATCAAAATGCTCTGCAATCCATACAGCGAATTCGCCACGCTCTTCCTCAGTCCAATAGTCTGATACGTACCGGCTGAATATTTTGGTTTCTGCAACAGTAAGCCTGTGCGAATCATACGGCATTGCCGTACATGGTCAAGTTGGGTTATGTGTCTGGAAAAATACTCAATCAAAAATTTGTGACGGATTTGTGCCTTGAACCCTGTTTGCAACAAAGAAAAAGCCCGCTGCGAACAGCGGGCTTTTTGTGGGTCGGGTTTTAACCCGACAGTTGTTGCTTACACGCCCATGCAGACGGTGTAAAGCACATCATCGTCAGGAGCGGCTACGCCTGGGGGAGATGCGCCGCGACTTGAGCCGGAACTGGCATCATCAGTGACCATTATTGAGCCAGTATCGCCGACGCCATTATCCAGAGTGGTATCAAGTTGCTTGGCAAACTTGCCGAGAATATGCTTTGAACAGATGATGTAAGCGCCCTTCAGATTGTCAACGGGAGGAGTAGGGCTCCCACTTTCAATGCCAATACGGCCGCCTACGGCATTTTGTGGTAGATAAGGATCTTGGTCGCTGGCCACGGAAACTGTTGTTGGGCCTGCAGCCAATCCAGCCAGGCGCACGTGCTGCCAGAACACGATCGATTCATCAGTAGCTGTGTTGCTATCCCAAAATCCATTGATCAGACCGTTCCCGAGTGAACCTGCGGGCGTTGTTGCCAGCGTTGCAGTTGCCCCAACATGGCTGGTTGCATTGGTGTCATCACCCGGCAGGGAGCGGAACTTGTCCTGATAGCTGTAGATGAATACGGGAATATTGCGGAAGTCGGTGGAAAGGTTCTTCACCTTCGCGCTGTTGATCAGTTCCTGGCCTTTCAGCACGCCGCCGAGCAGCAGGCCGATAATCACCAGTACGATGGCGATTTCGATTAAAGTAAAGCCGGATTGATTGCGCTTCATCATATTTTTCTCCAGTGGATAATTTTTGGTGTTTTAGGAGGAGTAGCCGACGTCTCAAGTAACGGCGACTTTCATCTCTCTGTACGACATTAAGCAAGCTGCGTGCCAAATGTGGGGCGGCGCGATGAAACGACGGAAACACCTAGCTTGTCAAGTAATTAGTTGATAAATCTGCGGACTTGACTGGACTGCACGGGGTAAAACTCAAATGATTTTGACGGACTTTCGACAAGAAGTGACGAGATGCTGACGCTTGACTTGTTGCGCGGGGTCAACACCGGACGCTGGTTGGCGCTCGCGTTAT
>Ga0210005_1000394_pt1 | contig 36532 bp, 36 predicted proteins | sample CryGey02umfilter_3_FD_183961 | JGI IMG/M metagenome (GOLD analysis project Ga0210005, IMG submission 183961) | Groundwater microbial communities from aquifer in Utah, USA - Crystal Geyser 4/9/14 0.2 um filter (SPAdes) (version 3) | ecosystem: Environmental > Aquatic > Deep subsurface >... | reverse complement strand
CCTTTTTCCACTTTTTTTGAATTTTCTTTCAAGTTCTTTATTTGGCTACCGCAAAACCAAAATCCTACTTGCTATGTCGAATTTTTGTAGAATGTCAGAATACAAATAATATGAATAATTGGTACCAACAACTAATTAAGCCGGAATGGGCTCCCCCTGCATATTTGTTTGGCCCTGTTTGGAGTATGTTATATGTGGTAATTGCGGCTACTTATGGCTACGCAGGCTGGATGTTTTTTACAGGGAAAATCCGTTTTATGGTTTTCTTGCCCTTTATTTTGAACATTGTCTTTAATATTGCCTTTACGCCAATTCAATTTGGATTAAAAAACAACTTACTAGCAACAGTAGATATCCTATTGGTCTTGGGTACATTAATCTGGTTAATGATCATGATTTACCCCCATGCAAAGTGGATAACTTATGCCAACATTCCCTATTTAGGCTGGGTTCTGTTTGCAAGCGTATTACAAATTACAGTTACTTATTTAAATGCATAATTAAGGATGTAGAAATAATCAAGAATGGCAATACTGAGCAGCCCTTGGCGATCCTTAATGGTAATAATTTTGAGTGGACTAAGTTTTTTGAACCTTTTGGCCATGATTCATACTGGAAGGGACCTCAATTTAAAGCCGCAGTACAGGCGGGTGAATATCAAATTATTGTTTCTAGCGAAAAGAATGACTCAAAATATTCTCTTGCAACCGGGAATATTGAAACGTTTGACTTTAAGGAGTCTGTTAATGCCCTTAAGTTGATTCTAAAAAACAAGCGTGAATTTTTTGAAAAATCGCCGGCGGATTTCATTTTATCCCCCTTTGGCGCTGGGCTAATTATTCTAATGTTTGCGTTATCTTTTATTTTCGGATTTCTTTACCGATTAAGTCTAAAGCGATTATCACGGAACACAATTAGAAAAAGGCCAAAAAACATTGGTAAAAAAGATCGTCTTATGAGACTGGGATTGGCTTTAATTTTATTTGTCATAGCAATAACAACAACTTGGAGTCCAATTTTATTATTTTTCTCAGGCTTCACTCTTTTTGAAGCAATTTTTAGTTGGTGTGGATTTTATGCAGCAATAGGGAGAAATACATGCCCGCTTTAAAAAGCGGCAGGGTTCGAGCTGCGCTCGAACTGTTTGGAGCGGGTGACGGGAATCGAACCCGTATCATCAGCTTGGAAGGCTGAGGTAATAGCCATTATACGACACCCGCATTTTTTGTGTCAAAATTTGCCTATTTAATATAACCAAAAATTTTGATTATTCAAGAGCAACTCAAATGTGGTATTGATTAAATATACTAATCACTATCTACTATGAAAATCTTTTTGGGCACAGACCATGCTGGCTTTGAACTAAAGGAAATCGTTAAAAAATTTTTAGAAATGGCGGGCCACGAAGTCCATGATATGGGAGCCTTAACTTATGACGAATTGGATGACTACCCGGACTTCATTATTCCCGCAGCCGAAGCGGTTGGAAAGGATCCCGAAAATACACGTGGCATTGTTTTTGGTGGTTCCGGCCAAGGTGAAGCAATTGCTGCCAACAAAGTTAAGGGCGTGCGGGCGGCTTTGTACTATGGGCATAATTTAGAAATCGTGCGTTTATCACGGGAACACAACAATAGTAATGTTTTGTCGCTGGGAGCAAGGATGCAAACACCGGAAGAAGCAAAAGAGGCTGTTCAGCTTTGGTTGGATACAAAATTTGCCGGTGATCGCCACCAGCGTAGGATTGATAAGATTAGTCAGTTTGAAGGGTAGCCCTATTATTCCGGCACAACTGCCTCCTCCCCGGGACAAGCAGGAAACTCGCAAGCTAAGCCTTCGCGTCCTACAATTGTACCATCGGAACAAATTTTGGCGTCTTCAGGACAAGCAATAATGCGATCGTTATCGGCTTGTTGGGTATCAATATTGTTGCTTTGGCAACCAATTAAAGAAAGTAACAGCAAGGTGGCAATTATGCCGGTAGCAATTTTTTTCATACTTTTGTGTTTTTAATTTTGATAAAAGTATCTTAACATGAACTTAGATAATGCGAAATTAATTATTAGCTTATAAAAATATGACTCCGCCAGAAAAGCCAAAACCGTCCGAAACTCCAGACGCAAAAAAAGGAGCAGAAGATGTAGCAACCGAAACCAAAACAGATACAACGGCAACAAAAACGGAATTAGAAGGCACTGCCAAAGAGAAATTCACCGGCTTTATGGATAAATTTAAAAATTTGGACCTTAGTAAGCTGTTTGATACGTTTATGGCGGAGATTAGCAAAGTACTGAAAAAAATGGGTTTGGGTGATCTATTTAAATCTAAAAAAGAAGATAAGACTGCAACTGCAGAAACCCCTTCCACTACAACCGAGGAACCGGCCAAAAAGCCTGCGGAAACTACGGAGAACAAGGAGAGTGTCCCGGTCGACCCCAAGAAAGTGCTTGCTTGTGGTGATTCTTTGGCAACCGGTTTTGGCAGAAGCTACACACTTGATAATAATGGTGCCCAAGTGGGAGCCCAAAGTAATAAACTACTTAAAGAAGTGCGGGCTGGACTCTTTAAAAATGCCAAAGAAAATGGCTGTACATCCTGCGTAATCAGCATTGGCGCAAATGACCTAGACCCAAATCTTGGCAATATTCAGGCGATTGTTGCTGAGGCTAGAAAATACTTTCCTGCAGATAAAATTGTTTTATGTGGCGTACCGGAATACACCGCCGACCCTAAATACGCTGGGAATTGGGGGAAATACGGCTCTCGAATTACACAATATAATACCGATTTAGAAAAAAATTTCCCGGGGATTAAAATTTACCGCATGCCAACAAACGGATTGCTACACCCACACTCCTACGCCGGTATTGTTGCTGATCTGGACAAAATGCTGGACGTAGAGCGCAAAACAGCTTAAGATCAACTCAAAATCTAACCTCCTTGCCACATGAAAATCAGTGATTATCCCGTTCCGGCAAAACCTAAAGTTGCCATCTTAATGGGCAGCGATTCCGATTTAAGTATTATGGCCAAAGCTGCGGACTTTTTAACTGAATTTGGAGTGGAGTTTGAAATTAAGGTGATATCGGCACACCGAACACCACATGATTTAGTGGAATTTATTGATCAGGCCCATACCAAAGGTGTAAAGGTGATTATTGCCGGAGCCGGTGGGGCGGCGCATTTGCCAGGCGTCATTGCCGCTCAAACTTACTTGCCTGTAATTGGAATTCCCATTAGCAACAGTCTAGATGGCATGGATGCCCTGCTTTCCATCGTTCAAATGCCAAGCGGCGTACCCGTGGCCACAGTTGGTGTTGATCGAGCCAAAAATGCCGCAGTATTGGCGGTGCAAATCCTGGCAATAGCCGACGAAAATCTGACTAATCAACTTAAAAAATACAAGGCCGAAATGGCTGCAGCATCCCGTGCAAAAAATAATTAATCCCCTACATTGTGGCCATAAACATTGAATCCGTTTTAGCAAATTATAATAAAGACGATCTAACAATCGGTGTTTTAGGCGGTCATAGTGCTTTGGATGTTTGCAGTGGCGCCAAAGAACGTGGCTTTAGAACTGTTGCCATATGCCAAAAAGGTCGTGACCTTACCTACAGCAAATACTACAAAACCCGCAACGGCAAGGGCTGTGTGGATGAAGTAATTTTAGTCGATAAGTTTGCCGACATTGTGAAGCCAGAAATCCAAGAGCAACTGCGTGCCATGAACACGATCTTTGTCCACAACCGTTATTTTTGGGTTTATTGTAATTTTGAGGAAATCGAAAAAGAGTTTAACGTCCCCATTTTTGGCACACGTGAAATGCTCAAACTGGAAGAACGTGACGTTCCCAATAATCAATATATATTAATGGAAAAAGCCGGCATCCGTATTCCTAAAATTATCCGCCAAGGGGGGACGCAAACCGATAAAGCCACTCTAGATAAAGCCTTTGATAATCACTTTGTGACAAATAAAGGTGGTCCCCTCCTTGTTAAAGCTAACGAAGCAATTCGCTCTTACGAACGTGCATTTTTTGTTATCACCAACCAAGATGATTTCTACAGAATTGGTGCCGATATGATCAAAAATGAAAAAACAACTCAAGCCAACATCGACAATGCCGTGATTGAGGAATTTATTATTGGAGCACAGGTAAACTTTAATTTCTTTTACTCTTCACTAACTGGTGAATTAGAATTGATGGGAACCGACATGCGCCGCCAAACTAGTATGGATGGCTTTTTACGTTTAGATTCAGTTACCCAAAGCCAGCTCATTACTTCCGGCTACAAACCAAGCATGGTCGAAAATGGCCATGTGGCGATTACTGTTAAAGAATCAATCTTAGAAAAAGCTTTTGCCATTGGCGAAAAGTTTGTGGAAATCTCTAAAAAAGAGGCCGCCCCCGGCATTATCGGCCCCTTTGCACTCCAAGGCGCGGTCGATAGCCAGCACGGCACAGAGGAGATCGTAATTTTTGATGTATCGATGCGAATTCCCGGCTCACCGGGCACCCGCTTTACCCCATATTCAGGCTACCTTTATGGCCAACCGCTGAGCTTTGGTGACAGAATTGCAATGGAAATACGTGTAGCAGCATATAAAAATACCCTTCATCAAATTCTGACCTAACAGTTTTTGACTTTGAGTGATATTTATGTTATATTATTTGGATTGTTCAAATATTATATAACATAAATTACATGAACAAGCTTTTGCATACTTTTCGTTCGATGCGGCGTATAACGCAAGTTAGCGCTGTTTTCGGGATTGTGTTGAGTTTATTTGTGACTCAACTTGTGTTTGCGCAGTTCGATTTAGGTACCGGCACGGGTACCGTTATTGATGGAACCGGCACGGGCACTCTTCCCGGTGACACCGGCACGGGCTCCGGGACCGGTGGTACGGGTACTCTTCCCGGTGACCTTGGTACAGGCTCCGGCACCGGTGGTACGGGTACTCTTCCCGGTGTTAATTGTGGAGACACAATTTTGGTTGATACAATACTACTTCAACCACTAGCTTGTAATGGAGTTGGTTTAACGGTAAGCGCAAATGCTACTCTAAATCTAAATTCAAATACCATTTCAAGTACTAGTGGTACAGATAAAGGTATCGTAATTTCTGGTGACAATGCTACCGTTACAAACGGTTCTGTTACTGGATTTGCAATAGGTGTTCAAGCCTCAAGTACTGCAGCCACAATCACAAGCGTTACGGCTACAGGTAATACTGTTGGTATCTCAATTGAAGATACGGCTACTGGAACTACTGTTTCAAGCAATACTATTTCAGATGGTGATAAAGGTATTGCTGTTGCAAACAGTAATGACAACACCATTTCTGCTAATACAACTTCCGGCCAAGCTAGTGCGGGTATTGAAGTAAGTGGTAGTGGCTCAACAGGTAATACAATTGATGGAAATGTTATGAACTCTTCACCAATTGGATTATCTTTTACTGATGGTGCCAATACAAACTCCGGATCTGCAAACACTTTTAATGCAACTACAACTTCTGTAGCTGCAGATTCAACTACTTCTAAAATTTTAATTACGGACAACTTGGGTGATAGCGCTCAAAGTGTAGACAACAATGGTATGGATAATTACTTTGGTAGTTCAACTGGTCTATGTGACCGTGTTATTACCGAAGCAGATGATGAAGATCCTGCCACACCTGGCGTGCAAGTTACAATTACAGAAGATGCCACTTGTACAACTAGTGGTTTAATTGTAAATGTTAATCCTACAGTTGCTGCTTCTGTTGATATTACTGGTACTGGTACTACAAAACCGGTAATTACTAATGGGGCCACAGGCGTTTCCAATACTGCTATTATTGTTGCTACAACTAGTGCACCTGCTACAATTTCAAATATTGAATTGTTAGGATGGACAACTGGTGTTGAAGCAAACGCTAATGGTACTACTGTTACTGGCGTTACATTCTCAAACATCCAAGATAGTGGTGCTGGTGTAAATCTTAATGGTAGTGATAATTCTGTAGATGGTAACGAATTCACAGCTAGCGAAAAGGCTGGTTCAGCGGTGACAGACAATGGAGCAAATAACACTATTGCAAATAATAATGTTAATGGTTCATTTACTACAGCCATTGTTCTTTCTAATACTTCTGAAGGCACTACTGTTGATGCTAATACAATCGACTTTAGTACAACTACAGATGGTGGAACTGCTTCAACAGCTATCGTTGTGAATTATGACGCTGTTGCTAAAGCTACTCCCCCAACTCTCACAAACAATACAACTGTTCTTAGCGATAATGACACAGGTATTGCAATTGCAAGCTCTTCTACAAATACGATTATTGAAGGAACAACTGTTAATTTAGGTTCTACACCTACTGCAGCAATTGTTGACGCAGGTACAAGCACACAACTCATTAATACAACTATGGTTGGTGGTGTAACTGGCGTTTATGTAACAGGTATGCAATTACTTGGTGATAACGCTACTGTTTCTGGAAGTACATTAACAGGTACCACAGCCGTTTCTATTGAAGGTGATGCTTCTGGTACAACTATCGTAAACACAACTATTACAGATAGTACAACGGGTATTTACCAAGGTCCTCTAACTTCAAATACAACAGTTGCAGGTATGATTTATACAAATGTAACAACACAAGAATCTACTAATGCTTTGTCAGCAACCGATCAAGCTGCAGGATTTGTGGTGACAGCAGTTGGTAACAACCTCGTAATTGTTGATAGTCAAAATAATCCTAAGATCGTAATTCCGGATGGTGCAATTGCTCCAATTATTGATCAAATCAATTTTAGTGGCTCCAACATCAACACATTGCCAGGTACAATTGGTACCGAAACAAATGTTGGTAAAACTGAAATACACGGAATTGTACGTGCTGACAATGCTCCAATCGTTAAAGACATCATTATTGATGCCAACTTAGGTGCAAATGCAGTACGTGTGTTAAACGATAATACATCCGCAGTTGTTAGTGGTGTTATTGATGCCGCAAACCCTGCCGAAGGTCTTGTAGTGGTAGATGGTGCTCCAACAAACGTTAATGGTGCCAGCATTACTGCTGTAAGTGAAACAATCGGTACTAAAAATGTTATTAGAGTATCAGGCTTATCTAACAGTCTAGGTCATGAATTCCCAGACCAAGATCTTGATGGCGTAAGTAACGAACTTGATGTGTGTGCCAATACACCTGCCGGTGAACTTGCAGACGCGACAGGATGTAGTGCTTCACAACAAGTTAGCGATGATGCTGATAGTGATGGTATTGCAGACGCAGATGATGTTTGTCCTACAGTAGCCGGCCGTGCAGATTATGCAGGTTGTCCAGTATCTATCTTGGTTAATATTGCACAACATGATGTAAACATTGGTCGTGGTAAACCTAAAAAATTACACTTACCAGCTGTTGAAATCAAAGTGTTTGACCGAAAAGACACAGTATTCCTAGCTGTTGCAGGAAATCGAACACCAAAGGAATCGCTTTATGGTGCAATCTTCGAATCTAATGCTGGTTTCGTTGCAACTTGTACAACAAGTGCAGACGGTACATGTTCAGCATTTGCTCCTAGCATAGGTGAATACCTTGTCATTGGTCGCTATGCAGATGCCAGTTCAAGAACGCACCCGGTTTATGTTGGTAAACCTTTAAGCTCTCGTGCGTTTGTAGATACAGATAACGATGGCATTGGTGATCTAGCTACAAGAAATCTCCAAATCATGAAGATTTCTAAGAAAGACGAATACAAAGAGCATCGTGGTGGTAAGAAAGTTGTTGTTAAAGAATCAAAGAACGAACCTGAAGACGAAGAAGGTCCGGAAAAACTTGATAGATCTAACTTTGATGATGACTTCCGTTCACAAAGTTTACCTGTTGGAACCGAACCTACTCTTGAAGTAATTGTACCGGAATCCGCTGTATGGGAAGGCACAACATCTGTTTACCCATTCATCTTTACATCAAACAGTGATTGGGATGTAAATGTATGTGCTGAAGTACCGGGTGGTTACCAAATTGCGGGTGTGTATAACGACAACGGTGATCTTATCCCTGACACAGGTTGTCTACAAACATTCGTTTCTGACCAAACAATAACTGTTGCCTTTGAGGTGGTTGATATTGGCTCACCAGAACCAGAACTAAATTCTATCCTCACATTTGCTTCCCCTAAGGGCAAAAAGACCGTTAGAAAACATTCTGCATCTGACGTTCGCAAACCTCGCCACGACAAAGATGTTAGAGAAGCCAAAGTTAAGGTAAAAGCTGACAAACAAGAAAAAGTGAAGAAAGAAAAAGCCGAAAAAGCTAAAAAGGAAACTGAGAAGAAGAAAAAAGAACAAAAGAAGCGAAAAGCTTCTCTATCTGCAAGCTTACAATCATCTTTACTTCAATCTGAAGTTCTTGAAGCAGAACTTGGCTCAGACCGTGAAATAGTATTAACGAAAAACGCTGCTGCTACAAATTCAGACACTGCCGCAGTACTGGTTATTACAGCGATCATTGTTGCGGCTGCTGCTGCTTTATCTTCTACAGTTACTCAAAAAAGTATGAAAAAGTAATCTCAATAAAGTAATTGTCTAAGACTAAACAACCGCTATTCTCCGGAGTAGCGGTTGTTTTTTTAAAGGAATTGCATTCCCCCCTTTACGGAGGTAGAATTGATTGTTGTATTTAACCCTAAAGACTATGAAAACCCCCGATAAAGTCGATGTGGCAAGTGAAGAGCAAACACCACCTGTGCCTACCGTGGAAGCCACTGAAACAGGAGCGGAAGATAATAAATATATGGACTACAATAATATCCTTGCAATTTCCGGTGAAATTGTTGCTTTAACACGTACCGCGAGCGTTGAATAGATTTCCCCTTGCCATATCTAGTCAGATCTATTAAAATTCCGCTTGCTGTATTTCTAATTTACCACTTTTTCTATGAATCGTGATACGAAGAAAAAAATCATTACAAAATTTGCGAATGGGAATGATGACACTGGTTCTGCCACTGTCCAAATTGCAATTTTTACGCATCGAATTAATGAGTTAACCGATCACTTAAAACAACACGCTAAAGATAATCACTCTCGTCGTGGTTTGCTTGGTTTAGTTGGTAAACGTCGTCGGCTGCTTAATTATCTTAAGTACAACAAAAAGGAACAATACGACGATGTAGTAGAAAAGCTTTCATTGAAACGCTAATTTTATTATAATTTAGTTGTTGCTCTTTTAGTTTGTTGTTCAGCCTACACCAAGTTGCAGTTTAGAGTTCGTTACTAATGGGTTCTAAATTGTTACTTGGTATCGCTGTATAGCCTAAAGGGCGACATGATATCATTTAACCTATTTTTAAGATGTCAATATATCAAAAACCGGTTCACTCTGTTGAGATGGACTTGGCTGGCCGCAAACTGACCCTAACAACAGGGCATTATGCGTTGCAAGCCTCGGGAGCTGTTACTGCCTCCCTTGGCGACACCGTTGTACTTTGTACCGGTATGATGAGCAGTAAACCACGAGAAGGAACAGATTTCTTCCCGTTAATGGTCGATTACGAAGAAAAATATTACGCTACCGGAAAAATCAGTGGTAGTCGTTTTATTAAACGTGAAGGACGCCCTTCGGAAGAAGCGGTATTAAATTCTCGTTTAATCGATCGCCCAATTCGTCCATTGTTCCCTAAAGGATTCCGTAACGACGTTCAGGTTATTTGTACCGTTTTGTCAGCTGATATGGAAGTTCACCCGGGCACAACAGCCATGATTGGTGCTTCTGCAGCCTTACAAGTGGCCGGTATGCCAATGGAAGCGCCAATAAGCGGTATCCGTATTGGTATGATCGATGGTGAATTCATTGTAAATCCCACTTACGAACAAGCCGAATCTGGTGACCTAAACCTAGTTGTTGCCGGTACCGAAGACGCAATTATGATGGTAGAAGCTGAAGCCAAAGAAGTTACAGATGAAAAAATGCTCGAAGCTCTAGAATTGGCTCACACATACATCAAACAAATTTGCCAACTGCAAAAAGAACTAATCGCCAAAGTTAATCCAACACCACTACCTTACGAAATTACAGCTAAAGATGACTCTGCTATAGAAATGGTACGCGGCGTAGTAAGCGATGACGAACTAGATGCGGTTAAAGGTGAACTTAAAAAAGACTACAAAGACCGACTGCATGAATTGGAAGACAAAGTTTTAGAAAAATTTGCCGCTCAAATCGAAGCAGAAGAAGTTTCAGCAGGAGCAATTAAAGAAGCCGTAAGTACCATTGTTGAAAAACGTACACGTGACAACATTCTTACCAAAGGAATTCGATTAGACGGTCGTAAAACTGACGAAGTTCGTCCTATCTTTGTAGAAGTTGGCGTACTGCCTCGTACTCACGGTAGTGGCTTATTCCAACGTGGTGAAACACAAGTTTTAAATATTTGTACATTAGGCGGCCCTGGTGCGGCTCAAATTGTTGATACAATGGATCAAGACGTTACACGCAGATACATGCACCATTATAACTTCCCCGGGTACTCTGTTGGTGAAGTTAAGCCAATGCGTTCTCCGGGTCGCCGTGAAATCGGTCATGGTTACTTAGCTGAAAAAGCGCTACTGGCTGTGTTACCGGATCCAAAAGACTTTCCATACACAATGCGTCTGGTTTCAGAAGTATTGTCTTGTAATGGATCCAGCTCAATGGGGTCAGTATGTGGTTCGACATTATCGCTAATGGATGCCGGCGTACCGCTTAAAGCACCTGTTTCCGGTATTGCCATGGGGCTTGTAACTAACGATGATGGCAGCCAATACAAAATCCTGACAGACATCCAAGGTATGGAAGATTTTGGTGGCGATATGGACCTTAAAGTAGCCGGTACCGTAAATGGTATTACAGCGCTACAAATGGACATCAAATTAAAAGGTCTAAAAATGGAACTACTAAGAGAAGCGATTGGACAAGCCAATAAAGGACGTGATGACATTCTAAACTCAATGTTAGCCGTTATTGCTGAACCTCGTACCGCACTATCTCCTTTTGCACCGGTTATCGAGTCGATGATGATCGATCCGGATAAAATTAGAGAAGTAATTGGTAAAGGTGGCGAAACAATCCAAGCAATTGTCAAAGAATCCGGAGCCGAAATTGATATTACCCAAGATGGACAAGTAAACATTACCGCCCCAAATCGTGAAGCTGCCAACGTGGCAATGGACATGATTAAAGGCATCGTTGTTGATCCGGAACCGGGAACCGACTACGAAGCAACAGTTATGAAAGTTATGGAATTTGGTGTTTTCGTTGAATTCCTCCCAGGCAAACAAGGTCTTGTCCATGTTTCCAAGTTATCTAAAGAGTTCATGAAAGATGTTGCCGACAAATATAAAGTTGGAGACAAACTTAAAGTACGACTAGAAGGAATTGACGATAAAGGTCGCTACAATCTTTCCGCCTTACCTTTTTTAGCTTAAAGCCAACGACGCCACTTAAAATAGGTAAGCATCGAAACAACAATTAAAACCATCCCTCCTGTCACAATAATAAATGATAGGGGGGTTTCGGCGAATGGGAGTGTTTCCAGATTCATGCCATAAAGTCCGGTAATAAATGTTAGCGGTAACATGATAACCGAAAAGATAGTGAGCGTCTTAATGACGTTGTTGGTATTGTGCGAAATAATCGATTCGTTGGTTTCTTGAATAGAAGCAATTAAATCACGATAGTTTTCTAAGGTACTCCACATTTTCTCAATCGTGTCCGCCACGTCATCAAAATAGATGCCTAAATTTTTTGGCAAGAATTTAACATGTTTGTGTCCTAAATCAGCCAATACTGTTCTTTGGTGGAGAATAATACGTCTAAAGTTAATGATATCTTTTTTATAGACCAGAATATCACGCAGCCGATCCTCTTGAGCACGTGGTGAATCAGCAAACACCTCTTTTTCCAGCTTGTCAATGTGCGCCCCAATATTGTCCAACATGGGGAATGTTGACTCAAACAAGTGTTTAATAATTTGATACAGTAAATAACCACTACCTTTGCTCATGTACTCTTTGCGATTGGCATTGGCTTCAGCAAACTGACTAACTAATTTTTCCAAATTCCGATTCTTGTGGTTAATGGTGATTAAATAGCCATTACCGATGAAAATATTTACTTCACTCACCTTTACAAAACCATATCGACTATGGCGCTCGGGCAATTGAATAACAATAAACAAGTAATCTTTATATTCATCAATTTTTGGTCTTTGTTTGGCCGAAAGACAGTCTTCCAAATCAAGATGATGGAATTTAAACTTTTTAGCCAAAAACTCCCCTCCTGCTTGGGTAGGTTCCGAAAAATGAATCCACTTTAAATCTTTGTAATTAATAGTTTGCGGTTCCACACAATGGGGTTAACATTACTATTATTTTACACTAATTTGGGCTGACAAGCCAGGTATATATCGTTTAACAATTCAATGAACTTTTCTTTTTTATCTTTAGCGGTCGCTTCATTAAACGCACACCAACACGTGTCTGCACAAAGATGATATGACAGAGCCATAACATGGTTAGAATCTGGAGTCTGGCCACCTTCAAACTGATTATTGGTCTTAACTATGCCTAATTCAACTAAATTCATCTTTGACAACTCTAAGCCATCCAGTATTACGGAAGACGGTATTGGAAAATCTGTGAATAATAGTAAAACTGCTTCAAATCTACCCTCGAGGTCTTGATCTGGGGTGACTGCTTTGACTGCTTCGACCGTTTCTACACTATGGGCGGTCCTACGTCGGATATATCATCGCCTACTACTGCTTCCGGGTTCAAAATTGTGGGTAAAATAGGCACTATTAGAGGTGGGTCATTTTCAGGAGGCATATTGTTGATTTATTAATATTATCAAGTACAAAATTATACCCACTCTTTCTTTTTTAGCAAGTCAAAGTTCCCAACATGCTGGGAACTTTAATTGGACAAAATAAAAAAACCTCTTACCGAAGTAAGAGGCCTAGATAAACTACTTTAAGCTATTCTATCACCAGTCAAAAATAAAGAATATAAGCGATTGGAGAGAATGTATAGGCTTGAAGAAGTCGGTCTATTGCAGAGGACTACTCTACCATTTACAACCACAAGGATTGATCGCCTTACTTCCGATTAGATTTTCGTCTTACGGATCGGACGGCTTGTTTTATGTATTAACTAGTGTATAAATACACAAAGGGGAGGGTAGTTAACACCAAGCTTAAAGGGGTACGGTGTTAGCTAGTTAGGCTATCACCATCGTAAAGCAATATTTGTATCAAGGAACTTTATTTCAAAGCGATTTCATATGAAGAAATCTAGTAACTATATCAAAGATTTTAGAATCGTCAAATTTTAGGTGTAGCGATAAAAGGGAGTTGTTGCGTGCGTTAAAGGTTAAGAAGCAAAATCCGCAGCTTTGTGCTACAATATTAGGAGGTTTAAACTTTATACATGCAGCCAACTTCGATTAAAATTATTGAGCAATTGCGTGAACAAGGCCATCAGGCCTTTTGGGCCGGTGGCTGCGTACGGGACATGCTTTTGGGCATCAAACCCAAAGACTACGATATTGTTACCAGCGCCCGTCCCGAAGAAATTGAGGCAATATTAGAAACAACAATCCCCATTGGTAAGGAGTTTGGCGTAATTTTAGCCTTACAAGACGGTCACAATTTTGAAATCGCCACCTTTAGATCCGATTCCGGCTATAGCGATGGCCGCCGCCCCGACGCCGTGGAGTTCACCACCGCCGAAGAAGACGCCAAGCGTCGCGACTTTACCATTAACGGCATGTTTTACGACCCCACTCATGACAAAGTTTTTGACTATGTTGGTGGGCAAATCGATCTCGAAAACAAGCTAATTCGCTTTATTGGTAATCCCGAGGAGCGGATTAAAGAGGATCATCTCCGTATTTTACGCGCCATCCGCTTTAAAAATGTCTACGATTTTCAATATCACCCCGACACATACCAGGCAATTAAAAAGCATATCAACCTAGTAAAAGATGTTTCACCCGAACGTGTTGCCGACGAATTAAATAAAATGATTATTAGCCCCCGCCGCGTCGACGCATTAAATGATCTCGCCGATCTTGGCTTATTAGAGCTGATTTTGCCCGAAATTTCAGCCTTAAAAGGTGTTGCCCAACCGGACATCTATCATCAGGAAGGTGACGTTTTTACCCATACAATGGCTTGTTTAAAGTCGATGAGTCCAAATAAGCCGCTAAGTTTGTATTGGGCGGTAATGCTGCATGATGTCGGCAAAGCCCAAACCTTTAAGGTGGCGGAGCGCATCCGCTTTGACGGCCATGCCGAGGCTTCTGCTGAAATTGCCAAAAATTTACTTAAACGACTCAAGTTTTCTCGCCGCTTTATTCAAAAAGTAAGTTGGTTATGTGAACATCACATGTCTGTGTTTAATGTGCTCGATATGCCCAAGCAAACCCGCATGAAGTGGTTTCTAAAACCATGGTTCCTCGATTTATTGGAAGTACATAAGGCCGATGCCTCTGGGGCGATCCCCGTTGATTTAGCAGGATACCAAAAAGTCCGTAGTTTATATGACAAAGAAACCAGCCAGTTGCCGGCCCAGCTACCAAAACTACTGTCGGGCGAAGAAGTTATGCAAATTTTACAACTAAAACCGGGGCCAAAACTTGGCTTAATCCTAGAGGAAATTGCCGATTTACAAAAAGCAGGGGAGCTTGTGACCCCCCTGCAAACACGCGCTTGGCTTAAACATAACTACCTAAACTAGGTGTTCTTTTTTTAAGCGTTTGTAAATTGTCATTGCGGCCATGCACATTGCCCCTAGTCCCAATAGGAGAGCGGCTGCTTGAACAAGGAAACCTAAGTACGGAACCAAAGTTAGTAGTTCAATAGCAATCAAGCCTAAAGCAAATACACCAAAGTGCTCAATCGGCTTAAGTTTTTTCTTTGAACGTAAGATTAAGCTACCAGCAAAGTATGCAGCAAAAATCTTGGCAACCAGTAACATCCCCGCCAATTTTATCATCAACAATAATCCCAATTTAATGCCAATTACACTGATGAAGCATAAAAGAATTGCAAAAAGTGCAGCAGGTACAACGGCAAACCCAATCAACACAGTCATTAGTGGTTTTTCTTTAACCGCCACTACGCTGCCGGCAACTAGATTTGGTACCATTAACATCAGTAGTAAGCCTAAAACAAGTGTTGTAAGTAAAGAGAAAGCAATAGCACTTGCTTTCATTTCCCAAAGACCACCGCGGTGCATCTCTGGTCTATCTACTATTTTTTGGCCAAAAATAATTTCACCACCCACCATTGTAGCTGTCACTTCTGCCGCTTTTGGGGCGTCATATACCAGGTTACCTTTTATGCTTGTTTTGTCTGATACTCGTAGCTGATTGTCTAACTCTGCTTTCACGTTTCCTTCAACTGTTCCATAGATACCAAGTTCACCACCCATGACAAGGATGTCACCTTTTACGGTACCCCACATTTCGGTCATGCCACCAAAAACAACAAGGTCACCATTAATTACAGCATCGGCATCGATATATGTTTGTCCGCCTACCAAAATTAAGTCACCACCAATTGTTGCATTAACGCTGACGCTACCGGCAACCATTCTGACATCATCACTTATATCACCATCAATTACAACATCACCAGCCAAGCCTAAAACGTCACCTGTAACTGCACCGGACATATTTAAGTTGCCGCCTGCCGCTAGCACATCGCCATTAACAGCTTCTGCCACACGCACACTGCCCGCCGCCACATAAAGGTCGGTTTGGACTGCTTCGTCAATAAGCACACTTTCTCCGGATTTTGCGGTTAGCGCAAATGCCGAAAAAGGGACTGCTAACATGAGTAGCAGCGAAATAATTGCACCAAATTTTTTCATTTTTATTTGATTAATAAATTGATACTCTGATTTTGCTATAAATTAGCGCACGACGCAACCATCATTTAAATTTTTATAAATTATGGCCTTGTTAACATCAAAAAATCTACCAATGGGGATGGAGGCCCCAATGTTCGAAAATCTTCCAGGTATCGATGGTAAAACTTATTCTCTAGATGATTTTTATCGCTACAAAGCACTCGTCATTATTTTTATGTGTGTTCATTGCCCTTATGTCCAAAAAATCGAACATCAAATTGTCGAACTTCACAAAAAATACGCCGACCACCAAGTCCGCATTGTTGCCATCAACCCCAACAATGTTGAGCAGTACCCCGAAGACAGCCTCGAAAACATGAAAAAGCGCGCCGAAGCACAAGGATATAGTAATTTAATCTATTTACGCGATAATTCTCAAGCTGTTGCCAAAGCCTACATGGCCGAATGCACCCCCGATTTATACTTGTTTGATCAAGATCGCGAACTAGTATATCACGGACGTATTGAAGAAATGCATCAAGCTATAGACCTTATGTTGGCCGGCGAGGATCCGATTGTTGACCAAATGCCGTCGCAAGGGTGTTCCATTAAGTGGCGGGAGACATAGAGTGCTGGGCATGCAGGCTCAGTATTTGCTGCCAGAGTTGTTCAATATGACCTTGTGGTGTATCTGCAACAACGGAGGGGGCACCCAGTTGCTCTAATGCGGCATTTCGCGTCTGTTGATTGATCAATTTCGGCACACCAGTAGCTAATGCCAAATATTCTCGACCATCTTCATCCGTATGTACTTCGATACGGCCACGCTTAAAGTAAGGCTTCATTTTATTTTTGAGCATTGTCTCGCTATTTTCGGTTTCCAACAGTTCTCTTAAAAGGGAGGCTGTTTTTGGATGTTGCAAAACAGCATCATTTTTTGCCAGAGTCACTAAGGCAAACACAATTTTTAGAATGTTAGTAAGTTTTACAAGTATGTGATCCGCCGGTGTTTTAATCTCTGTCTCTTGTTCAGAGATTAATTCATGATAGCGCACTAAGTTATTATGATCCGGAGTAGCTTTTTTCCCTATTTGTTGGCGCGCCAGATTCCATTGCCATTCATAAGTTGTTTTTTTCATTAATATTACAAGTTGCAAAAATAAGTTATTCGGCGAGTATTTAAGCTGGTTATGTGACGCAGTGCTAACAATGTACTTGGTAGAATCAGTGCCATTTACTCGAGGGGTACTAAAGTGAATTGTCATTACATTTTGGCCAGTATTAGCCAGTTCATATAAAAACAAGGCCCATACCTCATCTAAAAAATGATCTCTCAGCTCGTCCATCTTATGTTGAGAAGTAGATTGTTGCTCAGGTGGAGATGGTGTATTGGGAGCCATTTTTTGACCTTTTAAAGATAATGCAACTATAGTATTTTATAGTGCGAAGTCAAATCTCTATTTGTTAGCTGTATGCACATCCGCATCCTTAAAATCGGCAAAACCGCCAACGAATATTTGCCCTTAGAACAAAAGTTCATTACCTATTTGCAGCCCAATCAGCTGGAAATATTGAGTTTACCTGCCAGCCGTAAAAACGACCCTACTGCCGTAAAAGTTGCCGATCAAGAAACGCTATCCGCCAAAATTAAACCGGATTGGCCTACAATATTGCTTACCGAATTCGGCAAGCAGCTAGACACCCCAGCCTTAGCCGATCACCTCCAGCAGTTAACAGCGGCCTCCGGCCGCCTCCAATTAGTACTTGGCGGCGCCTTTGGCTTTACCAATGAGTTTAAGCGCACACACTCAAATCAAATCAGCCTGTCACCATTAACCTTCCCTCATGATCTAGCCTTTGTGGTTCTGCTGGAGCAGCTTTATCGTATAGTCACAATGTGGAAGGGGAAAACCTACCATTATTAAAAGAGTTAGCTATAATAATCTTACCTAACTGGTTCTATGATTATCCTTAAAGACGTATCAAAACATTTTGGCGACAACATAATTTTGGATAATCTTAATTGCGCGATTGACGCTGGCGAGTTTATCTTTTTTGTGGGTGTTTCCGGCGTTGGTAAGTCCACCCTGTTACACATGATGATTGGGGCGGAACATCCAACCACCGGCGCCATTTTGGTTGATAAAATCAACATTGCCGACATGAACCACCACGCTCTGCAGCTTTATCGGCGCAAAGTTGGCATGGTTTTTCAAGATTTTAAGCTTCTCCCCCGCAAAACCGTCTACGAAAACGTGCGCTTTGCCCTAGACGCCATTGATGAAGACTTTGCCACCATTACCCCCAAAGTAATGCAAGCCCTACACGAAGTCGGCCTGCAAGACAAAGAAGATGCCTTCCCCCAAGAACTTTCCGGCGGCGAAAAACAACGTGTCGCCATTGCCCGCGCCTTAGTCCACGAACCAAACTTAATAATAGCCGACGAGCCAACCGGCAACCTCGACCCCTACACCAGCCGCGACATTATTCAACTTCTCCAAAAAATTAATCAAAAACGCAACGTCACCGTCCTAATCGCCACCCACGACCAAACTGTCGTTAACGAAATGCAACAACGTGTCATTTTAATTGACCAAGGCAAGATTATTAGAGATGAGCGGAATGCGATGTATAGCTAGCCAAAATACCCAACCCCATTCTCGTAAATAACCTGCGCCACACTCTTGTCGCTAAACTCTTTGCCGGCGCGTTTGGCTTTTTCTTTTAAAAGCGTCCAGTTGGCTTGGTTGTAGGCGGTTAAAAAGCGGTCCGGGTGGGGCATTAGGCCAAAGATTCGGCCGCTACTGTCACAAATACCGGCAATGTCTCGGGCGGCACCGTTTGGGTTTAGGGGAAAAAGGCCGTCGGCTGGCGCGCCGGCTTCATTACAATATTGTAAGGCAATTTGGTCATTTTGGGCTAAGTGGTCTAGTACAGTCTCTTCGGCAAAAAAATTGCCCTCTCCATGACCAACCGATAACGGCAAAACACCTATATTTTTCGTGAAGACACATTTTGTTGATACACTTTTAACGTTTACCCAACGGCATTGGTAACGATTACTGGCATTTGGACGTAAGGCTACTTTGCGCATGCCCATTTCACCTTCAAACCCCGGTAAAATCCCTAAGTTGACCATCATTTGAAAACCGTTACAAATCCCCATTACCAACTTGTCTTTTTGCGTGAAAGTCATTAATTGCTCCCAAATGTTGTTGCGTAAGCGGTTTGCCATTGCAATTCCGGCGCCCAAGTCGTCCCCATAGGCAAAACCGCCGGGAAAAGCCAAAATCTGATAGTCATCCAGTTTTTTATGGCCTTGAGCCAAATCGTTTATGTGTACCATCTCTGTGTCTGCTCCGGCTTGAATAAAGGCTTGCGCCATTTCACGTTCACCGTTTATACCGTTCCCCGTTAAAACAATTACTTTTGGTTTCATATTAATAGAATTTATTAGCACTGAAATAGGCATCCGCAAGGTCGGAAACAGGTAGGCTCACGTAATTATCCAGTTTGAGTAGTGGCTCGGCAGTAACTTTGCCTACAAGCTCGACATTTAAGCCAGCAAAATGATTTTCAAACTCCGCTTGCATGGCAGGATTGATTGTCACCACAAAACGGCTTTGCGACTCAGAAAACAACAGTTGATCGTTACGAGTTACACCTTCGGTCGGCACTTTACTTAAATCAATTTCTAAGCCCAGATTTCCGGCAATTACCATTTTGGCAAACGCTATACCCAGACCCCCAAGGCCTACAGCGACGGAAGAAGCAATCAGTTCATGACGCATTGCTTGGTAAAATGATCGATACAGTTTAAGCGCCTGCTTGGCATCCACTTGCGGCACGTTAGCCCCAATCACCCCCTGCATGTCATAGTATTCACTACCACCAAGTTCATTTTTTGTAAGTCCCATAACATAGACAAGATCGTCAGCCATTTTTGGCTCTAACGTTTGGGTTTTACGTACGTCCGGCAACACACTTAAAGAGGAGATCAATAACGTTGGCGGCACCGAAATTTCTAGCGGCTCACCATCTGCATCAAATCCCCTAAAGTCATTAAACATGGAATCCTTACCGGAAATGTACGGTGTCCCAAAATCAACAGCATAGTCATAACAAGCCTTAACGGCCGCCTTTAATTGCCCCAGTCGTTCCGGATCGTTTGAGGAGCACCAGCAAAAATTATCCATTAAAGCCATGTGGTCCACATTACCGCCCACCGCAACCGCATTGCGGATGGCTGTATCAATCGCACAAGCAGCCATATGGTAAGTATCCAAATCGCTATACAAAGGGTTTAGACCTTGAGATGCGGCAACACCCGTCCAACTGTTGTAGTCCGGCTTATGGACTGTGGCATCACCATTAACTTTACCTAAACCTTGTAGCGGTTTAATCACACTTAACCCCTGAACTTCATGATCAAATTTAGTAGATACATCCGCGTAGCTAGCTATGTTCAACCGTTTTAGCATCCAAAGCAGCGTTTGGCTTGTGTCTTTTAAATCATCCATTTCCGGTTCTTCCAGTTCCGGCCTTGTGTATGTTGTGTGCAAAGTTGGCAGCGGCACCCCATTATGCAAAAACTCCATATCCAAATCAAAAATCATTTCCCCCTTAAATTTAACCTGACAGCGATTCGAATCATTAAACTGACCAATCACCGTTGCTTCCACATTGTATTTGTCCATAACTTCTTTAAATCGGGGCCATTTATCTGCCGGCACGGCCAAAGTCATCCGTTCTTGCGACTCCGAAATCCAGATTTTCCACGGTTCTAAGTTAGCATATTTTAGTGGCACTTTTTCTAGATCGACCGTGCAGCCACCAGACTCTTCCGCCATTTCGGCCACAGAACAAGAAAGACCACCTGCGCCATTATCGGTAATCGAACTGTAAAGCCCTTCATCACGCGCTACTTCTAAAATTGCATCCAGGAATTTTTTTTGTGTAATCGGATCACCAATTTGTACGGCGGTGCTAGGGCTAGCTTCATCTAAGCTTTCTGATGAAAAAGTGGCGCCATGAATGCCATCCTGGCCAACACGACCACCCACCATCACAATATAATCATTATTTTGCGCCGCCTTTTCGGTACTTGGCTTGCCGGCAACCTCCCTTGGAATTAATCCGACCGTCCCCACAAATACCAGCGGTTTACCTTTGTAACGTTCATTGTAATAAACAAACCCTTGCGGCCCCGGTATTCCCGATTCATTACCACCGGCCTCAACACCTTTAATTACCCCCGCAATAATCCTTTCCGGCGGCAACATGCGATCTTGTAAAGCACTGTCTCTGTAAATAGGCTCGTCATCACGTGGATCGGCAAAACAAAAACCATAGCGATTAAACACCGGTTTTGCCCCCAACCCAAAGCCCAGCGCATCCCGATTTACCCCCACAATTCCCGTAATTGACCCGCCAAACGGATCCAGCGCCGACGGCGTGTTGTGCGTTTCCGCCTTGTCTGTAATGTAGTACTCATCATTAAATTTAATTGCCCCGGCATTATCTTTAAATACCGAAACACAAAAATCGTCCGCCCCCTTATCTCTACGAATATCCGCCGTTGCCTGTTTAATATATGTTTTGTACAAGCCACCATCAACGTTATCTATTGGCGACGCAAAAATCTTATGTTTGCAATGCTCCGACCAAGTTTGCGCAATCGCTTCCAACTCAATGTCTGTCGGCATTCGACCTTCTTTTTTAAAATAGTTCCGAATTGCATGCAGCTCTTCCAAGTTTAAAGCCAACGGCCCTCTGTAACTGCCATCCGCATCTTTAATCCCTTTTTTCCCCAACGCTTCCAATGCCTCATCATCAATTTCTAAATTGATCATCGTAACCGCCGCATGCTGCCCCAATTTTACTTGCGGCACAATCGCCTTCATACCACCATTTTTTTCGTAATCAACTTTCGCCAAAACCTCAATCCGCTCAATCAAGGGATTATAAATCGCATACTCCAATTTCCGTAAATCATCATTGTTTAAATCGCCTTTTACAAAGTACAAAATCGAACTCGCCACCGCTTCATCATCCGCAAAATCGATTTTATGCAAATCTTCCAATAGTTGTCTTGTTGTTGTTGCCACGTTGTCCGTTACACCAGGCAGCAAGCCAATCTCCATCGCAAAATCAAAATCAGCAACATCCGTCGGCACCAAACTAAACATTTCCGTAATTGGATTGTGTGCCTGCTCGGCAAATTCCACTAGCTGCTCTTTCGTATAATTCTTTTTTACCGTCAGCACCTTAACTGCCATTACTTGCTTTACCGCCTCACTAATCTGGCAAAAACGCCTAAGTGCATTCTTGGAACCAGCATCTTCCAGATAATTTTTTGGTCTAATCTCAATACGACTAATATTCATCACATAACGGTTAAGGCACGCCCATTCTAAAGACTGCCGCAGCGCTTGCCAATAGATAATTCACCCCCACGCAAAAAAAAGTGACTACCGTGTTGGTAGCCACTTTTTTGGGTTGTTGGTAATTATGATTTAGCCAACGAAGTTTGTCTGGATATTGTTCTGTGTCATATATTCAGCCATAGAAATTTCACCGGCATCATACTGTCTTTGAAGCTCTTTTTGTGCGTCTGTGTATTCGATTATTGGTGTGTCGTCTTCAGCGGCGAGACCTAAGTTAGTATTCGCACTTATGGCATGAATCTCATCGGTTGATTGTCCAAATAAGGTTTCTACCTCATTGTTGGCAATTATGGCAGTAGGATCAATGTTGAACCAATCTTGGTCTACTGCTGCCTGTAATTCTCTATTCTGTTTAGCTCGTCTAAGTCTACTAAACGCCGCTGCGCTAGCACCTTTTACTCCCTCTGTTGCAGAAACTGGAGGCAGAGTAGTTTCTTCTACTTTTGGAGCAGGAGTAATATTAGGCACGTTAACCTCTGTTGGTACTTGTACGCCATCCTCGTCCATATTTTCCAATTCGTTTAGCTCTATTAGCTTGCTAGCGGTACTTACTTCAACGATTGAACCATCCGATAATTGTACTCCTTCATTCCAGATTTTATCATTGCGAGCCGCCTCTTGGGTTGTTGATAATTGATTATGGAGCTTTTGCGCACGTAGAGCCAGACCGAGATTAGTCGCCATAAGCAAACGAATATCATTAGATGATGGTATTCGTGCATATTTAGTGATTTTACCATCAGTATTTCTTACAGCTACACCTTCCCATTTTTGGTCGCGTGGTGCATCAAATCTAAAAGTATCAATAAATGTGTTGTTCTTATCAAGAGTAAACCAGATAGGGCTTACGTCACGACCTTGAGCGATAAGCTGTTCAAGTTGATCAATGTCATTCTCTGTAATAGAAGTACTATTCTTTGGAGTTATAACTTTATCTGCAGGTTTCATCTTATCCGTATAAACAATATTAACTGTCTTCCCAGTATCCTCAGTATATGTTACAACTTTCCCTTCATCAGTCTCACTAGCAGCCACCGGTGTCTTATCTACATGTGCCTTTGGTCCCTTTGGCATAGATTCACCATTTAGCTTTAATAGAATTGCTTTAATCAAAGTTTCTTGAAATTGAGATGCTGTTGGTACTTTAAAGAACACCGAATATCCATTGTTATATATTTCTAAATCATCTCCAGTAATCCATCCTCGTGGAGTTATGTTGGCATTTTCCATATAGTACTGACTAGCAGTAAATCCATCACCAGTTTGGTTAAATTCCTCTCTAGTAATTATACCAATCAAGTATTGCGCTTCTTCGTCACTTAAATGCGTAAGATTTAATGTAGGATCTAATTCATTAAGTTGATCAATCAAATTGTTAAGTACGCCATTATTTGTGTTTGACAGAAAGCGATTATCAAGATCATTTTTATTCATTTCAATATAAGTAGGGAAATCGACAATATTAACGATTTCATCTGGATACAACTTTCGTACGTCAAATCTAATTTGTGCTTCATCTTCATCAGCGTCTATTACATCTGGTGACACTTTAGTCTTTTCTGTAGTGGCAGCTGTATCGGATACTCTAGACGTATTTGCATGCAAAAACTCTTCATAGTAATGTGACGGAGTAACGTTCTCAGTTCTAGAGATGATCAGATCTTCATCCACTAACAACGCTTCAATTACAAGCACGTCAGCATCAGTTATTGTAGCAGCATCTACAGGGTCTTTAGATAATTTAGTATCCTCTGACGAAACCTTAGCATCCTCACCATCTTTATTATTCAAATTTTGAACACTAGCACCACCATTTGTGATTCCAGCTTCATGGCTACAGTTAACTCCAAGTCCACCAAACACGCCTAATGCCGCAACTACAGCAATTAATTTTCTATTCCAAAGGGCGCGCATAGTATCAAGAATTCCAACACCTTCCTCGCTTTCCTTTGGCGCAACTGTTAATGCGGTTACTTCAGTAGCTTTATAGTTAACAGGAAGTCCAAGTGCATTACGAATAGCTGCCGTTGCATGAGCCATAATGCCTTTTCCGTAAAATTCGTTACGTGCATCTTTCCTCTCTGCATTTGTAGGAATTCCACGGAATTCTCTAATTTCTGCATCCGTAATTTCACATCCATCATCATCTTCTGGCGTAGATTCGAACCAAGTTGATTCGACATCCGTAAGTCCTAAGTCTTCTTTAGCGGCAGCTTTGGGAGACCCAAACCAACCTTTCATTCTTTCAAACATAATAATTGTGTTAAATGTGTGTAAATATAATTGCTAAGAACAATTTTTAACACACCATTGACGAATTGTCAAATAGTTTTATTCATCTACTTTAGGGGGTTTGCATGATTTTCCCTTCTCCTAGCCCTTTAATCACTAATGGGTAAAAGTCTTTTTCTATATTTTTGACATTTATTTCTATTGTTTTCCAGTCATCAGTTGGCAAAATCGGCACAGTTTTTTGAAAAACGATCGGTCCTTCATCTATATTTTCCGTCACCTCATGCACGGTAAATCCGGTTTCTTGCGCGCCGGCCTCGGCAACGGCTTGATGCACTTTGGCACCGTACATCCCTTTGCCACCAAAGGCGGGGAGCAGCGCCGGGTGCGTATTGTAAATTTTCCCGGGGAAATTCTTGACAAAATTGGCAGGTAAAATCTGGAGAAATCCGGCAAGACAAATTGTGTCTACCATATGATCAGCTAAATAGTTAAGTAACTGCTCATCAAATTGATTAACAACCAATACTTCTTTGCCTGCCGCTTGGGCTAGCTCTACACCACCACATTGGCGGTTGGCTACCACACATTCTATCGTAAAATCACTACTTTCTTTTTCCACTTTAAAAAACCCGGGGAGGAGACTGCCGGAGCCGGAAACAAAAATTGCTAGCTTCATTATTGTTGATTGGTTACAATTTGATCCTAATATGCAATTATTTCTTCATTATGACAACTTATTCTGAAGCAGGCGTAGATATATCGACCGGCGACAAAGCCTCAAAAATCGCTTATACAGCCGCAAAAAGTACTTTTAGTGGACGTGAAGGAAGAATGGGTGCACCCGCTATTTTAGAAGGCGGTTTTGCCGGCATGCTCGATTTTGGTGATTTTTATCTGGTTCAAAACGATGATGGCGTCGGCACTAAAATGATGGTCGCCGAGCGTATTGGCAAGTATGACACTTTAGGCTACGACTTACTCGCCATGGTTGTCGACGACGCCGTTTGCCTAGGTGCCGAAGTTGTATCGATCACCAACACGGTCGATTGTCACAAAGTAGACCCCGCCGTTATAGAAGTACTGATGGGTGGATTAGCCAAAGCCTGCCAAGAACAGCATGTAGTTATCCCCGGTGGCGAAATTGCCGAACTAAATCAAATGGTTAACGGCTACACATGGAACGCCGCCGCCGTGGGTATTGTGGCAAAGGATCGTGTTATAACAGGTACAAAAATTAAGGTTGGCGACAAAGTGATCGGTCTGCCGGCCGTTGGCTTTCGCTCAAACGGTTTTAGCCTGGTTCGTCACGTTTTACAAAAAGCATTTGGCGATAATTGGCATAATACGGCGTACATGAATGGACAAACTTGGGGTGAGGCGGTCCTTAAACCCAGCCGCATTTATCACAATCAACTATTGGAACTACTTGGTCGCTACGGCGAGCCCCGTCAGGTTGATGTTGCCGGCATTGTGCATATTACCGGTGGTGGTCTACAAGGTAATATTAGCCGCATTCTGCCTGAAGGCTTGGGCATGCAGCTCGATAACCTAATTGAACCCTTACCAATTATGCAAAAGCTAATCCAACTTGGCAGCATTGCCCGTGACGAAGCCTACAAAACTTGGAATATGGGTATTGCCATGGTCGTAATTGTGGATCCGTCCGCCGAAGTCAAAGTTTTAGCGCATTTCCCCGATGCTCAAACTATGGGCGTTATTGATAATAGTGGTGAAATTAAATTTTAAGTTTTCTTAAAGTGGGACGGCTAAACTGTAACTATTAACTTAGTTGCCGTATGAACCGCTCCCACTTTCTTTATTTTTTCCAAAGTACAGTCGGCTTGCCGACCACCATAATTCGTAAAATCGCCTGCTATGGCGATCTTCAATTTTTATGGGAGGAGGGAACAGTCGCCGACTTCCAAGCTCTTGGGTTATCCACAAGTAAGGCACAACAATTGTGCATAAGTAGGAGTCGTTTTGATTGTGCCAAAGCCCTTAACCTCCTCGACCAACATCAAATTCAGCTTATACAAGCCACTTCCTCCTATTATCCGAATCAACTCAAACACATCCATTCACCACCAGCCCTGCTATATGCTCAAGGCAATTTAACTATTCTCCAAAATCCCCATAAAATTGCCATTGTTGGTACCCGCAACCTTACCAGCTACGGCCAGCGCACCACCGGCAATCTCATTAATAAATTGGCAGGTACCAATGTCACTATCGTTAGCGGTGGTGCTTGGGGAATCGACACCCTCGCCCTTAAAAGTGCCCTTGACCAAGGCATGCCCGTGATTGCCATCATTGGCTCCGGATTAATCTATCCCACCCCCGCCGCTAATCACCAACTTTACCGGCAAATTAGGCAATCCGGCCTTATTTTGTCCGAATACCCTCCGCAAACCCAAGCCACAAAATACACTTTTCCCGAGCGTAACCGTATTATCAGCGGCATTAGCCAAGCCACCATTGTTGTGGAAGCCCCACAAAAATCCGGTGCCCTCATCACCGCCCGCTTTGCCCTAGAACAAGGCAACGACGTCTACGCCATCCCCGGCCCCATCGACGCCTTTGCCTCCGCCGGCACCAATGCGCTCATCGCCAACAGCGAAGCCGGCGCCATTAATGACCTAAACCTCCTTCCCTCAATCCTCGGCCTCGGCCCCTCTCAACCCCAATTAATCCCCAATATCGATATCGACACCAAGCAACTTTTTACACTACTCCAAAAAGCTCCGCAGCCAATTGGGCAGATCACCAAACAACTAAATCTCACCTTACCAAAAACGCTGGCACTACTCAGTAAGATGGAGTTACAAGGGCTCGTCGGGAGGGATGTCAATCTGTGCTATTTTTGCTCTGGTTGAGGCTTGAATGCCCTCCAATTTTGTAGCAAATTCTGCAACTAATGCCTCCAATGTTCCATCATAGTCAATATTGTCAAATATATCACTACTACCGGATAATATATGAAATAATGTCGTTTGCCTTGCAGCACCCTGGCTAGCCTTGTCAATCCTTACCAATGCCGCCGCCAATTCATTGTGCAGTGCTTCAAATTGAGCATCATCTGCTATTGCGTTAATACGAGCCATTATAGTATTTGCTCTCTCAATTAGTGTAGGGGGGGTCTCCATAATTGTATAATTAAAACATCGCCACACGTTTTACCTCATCCACAGTCGTAATGCCTTCTACCACCTTACCAATACCATCTTCAACCATCGTACGCATTTGTTGTTTATTTATAACAATATTTCTAATTTCTTGCAAGCTACCTTGGTTCAAAATTAGTTCTTCAATTTCTTCGTTAACTTTAAAACCTTCCGCAATTACCAGTCGTCCTTTAAAGCCGGTATGGCTGCATAGTTGGCATCCCTTGGGCGCAAACACCATGTCGGGTATGGCAATTATGGGAGTTTCACGCCTGGCAATTATGTCCATCATAAATTTACGCTCCATTTCTGTAATTGTTCTTTGTTCTTTGCAGACACATAATTTACGAACCAAACGTTGCGCCACAATAATATTTAGAGCCGGTGCGGCAATAAATGGCTTAACCCCCATATTAATAAAACGGGGGATCGCCTCAATGGCATTATTTGTATGCAAAGTACACAAAACGATATGACCGGTTAAAGCCGCTTGGGCGGATGTTTCGGCAGTAGAAATGTCTCTAATTTCACCTACCATAATAACATCAGGGTCTTGCCGTAAAATTGATTCCAAACCATTGGCAAAAGTGTAGCCCTCTTCCTCGTTAATTGGACTTTGGACCACGCCGGCAAGTTTGTATTCAACCGGATTTTCTAAAGTGATTAGCTTTCTTTCGGGTTGATTAAAGGCCTGTAGCAAAGTATACAAAGTGGTCGATTTACCGGAGCCGGTAGGCCCCGTGACCATAATCATGCCTTGCGATAACTCTTGTGCATTTTTCAGTAAACTTAAAGTTGGCTCTCTGTAGCCCAAAGCCTCCAGTTCAAACACCTGCTCTTTCGTATCTAAAAATCTTAACACAATACTGTCACCAAACTCGGTTGGCAAACTGGAAACACGAATATCGACTTTGTGGTCAGCAGTCTCTAACGTGTAGCGGCCATCTTGTGGCACATTGGTCACATTAATTTTCATGCCGGCCTTATGCTTTATTTGGGTAGCGAAAAATTTATAAACAGATGCATCCAGCTGCGTTACAGGGTGTAGCACACCATCAATACGGAAACGTACCATGGCTTTGTTTCCTTCGGGTTGAAAATGAATATCGGAAGCATGCGTAGATAAAGCCCCTAGCTCCAATTCCTGCAATCCTTCTTGCGAATCACCCAGTTGGTGCAATTTGGCTCCAATCTTTTCCAAAGCAGCTATCTCTACCATGTAATCTTCACTTGTTGCCGGTGTTTCCGGCTTTGCCACTGCAACGTGATCTTTAAACATTTCGGCAAATTGAGCTAATGCTGTAGCAATACCTTCTGTAGAAGCCAAATAGGGACGCACATCAAAATAGCGTTCCTTGGTGAGATCGCTTAATATCTTTTTTGTGAGGGGATCATTAGGATCCGAAATAGCTACATATACAGTGTTGCCAAGTTGTGAAAAGGGCACCAGTTTTGCCTCTTGTGCTTGCTTGTAATCAATTAGTTCAAAAACATCCGGATTAATTGGCTTGTGCAAAATGTCAACATACCCAAAACCCAGCTCCTTGGCACGAGCCTCAATTTCTTTTTCTTTAAAGTCTTGGTTGATTCGGTCTACAGCCTGCCCCATTGCAACATGTGCATTAGTAGCTGCAGAACCGGTTTGTGATGTGTTTGTTTGATCAGACATATACATAAGCTATATCTAATCAGTATACCGCAATCTCTATTTTATGTCTATCTCTTATGTACAAGTTGTCACTGAATTCAAGCTCTGATCCGACCACCTTGGGCTCAGATCTGATTGGGCGTGAACCAACCGAGCTTTTTTCTAGGGCTCAACTGGCTATTTAAACAAATCGGGTAGAAATAATGCATGTTTGTAGATTATATAGCGGTAAATTTATACTTCCCCCATCAGTACCGCATCACCATCACATCCACCCGACTTTTGTAGTCGTTCCAGTTTCTCTCCGTTTGTATACTCCAGAGGGCTGGCGCCTGTTCCTCGTTTTTAACCAGCCCAGCATGGGCTATGCGATGGTGATTTTTACAAAGTGGCACAATGTCCGCATGTGACCTTTTAATAGCAAACCGCTGCGGGTGGTGAATTTCTTGATACGGCTTATTGCAGCTTGGATAGGCACATTTTCCATTGTGTTTGGCAACTGCCTCACGTTTTGTTTGTGCCGGAACATACCTAGTAACTTTTTTTGATTTTCCCAGCACGCTGGAAATTTTTGGTGCAGGCTCGATTTTTGTTAGCAGCTTGGCTAAAACTTTACCCAATGGCATTTTCATTTTTGCCTCTTTCTCCAACTGTTGTTGGAATTTTCTAAACTCAAGTGCTGTCTTTTTATCCACTTTAAAGGTTATTGTTTCAAATCCCCTAGGTTTAGAACCTTTAAGTTCATGCACACATTCAGATAATGCCTCTCTTGGTAAGGTTTTGACCATTTCAACTAGCTTGGTTTCTTCTACTGTTTCTATTAGTGGTGTGATCACTCTAACCTTTGACCACCCAAATTCCTCAATTTGGGCCTTTAAAAGCGGCCTGTCCTCAACCTTGCTGTATGTACGCAACACCTCTTCAACGTTCTTACGCCCCATGCCGGCTAACTTAGCTGCAAACTCATAAATAGAATAAAAACCGTGCTTGCGATAAAGCTGACGTTTATCCACCTCGGGCAGCAAGGCCGCAAATTTGCGGCTCCACATCCTAGCGTTGTTTCCATACTCCTGACACAATTTGTACAATTCAGAATCATCCATGTTTGCTAATCAAAGAATGTCTAAATTGTAGCTGATTTAGAGCGTAAAAACCAGCCATTTATGGCTTACTAATGCTATTACACCACATGTTCCGCATGCCCAAACATACACCTACCAAACAGAAGGCAGCGTGGTAAGCACACTCTCACCCAGCCCCACAAAAAAGAAATTTTCGACATCAACTTCATAAATTTCAAAATCTCTTCTTATACCGGCGTTACGCGCCAAAAACGAAACACTGCAAATCGTGTCAACTCAAATTTCCCAGCACGCTGGAAATTGCTAACTAAAACTCTACCCGATTAGTTTGTATAGCCAAGCTTGATTTGACTTTTGGTGGGGATGTGTTAAAGTTCCCACTTATATTTAATAGTTTGTAGTATGGATACTCCTAGTGTTCTGTTGAAGTGTCTGCTGATGATCAGTTAGTAAAGCTTATACATGATATTGATAGTAATAATGTTGATATTAATGCTGTAGTATTAGCTTGGGATAATTTTAATGCTCGACGTGGGAATTGTAAATCTGAGAATTTAGATTCGGGAATGGTATTAGTTTTTTTAGGCGAGGTGAAATCGTTTCAGGGATGTGTAAAGACTACATATGGTGATGCAGATGTTGCAGCGTGTTTACACGAGTTGCGTGAGTTTGCGGAGTCGTTAAAGAAGTTTAGACAAATTGTAATAGCAGAAGTAGTGGGAGTAGACGATTCTGTAGAGACTTTAAGACGGGAGAGGAGAGTTCTGTTGATGGGTATGAGTACGTTGATCGCAGTGCCGGTTGTTTTATCAGGTTTGATTTATGCTTATGTTGCTGTGGCAAATACTGATGCGGGTGGTTATGTTCTTCTCGATAATTGTGTTTTAAAAAAAGGTTTGAGTGGAGAAAATACTTACAAGGTTCGTGTACCGGCAAGTAATTTAGGAGATATGGTTGCTGAAGATTGTACTGTGGATCGTGATGGGGATTTACGATGTAATGGTGTAAATGAGGTGGCGGTACATTTAAGAAATGCAGATGCAGATGCAGTGATGAGTAGTTTTGGTGATGGTGCTAGAAAATGTGTAGTTTGGGTTAGTAATTTAGATGAAAATACTATATATTTGACTTGTTTAGGGGTTGGGAGTAGATAATTTTCATTTAAGTTGCTCAAAATATGTTTTGCGACGAAACTAATATAACAGTAGAAGCTGGCAAGGGAGGCGATGGCTTAATGAGCCTTAAAAGGCTTAAATATAACGCTAAGGGTGGACCCGACGGTGGTGATGGTGGCAATGGTGGCTCCATTATTTTTGAAGGTAATCAAAATATAAATACTTTGGGTGATTTAAATACACGTAAGTACTTAGCTGCCGAAGAAGGTGGTACCGGTGGAAAAAATAATAAACATGGTAAAAATGGGGAACATTTGGTTATTGAGGTGCCATTAGGAACAAAAATTTATAAAGATGATCGAGATAAAAAGTTGTTATTTGATATTACAAGCCATGGTATGCAGGTGATTGCTGCCAGAGGTGGTCGTGGTGGTTATGGTAATGCCCATTTTACCAGTAGTGTTCGACAAACACCGCGTTTTGCCGAAAAGGGTGAACCGGGTGTTAAATTGGATTTGACCTTAGAACTACAAATGATTGCGGATGTTGGAATTATTGGTTATCCATCTGCGGGAAAATCGACTTTGGTGTCTGTGATTTCTTCGGCAAAGCCAAAAATTGGGGATTATCCTTTTACTACTTTAGTGCCGAATTTGGGTGTAATTGAAATGAAACGATTTGGCGGTAATGCTGATCAAAATTTTGTGGTTGCTGATGTGCCAGGTTTAATTAAGGGGGCTCATGAAGGTAAAGGTGTTGGTGATAAATTTTTGCGTCATATTAAGCGAACAGCAGTATTGTTACATTTGATTGATATTAGTCGTGATGATTTTGTGGAAAGTTTTGAGGTGATCAACAATGAGCTCATGCTGTTTGATCCAAAAATGATGCAACGTGATCAGCTTGTTGTTTTAAATAAGATTGATGTGTTTGATGAGAAAGAAATTGAAAAGCGTCACAAGCAGTTTTTGAAGAAATATCCATTTTTGGAAGGTAAGTTGTTGCTGATTTCGGCGGCAGCTAATCAAGGGCTTAAGGAATTAGTTTTTGCTTTGCGTGAGAAAATCGATTTAGTTAAGCCGGAAGTGGAGGAGATTCCTAAAGATGTTGATGCTGCTACTGAATTTAAGGTGTTCCGTCCGCATTTGGATGATTCGCAACGGGTTACAGTTGAATATGTTGGCGAGGCGCAATATTTGGACCCTTATACCGACAAAGAAGAAACCTTTAAGCAGTTTAGGGTTAGTGGCAATAGGGTTGAGCAAATTGTGATTATGTCTGACTTAGACAATGATGAGGCTTTGGCTCGTGTATACGATGTCTTGCATAAGAAAAAAGTGGCTAAAGAATTGGCTCGACTTGGTGCAAATCCCGGTGATCACTTATTGATTGGTGATGATGATATTGAGTGGGTTGGGTAGCGTTATTGGTCTTGTTGTGGTATGATTATGGGATCGTAATCCATGTTGATGCCTCAAGAAAATAATAATTCCGCCGAAATGCCACATTTTAGAGTTAAGAAGATGAGGACAATGTGGCATCATACTGCTTATAATTTGTTAATGAAGCGTGAGCGTTTTGTTAAATCGCATCACGTGGTTTATACATTTGTGGCTGGTGTTGGTTTGATTATGTTTTGGTATGGAATTTGGGAAGGGCTGAAAAGAGTGCCATTTTTTGGTGATCCGATTGTGGCGATTTTGTTGGGTGCCCTTATTTTGTTGGTTTGTGGTGCGTATGCGTATCAATTTGTTGGTAATAAGGCATTAGAGTTTAGGGAAGAGTTGGAAGACGTAACAGATGATATTGATCACGTTGTTGAAATACTTGAAGAGGAGGCTTAGATCGGTTATTGTTGGTTTATGAAATTAATTATTGGCCTAGGCAATCCCGGTGCAAAATACGTAAAGACCCGTCACAATGTGGGGTTTTTGTTTTTGGATTACTTAGGGCAAAAGCTTGGATGTAATGATTGGGAAGAAAAGAGCAAGTTTAAGGCTGTGGTTGCAGAATGCGGTGCAGATAGGTTGCTATTGGTGAAACCAACTACTTTTATGAATTTGTCGGGTGAGGCGTTGGTGGCAATTAAGCAGTTTTATAATTTGGCAAATGCTGACATTTTAGTTGTTTATGATGATGTCGATTTGCCGTTTGGTTCGATTCGATTTAAGGAGAAGGGAAGTGCCGGTACCCATAATGGCATGAAATCTGTGGTTGAGCAATTAGGTACTGATGAAATTTCACGGTTGCGAATCGGTATTGAAAATCGCACGGATGAGTTAAAGCAAAAGTGGGCGCTTAATGAGTATGTGTTAGCCAATTTTGTTGAAGAGGAACTAGCACAGTTAGGAGATATATTTTTAGAAGCTGAGCAAAAAACACAGGATTTTATTGGGAAATGAGATTTTTCTCTTGCAATTTAAAGTGTAATCGGATAATTTGGCGCAGCATTTAAGCCGTTTTAGGTATGTACGCAGTAATAAATTTTAAAGGTCATCAGTACAAAGTTAAGGAAGGTGACAAGTTCGTTGTAAATCGTTTAGAAACGGAAGAAGGAAAAAATCTTACCGTGAAAGAAGTTTTAATGACTTTTGACGAAGCGGAGACAGATATTAAAGTAGGTCATCCATTTGTTGAAGGTGGTAAAGTTGAACTTAAAGTTTTGTCTCATCGTTTAGGTGACAAAATTAGAGTTTTTAAGATGAAAGCCAAAAAACGTTATATGAGAAATAAAGGTCATCGTCAAAACGAGACGGTGGTTGAAGTTGTTAAGATTGGGTAATTTAAAAAGCCTCTAGAAACTCTAGAGGCTTTTTTTGTGATGTATGTGATGTTGTGATTTTGTAGTTTTAGTTAACCATAGGTACTGGCATTGTTTCATCAATTTCACATGTGATTGATCTGCTGTTATATAACCATCCTGCGGGACATGTTGGAAGGGGAACGAGGCTGGCTGAACATTCGCCAGTGTTGTTATTTAAATACCATCCCGATGTACATGTTGGTACGGGGTGGTTATCATTTGGCGGCGTAGTTACTGGAACCGGCGTTGTTATTACTCTATCTGCTGGTGGTGTATTGGTTGGAACTGGTTCATCGCTTGAAACTGCTGGCTCTGTGATTTGGGGGTACAGTACGGTTAACTCTTTACTTGCCGATAGTCCGTTTGCGTCTTTTGCTTGAATATATATGTTATTTTTTCCTCCTGTTAAGAAAAGAGTTGTTTTTGTGTAGCCACCACTGTTTAGGGCAGGTATTTGAATATATTTACCATTTAAGGTTAGAGCGACCGCCTTAATGTTTGCACTGCCGCTAATGTGCGCTGAAAAAGGGTAATTTGATTTTGAGGAGGTTATGGGATTTTGGCTTAAGTCAATTTTAGGTGCATTACTTATTGATGAGGGTTTTAGGTATAAGCTCCCTTTAAATAGGTCGGTTGAATAACCAAATCCAACAAGTCCCACGATTGCTACAACGGCTATAATAGCGATTGCAATGATATATGGTTTTTTAACCATAATGTATAATTAAAGATTATCATATCATTATGACATAGATTTGCCTTTAAGTAAATGAATATACCGACTACGCTAATTCGCTAATAATCTTTTGTAAATCATCCGGCAGTTTTGCTGCCAGTGTGATTTTTTTGTCAATCTTATCCCCGGGGATTTTAATTTGGAGTTGGGCGGCGTGGAGGAATTGGCGGTTGAGGTTGTAGGCTTCGGTGAAATGGTCGTTGTATTTTTTGATGCCGTAGGTGCGGTCGCCAACAATGGGGTAGCCGATAGCTTGGAGGTGGACACGGATTTGGTGGGTGCGGCCGGTTAAGATTTGGATGTCGCAGAGGCTGTAGGCGCCGAAAGCGTCGCTGAGGTATTCGCTGACTTCGTATTCGGTAATGGCATGGCGGGCGTTTGGGAGGCCGCTTACGGACATTTTTTTGCGGTCGGCTTGGTCACGGTGAATGGGGGCGTCGATGCGGCCTGTTTGGGGTTTGATTCGACCAATGGCTAATGTTTGATAATGTTTTTTGACGGTTCGATCTTGAAACTGTTTGGATAAAAATTGATGAGTTGTGTCATTTTTGGCAACGATTAAGATGCCGGATGTGTCTTTGTCTAGTCTATGGACAATGCCAGGGCGCAAAACGCCGCCAATGCCGGAAAGTTCTTTAGGGCAGTGGGCGAGAAGGGCGTTAACTATGGTTGGTTCTTGGTCGTGTTGGTCACGCGGGTGCACACTCAAGCCAGCAGGCTTATTAATTGCGATGATGTTTTTATCTTCGTATATAACATCGAGCTTAATGGCCTTGGGGGAGAATTTGCTTGGTTTGAGGTCGGGGATTGTGATTTTAATTTTGTCGGCTTCTGTAAGAACGTAGTTTTTCTTTACTGGCTTATTGTTCACGGTAATTGCACCTTCGGTAATTAGGCGTTGAATTTGGGTGCGGGAAAAATCGGGCAATTCTGCATTAAGGAAATGGTCGAGGCGTTGAGCTGATTCTTGCGTGAATTGAATTTGCATGTTTTTAATGAGGGCGTAATTATAGTTTTTCGATAATTTCTTTGATTGTTTGGTCAAAATGGTATTTTAGTTCGTTTTCGCTGATGTTTTCGATTTTAGATTTTGCGTAGATGCAGAGTGGGATTATTAGGGTGTTTTTTGTATAAAGGTATATATATGATCTGAAGCTACCGGATTTACCTTTTTGCATGTCTGAGCTTGGTATGCGAATTTTGTAAATTGATTTGCCGATCGAGATTGCGGCATCGGTTTCGAGTTGGTTGATTATTGCAAGAATATCATTTTTTATTTGAGGATATTTTCTTTTTAATTTCTTGAGTTGTTTCTGAAAATGTTCGGAAAAATACAGTTTGGGTTGGGTCATTACCAGATTTTAGATGTCCTGTAGTTGTTCTTGTGCGGAAGGTATTGTAGTTGGATCG